>Ga0307488_10000648_pt1 | contig 28851 bp, 15 predicted proteins | sample SB02metaG_FD_202248 | JGI IMG/M metagenome (GOLD analysis project Ga0307488, IMG submission 202248) | Sea-ice brine microbial communities from Beaufort Sea near Barrow, Alaska, United States - SB 0.2 | ecosystem: Environmental > Aquatic > Marine > Coastal | place: USA: Alaska | collected...
GCATAGCGACGAAGTATTTAGCCAATTATCTCGCTTGGTTTAGAGAAAGCAACGCAAAGTATGATTTTCAGCAAATTTTGCTCGCGGCTTATAGGTGACAACAGTGTTATGGAACAGCGCCATTTTTTTAGGCATGGTATGTGCTAATTATTTGTGAATAGAGCTCGATCACAATATAAAAAATAAAGAGAGTCACACATGAAGTTAATTAAAAATAGAGGTATGAAGCTGAGTCTTATTGCTGCCGCCATATCATTAGCAACCATATCAAATAGTGTTGTTGCACAAGAACCAATCCCAGACGAAGAACAGGTAGAACGGATTAAAATAACCGGTTCTAGAATATCCAGAGATGCAAATATTGGTGCGGCCGCGCCTATTCAAACTATTAGTGGTGACGATATACGACAGTCTGGAGAGTTCAGTATCGCTGAAGTTGTCAACGATCTTCCTGCATTGTTCTCCTCCACCACCTCTGAAGGAGCAAACGATAGTGCGTTTGCCAATGGAACCAATGTTTTAGATTTACGTGGCCTCGGTTCAAATAGAACCCTGGTTTTGGTGAACGGTAAACGTCATGTAGGCGGGGTAGGCGGTGCATCATCCGTTGATGTTGGCTCCATACCCACAAAGCTTTTAAGAGAGGTTGAGGTGTTAACTGGTGGTGCATCAGCGATATATGGCGCTGACGCGGTGACGGGTGTAGTAAACTTTATATTAAAAGATGATTTTGAAGGATTTGATTTTGATGCTCAAGTTGGCGCATCCGACGAAGGAGACGCACAACAATATAAACTTGGCGCCTTATATGGGCTTAATTTTGATAACGATAAAGGTAATTTTGTCGTAAATGTTGAATATTCTAAAGACGAAGGGCTAAAAGCTAAAGATCGTAAGAATGGTGTATTGGTTGGTTCGGGACGAGATTGGTCTAATCCGGCAAAAAGCTTTCAACAAGGTGATATCCAAGCGGGTAGCATGCCAAATTTTGCGCAGTTTTTTAACCCAGGAAATGACCGTTCTTCTTTTGGTTTAGCAGTGCCTGGCAGTGCAGGCGATTTTATTGGTGCATATAACGATTCATTTGGATCTGATCCAAACCTTACCCAAGCCGAGCTCGATTTTATTGCTAACGCAGCTTCGGCGCCTGCAAGAGCCGTATTGCCAGGGAGAACTTTTCCGTTTACCTCAGGTTATGGTCTGATTGTCCCAGGGAATGGATTTACCTTTGCTGGCTTTGACCCGAACACGCCAATTGATCTCAATAATAACGGTGTACCGGATTGTTATGATTCATCAACTGGTTATCAATCTGTGTTTGGTGCAGAATCGTTTGGAGCCCTTGGTGGTTGTTGGAATGTGTTGGCTGATGGAACAATTCGACCGGTTCAAGATGGCTTGGTTGCAAGTGCCACTCAAGGATTTGGTGGGGATTCATTTAATACCATTCAACGATTAGAAAGTTACCTTATTCCCCCAGAAGATAAACTGGTGGTCAACCTGCTGGGTAGTTATGAAATCAGCGATGATTTTAGTGTCTATGGTGAGCTAAAATATGTATCACAAGAGGTAGGGGGAAGTGGGCAACCCACGTCTTTCTGGGATTTACTCTTAGGCCAAGCCGACAACCCTTACATTCCTGAAATATTTCGTCCAATTGCGCAGCAAAACGGCGGAATATCTATCACTATTGACCCTATAGGCATAGGCCAAGGAAGCACACAAAGTGAAAGAGAAACTATTCGAGCTGTCGCCGGTTTTGAAGGTATATTGAACAATGGCTGGGAATATGAAGGCAGCTTAGTCTGGGGTGAATTTGAACGAACAGGTATTCAGAATAATGCGGTGATTAATGACAGATTTATGGCCGCCATTGATGCAGTGACCGATCCTGCTACGGGCAACGCTGCGTGTCGAGTAGACGTTGACCCTAGTGCGCCAGCACAAGGTACCCCATTTAATATTCCTACTTATGATCCCGGGTATTTTTCTTTTACGCCAGGAGCCGGACAATGTTTACCACTTAACATATGGGCGGGTACCACAGGTATTACTCAAGAAGCCATCGACTGGGTAACTACTACCTCTGTTGATTCGATTAAAATTGAGCAAACGGTGTTATCTGCATCGCTAGCTGGAGATTTTGATGATTATTTCACTTTACCTGCTGGCGGCATTTACTTTGCAGTTGGCGCGGAATACCGAGAAGAACAATCGACCTCTACATTTGATCCTTTTCAATTAGGTATTATCCCAAGCGGCTCAATATTACCCGAGGGAAGTAATATTGCTGATGCATCGAGTAACTCAAATCTTGTCTTTAGACCTGCGCTTAGCAATCGTAATGAGGTGGGGAAATATGATGTGTCTGAAGTTTTCGCAGAGCTATCAATACCACTTCTAGATGGAGCGTTTTTAGCGGAAGAGATGACTTTAGGTGTGGCAGCAAGGATCTCGGACTACTCTATTATTGGTAGTAGCACTACTTGGAAAGCTGACTTAACCTGGTCTCCTTATTCTGACTTGCGTTTTCGTACTTCGGTTTCTCAAGCGGTTCGTGCACCCAATATCACTGAACTGTTTGGTCCATTAGTTGGCACCACATTTAGGCCAGCTGATCCTTGCGATATCAATAACTCGCCAGACGCCTCCACTCTAGCTAACTGCGTCACTTTCTTTGAGCAATCCGGCTTTTCGGGTTATGAAGATGCATCAGGAAACTATAGTTTTACCGATCCATTAACCGCTGCATTCGGTGGCTTAACCGGTGGTAACCAAAACTTAACTGAAGAAACTGCAGATACTTTAACTGTAGGATTTGTCTTCACCCCAGATCAGCTTGATGGGTTCACTATCACACTAGACTACTGGGATATAGATATTGATAATGCGATTAATGACGTTAGTGGACAAAATATCGTCGATGGTTGTTTCAAACTGGGCGCACTCAATCCTGCATTTTGTGGCTTAGTGGGAAGAAGCTCAACAAATGGTGGTTTTAATAGTTTGACATCATCATCAATCAACTATGCTAGCCGTGAAACCAGCGGTTACGATTTTGATACCAATTATGCCTTTGATTACGCAGACCATAATTTCGCCTTTGGTATCAGTGGTAGTTACTTAGTGGAACTAAATGACTTTACCGATCCGCAAGATGCTACCGCTATCGATCCTGAATTGGGCGAAGTGAATCGTCCAAGATTAGCCGGCAACATCACTTTTGATTGGAGTTGGAAAGACCTTACAGTGGGTATTCAAACTCGTTATCAAAGTAAACAACTACTGCGGTTTGTAGAAATACAAGACTTAGCTGATTACGGTAATGTGATACAACAAAATAAAAGTTATGTGACTAATCTAAGCTTTAATTACTCTGTGAGTGAAAATGTTGATGTGTATGGCGGGATTAACAATATCAGCAACGAAAAACCTTTTATTACTAATTATGCTTATCCTGCAAGTATTAGAGGTCGATTTGTATTTTTCGGTATGAACTACAGAATGTAATTCCATCTTAAAGGTATAAATGATCCCAAAGCCAGTTGTGAATGCAACTGGCTTTTTTGTTTAATCCACCTCATTTTTACAAGTGAATAACCCAAATACTATTAAGTATGGTTAAAGATAACTATGCCAGCAACACTTATTCTTAAATCTGGAGCAGAAGTATGGATTACGATGCTAATTAAGTAGGGTACTTCAGAAACAGTCATGGTTATCTAAGGGTAAATATGATCTTAATAATGCCTTCCTTATATTTTTATTTTAGGTCACACCCCTCACTCAGACCTATTGGTAATATCCAGCATGTGAATGATAAAATTCATACAAAAACAGTTGACAGATTTTTGTTTTAAATTATAAAGCAAGTTAAAGAAGACGAGAACACTAGCGTATTTATCTTTTCAGATAACGTCTTTATTAAACCAATGATCATTAATCTTGTTAACTTATTTTTTATGGGTGTTGTGATGGCAAAACTTAGCAGAGATATCTTAGTCAAACGTATGTTCAGCGATGCAAAAAACTATCCTTACGGTTTTTCCCGTTCTGGAGATTTCACTATCAACGAAAGTAAAGCTTTAGTTCAATATGGTTGCTTAATTGCAGCTTTAGTCGATGGCCATATTGAATCCCAAGGTAGTGAGGATGATGGATTGTTGGCTGCCGCTTTTGGCAAGAAAGTGCCTGAAGAACTGGCAGAAAAAGCTTGGGTTAAATATCAAAAACAAATTAACCGCACTAGACCGGGAAGTGTGTATGGTAATCATCGTTCAACAATTCCTGAGGTTGTGGACGACGACGACACAGTGACGATTGAACAAGATGATATTGAAGTTGAAATAGAAGATGAATAGATAATTTGTTAATAAAATGTAGTTTCATCCTAATATTCCGTATATAACCACGCTGAATTAGTAGTTTCATCCTAATATATGGCTATATTAGGATGTGCATCTCGCTTTTGTCTATTTCCATGTTTAAATTTCCTAATCGCTAACGTATAGTGCTATCTCGTTATTAATTAATATATTTCTGGAGTGATTCTGATGGAGATGATGTCAGGCGCCGCAATGGTTGTGCGAACGCTAAAAGATATAGGGGTAAAACATGTGTTCGGTTATCCAGGTGGAGCCGTACTTGATATTTATGATGCGTTATATGCGCAAGAAGATGTCGAACATATCCTCGTCCGTCATGAACAAGCTGCAGCCCATATGGCCGATGGTTACGCCAGATCAACGGGAAAAACAGGTACTGTCTTAGTGACATCAGGACCAGGTGCAACCAATACATTAACGGGTATTGCTACTGCATTTATGGATTCTATCCCTATGGTGGTGTTGTCGGGACAAGTGCCTTCGATGCACATTGGCGAAGATGCATTCCAAGAAACAGATATGGTGGGATGTTCTCGGCCAATTGTTAAACATAGTTTTCTGGTTAAACGTGCCGTCGATATTCCTGAAGCTATTGCCAAGGCCTATTATATTGCTAACACAGGTCGTCCTGGCCCAGTGGTGGTGGATTTACCTAAAGATATAGTCAATGTTTTAGAAGAGCATCCTTACCAATTTCCTGATGATGTCACCATGCGCTCATATAACCCGACACTTAAAGGGCATAGCAAACAGATTAAGAAAGCCGTCAAAACGTTGTTAGAAGCAAAGCGGCCAATTATCTACGTAGGTGGTGGGGCAATTACTTCTGAAGCCAGTGATTTAGTGACTGAGATTGCCGAAAAACTGAACGCGCCTGTTACATCGACTTTGATGGGGCTAGGTGCCTTTTCATCTGTACACGAGCAGTTCGTGGGCATGTTAGGTATGCACGGCAGGCTAGAAGCAAATAAAGCCATGCATAACGCAGATTGTATCTTAGCCTTAGGCGCGCGTTTTGATGATCGTGTGACTAATAATGTGGATAAATTTTGTCCTCATGCGAGCATTATTCATGTTGATATTGACCCTGCATCTATTTCTAAAATTATAGGGGCGCATGTGCCTGTTGTTGGCAGTGTTGATGAAGTCGCTAAACAGCTTCTTAAAGAGATGGGTAAAATTGATGCTAAGGCACAAACCGCTAAACTTGCCGATTGGTGGGAGCAGGTCAATCAGTGGCGCTCTCGTAAATGTTTAGATTATAAAAAAGATAAAAATTTGATTAAGCCACAAGAAGTGATTGAGTCTTTATATAAACATACTCATGGTGATGCTTACGTTAGTTCTGACGTAGGTCAGCATCAAATGTTTGCAGCCCTTTATTATCCTTTTGCTAAACCTAGGCGTTGGATCAATTCAGGTGGTTTAGGCACTATGGGCTTTGGTTTACCAGCAGCAATGGGCGTGCAAATGGCGCACCCAGAAGCTGTGTCTACTGTTGTTACTGGTGATGGTAGTATCCAAATGAATATTCAAGAGCTGGCTACTTGTATGCAATACAATTTACCTATCAAGATCATTTCTTTGAACAACCGTGCTCTAGGCATGGTCCGCCAATGGCAAGATATGAACTATAAAGGTCGTCATTCTAGCTCTTATATGGACTCCATGCCTGACTTTGTTAAGTTAGCAGAAGCATACGGACATATCGGTATCAGGGTGACTAAGCCTGAAGAGTTAGATGAAGCCATGGCCAAATGTTTTGCTGCCAAAGATAGATTGGTATTTATGGACATTGAAATAGACCAAAACGAGCACGTCTATCCCATGCAAATAAAATTTGGTGCAATGGATGATATGCGATTAAGTAAAACGGAGCGCACATAATGAGAAGAATTATTTCTGTATTAATGGAAAATGCTCCGGGTGCTTTGTCACGTATAGTAGGTGTATTTTCGCAACGTGGATACAATGTGGATTCTTTGTGTGTGGCTCCAACAGATGATAAAAGTTTGTCACGTTTGACTATCGTCACACAAGCCGATGACAAAGTTATTGAGCAGATCACCAAACAAGTCAACAAGTTGATAGATGTGTTAAAAGTGTCTGATTTGTCTCATGGTCATCACGTTGAAAGAGAGTTGATGTTGGTGAAAGTAGCCACCCGCAGTGAGCTGGCTCGTGCAGAGGTTAAACGTAATGTTGATATATTTAGAGCACAAGTTGTTGACGTAGATGCGAACAACTACACAATTCAGGTGACAGGTACCAGTGACAAGCTAGATGCTTTCGCACATACATTGAGTCAAAGTACAGAGATTATCGAAGCTTCAAGAACAGGGGTCTGTGGATTAGCCAGAGGTGAAAAAGCACTGCGTCCTTAAACAGTCTTATTATATGAAATTAAAAAAAGCCCGTAAGGGCTTTTTTTGTGAATGACATTCAAAAGCGCATGTAATATCGCTATTTAGAACAACAAGTAAACAAAAATGTAATTAAATTACAATTTTATTCATATCTATTTAGTATATAAACATCAAATAAGAGAATAAGGAAATAAAATAAAGATAATTAAAACAGGTTGTTACGTGTTTATCTTATGCCTTTTAGTGCTATTTACAATTCATTAATCAAATGTTCTCACAAAAAAAACAATGTTTTTTTGTAATTTAATTACAATTAATTTCATCAGGTTGAGGCAATAAACTCACAAACCGTTTTGAAACAAGTTAAATTACTGAGGTGTTATTATGAAAAAGTTACTATTAACTACAATTTGTGCTGCTACATTGTCATTAAACGCAAGCGCATCATTAAAAAGTGCTAACAACTTTAAGTTTGTGGGCGACACGCAATATGCAGGATTTTGCGAAGCCGCTGCTACCAACGATTTAGATTTGTTCAAAAAGAACGTTAAGCAACACGGCTTTCGTTTAAGCGCGAGTAAAGACAAAATGATAGCGCTTTTAGCGAGTGGAGATAACTTTCAATGTGCGAACCAAAATTTAGTTGAATTTTCTGAGTCACGTGGCTCTCAAGATGTTGTTGATTATTTAACCGGCACTAATGCAACAGTTGAAACAGCATCAACCAGCAAATATAAATTTGTAGGAGACAAAAACTTTAAAAACTTCTGTAAATCAGCAGTAACAAATAACGTTGATTTGTTTAAACGCGCTGTTAGCAGTCAAATTGGCCGCATAGGCTTTTCTAAGAAAGAAGTGATGGATAAAGTACTTGATGCTGACAATGTGACCTGTGCCGGAGAACGTTTAAGTGAGTTTTTCCAATCACGTGAAGCAAGCAACGTTATGAGCTACATAACAGAAAAATCTGCAAGGTAAATATTACTCTTAGAAAATTAGAATTGGTGTAAAAGGCAAACAGCTTTCGTTGTTTGCCTTTTTTGTGGATGTTGAATGGGGGGCTTGTTTTACCAAACGAGTTTTGCAAAGTGCTGTCTACACATGGACTCATATTTATCATTTCCACCTACTTCTACTTGTTCGCCTTCTTTTACCACTTGTCCATTTTCGTCGATCCGAACCACAAATGCAGCTTTTCTCCCGCAATGGCAGATAGTTTTCAATTCTATCAGTTTGTCTGCCCAGGCCAAAAGGTAGCGGCTACCTTCAAACGTTTCTGCTAAAAAGTCAGTGCGCAGGCCATAAGCTAATACTGGTACGTTGAGGTTGTCGACCACATAAATCACCTGTTGGACTTGTCGCTTAGTTAAAAACTGTGCTTCATCAATAAAAAGGCAATCTATCTTGCCTTTCACCAGAAGCGCTTCTACGGCTGATTGCATGTTGGTTTCTGGAGTAAAAAGATGTGCTGCAGACTCAAGGCCTATTCTAGACGCGACTTTGCCTTGCCCAAATCTATTGTCTAATGCGGCAGTGAAAATTTCAGCATTCATGCCTCTTTCGGCATAATTGTAGGCTGACTGAAGCAAAGACGTGGATTTGCCAGCGTTCATCGCCGAGTAATAGAAGTAAAGTTGAGCCATGAATAAGTTATCTCATTACAAAATTGGCTATTTTGCCCTGATTAGTGACAAATTAAAATCATCAATAGAAAGTTAGGTCAATGTTTAAAAGAAAATACGCGTGATGGGATGTTGCCAAGCGATTAAGTCTTGGTTTTGATATAATCATAACTTATGAAAATCTAACCACAAACGCTAACACTTAATATATAAATTCTCATATGCCATTGATATCATGAAAGCTAGTTTGATTTTTAAAATGGGCTTAGCCTCATTATTTATGTACTATTTATATGGTCTGAATGGGAGTAGAACGATGAAAAATGACATAGACAGCAAATTTGTATTAAGGGTCTTTGATAAAATCATGAAACATGGTGAAAAGAAAGGCGATGAGTACTCCTTAATGGGTATCAAAGGGTATACAGATTTTGATGGTTACACATTGTTTATTGAAGATGCACAGGTAAAATTGAATTTTGGTTTTCACAACCAATATCACTTTAACTATGAGAAACAGGAGCATTTCGAAAGTTTCATTAAAAAACTTAAAGCGATAGAGAAAAATTACTAAGACTGCAGCCTAGTTGTTGATTAGTCTTCATGTTTCAATTGCGTTTGACTAAGCCAGAATAGCTATTGCACTTTTTTAGAAGCCTTAAAATTGCTTTAAAACGGTCTCGTCATAATCATCTGAATTTAGCGTTAAATGAAACTCTAAGGCTATTCTATCAAGCTCTGCTTGTTGAATAGCTAACTCCTCCATAACGATGGTGTTATCGTCTAGTTGCCACAATAATCGTGAACCTGCGTAACTAAAATGAATGGCTAATAACGCATCAAGATTGCCTTTACGACTCGCGGCCTTAAGTTTAGACATCCTTCTATTTATTTTATTGAGTGATTGTTTCAGATCCCATACGTATACGACTTCAGTCATGAAGTCGTGCGTACGGTATTTATTCAGTAACCAAACAATGGTTACACTAGCAATAACAACGCCTAGTAAGTTCCAATTGAAATGACGACCACTTTCATCAGGGAATAAACCAATAAGCGTTTGAGAAACAGCTAAACTACCTATTACCAAGCCACAGATACACCCCGCTATGACAAGATTCAAGTGCCGCCGATAGCGTGCTTTATTAATTTCAATGAGTTGCATAAGGGCCTAGATTACAAATATATAATGGTCATTGGCGACCGAAGAAAGCGGAATTATACACCAGCTGTTGATGCCTTTGTATTAAAGTCGCTTGAGAAAGCCCCTTGAGAAACTGATTTAAAAGGTCGCAAGCTAATGTGATCGGCAACTTGATTTTATACTTTTACTCACCGAACAAAATATTTTAACCCCGTCTTTCAATCAACAGCCACTTGTGAAGCATGTTGGATAACTCTTCAGATAAAACGGGTTTAGTTAAATAATCGTTCATTCCCGCTTCTAAACATTTAACATCGTCACCTTTCATTGCATTCGCCGTCAATGCAATGATAAAGATGTTCTCATCAAACTGACCATGCAGGTTTGCGCGAATGTGTCTGGTGGCATCGTAACCATTCATTAACGGCATTTGGCAGTCCATTAAGATCAAATCAAACGATTTGCCATGATGTTTGAGTGCATCTAAGGCTTCTTGACCATTTTCGGCAAGGTGATATTGACAATTCAGGTTTTTCAGCATTTCTATGATGACTTGCTGGTTAATATAATTATCTTCTACCACTAAAATGTTAGGTTTTTTCTGGTCATCTGTTGCGGATGGATTAATTCGTTGAAACTGGCGTTGCTCAACTCCAGACTCTGAATATTTTGGTGAAAGAAGCATATCGATAAGTGTATCGGGCTTAAGTGGTTTTGATAGGTAGCCAGAGATTCTTATAGGCAGATTTTGAACTGTATTCGTCGCCCCTGCTTGTGCTGTCATTAAAATGATATATACACTAGAAAAGCGTGTGTCCGCACGAATTGCTTTGCTTAGTTCTAAGCCATCCATACCGGGTAGCGCTAAATCAATCAGCACATAATCGACAGCTTGGCTTGTGTCATGGGCACGCCTCAAAGACTTTATCGTGTCTGGCGCATTATTCACACATTGCACTTCTATCCCCCCCGGTACTAGAAAATTCTTAACCGACTGGCGGACACTTGCTTTGGCGTCTACAACAAGTAGCCTTTTACCATGTAAGGACGCAAGCATGACTTGAGTTGTTGGGACAGAAGTTTGGCAAGAAGGTTCGGATTTAACTGTAAAACAAAAAGTAGACCCTTGTTGCCAAATACTTTGTGCCGTAATCTGCCCGCCCATCATCTCCGTTAACTGTTTACTTATGGCCAAGCCTAATCCTGTGCCGCCTTGTTGACGAGTGTTGGAACTATCAACCTGCATAAATTTAGAAAACAGCTGTGATTGTTTGTTCTCGGGAATACCTAAGCCAGTGTCAATCACCGTAAATTTCAATAATTTGTCGGTACTGCTTTCAACCGTTAATAAAATCTCGCCTGTTTTTGTAAACTTAATCGCGTTACTCAGTAAGTTGATCAAGACTTGCTTCACTCTGTGGGGATCAATTTTTATGCATCTAGGCAGGCTAGGAGCAATATCTAATACCAGTTCAAGGTTTTTGTCCTGTGCACGGGGTGACATAGTGTCAATAATGTCGCCAAGTAAGGAGTATAAGTTGATGTCTTGGATTTCAATTTTAAGTTTGCCAGCCTCAATTTTTGAAAAGTCCAAAATATCATTAATTAAATTCAGTAATGAATGGCTACTCAGTTTGATCAGTTGCGCATAGTGCCGTTGATTTTCGTCGAGGTTTGAATTCAAAAGTAAATCGTTCATACCTAAGATACCATTTAATGGTGTACGAATTTCATGACTCATATTTGCCAAAAAATCACTTTTAGCATGACTGGCCTCAATAGCCAGTTCTTCGGCACGCTTAAGCTCAGTGATATCTTGAAAGGCCCCTTTTAAAGATGTCACAACACCGTTAGTGAACACCGCACTACCTACAGCGCGAACCCAAATCTCATTGCCTTTGGCTGTGGTAAAAGGCGACTGGATATCCCATGGGGTACCGTCTTCTATCGCCAAAGCAATCGACTTTTGAATGATTGGTCTTGATTCCGGTGCATAAAAATTGATAGCGTTTTCTAAGTCGACTTCAGAACCAATAGGTAATTCATGAATGTTGTATACCACATCAGACCAGATAACTTGATTGTTCTGTAAATTGAGTTCCCAACCTCCAAGTCTTGCCATATCACCGCTCCAATTTAAGAGTTCCCGCTCTAATTGACGCTCTTGCTCAAGTTTTTTCCTTTCGGTTATGTCGTTTTGAATGGCCATAAACCCAATAAGCTGATTTTGCTCATATAGTGGCTGGCTATTAATTCGCATCCAATAAGGGGCGCCATTTTTATGGTAATTTAATATCTCCGTATCAATCTTTTGTTCATTTTTAAGCGCCGTGCTGAACTCTCTAATGGTTTGATAATCGGTATCTTTGCCTTGTAATAAAGAGCCTGGTGTTAAACCTTTAACTTCGTCTAAGGTGTACCCACTGATGTGGGTAAACATCTTATTCACCCAAGTGATTTTGCCTTGTTGATCAGTTAATACCACCCCATTAAACGATTCTTCAGCCACCTTGGCCAAGACTCTATTATCTTTTAGGCTTTGCTTAAGGTTTTCATCAACAGTAAAGTTCTCGGTTAGATCGTAGTTTACGCCGATAATTTTGCAGACGTGTCCGTCGTTATCCATTATTGGATGCCCGTAAGCCTTTATATAGCGGGTTTTTTTGTCTGGTGTCATTATTCTGAAAGCGGTATCAAGTTTTTTGTTTTTTTCTATGGTTAGCTCAATCGTTTTTAACGTTTTCTGTCTATCTTGTGGATGTAACGAGTCTTTCCATTCCGAGACAGTTCCGCTAAATGTACGAGGATCACGGTCATAGAGCAGAAACATCTGAGTGTCCCAAATCAGTTGGCCAGTTTTAACGTTGAATTCAAATACGCCTATTTGTGCCGCTTCTTTCGCCACTTTAAGCCGCTCGTTACTATTATCTAATTGGTCTTGTGCGTTTTTTAATTTTGACGACTCATAGAGGGTGGCGATAACTGAGTTTTGTAGGCTAATAACCGATGGTTTTAAATCTATTGTGACAAGCAATTCTTGGCCACTTTTATGTAGTACGGGTAGAATTTCACCTTCCACTTCAACTATAGATTGTTCGATGTCCACTTTGAAAAAAGGATTGAGATATTTTTGATGCCCTTGATTATATCTTTCGGGAACCAAATCAGCGACACACCTGCTTTTGAATTCTGCTTGAGAATAACCAAACATTTGCACCGCAGCCTGATTGGCGAAAAGAATGTCGCCCTTTGCAGATATCTCGAGTATGACACTTGAGACTGAATCTAAAATAGCCTGTAATCGCTCAATCTCTTTGACTATGAGATCATTTGAGATGGTCGTATTATTAGATTCCATGACATATCCAAATTACTGTGAAAAAACTTTTTTGAAGTTACAACAACTCATCTTAACACTTTTTCTATGTTGCCAATGGGCTTTCCGTATTAGACTATGACTAATGAATTTGTCGGAGAGCAGTTTGTCAGTAAAAAAAATAGTCGCCCCTGAGTTTGAAATAGCATTTTTTTTACCAAAATATTGGTTAACTTGGTTGAGTGTCCTCATTCTGTATAGTGTGTCTTGGTTACCTTATTCCGTGCAAAAAAACATTGGAAAATTATTGGGGAAATTACTCAAAGTGATTGCTAATAAACGCTATAACGTTGCTGAGCGTAATTTAGAATTGTCATTTCCGGAACTAAGCCAAGAAAAGCGACAAACCATATTAGATGCCAATTTAGATAACGCGGGTATGGCGATTCTTGAGACGGGTATGGGGTGGTGGTGGCCAACATGGCGCGTTACCCGAAAAGCTGAGTTCGAAGGTTTTGAGCATATTGAGGCTATTTTGGCCAAAGGCAAAGGTGTGCTCGCTTATGCAATTCACAATATGAATCTTGAGTTTGCTTGCCGTATCGCGGGTCTTAAATACCCATCAGTCGTGTTTTATCGTAAACATAACAATAGGTTAATGGAATATATTCAATACCATGGGCGTAAACGTAGTAACAAATATATGGTACACAAACGCAATGTGAGAGGTTTAATCAGCGCTTTAGATGATGGCGAATTGTGTTTGTATTTACCTGACCAAGATTACGGCCGTGCAAAATGTGAGTTTACGCCATTTTTTGCAGTGCCTGAGGTAGCCACAACGACAGGCTCTTTGTTATTTGCCAAACAAGCAAATTGTGAAACTGTTTTTTTGGTCTCGATTAAAACAGATAACGGCTACAAAATAATTGCACTACCTGGACTGGAGAATTTTCCATCAGGTGACGATAAGTATGATGTAACACGCATGAATCAAATGATTGAAAAAATGATTATGCTGGCACCAGAACAATATCTTTGGATGCATAAGCGTTTTAAAACCAGACCCAATGCTGATGATGACTCTCTATATGATTGAAGGCAATAATGAGGCTAAACAATAATTAGAATGTGTGATGAAAAGATCTAAACATATGTCCTATTCTTTATTTTGGCTAAAGCATGTCATGCTGGCAATTATGGTCATTGTCATTGCAGTCATAGTATTTTCTATGCAACAACGTAACGAATCGACTGTGCGCCCAGAAGGCGACTTAGGCAAAAAAAGTATTGCAAGTAATATGAGCGATTTTTATGCGGATTACCGTTTGTCGTCTCGCCTTTCCCGTGAGGAAGAATTAGAAGACTTGGTTATGGGAGTGAAAATCTCAGATAAACCCTTGGGCGAACGTTTGCAGAAAATGGAAAGCCTACAAAAACCCGCGTCCCGAAGATGGGTAGGGGAGCACAAACATCGCATATTCAAAGCAGGTAGTACACTTCGAAGTGCCATTACTGATTATGCCCAGTCAGAGGGCATGCAAGTATTTTGGGAGCTTGATCAAGACTTTATTGTGAAACACCCCTTTCAACTTGACGATTCTATTTTGGGCAGTTTAAAAATGATTGGCAAGGCCATTGATGCTAACTTTGATGGAGAGGTTAAAGTATACATGTGTCCCCGCCAGCGTTCTCTGGTTATCACTTCGAAATCAACTGAGTATTTAGAAAAACAATGTGCAGAAGCTAGCAGATAAGGTTCATAGTGCAATAAGACTATTACACTATGTCGACTAAATATTTATTCCAAATCTCTTTGACCTTTGTTTGAAGAGCAATAATCGATGGGTTTATTGCAGCCAATGTGGCATTTTGTAAGGCTAGTCGATGGGCGTAGTTTCGATATTCTAGGTATGCTTCGCTCAGAGTATGCGCTTCAGCTTTTGTCATCAGGGATAACGTTGCTAAGTCAGCTAATATTCTCACATTGTCAGGCCATCTGGCTAAGCTTGGAAAAGAACTGGTGTGGGCCAGCAACATAAACTGCACGATAAACTCTATATCTGCTATGCCACCTGCATCTTGCTTTAAATCTATATTTTCAGCATCTCCTTTAGCTAAGTGGGTACGCATTTTTTCACGCATAGATACCACTTCATTTGCCAATTCCAATAAGACTCTTGGTTTCGAAAGTACCTTTAACCGCACTGCACTAAAGCGTTCCTGCAATTCACGACAGCCTAATATAAACCTTGCCCTACCGAGTGCCTGATGCTCCCACGTCCAAGCATTTTCAGTTTCATAGGTAGCAAAACCATTCACATGACATACCAGTAAACCGGCATTGCCAGATGGGCGTAATCGCATATCTACATCATAAAGTAACCCTAAGCCCGTTTTGATCGTGAATATATGCAAAATACGCTGAGCAAGTTTGATATAGAAACCTGTCGAACCAATTGGTTTTTTGCCATTGGTGAGTTGTTGCCCGTCGCAATTATGCAAAAAGACTAAATCTAAGTCTGAGCCATAACCCAACTCCCAGCCACCCAGTTTGCCAAATCCCAATACCGCAAAACCTTTGTTTTGAATGTTTTTAGGGCCTTGGGTTTCACATACTGGCACACCATGTTTAGCCACCATTTGTTGCCATGCGAAGTCAACCACTTGAACAATAATGGCTTCGGCTAAATACGTTAAATGGTCACTGACCTGCATCACGGGCAAGGCATTGGATATGTCAGAAGCGGCAATTTTTAATTGTTGACTCAGTTTAAACTGGCGCAACGTTTCTATTTGTAGCTCTAAATCTTCTGGCTCGACCCGCAGTAATGCTTGGCGTAATTCATCAGCATATTGATTAAAGGCCACTGGTTGATACAGAGAAATGGGATTAAGTAGCTCATCTAACAATAACGGAAAGCGCGCAATTTGTTCCGTCACCCAAGGGCTAGCAGCACATAACTTAACTAAGTGGAATAATGCCGCTTGGTTTTCAAATAATAATTGTAGGTAAGCAGTACGACCCAATATGGCATGTAATACAGATAATACCCGTCTAAACAACTCTGCATGATCGTTAGCTGAAGAACTCAGGATGTTATGAATAATCACGGGCATTAGATTATTGAGAGTGGTAAGCCCTCTTTGGCCAATTCGCTGCTTAGTTAAATCTTGTTTAAATGCGCTGACTTGTTGATGCACATCTTCGCCAATGGGTCTTTTTGTCATTAACACTTCATCGGCTAAGTGCCAATGATTTAAAATACTTTGTGTTTCTTCAGCATTTAGTTGTAACTGCCAAAGATCTTTTGCCCCTTGTTGCTGTTCATCTGCAATATCATCTTGCAGCGTGGGATCTTCTTTGACCAGTAACGAGAATTGCTGGTGGATTAAGCCGCAGTGCTGAGCCAAATGTTGCATAAAATCTTCATATTCAGTCATGCCTAATACATATAACAAACGTTTTTGGTCAATGTGATTGTTGGGTAATACTTGTGTTTGTTTGTCGGCAAACTGCTGGAGACAATGTTCTATTTTACGCAGCCATAAATAACTGTGTTGTAAATCTTTAGCACTTTGGGCGGGTAATATTTGTAAATTGACTAATTCAGACAGTGCTAATTGTAAGCTCTGAACTTTCAGACTGGGCTCTCGTCCACCGTTGATCAGTTGCAAGCTTTGCACTATAAATTCTGCTTCCCTGATCCCGCCTTTGCCCAACTTAATATTGTTGGTTAGGCCACGTCTGCGCACCTCTTGTTCAATCATTGATTTCATACTACGCAGCGACTCAATGGCACTAAAATCTAGATATCGACGATAAATAAAAGGTTGCAAAATGTCTGATAACTGCTGGGTGTAGTGGCAGGGTTGATTCAAGATAGATGCCTTGAGCATCGCATAACGTTCCCAATCTCGACCTTGTTCTTGGTAATAATCTTCCATCGCATCAAAATGCATTACAAGTGGGCCGCTGTCACCAAATGGCCTTAGACGCATATCCACTCGGTATACCTGACCATCAGCAGTAATTTGATCCAACGCAGTAATGATTTTTTGGGCCAGTTTAGTAAAAAACTGTTGGTTTTCGACCGACTTCTTGCCGCCGGTAGTGACACCCACTGCTGGGTAGGTAAAAATTAAATCGATATCTGATGAAAAATTCAGTTCCCCTCCACCCAATTTCCCCATACCTAAAATTAACAAAGGTTGTGGACCAAACTCTCCTTCTGGTAAGCCAAAACGAGTTTGAAGCGATTGGAATAACCAGTTGTTGGTTTGGGTAATTAATTGACGTGCTAGTTCTGATACTTGCGCTAACGAATCCTCAATGAATTGCATGTTGAGCAAGTCGCGCCAAGCAATTCTCAGCATATGAAAATTTCTAAACTGTCTGAGTTTTTGGTGTAAAACAGCTTCACTATCAATCTCATCCAATTGCTGGGCAAGTTTGCCTTGGTAATCTATGCGCTCAACAAAAAGTAGTTTTTCTATGAAGAGTTCAGCTAACCAGGATGGATGCTTGATACATTGCTCAGAAATAAACTCGCTCAATGAAAAAGCCGCTTTGATCTGGTCTTTATACGTTTCAAAATGAGCAGAGAACTGTTGATGGGATTGCAGTTCCTGCCACCGCTCGTTACCAAGTTCGATTAACTCTTTGGGAAGTGGTGTAGACGGATTTTTATTCATACTATTTACCCTCATCCAGCAGCATGTTTTGTATTGGTGCATCACAAAGGCAGTTGTTTACCAATTTTATCTTGTTGGCCTTACTCAATTTTTTAATCCAAATTTCAATTTTTAATGCCTCAGAATGGCTCTCGACTTTGCTACGAAACTTGAGCGTAAGTGGGCCTTTGCCTTTTAAGGCTTTGGCACATTTATTTCCACTGGACTGATGTTCCGCAAATCGTCGTTCAATGTTGGTGCAAATGCCAGTGTAATATTGGTTTAATTTGTTTTCGACAATGTAGATGTACCATGGAGTCACTTTGTTTTACCGTGGTGGTTGTTTTTGGCATAGGGGAGGGATTGTACATGATAGGGAATATTATGCCCTAGCGGGCACTGCCATCCCGCGCGGCGGCCGCTCGTTGTAAGACTTACTTTTTGCCTACAGCAGCAAAAAGTAAGCACAATTTTTATGGAAAAAATTTGAACATCCACGGGTTGGCCCAAAGGGTGAAATACAGGACGTATTTCATAAAAAATGCCGCTCGAGGGTAAGTCAAAAGAAAAGGCATCGGCTTCGCCGATTAAACCCCTTGGTGGCTCTGCCACTGGTTTTCCGTTTTAAAGTTTCAGCAAAAAATGGCTTACTCTTGGAGCAAATGACATGAGTGAAACTGGTGTTTTTAGTCGCTCGGCTTCGCTCAGTTAAACAGTTCAACAAGCGACCGCCATGGACGGCGGAATGTAAAACAATGCAGGAGCAATTGTCGAGAAGTCGAGAAGTCGAGATTAGGTGGCGATCATCATGGATGTGCGAGTGACTAAGTTAAAGCGTTTGCATCAGGTAGGAAAAGAACATTCGTAATGACAACTCGGCTGGCGACCCTAAAATAAGCCATTTTTTGCGGTTAAGAGCTTTAGCAATGGCGGCATTGTTTCAAAGCAATCTGCAGATTGCCGAGCGGGGCGCTGCTGTTTGCACTTATTAGTTGAATTCAAATATAAGGTTCTCTTGCAATCGGCGCATCATTAAACAAAAAAATTGATTTAAATCAAATTGTTTTTGGTGAAAGGTTTTACTCTTTCTACAGTTAAAATTCGATTAGATAAGTAGTTGCCTTTAGAACAGGAAAATAATGGAATCGTAAGAAGCTCTATTTTTTAAGGTCATAATGAAGAGCTGAACGATCCTATTCTAATCTATGAACAGTACCTGCATAAATGCAACTCGCGAAGGGTATTTGATATTTTGTTTCGCGAATAATAGGTTTTACTTTGAGGAACATAAAGTGAAAAAACACCTCCTACTGCCCCGTTCTCTCTCTATTCATAGCTGTGCACCTGTATGGCTGACTGATGGAACCTATAACTCCACGGAGAACATCTCCGTCTCACTCTGTATTGCCCCTAAGGAATATTTAATATGCTGATAAAGTACGGCATTACCTGCCTAATATTAATTTCCAGTTATTTGCCATTTGGATCGGCTTCGGCGGTGATGATCGGTTTTTCACCTAGTAGTATTACCGTCAATGTGGGTGATACCTTTGATGTCGATGTGGTGATTTCTGATTTGTTTGCCTCGGGTGAAATTGTCTCTGCATTTGATCTTGATGTAACTTACGACGCTGCAATATTAAATGCGACGGCAGTGAGTTTTGGATCGTATTTGGACGATGCTTTGGGTTTATCATTTCAGGATGCAGAATTCACCTTTGGACGAATCGATTTTTCTGAGCTTTCCTTTCTGTTCAATTCCGATTTACAAGCCATACAAGCAGATAGTTTCACTCTGGCTACTCTGTCATTTGAAGCACTTGCTGCAGGCGTCAGCTCACTTATGTTTGATCAAAATACACCCCCGGGTATCAATGTCGTGGGACTTGATCCTTTTACATCATTTGACCTAGATGGTAATGCCGGTGAAGGACTTGTCACTGTGTTAGCAGCGGTAAAGGTCGCTGAACCCAGCATTCTGTTTGTGATGATTACCGCTTTGCTGGGATTCGCTATTACACAGCGTAAACGGTTTAAGAGATTGACTAGTTAGCATGATTTTTTATTGCAGTAATTTATTAGAGACGTTTAATCGATAAAACAAAGCCTGACGATAAGCTAAGCATTAGGAGTCTAATCCAACAGGATTAAGTAGCGGTAGCCAATCGTTATTAAATGACACTAAATTTTCATAAGGATAAATATCTCAATGAAAGCTTATCGTACTAATTTTTGCGGATTACTACTGATCTTAATCTTGAGTCCATTCTCGGTATCTGCTCAGGTCTGTGATGTGGATAACGACGGTGATATCGATCGCAATGATGTCGGCCAAATCTTTTCGTCCCGCAATACGCCCGCTTCTGGCCCAGATGATCCTAGGGATGCCAATAGTGATGGCATGATTACTATAAACGATGGGCGAATATGTACCTTGCAATGCACATTAGCCCGCTGCGCCATTGTCACACCTCCCGCAGACGTAGCCACCATCGATATTGCCCCTGCTCCATTAAATTTTGGTGAGGTTTTTGTCGGCAGCGCGGTCAATTTGCCCCTAGTCGTTAGCAATTCGGGTACAGCGACTCTGAGTGTGAGTAATATTACTAGCAGCGGTGCCGCTTTCACCGTATTCCCGCCCACCGCCTTTGATATTACTGAAGGGGGTCTAGCACGCAATGTCGAGATTGGTTTTAGTCCTGACGTGGCTGGCCCCTTTAACGGTGTAATCACGTTTAATAGTAATGCCGATAACGATGATCTGGTACTTATCGCCGTAAGCGGTCAAGGTGTCGAACCTACGCTATTGCTGGAGCCGGATATTGATGTCAACGACAGTATCGATTTTGGCGCGTTTGCTGAAGAAACCTCTGTTAACCAGCTATTGACCATACGTAATGTTGGTGATGCACCCTTGAACGTTAGCGATATCTCTAGCAACAATTTGGCGTTTGTAGTATCGGCCCTCGGTGGTGATAGTATTCCTTTCACACTCGCCCCTGGTGGCGCGCAAAATGTGTCCGTGGTTTTCACCGCACCGTCTGGCACAGCCGGTACGACTATTAATGGGAAACTGACCATTAATAGCAATGACCCGGACGGATCACCTCGCGAGGTATTATTGGTTGCTGATGTATTACAAACCTTTGCTGCGCTGGTAAATAATCCTATCTTGGGTGCCCATGTCGATGATGTCATTGGCAATGGAAATTGTGCCAATGTTACCGGTGAAGTTAACTTTGCTGCCAGTGGTAATACCGATACATTTACCGTGACCTTGATGGATCAGGGTGGTACTTTGGCTTTTAACGGTTCTTTCTCCTCAGCTGCCGGTGGTGGCATCGTCGTTTTTGATGGTATCGATGCCTGTGGTCTGGACGACGGTATTCTTAAACTAAGCGTTGAACTGGGTTCACTGGATCCTTTTGCGGGAACACCCGCAGTCAAGCTGACCTCGACATTACCCGGGCCGGTGCTTGATCCTTTAGGGCCCGTTAGTGTCTTCTCGATGATCGAAGTGTGCGGTACTTCCCGTGAAAGCACGACGGTCAAAATTGGGGGCGGTGCCAGCATTGTATCGACTAGGTTAGATGCACTCACCACCAGTTTCTGCCTCGACGTACCCTTGCGTGTTAATACGCAAAATACCCTAATCGCGACTGCGATTGATGATCTGGCCGCTCCCCCCAGACCAGCAGCATCGGCTGTTCCTGTGCAGGTGGTTCATATCGATCCATCATCGATCGTTATTGCACAAGCCTCATCACGACCACTGACTATTGAAGAAACTGAGCTTCTGGTTGAAAACGGCGTGATCAATCTTGATAACCCGAGCAACTTCAACGTGTCGATGTTTACCATAGTGATCACCATCGGTCAGTTTCCGGTCACTTATAGTCAACCCGTGGCGGTACCCACAACCCCTAGCGTCAGCTATGGCAGTCCGGGCGGCGGCGGCGGATGGTCTACCGGCGGTGGCGGTCTCCCGAGTGGTACTCCGAGGCCTGTGACCGGATGTGTCACCAGTTGCTCTAATATTGTTGTGATAAAGACACCAACCGGACAAACCATCCCCGGTGTCATTATCATTGATGGTCGTATCAAAACCCTGAAGGAATTCTTTCAGGTTACCATTGCCATTCAGAATACATCTAGCGGATTTGTACTTGCCGATATGCAGGCGAATATTATTCTGCCCGCCGGTTTGTCGCCAGTGCGCGCTGGGCCTGGTACCAATGTTGCTGATGTTAATACCAGTGGTGAAACCGATAATGTTGTGATTGGTGACATTGGGCCAATGGATACAGGTACCGGTCAATTTATCATCCGCGGCGATGGCATCGGCACCCACAATGTAGATGTTGATTTCAACGGTTTTCTCACTGATGGTGGTCTGACGAAACCATTTGCAATCAGCGGCTCGGCAGGAACTTCAGTTCAGGTTTACGGCCCACCCACGCTGGATGTGGTCGTACGTCACCCGAGCAAGGTTGGCGAAGATGACGTGGTTGCCGGAGAGATTTATGATCTGTTTGTCGAAATAACCAACACCTCTCCGCGCCCCGCCCTGTATACCAGTCTGGAATTATTTGTCGGTGGGCAGGCAGTACTGGTGGATGCCCTAGGTAATGATATTGTGAACTCGAATGAAATTCGCAGCTTCGGTCATATTCCATCAGGCAGAATCGTCTCTGCAGCATTTCGGGTGAAGTCATCACTACAAGGGGAAATCATTGCCTGCCAGGCCATTGCAAGTGAAAATATCAGCCTCACTGTTGATACCGGCCCAGACGGCACGGCCTGTAATATTGCCAATACCTACCCAGCTAACTTCGAACCCTTACCTGTCGATCAACCACCGGTAGTGATAGGCATTAATCCCTTGAACGGCCAGCCAAATATTCCGGTGACCAGTTCGGTACTCGCAACGCTGACACCACAAAGCGCCTGTATTGTTGGGGATACTTTTGATAATGTTCTCGTAGATCAGATCGATCCAAATGATCCCACCAAAGGTCTGCAGGTTATTGCCTATGATCTGTTACAGGCTGGTACCTTTTACCTCGAGGAATTGGATACATTTGGCAATCCGGTCAAACATATTCCAACGGATCTGACAGTTGAAAATCCGCCGGCCGGAGGCACTACTATTGCAGTCTTACGTCTTGGCCTTGATGCACCACATCCCAATAGCCAGTACTTTTTGCGTGATAATACAACATACCGAGCAACACTGGTCAGTGGTGATGGCGGGATCTGTAGCGATGCTTCTGGGGCTGAAATGGAGGAAAACTTCACTTGGACTTTCAGCACCGAACAAAGCTGTAATGCGCTCAATGCCCCCATCGCGTCAATGAGTGTGCCAATAGACGGTTCCATTAACCAGCCTCTGAATCAATCAATTGTGCTCAACTTTAGCAAGCGTATGAATCCGGCCAGCTTTGCTTTTATTCCTTTCGATTTAGCAAACAGCACCTTCAGTGTCTATGCTGATGCGTTAGAATCATCGGGTGATATTAATGGCGGCTCGCCAGTGGCCGGCAGTGGTGTATTTAGCAACCTGAACACCACGCTTACCTATGCGCCGCTGGCTAATCTTGACGAAGAGATACCCGTTCATATTCGACTCACCGATGGCCTGCGTGATGTGTGTGGCAATCCTTTGCAAACACCTCCAAGTGGTGTTCAGCTATTGAGTTTCCGAACCATCCCGCCGGATACGGTGGCACCTGTTGTGCCTCTGGTCAATCCGAGCCCTGCTCTTACCAATCTATCATCGGTACAGATCAGTGGTGAGGCAGAAGTCGGCAGTATAGTAAGTGTTCTGGGTGGTTTGATGACAGTTAATACCCCCGCGTCAGCAGCCGGTCTTTTCAATGTTTCCGTTCCGCTAAACTTAAATGCGACTAATAATCTGTCGGTGCTGGCAACCGATGCATCGAGCAATGCCTCGGCCGCCAACGCCGTCGATAGCAATGGTGATCTGCTGGCAATCATTAATGACAATGTCCGGCCACAGGTTGCTACAGTATCACCTGCTAATGGCAGCCTAGATGTTGCCAGAGACGTGGTGATCCGAGTCGACTTTAATGAGTTGATTAAAGCCGATACGGTAAACAATCTTAACTTTACCTTAGAAGGTTCGGTGATCCCCGGAACGCTGGCAATGGTAGGTAACAGCGGATTTTCGTTTACACCTGACGATTTATTGGATTACAACAAAACCTACACAATTCGTAACCGAGCTAACGGTGTGCGCGACCTCGCGGGTAATGGCTTGCTTAATGAAAGTGTGGCCAGTTTCACCACGGAAGGGTTTCCATTACCAACCATCTCCAGCGTCGCACCTGAGACAGGCGTTCAGGGCACGATTTTTTCAGTCACTTTCAGCGGTAGTAATCTGTCAACTGCCTCGGCGGTAGTATCGAATAATCCGGGCGTTACCGGCAGCATAGTCAGCGCTAATGATAATACGGTTACGGCTGAAGTCACTGTTAATGCTCTGGCAACGACTGGCTTGACCACACTCGGACTGACAACACTCGGTGGTAGCGCCACTGCATCCTTTACGGTATTGCATAAAGCGCCCGTGGTCAGTGCCGTTGTGCCTAATGTTGGTGATCAGGGATCGACAGTCAATGCACAAATCCAGGGCAATGGTTTAAGGGATATCAGCAGTATTGTTATTGATGGAACTGGGGTGACTATAGTAGATCTCACGACCGGCAATGATAGCCTGCGTAATGTACAATTTGTCATCGATGTTGCTGCATCTGTGGGCTCACGTATTGTAACAGTGACTACCCCGGGAGGCGTCGACACAGCAGTATTTACTGTGATTGAGTTTACGCCGGTGATCCCAGTTTTGACCTCAGTAACCCCAAACAATGGAGAGCTGGCATCGAGTTTTGACGTTACCTTTTCCGGTAGTGCCTTGGCCGGTGTAACAGCCGTTATCTCTGCAGATCCAGAAATTAGCGCCAGCATCGTAAGTATTAGTGGTACTTCTATCGTCGCGAATATAAGTATTTCTGCGTCGGCGACTGTGGGCGTAACGAGTCTGTCGCTTGCCTCGCCCCAAGGTACTTCGAACGTGTTGCCATTTACCGTTAATGAAACTTTGAATGTCATCACCCTCTCCCCGGGCGGGCTAAATCTACAAACGTTGGATACGGCTAACCTGACTATTTCGATAGATACAGTGGCGGGTGTTGGCGGACAGGTTATTGACCTGTTGAGCAGTGATACCAATTTGGTGACTGTGGCGGCTTCTGTGACGATCCCTGAGGGCGGAAACAGCGCATCGTTTGTCGTATCCACGTCCAGCAACTCTGGAGTGGCAAACATTAGCGCTTCTGCTGCCGAGTTTGCTAGCGATTCAAGTCAAATTACGGTGAATGCCCGTACTATGTCATTCGATTTGCTCAGTCCGTTTATCGGTGTTGGCCGCAGTAGCAACGGCAGTATTATATTGACCCAACCGGCGCCAGTTGGCGGTGTGACAGTTAATTTATCTACCGGAAATGCATCGGTGGCTACGGTCACTCCGGCCAGTGTCTTTATTGCGGAAGGTACAACGACTAAGAGTTTTGATATAGACGGTTTAATCATCGGCACCACACCATTAACGGCTTCTGCAACAGGTTATAGCGATGTGGTTGAGGATGTGTTTGTCACCAGCACCAATATCATTAACTTCGGCTTGATACCGGATGTAGCGCCAGGACAAAGTGCCAGTTTGCCCACCAGTCTTGGTCAAGCGGCTCCTGCAGGTGGATTGACAATAAACTTCACCAGCAGCAATCCGGCGATTGCGACTGTTACATCTAGCGTATTTATTCCTGAAGGATTGCAGGTTCCCGCCGCGAATCCACAAATTACTGGCATATTGATCGGATCGGTGCAAATAACCGGCACCGCAACTGGCTTTGCACCGGATATAAGGGTCGCAGATGTTACCGTCGACTCCAGCTTCTCCCCAGCGGCAATATCCGTTATCGAAGCGGGTAGCCAAAACATTAGCCTGCAAATCTCTGCCCCCGCGCCTTTGGGGGGGTTAACATTCAGTCTCACTACCGATAACACCGGTATTGCGACCGTGCCGGCCACAGTAACAGTGAACGTGGGTGAAACCTCAGCCCAAGTTCTCGTCACGGGTGTTGCAGTCGGTACGACGACGTTAAGAGCTAATGCACCGGGTATTAACGAATCAAGCGCAACAATTAACGTTAATACTCTGCCCGCGATGAATATCGGAAATACGACCGTTGGTAAGGACTTACAGGTCGGTCTTTCAGGTTCGCTGGGATTAGTTGCACCTGCAGGCCATGTGCAGGTGACCTTGACTAGCTCAGATCCGAGCAAAGTATTGCTATCCGCGAGCCGCACGGCAGCAGGGAGTGGAAGTATAACGATCCAGGTGAATGCTGGCAGTAACTTCATCCCAACATTTTATGTTCAATCTCTGACCGATACCGGTACCGTTATAATTACCGCATCTGCGCCCGGTTATGCTACCGATACGAGCACTGTTACTTCGGCACCCTCGGGATTTTGGCTCAATACCAATGACTTTACGCGGGATGTGTTGGCGGCTAACGTGGGTATTCAATTACGTTCGGCACGCCTGAATCCGACCACTCTGAACTTTGCTAACCACGAAGAATTACGGGCCGGAAAATCGATAAGCGTGGATTTAACCAACAGTGATCCCGCGGTGGGAGCACTCACGATTAATCCTGTGGTATTCAATGGTGGAGCAGGTACAGCCCAAAATACTGCGTTTGACCCGATAGCTGCGGGTGCGAGCACCATCGCGCTGCTGCAGCCTGCAGGTTTTGATGTACCAGCCAATGTGAATAGCAGTCTTGTCGCCACAGTAACGGCGCCTAATATCAACATAGGTAACGTGACCGTGGGTAAAGACCTGCAGGTAGGCACCTTTATATCGTTGTCCAATGCACCGCCGAGCCCAGTCGATGTCACTATAACGATTGCCAACAGCAGTGTTGCACTGATATCTACCAGCCGGACCACCGTAGGCAGCAGCACAGTGACTTTTAGTGGGGTGACTTCGACCTCCGTTGGTACTATATACGTGCAGGGTTTAGATATTGGTTCCACTCAGATCACGGTGCAGGCCGCCGCCTACAATGACGATACCGGCAGCGTGACTGTTGACCCCTCGGGATTCTGGCTCAATGCCAATGACTTTACGCGGGATGTGTTGGCGGCTAACGTGGGTATTCAATTACGATCGGCACGCCTGAATCCGACCACCCTGAACTTTGCGAGCCACGAAGAATTACGGGCCGGACAATCGATAAGCGTGGATTTAACCAACAGTGATCCCGCGGTGGGAGCACTCACAGTCAATCCTGTGGTATTCAATGGTGGAGCAGGCGTTGCCGTCAATACTGCGTTTGACCCGATAGCTGCGGGTGCAACCACCATTGCGCTGGTGCAACCTGCAGGTTTTGATGTACCAGCCAATGTGAATAGCAGTCTTGTCGCCACAGTAACGGCGCCTAATATCATTATAGGTAACGTGACTGTGGGTAAAGACTTGCAGGTCGGCACCTTTATATCGTTGTCCAATGCACCGCCGAGCCCAGTCGATGTCACTGTGACGATTGCCAACAGCAGTGTTGCACTGATATCTACCAGCCGGACCGCCGTAGGCAGCAGCACAGTGACCTTTAGCGGGGTGACTTCGACCTCCGTTGGTACTATATACGTGCAGGGTTTAGATATTGGTTCCACTCAGATCACGGTGCAGGCCGCCGCCTACAATGACGATACCGGCAACGTGACTGTTGACCCCTCGGGATTCTGGCTCAATGCCAATGACTTTACGCGGGATGTGTTTGCGGCTAACGTGGGTATTCAATTACGTTCGGCACGCCTGAATCCGACCACACTGAACTTTGCTAGCCACGAAGAATTAAGGGCGGGACAATCGATAAGCGTGGATTTAACCAACAGTGATCCCGCGGTGGGAGCACTCACGGTTAATCCTGTGGTATTCAATGGTGGAGCAGGTACAGCACAAAATACTACATTTGACCCGATAGCTGCGGGTGCGACCACCATTGTGCTGGTTCAACCTGCAGGTTTTGATGTACCAGCCAATGTGAATAGCAGTCTTGTCACCACAGTAACGGCGCCCAGTATCAATATAGGCAACGTGACCGTCGGTAAAGACTTGCAGATAGGCACCTTTATATCGTTGTCCAACGCACCGCCGAGCCCGGTCGATGTTACCGTGACGATTGCTGCGAGCAGTGTTGCACTGATATCTACCAGCAGGACCGCAGTGGGCAGCAGCACAGTGACCTTTAGCGGGGTGACTTCGACCTCCGTTGGTACTATATACGTGCAGGGTTTAGATATTGGTTCCACTCAGATCACGGTGCAGGCCGCCGCCTACAATGACGATACCGGCAGCGTGACTGTTGACCCCTCGGGATTCTGGCTCAATGCCAATGACTTTACGCGGGATGTGTTGACGGCTAACGTGGGTATTCAATTACGTTCGGCACGCCTGAATCCGACCACCCTGAACTTTGCTAGCCACGAAGAATTACGGGCCGGACAATCGATAAGTGTGGATTTAATCAACAGTGATCCCGCGGTGGGAGCACTCACAGTCAATCCTGTGGTATTCAATGGTGGAGCAGGTACAGCCCAAAATACTGCGTTTGACCCGATAGCTGCGGGTGCGACCACCATCGCGCTGCTGCAACCTGCGGGTTTTGAGGTACCGGCTAATCTGAATAACAGCATTGTGGCAACGGTGACAGCACCCTAATATTTGCTAGATTAGGCTGAGTTAAGGAATAATCCTTGAGGGGAAAAGATGAGATCTATTTGTTCAATTATTTTGCTTGTACTGGCAATGGACTGCCATGCAGATTCAGTTTTTCATGTGTCGCGATTAACCGAGAATATAGAGAATTCTTCTGATCTTGGTAATCTACATATTCAGGGAGTTGGAACCGTGAATCTTTTCGCTCGTAAGAACGGAAACCAGATAATTGTTCATGCCCAAGACTCAGATGGAAAAGTAATTGGTAAAGCAGAAACTGTTGCAGGTTTGAAAGAGACACCAATATACATTTCGGCTTCCGGTGGCTTAGAAAAAATCACCCTTTATTGGGGCACTGCTAACTGACGTGCTTCACTAGCTTTGCCTATCCCAGTTTATATGATTAGTTCTTAACTTATGTGGACTCCCCCGTGTCAACAACAGAAATAATGTTAAGCAAAGAAATAAATGCGTACTTATGTACGAGCTCTAATTGAGTAGCAAACTCAGGCTCTATGATATTTACGCGAACAGGTC
>Ga0307488_10000651_pt1 | contig 28833 bp, 22 predicted proteins | sample SB02metaG_FD_202248 | JGI IMG/M metagenome (GOLD analysis project Ga0307488, IMG submission 202248) | Sea-ice brine microbial communities from Beaufort Sea near Barrow, Alaska, United States - SB 0.2 | ecosystem: Environmental > Aquatic > Marine > Coastal | place: USA: Alaska | collected...
AACCAAAATACTATTGGCATGTAAAGCCGAAGGACACATTAACCAATTCACCACACACAATCCCAGCGTTAAGCTGCTTAAAGGTTCTTTGTTGGGTGCAAGTGGCAAGTAAAAAGGCCCATAAAGAACTGAAGCGACTTTGTTTATTGCAGAGCTTAGGGATGACATGGCAGCAGCTAAAATAACCACTTAAAAAAGTCCCAATACGCCATTAGGTAAATAATTGTGATTACAACACTTAGCCCGATACTTTGCCAAAAAGCTAAACCATTGTGCTTTGTAAAATATGAGATATGGCATAAATCATATTGGCGGTAGCAAATGAGCGACTAAAGTGTTGCTCAATAAAATCATTCACACTCACCACTCTGGAACGATGTAAGGCAGGTAATAGCCAGTAGTGACTAAAAGTAAAGCTAGCTCATAGGGTAATCACACCAAACTGCATCCTAAACTCGATGTTGATTTCCCAGACCAAACAAGCCCTAACAAATACTGAGCTTGTTATTCATTTTTGAACTATAGGTCTAAGAAACTTTTCAGTTGTTCAGGGCGATGAAGGTGACGAAGTTTGTGTAATCTTCACGATTATATTAATCAGTATTAACAGATTGTATAAACTAGGACTAACCATCAATCATTAATATTGTTTATCTATGCGTACTGAGCCATTAGCTAAATAAATCATCCTGATTTTGTCTTGTGCGTGAAACCGCATAGATGAATCTAAATCTTGTACCACCATATACTCTGAGTCATAGTCGATACTGATCATCAATTCAACTAACTGAAACGTCACTTGTTTGACACGGGCATGGCTGTCATTCGCAATCGAACCGCCTAACATGGCACCTAATATAGTACTGAGTGCTCTGCCGCTTCCACTACCAAATTGATTCCCTATGCTGCCACCAATTAGTGCACCACCAAATACCTTCCAGCCTTGATTGCGATCTTGGGTCAATTCAGTTTCTGTTATTTTACGAACTGAGATGATTTTACCAAACAATACTTTATCAACCGGCACTGCTTGGTTGCGTTCATATTCAGCTAAGGCTAGGGGCGTATACCCTGCCAATACGATGAGACAAACTAACAGTGCTTTCATGGTTCTAACCTCATTGTTGGTTTAACGTTTCTGAAAAAATTGAATTTACCAGCCTAATAGTTTTTTGCTACTGGTTTTACGTATTTCAGTTTCATCCGCCCATTCAACCAAACCACTTTCTAGGTCCATTAAGCGCATCGTGAATTTGTAATACACATCTGATTTATCCGAATTAGTTTTGACTATACTGGCTAAATTGCCATATAACATATACTCAGCACCCACTTGTTTTCCAAATTGAACCGCTTTGTTTGGGTTGACTAAATCACCTTCATTTTGATAGTTCAGTTGTTCTCGCATTGCACTGACTTTACTCATGTCAACAAAACGAAACTTGCCGGAGCGTAACAATTGGGTTGAAATTGAATCCGTGAGTGACTCGGTATCAATATGTTCACTCGTTTTGTTTTTAACAGTATCAACAAATACAATGGGGCGTTTATTGGCTGTCATGGTACCAACTACAGGTGACTGAATAAGAGATTCTGTCATCTGATTAGTGATTTTTTGTAAATCCGTAGAGCCAAAATTTATATCAGTGGTTTCAATTGCATTAGCATCACCATAATTGACCACCGACTTATTGGCACAACCAGCCAGTAAAGATATTGACAAGCCCATGGCACTCACTAAAAGTAATTTTTTCATAACGTATCCTTTCTTTTCATATTCTCTTGGGCTCTCTGTTTACTGTAAAACAAGCGACCTGTTGTTTATCCTGTGTAGTTCAGATGTGGGCACTGTAGGGCTTGATATCAATGGGGCACAATCAATTCTAATTTTTATTCTAAGCTATTTTACTGGAAGTCATTATGTCTTGGATCAAGTATTTTCATAGTTGGGTTAGCCTATGACTTTGAAAGTTGCCAATAGTTGTTATATTTAACAAACTAATGCGTTTAGCTTGGATATTTAGTTCAATTAATTCAGTTTTACCACCAAGGTTAAGCTCTATTGTTTGTTTTCCTGGCGCTAAGGAGAGCCGTAATATTTGTACTTCATCAGGTAGGGTTAACCAACTACGCGTATCAGCCTGTTCTGAGGCCACGTTGTATAAAGTGGCCAGAATATTGCCAATTTCGCCCCCTTGCTGATTCATGGTACTGCGAAGCTTTTCTTTGGCTATAAGTCTTAAGGCTTGGCGTGTTACTAAGCTAGGCATTTGTTCCTGTAATTGTTTAGATGCAAGGGATTGTAATCTGACAATCTGTTCAGATGCATAAGTTTTTCCATCTAGGTTGATTGTTAAGGCTGGATACTTTGTAAGTGTTCCATTATAAAAAGGTAAAGCAAAACTAAAAAATCTAGGCTGATTAACACCACTAAATATGGGCAGATTAATGGACACTTCTTGTTTGGGATTAATCGCCCCGTTTTCGAGTAAAATAACTAACTCGCCACTTTCAGCAATTTTAGGTGCTTGGTAAGCACCGTATTTTACAGTCAATAATGCAAGGTCATCCGTCATACTAAGTTTGGTAGCCAAGCGTAGAACATCTTTTTGTAAGTAATGATTGTTTGGATAGATTTCTAAAGCACGTTTGTAATCAATATAGGCATCATTAGTCTGCAAGGCGGCTTCATAAAATAATCCTGACAAGTAAAAAGTATAAGCATTTTGAAAACCGTTTTTAATATCACCGATCAAGGCTGACATAGACGGATACGCTCGGTCCAAAGACTGTCTATCAGTGTTCAAATCGCCTTTATCTAGATCTTGCTGATGTGCTCTTAAGGCATTTTCTTGAACTAAATTCGCGCGGCGCACTTCTACTAAAGCCCCTTGTAGCTGGCCTAAAAACAAGTAATTTAAGGCTTGGTAGCTGTGTAACATGGTTTGTTCATAAGGTGTAATTTGGTAGGCAATGACATTGTCACTACTCACTAAAGATGCCACATTGGCGACACCACGACTCAGCCTAATTTTTGCTTTAGCCGCGTTTTCATCTAACACCTCTGATACTAATGCAAAGTCTTTGCGGCTTTGTGTCCAATCATTCGCTAAATAATGTAAACGCGCTTTTTCAAGTAAGTTCAATGTGTAATTATTTTGATTTGCTTTTGGCTCAACAATCAATGCGGCAGCGGTTTTAAAATCCCCTCTTAACTGTGCAGATCTCGCGTTTTTAAGCTGTTCAGCATAATCTGTAAATAAGTTTTTAAAACCTAAGCTGGTGCACGCAGAAAAACTCAATATTAAACTGAGTACGATTACATATTTTAATAAAAAAGTCGGATGTAACAATGTGAAAAGTGATAAACGCATGAAAATAGTAATCTTATAATAGGTAACAACAGACCAGATTGAGACAGTAAAGTGGCTAATTAATTCGTAGTAAAAACATAGTTACTTAAATAAAAAAGCCCCGACAATATTCATTATCGGGGCTGTTAATCATTGCGATTATGATTAATCGTCTAAGAAACTTTTCAGTTGCTCAGAACGGCTCGGGTGACGCAGCTTACGTAATGCTTTTGCTTCGATTTGACGAATACGTTCACGGGTTACATCAAACTGTTTCCCTACTTCTTCGAGGGTATGGTCGGTGTTCATATCGATACCAAAGCGCATTCTTAGTACTTTTGCTTCACGAGCTGTTAAGCCAGCTAAGACTTCTTGAGTGGCATCTTTTAAGCTACCACCTGTAGCTGAGTCCAAAGGCTGAACTATTGTGCTGTCTTCGATGAAATCCCCTAAGTGTGAATCTTCATCATCACCGATAGGCGTTTCCATTGAAATAGGCTCTTTAGCAATTTTCAATACCTTACGGACTTTGTCTTCAGGCATTAACATGCGTTCTGACAATTCTTCAGGTGTGGGTTCACGGCCCATCTCTTGCAACATTTGACGGCTGATGCGGTTAAGCTTGTTGATCGTTTCAATCATATGCACAGGAATTCGGATCGTACGTGCTTGGTCAGCAATCGAACGAGTGATCGCCTGACGTATCCACCAAGTTGCGTAAGTTGAGAATTTATAACCACGACGGTATTCAAATTTATCTACCGCTTTCATCAAACCAATATTACCTTCTTGGATAAGATCCAAGAACTGCAAACCACGGTTAGTGTATTTTTTTGCAATAGAGATAACCAAACGTAAGTTGGCTTCAACCATCTCTTTCTTTGCACGGCGCGCTTTAGCTTCACCAATAGACATACGGCGATTGATATCTTTGATATCGGCAATAATCAATCCAGTCTCGTCTTCTACCGTATTCATTTTGCTAATGGCGCGTTCAAGTTCTTCTTGATGCTCTCTCATTTCTTCTGCATAAGGCAATGAAGAGTCGAGTATTTTAAATAACCAATCAGTAGATGTTTCGTTACCCGCAAAGGCTTTAATGAAGTCTTTTTTCGGCATTTTTGCTGTGATGACGCAGTGTTTCATCACTATGCGCTCTTGCACACGAATTCTGTCCATCATGCTGCGCATGTTTTTAACCATACGGTCAAACTGCTTAGGCGTGAGTCTAAACTCTTTAAAGACTTCGCTTAAGGCATTAATTTGAACACGGGCTTCTTTATGAGAACGGCCTTTTGCATCGATAACATCACGGGCTTTTTCGTATTGAATACGAAGTGCAGTGAATTTTTCACGTGCTAACTCAGGATCCGGGCCTGTGTCTTCTTCCTCGTCATCGTCATCGTCTGCATCATTTAACTCTTCTTTAGATAATTCAGAACCAACATGGGTGGCAGTAGGCGCAACGTCTTGTTCGTTGGGATCAACAAAACCAATAATGATATCGCTAAGGCGAATTTCTTCTGCTTCGAACATGTCCCATTGATCGAGCAAATGGGTAATGGCTTCAGGATATTCGGCAACAGAGCACTGCACCTGATTAATGCCTTCTTCGATACGTTTGGCGATAACAATTTCGCCCTCACGAGTGAGAAGTTCAACTGTGCCCATTTCACGCATATACATACGTACGGGATCAGTCGTGCGACCTATCTCACTTTCTACTGTAGCAAGTGCTGCGGCGGCGGCTTCAGCTGCTTCATCATCAGTATCACTTTCTTGCATCAAAAGCTCATCTTTATCAGGAGCCCTTTCAAATACCTTGATGCCCATGTCGTTAATCATACGGATGATGTCTTCCATCTGATCTGAATCGACAATATCTTGAGGAAGGTGGTCGTTAACTTCCGCGAAGGTCAAATAGCCCTGTTCTTTACCTTTAGCAATAAGGAGTTTTATCTGCGACTGCTTGCTTTGCACCATATAACTTACGCTTCTCGAATTAGTTGATTATTCATCAAACCCCCCGCCAGAGAGGATTTACGCTGTAACTTGCTTAATATACCCAGTAAGAAATGTGTATTTACTGCGGTTTTAGCGAATAGACCAGTATAGCAGATTCACTAGGCATTGGGCTAGATCTTGGGTCATTTTTGTTCTTTTACAAGGTTACCTTTGTTCTTTTACCAGAAGATTAAGTTCTTGTTTTTCTGCATTGGTTAATTTGCTCACCCTTGACTTAGAAAACAACTCATCCATACGGCTCTGTAAATGCCAGTCTAAAAGCTTGGCAAAACTATCCTCAAACACAGCTGCTTGGTTTTGTTCAGCGTATTCCCACATCATTAATTTTGCTAACTGAGCACTCTGTGGGTGATGGCGAAAATGCTCTAAGACTTGTGCTGTATTCGCCAGAGGTTTGCTTAAACAAAACTGATAAAGCGCTATTAACATTGTTATACCCGGTATGTCTACTGATACAAGGGGAGTTGGATCAGCGGCCTGACATTTTATCGCTAAACTTGGATCATCTAGTAGCAATCTAATCATCATACGTATCGGTGATATTGTGCTCTTATTCGGTGTGTTGAAGTCTAATTTTTTAGGCGTTTTTCTTAGATTTGCTTGAGCCACATCACGCTCATATTTATGTTTGTTTTGGTCACCCATATAATTACTTAAATCAGATAATAAAATTTCTCGAATATTATCGCCGAGTATTTGTTGAATGAGCGGTATGGCTTCTGCTTTTAACGCGGCTTTACCCTCATTGCTGCTAAGGTGATGACGTTGTAATAAGTTATCAAAAAAGAATTTAGACAAAGGAACCGCATCATTCTTTAGATTTTCTTCAAAGGTATCTTTGCCAATTTTACGCACTAACGTATCGGGATCTTCGCCATCAGGTAAAAACAGAAACTTCATTTCCACCCCATCTTTTAAATAAGGCAGCGCATTTTCTAAAGCACGCCAAGCGGCTTCTCTGCCTGCACGGTCACCATCGTAACAACACACCACTTCACTGGTCGCGCGGAATAACATTTGAATATGTTCTGCTGTTGTGGCAGTGCCTAGGGATGCAACAGCATAATCGATACCAAATTGCCCAAGTGCTACAACATCCATATAACCTTCGACAATCATTACCCGAGTTAAATTTCGATGAGCTTGTTTTGCCTGATAGAAACCATATAGTTCATGACCTTTATGAAATATGCGAGTTTCGGGCGAATTCAGATATTTTGGGCCTCCATCGTCCAATACTCTGCCACCAAAACCAATAACCCGCCCGCGTTTGTCCCGAATAGGGAACATAATACGGTCGCGGAAAAAGTCGAAGCGTCTTCTGTTGTCATTTTCGGTGATAAGTTTTAAGTCAAGCAATTGTTCCTGATACACAGGGCTTACGCCGAAAGTCATAAGCACTGAATCCCATTCTGGAGGGGCATACCCCATATCAAAGGCTTTCACTATTTCACCGCTGAGCCCACGATTTTTTAAGTAATTGACCGCTTTATCTTTGCCGGGATGCACCCTGAGTTGTTGGGCAAAATATTTCGTTACTTTTTCCATTAACTCGTAATCACTTTCTTTTTGTTGTTTTTGTTCAGCCGATGGGGCAGGGGCACCACCTTTTTCTCGTGGCACCTCGATACTATGATATTGCGCCAGTTCTTCAATGGCTTCTGGAAACTCTAGGCGGTCAAATTCCATTAAAAATGAAATAACGTTGCCATGAGCACCACAGCCAAAGCAGTGATAAAACTGCTTGTCTTGACTCACAGTGAAAGAAGGGCTTTTTTCGTCGTGAAAAGGGCAGCAAGCTTGATGATTACGACCAGCCTTTTTAAGGCGAACACGACTGTCAATCAATTCAACTATGTCTGTACGAGCAATAATGTCATCAATAAACTCGCGGGGGATACGACCAGACATTTTACCTTCTCAATTAACTAAAACTACGAGTATTGTGCCATATACTTTGGCATATTTAAGTTTTATACATATACTAAAACAAACAAACCGCATCGAAGTGCGGTTTGTAATATATTGAACTGTACATGGGATTTACTAAGAATTAAGTTTGGCTTTTATTTTGCCACTTAACTGCCCCATATCAGCACGACCCTGGACTTTAGGTTTCAGCCAAGTCATGACTTTTCCCATATCCTGCATACCAGACGCATCGGATTCTGCCATCGCTTGAACAATCAATGCATCAAGCTCTTCTTCACTAAGGGCTTTGGGCAGAAAATCGTGCAAAATAATAATTTCTGCTAGCTCGATATCCAGTAAATCTTGACGACCCGCAGTCTCATATTGACTTGCTGCATCTTTTCGTTGCTTTACCATTTTGATTAATATCGCAAGAACACCATCATCATTCAGTGCAATATAATCGGGATCAATACGCCCATCGATTTCATGTTGCTTTACGGCAGATAAAGCCATGCGAATAGTACCAAGACGGATTTTGTCTCTAGCACGCATAGCATCTTTTTGTGCATTTTTTAAATCATCTAATAAGGACATGGAATGACTCAATGAAAACGGATGTGTAATAAAACGCCCTAAAGCGCGTGGTTCTTAACTACAAACAACGCGCCTCAGAAGAAATTTAATATAATCTGATGCGACGAGCGTTTTCGCGAGACAACTTCTTCAAAAGACGTTTCTTAGCGGCAGCTTTCTTACGCTTACGTTCCCAAGTAGGCTTTTCAAAAAATTCGCGACGACGAACTTCAGAAAGTACACCTGCTTTTTCACATGAACGTTTAAAACGACGCAATGCAACATCAAAAGGTTCGTTTTCTCTTACTTTAACGATTGGCATTAAACTCTTACCTCAAAAATAAAAACTATATCGTGCCGGTATAATGAATAGCCAGCTCGGTTAAAAATGGAGCGGAATTCTAATCATATCCTCAAAGGATGTAAAGTCTTGATAACTCAAATAGCTGATTAATTCCAACAAATGTCATATTAAATTGGAGGTTTGACTGCTAATCAGTAGAATACCCTTAGTTTAAAGTATTTCTGTTAAAAATTAAATATGCGTGTATTAGGTATTGAGACTTCTTGTGATGAGACAGGTGTGGCAATTTATGATGACCAAAAAGGATTATTGTCCCACCAATTATATAGCCAAGTGAAACTACATGCTGATTATGGTGGTGTTGTTCCCGAACTTGCTTCAAGAGATCATGTTCGAAAGCTGGTTCCTTTAATTAAAAAATCTTTGCAAGAAGCTAATTGTTTCGCCAAAGACATAGATGGTATCGCTTTCACCAAAGGCCCCGGTTTGGTCGGCGCTTTGTTAGTGGGCTCATCAGTGGCGCGCAGCTTGGCTTATGCGTGGAATAAACCAGCTGTGGGTGTGCACCATATGGAAGGGCACTTGCTTGCTCCTATGTTAGATGACCCAGCACCTGACTTTCCTTTTGTGGCACTTTTAGTTTCAGGCGGTCATTCGATGATGGTGAAAGTTGCAGGTATTGGTCAATACCAAGTATTGGGGGAATCGGTAGATGATGCAGCAGGAGAAGCGTTTGATAAAACGGCTAAGTTACTGGGACTCGAGTACCCCGGTGGGCCTTTACTGGCAAAATTAGCTGAAAAGGGTGAGGCAGGGCATTATAAATTTCCACGGCCCATGACCACTAAACCTGGTTTAGACTTTAGTTTTAGTGGTTTAAAAACATTCGCGGCTAATACTATTCGAGCATCAGATGGCTCACAGCAAACACGGGCAAATATTGCCTACGCTTTTCAAGAAGCCGTAGTCGATACCTTAGCCATTAAATGCAAACGCGCATTAAAACACACTAACCTAAAACGATTGGTGATTGCAGGTGGCGTCAGTGCCAATAAACAATTGCGGGAGGATCTCGCTGGCATGATGAAATCAATTAATGGAGAGGTATTTTACCCTAGGTTGGAATTCTGCACTGATAACGGTGCAATGATCGCCTATGCAGGATTGCAGCGGCTTAAAGCCGGTGAAATAGAAAGTTTATCTACCAAGGCTAGGCCTCGTTGGTCGTTAGAAGAGTTGGCGGCCATTTAGTTTAAATAAACAATACCCTATTAAGCGTATTAATGGGGAATGTTCAGTGCTTCGGGTAGACGCTAAAAGATCTCTGCTATATCCACGTCAATTGGTTGAGTGACTGCGTAAAAAAACACTTTTGCTACATCACTTGGGTCCCTAAGTCACTGTTTCATAATCTCTGCGCGGCTTATCAAGGATGTTACAAGGCAGGTTTCCTCTGATTTTACATACGTTTTTATCTTCGCCTTTTTATCATTGAATGAACAAACTCTTGGTCAACATTTGGTACGACATTTATTGCTGTTGCACCGGGCATGAATTTTGTCACAGGAATAGTGTCTTCCTCATGCTTCCCGTAAGCTTGATGAGGTGTCACCTAAAGCGTATGTTTATTGCTATCTTTTCGTTTTCTTTTTGTTCCATACCGTGGGTTCCTGCTTTAGGCAGAGTCTTATTAAATTGTCTTTGTGACGAAAGACAATTAATACACTTAATATCGCCACTGGCAACGTGTATTCAGGTTTTAATAGCCAAGTGAACACTGGGGCTAGGCTGGCTGACAGAATAGCAGCTAAAGAGGAATAGTTAGTGAACATTATGACTATGCCCCAGCTCATTAGCAGCATGGCGGCCAAGTCTAATCCTAAAGGCATAATTGCGCCAAGTGCTGTAGCAACGGCTTTGCCACCAGAAAATCCAAAGAAAAGTGGAAACATATGCCCTAGGCAAGCTGATACCGCCACCATTGCCAAATAAAAAGGCTCAAGACCTAGATAATAGCTAGCCCAAACGGGCACAGTACCTTTAAGTACATCAAAAATAAGTACTAAGCTGGCTGGGAATTTCCCTCCTATTCTAAACACGTTAGTTGCACCAGGATTTCCTGATCCTAATTCTCTTGGGTCGCCAATGTTAAATAATTTGCAGACTAGAATGGCACTGGAAATAGAGCCCAGCAAATAGGCAGCAGCAAAAATTAAAATAGTGAGTGCTGTCATGTGTTTATACCATTCCTCATAAAAAATTATTCTCTCAACAAAGCCCTAGTCGGTTTTGGGCTGCGTTCTCGCCACTTGAAAGGGGATTGCCATTCTTGCGAAGTAAAACCGCCTGTGACGTTTCCGAAGGACGAAGTTTAAATAAGCTTACTCTGGGTTGCATGAATTTGAAAGAGGTCCACTATTGCAACATTATGAGCCTTGATCTGGCGCCAAGCGTCAAGCGTCTTTAAATCTCACCCAGTGGTGACTTCTGTATACGGATTGGTATTATATGAAGAGTATGGGTTACACTTTGACAAAATAGTTAACCACCCCCTTAACATGCTAGCGGATCACTAATGGATAAAATTCATATTGAAGGGCTTGAGGTCTTAGCGTTGATTGGGGTATATGACTGGGAGAGAGAACATCAACAACGATTAATAGTTGATGTTGAACTCAGTGCTGACCTTTCTGAGGCGGCACAAACAGATGATGTAAACAATACGCTTAACTATGCTCAAATAGCGCAAGGTATTAGCGACTTTGCTGCAAAAAGCCAATTTAAACTGATTGAGGCCTTGGCAAGCCATATGGTTGACGGGTTGCTGCAATCTTTTCCAAAGCTTAAAACAGTGCGCCTAAAGTTGAGTAAGCCTGATATTCTGGCGAATGCTAAAAATGTTGCTGTTGAATTTACTAAGGAACAAACTCTTTGAGTTTTGACACCAAACAATCCCATATTATCTATATCAGTGTCGGTAGCAATGTAGATAAAGAAAAACACACTAAAGCTGGATTACAGGGCATGTATGATGCATTTGGTGAGTTGACACTTTCCTCTGTGTTTGAAAGTGAATCAGTGGGATTTGAAGGCAATAATTTTTATAATTTAGTAATTAAGACTAGCACTTCATTATCCATTGCACAGGTATGTTCTGTACTTAAACAAATAGAACAAGACAACAAGCGTCAGCGTGGTGAGCAAAAGTTTGCTCCCAGAACCCTCGATTTAGATTTGTTGCTATACGATTGTCAGGTGACGTCTCAGCCAATAGAATTACCCCGTCCAGAGGTGCTTTATAATGCATTTGTGTTAAAACCTTTAGCTGAGATTGCCCCTGATGAAGTCCATCCTATAGTCAATAAAAACTACGCCAACCTTTGGCAAGCATATGATAAAAGTCAACAAAAACTGTGGGCGATTAATTTTGACTGGAATCCAACGGGTAAATGACATTATTTGAAATTATTATCTTGGCTATTATTCAAGGATTGACTGAATTTTTACCCATATCTAGCTCAGCTCACTTAATTTTACCTTCCGAGGTATTAGGCTGGAATGATCAAGGTCTGGCCTACGATGTGGCCGTACATGTAGGTAGTTTGTTAGCTGTAATGATTTACTTCCGTGGGGATATTTTGCGCTTAACGGGTGCTTGGTTCCGCCATGGTTTGAGTCAAAACCAAACACTGGATAGTCGTTTAGCTTGGTGGATCATTATTGGCACTATTCCGGCTGTGATGTTTGGGTTTGCCTTTAAGGATCTGATAGAAATATACGCTCGGTCAGCTTTAGTCATTGCCATAACTACTATTGGTTTTGGTTTGCTGCTTTGGTATGCAGATAGTAAAGCAACTCAAGCTAAAAATGTGCATCAGATCACCTGGAAAAATGCGGTCTTTATTGGCCTTGCTCAAGCTATCGCTATTATCCCCGGTACTTCTCGTTCAGGCATCACTATGACAGCTGGTTTGATGATGGGTTTAGACAGAGAAAGTGCGGCTAGATTCTCATTTTTATTGTCTATACCTGTGATCCTAGGTGCTGGTCTTCTCGCAACGCTAGACTTGTTACAAACCCCCAATGCGGTGGATTGGAATGCGCTAATTTTTGGTGCTGCATTTTCATTCGTCAGTGCTTATGTTTGTATTTACTTGTTTTTAGCATGGATCTCCAAAATTGGTATGTTGCCATTTGTGATTTACCGTTTGCTATTGGGCTCGTTGTTACTACTATTTGTTTTCTATTAAGAAGTGGATTGATAAAAGAGCCTTAAATATGAGTGAAACTATTTTTACAAAAATTATTAATAAAGAAATTCCAGCTGACATTCTTTATGAAGATGAATTAGCTTTGGCCTTTAGTGATATTAATCCTCAAGCTCCTATTCACTTTTTGGTCATCCCTAAAAAACAGATCACCACTGTTAATGATATTCAAGAAGACGATAAAGTGTTAGTTGGGCATTTATATTGGGTGGCAGCACAATTAGCTGAAAAACATGGCTTTGCCCAAGAGGGTTACAGAGCTGTGATGAATTGCAATAAAAACGGGGGTCAAACTGTGTATCACATTCATTTACACGTATTGGCAGGTAAAGCGATGGGCTGGCCGCCTTATCAAGACAAGCTTAAAACACTCTGATACCAATACATCACGCATTGAGCTATTGATAAGCTCAATACGTGGCAGATATCGTTTGTGATTAAAGTCCTAGTACCTTAATCCCTTGTTTAAAATCTATATCTACTGGAATATCAGCAGCAGTTAACTTATCGAGGTCTTGTTGTAACTGTGCGTTGATGATGCCCTTATCTGCCACTAACTTCGCAACACCTTCATAATCCCCATCACCTTGTAGTGTCAGTATCTTATTTGAGAGTGCATCAATAGCTTCAGTCATTTTCAACATATCGACTTGATAAAAGCCGTCTTCATTTCTACTAAATGCTTGGTGTTCCTGAAAAAAGTTAAATCTGATCATGTTGGCTTTGCCATGAGCACTGGATGCGCCAAAACGAACAGAACGGAAGATACTCGCCATGAAAGTCACATAATAGTCTTCTAACATACCCTCATCAATTATACCTTTGGTTAATAACTGTTGAACCATGTACAATCCTAAAATATCAGCTTTACCTTCTTCTAGTGCTGATGCATATTCTTTTAAAGCCTGCCTAACAGTTTGTTCACTGCCTAATACTGTTTTGATACCCAGTCCATGGGCGACTTCATGAAACATGGTATTAGCGAAAAAAGCATTGAAGGTTATGTGTTGACGCTGCTGGGGCACAATCAATTGCTTCGAAATAGGCAACAAGATGTTATCAAATTTAGCTTGCATGGCATTCTTTAGTTGTAACCTGCGAGTGCCTTTTTTAAGTTGTACTTCTTCGTCGTTAGGCAAGTTGATGGCAATCGTTTTACTACCCGCATTGGAGTGCCCTGCATAATAAATCACATCGTAGGCATTTAAGTCAGCATTTGCGCCGGGCATTTGGGCTTTGTATTTTGCCTCAACCGGTAAGCCTTGTTGTAGCTCAGGTAAGAAAGAGGCATATTTACTGAGCCGTTCGCTCCACGCCAAATCCTTCAACAATACATAAGATTCAAATGCTGCTCGATAACCAAACAACTGATCCTCATATGTCTCAATGGGACCATAAACCAATTCAATAGGGTTGGTTTTCATTTCCATCCACGCATAGTCAGAAGCTTTGTAATTATCGGTTAACAATGCTTCAGCACGTAACTTGAGGTAATCAGCAAAATTTTTATCATCTGCTAAAGTGGCTGCCTTTCTTAACAATTGCGAAGCGTTTTTTAATTCTTTTGCGAAGTAAGTAGAGTAAGGAATAGCCGTTAATTTCCCATTTCCATCTCTGCGTACCATAGAGTACAAACCTTTTTTGTCTGCAAAGTCGCTGCTTTCAAATTCTTCCTTGGTCATGTCTGTAGGATAAAACTGTGCGCCTAATCGTTTTTCATCTGTATCTAATATAAAAGCCAAATCTCCGTTCAATCTGTCCCAAGGGCCATAGTTAATTGCCGCAAAATTTTGCACTTTGGTGTCATTAATGTGAGATAAAAATGTATTCTTATCTTGGTCAAATGCCTGCTGCCAGAATAAGTCATCCATAATGACGGATGCTTCAATCAAAACAGCTAACATTTGTTTCTGGTTAGCACTTAGATGACTTAAGTCTGCAGACAAGGTGACAGGGAAATAAATATTGAGCCTGTTTTCGTCGTCTCCAATCAGAGATGTTATTACTTTTTTATCAGTGGAGATGTCTGAGGCGTTCTGTATCTGAGTATTCTCATTTACGGGTTTATTACAAGATGAAACCAATGTCGCACAAACAACTAATGCGATGGCTGAAATGTATGATTTTGAAAGAATTTTCATTGCGTATTCCTTTTTTATTGTTGTATTGCGCTATTTATCTTAATTCAGTGGAAATATAACAAATTTTTAGCTTTTAATGCGTTTATCATCCCTAGAAACCACAAAAAAGTGTGCTAGCATTTATTATTAATTTTTTTCAGCTCCTTCATCACTTAAATGCTTAGGCTCACTCACCAGATAAATTCTCTTGGGTGGGATAAAAGAGGACTATTTTATAGACTCATTCTAGGATTATATTTTGTTGACAGTACATAGGTAAACATATGAGTACAGAAAACGCGCTTCTCACTATTTTGGTAGAAAAAATTCATAACGACACCTTGGTTCTACCAACATTACCTGCAGTTGCATTAAAGGTTAGGAGAGCGGCTGATAATCCAGATATCAATCTAAGTGCTATGGCTGAAGTAGTTAGCCAAGATCCATCTTTAAGTGCACGTATGGTAAAAATATCTAATAGTGCATATTTAGGTAGATCTGTAAAAGTGACCTCGATACAGCAGGCGGTGACTCGTATTGGGTTACGTCAAATTAAAAATATTGCGACTGCTTTGGCAATGGAACAGTTGTTTGTTTCCAAAAATGAAATTGTAAAAGAATATATGTCTCGTATTTGGGTCGATACTATTGAAATAGTGGCTAGCTCTATAGCGGTATTGCAAATACATACCAAGCAAACCAAAAACCGCACCCTTAATCTTGACTCTATGATGTTGGCTGCCTTGGTGCATAATATTGGTGTGTTACCAATATTAACGGAGGCTGAGCACCATGCGGATGTATTTGCTAATCCCACATTCTTGGATGTGGCTTTAGAAAAATTAGCCGGTAAAATTGGTACAAGTATTATGACTGAGTGGGGCTTTGAGCCAGAATTTGTGGATGTTGCCCAAAACTGGAGCGATTTATCTGTGACTTCTGATGCGGTTTCTTACTTAGACTTGGTCAGACTGGGTTGTGCGCTTTGTGGAAAGTTTGAAAGTCGTAAAGAAGAAATTTTAAACGCGGCTGTAGAGAAAGGTATTATTGATAATTTGTCTGCGGTACTGTCTGATGAATTTCACGCACTACGTGATAGTGCCAAGCAAATTTTTCTATAAAGCTTCAAGTAATATCTTAAGTAGATGCGGGGTTGAACCGCATCTATTAACTTGAGATAGGAATAAGCCAAACCGTCCAGCACCACTATTATCGCGCCGATCTTCTTTGAATTTGCTCACAATAGCTTGCTATTCCTTTACAAGCTCGCTTAGATAAACGCAATAATAGCAGCACTGGATGCGTTCAATGTCTTAGTTAATCGATTATAACTATTCAGCATACTGTTTTTATTATGATTACTTTTAGGGAAGCGGCACGTTTCCGAGCTCAGGTTATTTACTAATATTCCCTATTTATTAACTCACTTTTTCATCGTCTAAGTTAAATATTTCTTTCAGACGTTTAGAGAAACGAACCACTTCTCCTGACATTAGCGCAAAGTTTGCATCCAATCTGGCTAACATTTGATCCTTAGGTATGTCGTCGTTTTGTTCTCTTATCACATCGGTGAACTTTAAGCGTTTGATGCTTAAGTCTTCCTGAATAATGGCCGTGAGTGTTTCACTCCACTCAACAGCAATTCTTTGGACTGACTTTCCTGCTTCCAAATGATGTTTAATTTCTTCGCTGTATAAATCTTGGTTTTTACAACGAATAATGGCGCCGTCTTCTTCCAGTGCTTTTAATTCTGCTTCTTCTAATACACTAATATCTGTTGGCGCTGAGTCATCTTTTAACCAGGAGGTTAAGTCTGCCTGCACAGAATGTCTTGCTAAAGGCACAACAGGTAACGAACCAATAGCCTTTCGTAACATGGCCAAGAAAGCTTCTGCTTTGCCATCTGCAGACGAATCTACTACGACTAAATGATCTTTAGTAGAGATGAAACCGTGAGTATAGCTATTTTTTGTGAACGCTTGGGGCAACAAACGATGAATGATTTCTTGCTTCATATCCTGCTGGGCTTTTTTGCCCACAGGAGAGCCTGTTTCGGTTTCTATAAGCGCAACTTTGTCTGCGAGTTCTGCATTCACAACTACAGCGGGCAAAATACGTTCTTGTTTCTTTAGCGTTAACCAAATCCTACCCGCTGTTGCGTGGATTAACGTTTCTCCTTGATTAAAGGGGGAAGCCCAACCCATAGTGGCTAATTCTTGGCTACCACAAGGTCGAAATTTGAATTCAGCAAGTTTGTCTTCAAAGTCTTGTTCTTTGAAATCCATATCTTGGGTAATTGCATAAAGCTTTAGGTTTTTAAACCACATAAAATAATCCGCTAAGAGTGAGGGGCTGTTTATCTTTCGAATGCAAATGTTGTTCAATCTTAAGCAATACTGCTGCTCGGATTGCGAAAAATATAAAGCACCTTGGCGCAGAACTGCGCTATTAAAAATGGCCATAGAGACTATCAGGAATTAACCTTATCTACTATGTGAAAAGGACATAAATATGCCTAAATTGGTTTTGCCTAAACGGGGATAGTAATTTTGTATTGCAGACCTTTGCCAGGTTGGCTGAATGCTTCTATTCCACCACCTAGAGTCTGGGTCACTAGGTTGTACATAATATGTGTGCCTAAGCCGCTTCCTCCTTTTCCCCTGCGGGTAGTAAAAAATGCGTCGAAATGGCGTTTTAGTGTTGCCTCATCAAGACCTATTCCATCGTCAGAATAGTTGATAATAAGATTGTTGTCTTGCTCCAAGATCTCCAGTTTAATCGCTCCTTTGGGTTTATCTTCGAAGCCATGGGTCAGAGAATTCATAATCATATTAGTTAATATTTGTGCCAATACGCCAGGTGCACATTTGATCGATAAATCGTCGGGACAATGAATATCAATAGAATGTTGAGTCTTCTTGAAATTAGGTGCTAGAGATTGTACGACTTCAGTTAAATACTCACTGACATTGATCTCTCTTTCTGCTTCACTCGTTTGGTCGACAGCAACCTGTTTAAAACTTGAAATAAGATCAGAGGCACGGTTTAAATTGTTGGTGAGTAACGTGATGGTTTGCTCGGCTTCGGACAAAAACGACGTCATGGTATTGCCTGTTAGTTTTTTTTCATCGTAGGCAGCTTGCAGTTTTTTAACTCTGTCATGCAGAAAGCTGGTTGCTGTAACACTCACGCCTAAAGGTGTATTGACATCATGGGCAATGCCCGCAACTAAGCCACCTAATGATGCCATTCTTTCTGATTCAACCAATTGATCTTTAGCCATCTGAATGGTTTCCATCGATGTAGCTAATTCGGTATTTCTTTTACGTAGTTCATCTTCGATAAATTGGCGATTTTCGTTTTCTTGGCGCAGTTCACGTTGATTAATTAATAACTCATCTTTTTGTTGTTCCAAGTCCATCATAATTCTGCTCAGTGTGGCTGTTTTTTTAGCGACCTCTTCTTCTAAGGAAATATTCTGATCATCTAATCTTAGATTGGCTTGTTGTAACTCATTTTGAGTGCCTGTAAGTTTGGATTGAAACTCAATCATTTCATCGATTAATTTATTGTAAGACGTTTCCAGTACCTTTAATTCATTGTCCTCATCAATGCTTAAGTCAAGCTTGGAGGATTCAGGGTGGTCTAAGTTGAAATCAGTAATTTGTTGGGTTAATTCATTTAGCGGATTCGTCAGCATAGTGCGAAATGTACTCATAAATAAAAATACTAAAAACGCAGTTTTAACGATGGCATTACCAATTAACAAAAATATTCCGACTTCTATTCTACTAAAGATAATCGCTGAGCTTGAATATAAAGTGACATCACCGACTAATGATGTTCGACCGGAGAATTCAAATATCAAGGGAAAACTATAGCCAAAGGTTCCGCCTGCGTGATCTCTCACTTCACCTCTAGTAATAGACTCACCAAATGATCTAGACGTACGTCCCAAATCGGCAATATATTGGCTGTCTTCATCTCTAATTTGCACACCTTCAACGATAGGCAGCTCCATCAAACCTGATGCAATAGATTTAGCTTGAAGGGTATTGAGCTCCCAAATAGCCCGAGTCAAAGCTGTACTAAATGTGTTTTTTAAGGTTTTAAGCTCACCTTCAATATGACTTTTAGCGTTTAAATATTCGGTGAAAATCTGGCCTGCAGTCACAATGAGAGTTAGAACGAAATACACTGAAAGCACTCTGGCTAGAAGCTTTCTGGATAACCCTTGTGTAACGTTTGACATCAAAATTCATATTTCCATAAATTTGAACAGCTCACAGAGAATATGCGCAAAAAAAATAATACACAAGATGTGTAGGTGCTGTTTACCAGTCAAGTTCAAAATTTGTTGGGTTGCATTACACCGCGGGGCGACTGTTTTGATCTCATAATAGAGATATGAAGCAGGGTCATCTATGTAAATGCCGAGTGATAAAGACCAGAACGGTTGCCGCCATGGCTAAATCGCTTTAAAATTCGCTGTACGTCATTCTCTTAGGTGGTATGGAGAGATAACTGGTTGAGTAAAAATGTGTTTTGAGGCACAGTTTAATCAAAGTGTTAAAACTCCTTGACCTAATAAATTGTTGTTTTAGATGTATAAATGAAGACTAAAATGCTGATCGTAATAAAAATGTCACACAAAATATGAATAATCTAGGAAGTTGTTGCTCTAGCAAGGAATATAAAAATGGCAAAACGTATTTTACTGGTGGAAGACGAAGCTCCCATCCGCGACATGTTGAAGTTTGTACTTGAACAATCAGGTTATGAAACCGTTGAGGCTGAAGATTATCAAATAGCGTTAGACAAAATAGTAGAGCCTTTTCCTGATTTGATTTTATTAGACTGGATGTTGCCAGGTGGCACGGGTGTTCAACTAGCAAAAAAACTCAAGCAACATGAATACGCTCGAGACATCCCAATCATTATGTTAACTGCCAGAGGCGAAGAAGAAGACAAAATAAAAGGTTTAGAAGCCGGTGCTGATGATTATGTAACTAAACCTTTTTCACCAAAAGAATTGGTGGCAAGAGTCAAAGCGGTGATCAGACGTGTATCACCCACATCCAGCGATGATGCCATTGATTACCAAGGTTTGAAACTCGATCCCCTGTCTCATCGCGTGACATCTAACGAGGCGCCCATTGATATGGGACCCACTGAGTTCAAACTTTTACACTTTTTCATGACACATGCTGAGAGGGTATATAGCCGTGAGCAGCTGTTGGATAATATTTGGGGAACTAACGTTTATGTGGAGGATAGAACGGTAGACGTGCATATTAGAAGGCTACGTAAAGCCTTGTCTGAGTTTTCACACGATAATATGATCCAAACTGTGCGTGGTGCAGGTTATCGTTTTTCTAGCAAAGTTTAATAAATGCTGCCATTTTTAGTTCTCAGACAAACAAATATTGCTTAATCCCATAAAATAGGAATATAACACCCAGATGTATCACCCATTTCCTTTGCTGAAAAGCATTGCAAGAGTCATTGTTTTTTTGACTTCTTGTGCGTTACTTGGCTTATATATTAATCAGTTAGTCCAAACCTTGTTGATTGGGACTTTATGTCTGCTTGGATGGCACTACTGGCGACTTTATAGGCTTAACTACTGGTTATGGCACAGTAAAAAAATTTCACCCCCTACTACCCGAGGTATTTGGGCTAACATTTACCAAGGGATTTATGGCGCTAATTTAAAAAATCGTAATAAGCGTAAATCTTTAGGTGAGATTATTCGTCGGTTTCGGCAGGGATCAGAAGCACTTCCCGACGCAGCACTCGTCGTTGATAATGCTTCTGAGATCACCTGGTGTAATCGATTGGCAAGGATTGAGTTGGGTTTACGTTGGCCCGAAGATATGGGGCGCAAAGTATATGATTGCATTAATGATGAGAAGTTTATCACGTTCTATCAGGCTAATCGTTTTGAGCAGCCGATAGAAATTGTCTCACCGATTAATCCTAATAAAGTATTAGAATTTAGAGTCGTGCCTTACGAAGATGATAATTTGATGTTCCTCATTCGTGATGTCACACGCCTGACCCAAATTGAAAAAATGCGCAAAGATTTTGTGGCCAATGTTTCTCACGAGTTGAAGACGCCTTTAACAGTGATTAATGGGTATTTGGAGATGTTGCCAGAAAATGGCGATTTACCTGCACCAGTAATGAAAAAAGCGATATCTGAAATGCGCTCTCAATCTATTCGTATGCAAAGCTTAATTGAAGAGTTGCTGGTGTTGTCACGCATTGAAGTGAGCACTGAAAGAGTCTTCGAAAAAAGGGTAAATGTGCCCCAATTGTTGTGGCACATTCATGCTGAAGCAGAAGCACTCAACCGCGAAAGATTACATAAAATATTTTTTGATATATCGCCAATTTTATACGTTTACGGTATTGAATCTGAATTGCGTAGCGCATTTTCTAATATTATTTTCAACGCCATCAAATACACACCTAATCATGGTGTGATTGAAGTCCGATGGTCTTTAGAAGGTGATCAGGCCAAGTTTAGTGTTAGAGATAATGGAGATGGAATTGCAACAGAGCATATCGACCGTCTTACAGAGCGTTTCTATCGTGTAGACAAAGCCAGATTGCGAACAACTGGAGGTTCTGGTCTAGGGTTGTCCATTGTCAAGCATGTTTTATCCCACCATAACTCTCGCTTGGTCATTAAAAGTGATGTCGGTAAGGGAAGCGTGTTTTCCTGTCGTTTTTCCACCGAATTAACACTCTTAGCAGATCAAAAGACGACAAAAAGCAATTTATTATAGATTACTATTAATCCATCCATTACCCAAATATCCATTGCTCTAATCTGGCGATTGTCTAGTCATTAATGGCTTTTGTCTACTCTGTATTGAGTAAAGAGAACACGTCTTGGCTGAATGTCAAAGGCATGAAGAATAAAAGTGAGTTACTACAACCGCCTATAATAGATTGGAAGCAATTCTCAGTAAGACTCGGAATTAAAATCTGGCTAGTATTACTGCTTATGACAATCGGGATCGTAATAGCGGTGCTCAAAACCTTGGGGGGGGGGGAATCCTCACGTATGTTTAAAATGGTATTGATCGTGTCGTGTTTGTTAGCTCTTTTAGGCGGCTTAATGGGATTAGGTGCTACCTAGATTATTATTAAAGGAGCATCTGAGCATCTAGGCAGGTTTTTACCTCATTTGATACTCGACCCAAACAGAGTGCTCCAAGCGTTGGGTGATATATTTTGGGGATGGGTGATTGCTATTGCGCCAGCTATTCGCGCTTTACGTCTTAATATTGTTACCGCATTTAGTAGGGGTGAGTTATGAGTCATTGATTTATCAAAAGCCAAGCTGATTACTCTCAGTTGTTTTTTGTAAAAGTACAAGATAGTTTTTTGTGTGAGGCTAATTTATGGTGGTGCGATAATAAGGTATTGCGTTTATAAGGCCGTGCGTTTATAAGATGATGCGTTAATATCCGACTTTGCTGTTTTGTATCAAGGGTAAAATGAAAAAAGTACTTAGTGTAAAGAAAGTAATAGTGGGTGTTTTAATGATATTAGTGGCATTGGTTGCTATTTATCAAAAAAATCTTGTGCGTTTATACACAGCCGTCACTTTGTATGATCAAGACAAAATTGCTAACAATTTCCTGACCATGTATCAATCTTTTAATGCCACCGTCATCGATGCCAGCACAGAGCCATTTTACTTTCCTGTGGAAGCAAAAGCCTTGCCTGATTCATTTGAATATGACAACCGCGCTGAGTCGACTCAAGCTTTTATCGAAGATAGCCAAACAACTGGATTATTGGTGTTAAAAGACGGAAAAATTGTTTATGAAGATTATTGGCTTGGTCATGAGCAAGGCAAACAGCATATATCGTTTTCGATGGCTAAGTCCTTTGTGTCTGCCTTAATGGGTATTGCTATTGAAGAAGACTTTGTGAATAGTATTGAACAGGCTGTGACCGATTATGTTCCAGAATTAATGGGCAGTGGTTATGAAGGCGTCAGTATAAAAGATGTATTGCAAATGTCTTCTGGAGTAGGTTTTAACGAAGATTATGGTGTCTTTAATTCTGACATTAATCGATTTTCTCGGGCCACGGCTTTTGGTTCTTCTTTAGATGATTTTTCAGCTTCATTAAAAAGAGAAAGAGCACCAGGCACTCATCATCATTATGTGAGTATCGATACTCAAGTGTTGGGTATGGTGTTAACCCGTGCTACAGGTAAAAGCTTAACCCATTATTTATCCAAAAAAATCTGGCAACCTCTAGGCATGCAGCACCAAGCCTTTTGGTTAACAGATGATCACGGCATGGAATTGGCTTTGGGCGGACTCAATGTGTCCTTACGTGACTACGCTAAATTAGGTTGGCTATATCTTAATCAAGGCACTTGGACTGACAAACAGGGAAATACACAGCAAATAGTGCCCAAGCAATGGGTGATGGATTCTATTACAGCCGATGCTCCACACCTCGTTGCTGGGGAAAACAATCCAGCATCATCTTCTTCTTTTGGTTATGGATATCAATGGTGGCTGCCACTTGGCGCTGAAGACGAATTTGCTGCTCAAGGTATTTATGACCAATATATTTACATCGATCCGGATCAAAAACTGGTTATAGTGAAAAATTCAGCCAACTATCGTTTCACAGATAAAAGTTTGAACTGGAAGGCCAAACACTATGCAATGTTTCGCTCAATCAGCGACTATTTTTCTAAAACACAGTAAAAATAAAAGACAAAGAATAAAAAATATTGAACCACAGAGAACAATTAGGAAATAAAGATTAAAATGTGGGCGCGCAAAGGGGCAGTTTGATGAAAATGTCTACATATATATTAACACTCTCTTTGTTCTTCTCTCTCTTCTCTGCGCGTGGCACCTGTTGCAGTGAAGCCTACTTTTCCTTTGTGGTGAGATCGCTTTTACTTTAGTACTGTCTTTTTCTATATAGTGCTTTTGTCTAACCATTACCCACTGCTTTTTCTATGATAGGAGTATGAGTGTGCCGTTATATTTTAATTTATGTATAGGAATAATAATATTGTCTTTGTTACCAAGTTGCAGTACGCAAAAAAAGTCTGAATCATTTACCCGTTTACCACAAATAGAGGACAAGGTGCCCCGGGCAATCGCAAAACCCTATCAAGCTGAATATCACGGGATGACATTAACGGATGATTATCATTGGCTTAGAGACGAGGGGTACCCAGAAGTAAACGATAAACCAGTACTGGATTATCTCAAAGACGAAAATGCATACTACGCAAAATTTCTCGCACCCCATAAAAAGCTAGTGGATACTTTATTTGAAGAGTTTAAGGGGCGTATTGATGAAACCGATACCTCTGTGCCTTGGCAAAAAAACGGTTACGAATATCGCTGGTACTATCAGCCTGATAAAGAATATAAAACCTGGGTTAGGCGAAAATTAGATAGTGATGTCGAACAAATATTTATTGATGAAAACCTCTTGTCTGCAGGACATGAATACTTCTCTTTAGGTGATTGGGACATCAGCCCAGACAATGGCTACTTAGCTTACTCGGTCGACACCGATGGCAGTGAACGCAGCATCATCAAAATCAAAAATTTAACGACACAGGAATATCTTGAAGACGAATTAGCTGATGCTGCAGGCTCTGTGCAGTTTAGCCAAGACAGCCAAAGTCTTATTTATGCTTTACTGCAAAAGGATAAATGGCGAACCTTGAGCGTTAATGTGCATAAATTGGGAACAAAACAAAGCAAAGATAAGGTGCTGGTTAGTGAAGTTGATGAGACTTTTTTCTTAGATTTTGACCTCACCAGTAGTGAGCAGTATTTAATATTAACAACAGGTGATTCTGATAGAACAGAAGTCTCGGTGGTGAGCATGGCAAACTTAAGTCAACCCCCCAAAATGCTTAACACTCGAGAGCAAAATTTTAAGCTAGAAGTTGACCACGGTAACGGGTATTTTTATATGTTGACTAATGATACCCATGTTAACTTTAGGATAGCCAAAAGCAAAGAAAACCAGCTGCAATCTGACCAGTGGCAGACTGTTTTTGCAGGTTCTGACACAAGATATTTTAAAGCTCTGCAGGTATTCAGAGATTTTGTGGCGATTGGACAGAGCACCCAAGGTATAGAGTCCATCAGTATTTTACCCAATGAGGGCGCGAGTCATCAAATATCGTTGCCTGAAAATGTGGCCAGTGTCAGTTTGGGTGCTAACCCTGAGTTTTCACAGACACATCTGCGCATCAGATACGAATCAATGATTACACCCCAAAGTATTTATGATTATGATGTGTCTAGCAAAATCCTAAATTTACGCAAATCTAGAACCATTCCATCAGGTTATGACAAAAGTCAGTACCAAACCGAACGTATTATGGCTGATGCCCGAGATGGAACAAAGGTCCCAATCACCCTAGTGTATAAAAAGGGCTTTAAGAAAGATGGTTCTCAACCCTTGTATCTTTATGCCTACGGAGCCTATGGTATTGGGCTTGAACCCGATTTCTCTACTACTCGTTTAAGTTTACTCGAACGAGGTTTTGCTTTTGCTTACGCACACGTGCGCGGTGGTGATGAAATGGGCTATCAATGGTACTTAGACGGCAAATTGGACAAGCGAACTAATACATTTAATGACTTTGTGGATATTGCTAAACACCTGATTGACGAGGGATATGTGACCAAAGGAAACATATCTATTGAAGGTGGCAGTGCCGGTGGTGAGCTAATGGGGGTCGTTGTTAACCAAGCGCCTGAGTTATGGCGCTCAGTTAACCTAGCGGTACCTTTTGTTGATGTGCTGAATACTATGCTCGATGCCACTTTGCCTCTTACTCCCCCTGAATGGACCGAGTGGGGTAACCCTTTGACGAGTAAAGAAACATTTAAATTCATTCAAAGCTACTCCCCATATGACAATATTCAAGCCAAAGAATATCCTCCTATGCTAGTAACGGGTGGATTAAACGACCCTCGCGTCACCTATTGGGAGCCAGCAAAGTGGACTGCAAAAATGCGTGCCACCAAAACCGATAATAATCTATTGGTCATGCGGATCAATATGGGGGCAGGGCATTTTTCCAACACAGGCAGGTATGGGCGTCTAAAAGACTCTGCCGAGGAGTACGCCTTTACGCTTATTGCCCATGGCATAGAGCAGTAGATAGTAAAAGCTGAAAAGCGATAAAAAATTGAACCATAAAGGATAAGGAGTATGCAGAGAAAGCACAGGCTAGATGGGGTTTCGCCAAAAACACAAAAATTAAAAGTGCTCAGAATATTTTCATCGGTAGTGTTAACCGCTTTTTTCTGTGCAGCGAAGCTTCATATTGCTCTGTGGTGAGAATGCTCTTGCTGTGACATTTGCGCTTGTTATCTATTGCTCTTCTTTTTAGAATCAATTTTGGGTAATGTTACTTCATACCAAATTTTAATTAAGGAAATACGTTTTTATGAGAATGATTTTAGCTTGTCTTGTCTTTATCTCTGTATTGTCTATTGCAGGTGAAATCGACAATGCCAAACCGATAGCTGGTTTTACTGCTGAGATGCAGCATCAAGAAGGTTTCTTTGATTTTTACTATCAAATCGAGACCAACAAAGTTTTCCTCAAAATTGACAAGTTTGATAAGATTTTTCTGTTTCAAAGTAGCATGCCGCAAGGTATTGGCTCCAATGATATAGGCTTAGACCGAGGGCAGTTGGGTGATACCCGACTAGTGAAATTTGAGCGTTTTGGCAACAAGGTGCTGCTTAAACAGTTGAATACTCAGTATCGTGCTAGTTCGTCTAATATTGCCGAACAAGCGAGCATTAACGAGGCATTTGCAGACTCTGTGATTGCTGGTTTCTCTGTTGTGGCCACTGACGGTGATGCGGTTGTCATTGATTATACTGATTTTTTACTGTCTGATATTCATCAAATTTCCCAACGTTTAACGGCCACTAAACAAGGGAGTTATAAGGTTGATCTCAAGCGTAGTGGGGTGTTTTTAAAGCGCAGTAAGTCATTCCCTGATAATACTGAATTAGAAGCCTTAGTGACCTTTGGTGGCTCTAAACCGGGGCAGTATGTGACTCAGGTTACACCGGATCCTATTAGCATTTCTGTGCATTTACATCATTCATTGGTGAAGTTACCCGATACGGATTATCAACCCAGAACGTTTGTCCCTTTTTCTGGATTTTGGTCTGTGGGTTATGAAGATTATTCAGTGCCAATTGAGCAAAGCATGACAAAACAGTTTATTCCTCGGCATCGTTTGAATAAAAAACAGCCCAACCTGGATATAAGCGAGGCGATTGAACCTATTGTTTATTACCTTGACCCTGGCATTCCTGAGCCGGTAATGAGTGCATTAAAAGATGGTGCGTTATGGTGGGATCAAGCCTTTAGCGCCATAGGTTATAAAAACGCCTTTCAAGTTAAAGTGTTACCTGAAGATGCTGATCCTATGGATGTGCGATACAACGTGATCCAGTGGGTACACAGGGCGACGCGTGGTTGGTCTTATGGCTCTTCTGTTATTGACCCCCGTAGCGGCGAAATTATTAAAGGGCATGTCACTTTGGGTTCACTGCGTGTTAAACAGGATTATTTAATTGCCTTAGGTTTAACGAGTCCCTTTAGTGCCGGTGGAACGGGTGCGGACTATGGGGGTGAAAATAACCCACCTGATGATCAAGTGGATACCTCTAAACAAAAAGAAATGGCCCTAGCGCGTATCCGTCAGCTCTCTGCACACGAAGTAGGCCATACCTTAGGCATTTCTCACAACTTTGCCGCCAGTGAATATGGCCGAGAATCAGTGATGGATTACCCCCATCCTTTGGTGAGTGTTAAGGATGGTAAAATTAGTTTAGATAATGCTTACGATGTGGGTATGGGAGAGTGGGATAAATATGTGGTGGCTTATGGCTATCAAGAATATCCCGATGCCATTACCGAACAACAGGCATTAAAGCGTTTAGTAGTCGATGCTAGAGCTAAAGGGTTTAAGTATCAGTCCGACCCAGACTCTCGTCAGTCAAATGCCGCTAATGCACAGGGACACCTTTGGGACAATGGTGCTGACCCTGTCAGTGAGTTAAGTCGAATTAGCGAGGTGCGCAACGTGGCGATGGCTAACTTTGGTCTGAAAACGCTTAAAACCGGTGCCACATTGTCTTCATTGGAAGAAACCTTTGCACCCATTTATTTGTTACATCGCTACCAATTAGATGCGGTGGCTAAGTTAATTGGTGGGGTGAGCTACGAATACGAATCAAAAGGTGATTATGCCGTCGCTAAAGGTGTCAAAGTCATTGCTGCTAAACAGCAAAAAGATGCCTTAGCCGCCATGTTAAATACCTTGCAGAGCGATTTTTTGAGTATTCCTGAGTCTCTGGTGCAACTGATCACGCCTAAAGCTTATGGTGAAAGCCGCAATCGCGAAAGTTTCAAAGGTCGAACTGGGCATACATTTGACCCCATCAGCGCAGCAGAATCTGCTGCGGGTTACAGTCTTAACCTATTGTTAAAAGCTGAACGTTTAAACCGTATTGCCCAGCAACAAGAACAGTTACAAGGTGTCCCAGATTTGGCGTATTTATTGACTGAACTGTTTACACATTCCATAAAAGACGGTATCGACAAAGACTACCCACAGCTGAGTAAAAGGGTGAACTATTTAGTATTAGATCAAGTGGTAAAAGCGATGCAGCAGGAAAATTTGGCGCCTGAAGCACGGGGCGAGATTGAATTACAATTGATTGATTTACATAAGTGGTTAAAAAACAAAGGACGTAATGCACACAACGAGGTGATGGCTCGTCAGTTGGAACAATATTGGCGCTTGGGCAAGTGGCATACGCAGTTTATATTAAAACCTTTACCGCCGGGCTCACCTATTTAAGTGTTTATCCCGAACTCGGTTAGTGTGGATAACAACGAATCAAATGAGCAGGCGTTAACACGAGAGTTACTTGAAGAGTTGCAGCTGCCTATTGGCAAGATGCAGTACCTTTTTTCTTACCCAAATCAGTATTTAACCTGAACTCGTGTTAAGACGTGCCGCGTCCCTAGAAGTAATTATAATAAAAAAAATATGTTAGATGGTACCAATTGGTTTGCAAAGACATTGAATGCATCCAGTGCTGCTATTATCGTGTTTATCGAGGCGAGCTTGTGAGGGAATAGCGCGCTATTGTGAGCAAGCTCAACAAAGATAGGCGCGATAATAGTGGTACTGGACGGTATGGCTTATCCCGAGA
>Ga0307488_10000653_pt1 | contig 28765 bp, 23 predicted proteins | sample SB02metaG_FD_202248 | JGI IMG/M metagenome (GOLD analysis project Ga0307488, IMG submission 202248) | Sea-ice brine microbial communities from Beaufort Sea near Barrow, Alaska, United States - SB 0.2 | ecosystem: Environmental > Aquatic > Marine > Coastal | place: USA: Alaska | collected...
GACACTCAAGAGTTGTAGACACTTTGCACCTTTGACCTTGTATTCCAGCGTGAGCGGCCCGTAAAAATATTAATGAGAGTAATTTTGAATAAAAAACTAAATATATTCCAACAAGTGAGGGAATTAGAAGGTTGGTATGCGGTTGCCTTTTCAGCCACACTTTTAGAACGAATGTTACCCAACTATGTGCTTTTTTGTGAGGCCACAGAGTTTGCTGATCCTGCGCAATATCGCAATAGTTTAAATGCTATTTGGGAATGGTTAGCTGTGCCTAAAGCCAAAATAAATTTTGTAGCCCAATTAGAGAAAGTAGAAGACGCGGTTCCAGATGCCATAGATTTTGACAACTATGGTGTCTATCCAGCAATCGACATGGCTATGTCGCTATCAGCTACCATCTTACTAATCCAAGGCGAAGATCCTCAAGGAGCAGTAGTTGTCAGTAAACTATCACAAGGCGGAGTAGAAGCATTTATCGAAGCAAGTACTGAAGAAGACATAAGCGACCTAGATATAAAACAACACCCGTTAATGCAATGGGAAGTCGAGACTCAACAAGAATTATTAATCTTTCTGTCAAAGTGTGCAAAAAATGCAGAAAGCTGTAAACAGTTGAAACAACTAGCCACCGCAGAAGGTATGAGCAACATTGGCATAGAAATCTAAATACGGTTGATAGTAATAACGTCAATTGGTGCGTTGATACACTCTGGCCAAAATCTGCGGACTATGCTTTTCTTTAATCAATTGCCAATTTTCAGGTATTGAATAACTGCCCCCTTGCGCTTCACATTCGATGTAAATGACACCATCGACAGATAACAAAGCATTTTCAGCAATGTGTTTGATCGTCTGAGGAAGTAGGTCCTGATTAAATGGAGGGTCTAAAAAAATCAAATCATATGACTGATTCAAGTTATTTAAGGTGTCTAATGTGTTGCCTTGAATAATTTGTGCTTGCTGGGAACTTAAGTCTAATAATTGGATATTATCTGCCAATTTTTTCGCTGCGTTTTTATTTAACTCAATAAAAGTACAACTTTTCCCATAACGTGACAAAGCCTCAAACCCCAGTCCACCACTGCCCGCAAACGCATCTAAACAAATCGCATCTAAGGTGTAAGGCAGCAACCAACTAAATAACATTTCCTTGTTTTTGTCAGTCGTTGGGCGTAGTCCCTTAACATCGAGTACAGACAATTTACGGCCACGAAAACGCCCGCTGATGATCCGCACTGTGCCACTCGATTTTGAGCACGCTGTTGCGCTGCTCTTTGATGAACGTTTTTCGCCTCGCTTCATTTGGTATAGAAATGCTATTATTGAGAAATGATTTAAATAGTTTACCCAATTACCTAGGATTTCTCACTGGTATGTCAAAGTTTTTCAAATGGCTCAAAAAAGATAAGCAAGAGGAAGAGTCTTCTGTCGATAAAAAAAGTCCTCTTCTAACCACAGTTGAACAGGTCAATTCAGAACTGGAATTAATAAAGAATGATAATTCTATAATTAGTGAACCCAGTTCCACCCCCAACTCAAAGGCTCAACCAGAAACAACTAAAACGACGCCAGACTTAGAGCCAAAAGACTATACTCGGCAGGCATCAGAGTCGGTTTTAGCAACATTAGAAAATAATAATTCTTATATAGAACGCAGCACGGTTGGGCTGTCTAAAAACAGTCAAAAACCTGTCAGCAGTGAGTCAAATTCAGAGGCCAAAGCGCTTGTCACTGTGCCTGTCAATGAAAGTACCTCGGCACTCGAAAGCACTTCAATGGCGGATAATCAAGAAACTATAGAAGTCCTAGATAATCCAACTACAGAACAACAAGATGCCGTAAATAGCGGTTTTTTTAGTAAATTAAAACGCGGTCTGTCGCGAACTAAAGAAAGTATCGGTAGCGGCATTGTCAGTTTGTTTCGTGGAAAAGCCATTGACGATGAATTATTTGAAGAATTAGAAACGCAATTATTAGTAGCAGATGTGGGGATGGATACCACTGTGAAAATCATTAAGCAGTTAACCGAAAGTTCAGACCGTAAACAATTAAAAGACGGCGACGCCTTATATCACTTATTAAAAGAACAAATGGCCGATATATTGAAAAAAGTAGAGTCTCCGTTAACCCTTAAAACGGAGTCTGGCCCATTTGTTATTTTAATGGTTGGTGTGAATGGCGTAGGTAAAACGACTACTATTGGAAAAATGGCTAAACAATTCCAACAACAAGGTAAGAAGGTTATGCTGGCAGCAGGTGATACCTTTAGAGCTGCAGCGGTTGAACAACTTCAAGTTTGGGGTGAGCGTAATAATATCCCAGTGGTGGCTCAACAAACAGGTTCAGACAGCGCGTCAGTAATTTTTGATGCATTTCAGTCCGCCAAAGCGAGAAATATTGATGTGTTAATTGCAGATACAGCTGGTCGCTTGCAAAATAAAGAACACTTAATGGAAGAACTTAAAAAAGTGGTGCGAGTGATCAAAAAAATTGCACCACAAGCTCCCCACGAAATTATGTTGACCCTAGATGCAGGCACCGGACAAAATGCGATAAGCCAAACTAAATTGTTCGACGAAGCAGTAGGCTTAACCGGTATAAGCTTGACTAAATTGGACGGTACCGCAAAAGGGGGGGTGATTTTTGCGATTGCTGACCAATTTGATATTCCTATTCGTTATGTCGGCATTGGCGAAGGCATTGACGATTTGAGACCCTTTAATAGCCAAGATTTTGTAAATGCGCTATTTTCAGAATCTGGCAACCAGTAATAACCAACCAACTAAGCCACTTATGATTAAGTTTGAACAAGTCAGCAAAACCTACCCCGGCGGGCAACAAGCCTTAAGAAAGGTCGATTTTCATATTGAGCCAGGTGAAATGGCATTTTTAACCGGTCACTCAGGCGCCGGGAAAAGCACCTTGCTGAAACTCATATCCATCATGGAACGGCCTACTGTGGGTAAAGTGTTAATCAATGGGCACGACTTAAGCAATATTCAACGTAAACAAATTGCCTATATACGCCGTGATATAGGCATGATTTTTCAAAGCCACCACTTACTGATGGAAAAAAGTGTGTTTGACAATGTGGCACTTCCTTTGATTATTGAAGGTTATTCTCATAAAGAAACAGCGAAACGGGTCCATGCAGCCTTAGAAATGGTTGGTCTAAGTGATAAGGTCAAAAACTTGCCTGCTATGCTGTCTGGCGGTGAACAACAAAGAGTTGGTATTGCCCGAGCGGTAGTGAATAAACCACCGTTGTTATTAGCCGATGAACCAACGGGTAATTTAGATCCCAAATTATCGATGGAGATTATTCGACTATTTGAAGATTTTAACCAAGCTGGCGTATCTGTATTCATCGCTACACACGACCTTGGAATGATTGCACGCATGAAATATAGAACGTTGACACTTAAACAAGGCCAGATGATAACCGATGGTCTAACAGATGAATTTCAAAGTAATGAACTCTATGTATAATTCTATGTGTAACTCAATGTTTAATTCGATGTGTAACTCTACATATGTGATCAGCTCAACAATGGTTTGCTCATTAATGAGAGCAACTCAATGAGCATCTTGTTTAAAGGTCGAGTCCAAGGTGCGCAAATCTCTAAAGTATCCTCCAATCAACGTTTTTTGATGTTTTTTGTCAGTCATTTCAGACAGGCACTGGGCAGCTTGGGTGAACTATGGCGTTCAAAAACCGCATCACTTATGACAATAGGGGTTTTAGGATTAAGTATCACCTTACCCAGCACCCTATTTGTAATGGTAAAAAATGCCGAGAATGTCAGTTCTGGTTGGGATCAAGCGTCTCAAATCTCTTTATTTTTAAAAGAAAAAGTCAGTCAGGGAGACATCGAGCAACTACTAAAACGAATTCAGCTGTGGCCAGAAATAGATACAATTAATTATATCTCGGCAGACCAAGCACTGGACGAATTTAAACAATTATCGGGCTTTGGTGATGCGATTGCTTACTTAGATGAAAATCCATTACCGAATGTGATACTAGTTATCCCCACCAGTCGACATGCCAGCCCAATAGCCGCTCGTATACTCTTAGACAAACTCAGAGACGAAAGGGAAGTGGATATTGGTAAGTTAGATATTGAATGGCTTGAGCGCTTACATGCATTGCTTAATGTAGTCAAAGACTTGGTCACCGTTATTGCCCTTTTGCTGTTTCTAGCAGTTGTACTCATTATTGGCAATACGATAAGACTAAACATTCTTAGTAAAAAAGACGAAATTTTAGTGATGAAATTAGTCGGCGCCACAGATGCTTTTATCCAACGGCCTTTTATGTACACAGGTTTTTGGTATGGCTTTTTAGGTGGTTTGTTAGCGTGGATAGCGGTTATATTACTTTTATGGTGGATGAGCAGCAGTGTTAGCGCAGTAAGCGAGTTATATCAAAAGAGTTTCAACTTAACCGGCGCTGACTTCTCTACCTTCCTATGGATGTTAGGCCTGTCGGTTTTTCTAGGTCTAACTGGCTCTATGCTATCGGTCAAACGTCATGTGCGTGACATTGAGCCTAAATAATCTGGACACTTTACGTATAAACCTAACCCCAACAAGAAGGTAACACCTTCACTCTTCAGAAGAATCTGATTTAAAGCGCCCCAAAATGGTTAAATTCCATTTCCATAGGCGAACTACAGAGGCTTACCTAAGAATTTGTTATGCTCTTTTTAGCTTTCAACTCTCGTAATTTAATCACACTCATTCATCGGGAGTTTGGCAAGCCTGTGCCATTAAATACTGTACATTATTAACATGTCCATCGGTGTCGGCGGGTCTTATCTTCAAGGCGCAGGCCAATAAACCGTATACTTCTATGCTGTCGAAAGGTCTAGCCTGCAATTTTTTCTTAAATGCTGGGCCATTAGCAATAAAAGTAGCATGCATCAGTGGGTCTTGATTATCATAACCATGAGTGGCAACCGAACGGCCTGATTTAACCAAAGGTTGGGGTTCACGTTTATCTCGACTAGCATAAATACTCCAGCCGGTATCCGCTAGCAACATTAGGTCGGGTCCCCTTTGTGGGTGATCAAAATGGTAATTAGTCGGAAAGTCACCACGGCGAAACACCTGCATTTTTGGGTGTGCTTTATGCAGCTTTTTGTAGGCTGCATCCACTAATTCTGGTGTTGCAAACAGATTTAGGAACGGAGCGTGTACTGAAGCTCTCGTATCTGACCAGTCGGATACGACGAAACTAGACAAGTCTACCAATGAGTCAATATTGATCACTCTTTGGTCAGATAAATTGACCATTCCATGATCAGCCACCACCACTATATTTGAGCGCTGTTCAAGCCCTAAATTTTTGAGTCCCAGTAGCAAATCGCCAATGTGTTTATCAACCAAAGCTACTGCTGCTCTTTCTTGCGCCGTATCTACACCAAAGTTGTGTACTGCAGTGTCAACTGCCGAAAAATATAAAGTGATTAATCTTGGTCGCTGTTTCTCAGGTAAAGCAAGCCATTGTAATACCTCTTCAACACGTTCGGCATAGTCTTTATTTTGTTGATATGGCTTCCAAAATGATGGGCGCACACCGTCAATTTCTACTTCTGAACCTACCCAAAAATAAGTCGCCGCTTTAATGCCTTGTTTTTCAGCGGTTATCCAAATAGGTTCCCCATCCCACCATTGAGGATCACTGACGTCTGTTTGACGATTAAATTTACGACCAATTTCTCGATCATAAGGATAATTGGAAACAAAACCATGATGTTTTGGGTGCAAACCAGTCGCTAAAGAATAGAAATTCACAAATGTTTTAGTCGGCATGGCTGGGATCATATTAGCCCTCACGCCAGTGTCCGCTAATGCCTGTAAATTGGGTACGGGCATGCGTTCCAAGGTATCTGCTCGTAGCCCATCAACGCCAATCATAATAACAATAGGATCATCATTAACTGCAACAGAATGAGCATTAAAAGAAACCCAAAAAACAAGTGCTAACAATCGCTTAAAATAAATGTTTACCATCTATATTGGACCTTATTGGGTTAAGTAAAAAGATGTGAAAAGAAAGTCGTTTAGCGAAAAGGACAAAACGGATGAAATCATTCCATCCGCTTGTTAGTCAGTGAATTATTGGAGAGGCAAATCTGAACCATTACTTTCTTCAGGATTAGCTTCGGCTGTTTGAGTAGGGGCAGTTCCCGTTTTTTCAACTTCCACTCCATCTACCCGTTGTAGACCCCTAGGTAGTTTATTGCCTCGTCTTCCCCGATCTCCTTGATAGTGAGCCAGATCAGCAGCGGTTAAGGTCATACCTCTTTTACCTGCTAGAATTTTAACGTTAGCACCCTGCGGCACCACCGCTAACACACTCACATACTCTTCTCTAGATGCTACTTTGGCTGACGGAATACTCAGCAGTTTGTTACCTTTACCTTTACCTAAGCTTGGTAAATCTCGAAGCGGAAACATTAACATTCTGCCTTCGTTCGAAATAGCTAAACACCAATCAGTCTTGAGGTCATACACTGGCTGTGGGCCGATAATTTTAGCCGCTGTAGACAATGATAAATAAGCTTTACCTGCTTTGTTTTTACTCACCATATCGCTAAATTTACCGACAAATCCGTAGCCGGCATCAGAAGCCATTAGATATTGCTGTTCATCATTACCCATCACCATATGTTCAACATGTTCGCCGCTGACTATATTAAATCGGCCGGTTAACGGTTCTCCTTGGCTTCGAGCGGAAGGTAATCCATGGGCATCACAAGAAAAGGCTCTACCTGAAGAGTCAAGAAATACAACTTGTTGATTACTTCGACCCTTAGCGCTGACCTGATAGCTGTCGCCGGCTTTATAACTTAATCCTTCAACATCCACATCATGACCTTTGGCACATCGGGCCCAACCTTTTTCGGACAGCACCACTGTGACCGCCTCTGAAGGGATCAACTCCTTTTCAGTTAACGCTTTTGACTCTCCTCGTGCAACGATAGGTGAACGCCTGTCATCGCCATATAGCTCTGCAGCCTCTAGTAATTCTTTTTTAATCAATGTCTTTAAACGTTTATCAGAGCCTAACAACAACTGTAGTGAATCACGCTCTTTGGCAAGCTCTTCTTGCTCAGCTTGAATTTTTACTTCTTCTAATTTAGCAAGGTGGCGAAGTTTTAAATCGAGTATGGCTTCAGCTTGAATATCCGACAAATTAAACTGGGACATTAATTGCTGTTTAGGCTTTTCTTCATAGCGAATAATGCGAATAACTTCATCAATATTCAAAAATGCAATCATTAAAGCTTCAAGAATATGCAGTCTGGCAAGTACTTTGTCTAATCTAAACTGCAATCTGCGAATGACAGTGTCTTTTCTGAAACTCAACCACTCGGTTAATATCATCCGCAAGTCTTTAACTTGAGGTCGGCCATCTAAGCCGATCATATTGATATTAACCCTATAGCTCTTCTCTAAATCTGTAGTGGCAAACAAATGTTGCATAAGCTGTTCTACATCAACACGATTAGATCGTGGTGTAATCAACAAACGGGTGGGATTTTCGTGATCAGACTCGTCACGTAAGTCACTGACCATAGGTAACTTTTTGGCTTGCATTTGTGCTGCAATCTGTTCAAGAATTTTGCCGCCTGATGCTTGGTGAGGCAGTGCAGTGATAATAATATCGCCACTGTCCTCTGAATACACTGCGCGCATTCTAATTGAACCACGGCCGGTTTCGTAAATCTTAATAATGTCGGCTTTTGCAGTGATGATTTCTGCGTCTGTAGGGTAATCAGGGCCTTTTACAAATTCTAATAGTTCGTGTAATTCGGCTTTGCTGTTATCTAACAAATGAGCACAAGCACTGGCGACTTCACGCACGTTATGGGGGGGAATATCAGTCGCCATACCCACCGCAATGCCAGTGATACCGTTCAATAAAATATGTGGCAAGCGGGCCGGCAACACTTTTGGTTCATCTAAGGTGCCATCAAAATTTGGCTGCCAATCAACCGTACCTTGGCCTAACTCAGTGAGTAGCACTTCACTAAATTTGGATAATCGAGATTCGGTATAACGCATCGCGGCGAAGGATTTAGGATCATCTGGTGCTCCCCAATTACCTTGACCATCAACCAATGGGTAACGATAAGAAAACGGCTGCGCCATCAGCACCATCGCTTCGTAACAAGCGGAGTCGCCATGTGGGTGAAATTTACCGAGTACATCACCAACGGTACGGGCCGACTTTTTATACTTAGCACCGTTATTCAAACCTAACTCAGACATGGCGTACACAATACGCCGCTGCACCGGTTTCAAACCATCACCTATATGCGGTAATGCTCTGTCCATAATCACGTACATGGAATAGTTTAAATAAGATTCTTCGGTGAATCGACGCATCGTTAACTGCTCGATGCCATCTTTATTGATAATGGTTTCTTGACTCATGTTTGACTATTTATACCACTTATTCTTGTTTTAAATTGTAGATAGAAAGTGAACAATACTTAGGATCATATTACTCTACTGAATAGATTACCCTATAAATGGCACCGATTACATCACCTAAGTATATCTTTAGCCGTCTAATGCCCGATCAAAATAAAGCTAAGGTTTGCCATAAGTATTAGTCGGATGGTTTAATGATATAAATTACCTCCCAGACTGACTAAATTTGATGTTTCCTCGCATTTGCAGATTTTTACTTGTCGTTTTGATGTCTATTCCTTTGTGGGCGATGGCACAAGGGGATGTTCAGTTAATTACCACTGATGAAGTTATCAGGTTATCCCCTCAATTAAAGGTATTTCGAGAAACAAGTAATCCATTAGGACTGTTCGACGTCAAACAAAGACTAGGTGAGTTTGTTTGGCAGCCAGGAGATAATCCAAACTATGGTTTCTCGGATAAAGGAGTATGGCTACATACCACTATAAGCAATGTTACCGATAATAAACAATGGGTAATTGATGTGGCATTTACGCAACTAGAGAAGGTGGATATATACGTATTGCTTGGCGACAAAGTACTAGGTAATGCTAGTCAAGGTAAGATCCGTGCAAACCCTAAATATCGTTTTCCTACATTGAAACTAGATATGCCATATGCACAAACAATCGATTTATATGTGCGTATAGAGAGTCAACGATCTGCATTAGTGGCACCGGTTGATATCCAAACAGATGCGCATCACGAAAAAATAAATCTTTATGACAACCTTATATGGGGTCTGTTCTATGGTGGGCTTATCATGCTGGCCCTATATAATCTAATTCTGTATGTAGGATTGAGAGATAACAGTCTACTGGCATACTTTGGTTATATTTGTTCAGTTCTTATCTGGCAGTTTGTTTGGGGTGGCCATTTACACTTATTGACGCCGAGCTCCATCACCATATGGGCTAGTTCGCATACAGATTTAATCTACGTCATCATTGGTATTTTTTCTGGCTTATTTACTATTTCTTTTTTAGAAGTGTCTAAATCAGCACCTAATTCTTTAATTTATATTAAAATTTGTATTGGCCTGTTGGCGATCTTGGGCCTATTCTCAATATTAAATATCTTACCCCCAGTTTGGCAAAGTGGATTGGTTTATATAACAAGCGTGATTGCCATTACTAGTTATACTTATGCAGGTTTTGAGAGTTATGGCAATCAATTTCACGCGGCTCGATACTTTATTTTTGCATGGAGTATATTAGCTGGGTTTGCACTTATCGGAATGTTAAGTTTGACAACTGTTTTGCCTTCTAATTTCTTCACTGCTTATTGTTTTCAACTAGGGGTTTTCATCGAAGCAGGTTTGTTCTCGCTAGCTATTATGGACAAGAGTCGACATCGGTTGGAACTAGAGGTAGAACAAACTACAGATGACTTAAGAAACAATATTGAACTAGTTGAAGAACAAAACGTGCGTTTAGACATTGCTCGCAAAGATGCTATTGCTGCAAGTAATGTTAAGTCACAGTTTTTAGCCAACATGAGTCATGAGATACGCACTCCCCTGAACGCAATATTAGGTTTCAGCAAAGAGTTACATTCAGACTCACTACCACCAGAAAAGCGCGAGCAAGTCAGTATTATTAACGCGGCAGCAGATAACCTATTAAGCATCGTGAATGATGTATTAGACTTCTCTAAAATAGAAGCCGGTAAGTTAAAAATCAACAACCACCCTTTTTCACCCAATGAAATGTTAGAAAATATGGTGAGTGTCATGGCCAAGTCCGCGCACCTAAAAAACTTAGAATTTATATACAACTTAGAACCTTTACCAGAAAAACTGATTGGTGACAGTTACCGGATTAAACAGGTTTTGAACAATCTTTTAGGAAATGCGCTCAAGTTTACTGATCATGGTTTTATCACTCTTTCGGCCTATGGAAAAGAGCGAGATCATGGAATTTACGAACTGGTACTTAAAATTGAAGATTCGGGAATAGGCATAAGCCGCGAAGACCAGAGAAAACTGTTTGCTGCTTTCTCACAAGTTGACGACGCCTTAAGCCGTTCATACCAAGGCACTGGGTTAGGTCTGGTAATCTGTCAAGAGCTAGTCAAGTTAATGCGAGGCGAACTCACCCTCCAAAGCACACCTCACTCTGGCAGTACCTTTACCGTAACAATCAGATGCAACCTGCTTAATACCAACCTTTCACTTAGTCCTGACAGCGAATGGCTAGATAAGAAAATTATTTATTTTGACCCTTTTCCACAGTCTCGCTATTGTGGTGTGAAGATACTGACTTACCTAGGCGCGATTGTGACTGGAGTAGAATCATTAGCTTACCTAAGAGGTTTAAAGCAGCATTATGATCTTGTGTTTATTTGTGTACCTAACAACAAAGAGAACATTCTTCCCAATATATTAGAAGCCACACGACACCTAAACACAGACAATGCTGTTCTGTTGTATTCTGGCATCGAGTCATTATCAAACCGCAGCGACCTGTCGCAATATTTTTCACACCAAATGCGCCTGCCATTGACGTTGGGCAAACTCAACAGCTTAATACGCGCACCGGAAGAAAGCCCGACTGACAAATTACAACAACGATTAACTGCATTACCCAATGCCAAAGTATTAGCTGTAGATGATATGGAAATCAATTTACGGCTACTCACGACCTGGCTAAAAAATACGAACTTGCAACTTACTTTGGCTTTTAGTGGAGCAGATGCAGTTTCACAATGCAAAGAGCATGAATTTGATTTGATCCTCATGGACGTTCAAATGCCACACATGGACGGTTTAGAAGCGACTAAACAGATCCGTCAAACAGACTTAAATTTAGGCACACCGATTATTGCGGTCACTGCTCATGCATTTAAAGAAGAGCAAGATAAATTGCTCGCTTCTGGGATGGATGATTACCTACCTAAACCTATCAACTTGTCGGACTTAATAGACTTGATCAAACGCTGGTGTTTAATAGCGGATCCTATTAACGAACAACAACTCAGTTTTGACTGGTTACTCGCACTTAAGCGCGCACATCAAAACGAGGGGGCGGCTAAGGATATATTGCAACAATTTGTACAACAGTTACCAAGGCTGGTAGAGTCAATTGAGCAAGCTAACCAAGCCGAAAACTATGTACTAATGCAGGAAAAGGTTCATCAGTTGCATGGCGCATGCTGTTATACAGGCGTGCCAGCCATGCTGACACTTTGCAGTGATATGGAAGGTGCGTTAAAACGCAAACAAATTGACCTTGCTAAATTGAGGGCAAAAAGTTTGAAAAGTGAATCCCTGAACTTACTGTTAGCGGTCAAAAAAGCTAAGATAATTTAACCTCATTTTTTGGTTTAGTTTCAACCTCAGCATCTGAGGTTGAAACTAAAACGCGTTGCTGACATTGCCGCAACAACTCGACAAATTCTTGTTCAGGACGATCCAATTCAGAGCCCGCAACAAAAATATCATACCCTAAACGCGCTCTTAACTTAGTCATACGGTTAGCAAACATAGCCTGAATACCTTTATACTCTGCCCCATTACTATCCTTAAAATAATCATGCTCTAACATATCGTCACTATGACAACTGCCAGTGGCACAGTCTTTCGTTGAGGGCATTTCTTGAAATAATAATGGACGCTGTTCCATTAAAATATTGGTCATTAGCCGTGGCGATACTTTTTCCAAAAAAGCGGAATAGTCTTTAATCTTTATCGCCACCATCTCCAGTGATTTCAATTCTAATCCATGATTGACTTTAGGCACATCAACTCGCTGGATATTGCTCCAATCAAGCTGCCATTGCCCGTGTCGATGCTTATAAAGAATGAATGTTTTAGAAAGAAGAAAGCTGAACTGTGGCTCCCTATATTTGACCCAAGCAATTAACAATGCCACTAATGAAGCACTGGTCAAAAATATTCCAATCAAATACAACGATTTAGGCAGCACTGAAAATGTAATGCTAGCCAAAGACAAGCCAACTAGACCAATTAATACGCTGACAATCACATTGCGTTTGACTTGGCTTCTGATTTCAATTATGTCTTGCATATTGCCCGTTTATCCCCAAAACCAAAAGTAAATAATACAACTGAATATTGCCCAAATCAGCAAAGCTCTTATTCGTTTACATCTTACACAATCGGTGTGCCACCAGCTAAAATGAGATTTTTTCACGGATTTCATTTTGTCTCTCAACAGCTACTTTCTATGTTTTATCGTACCCTGCAAACCAGATATCAAGCAACCGTATTGTATCCATTTATCTGCAGACACATTTCCCTAAGGCGGCCACTATCAAAGTATCGCTAGATACTTTGGGCGGGTCTATTTAATCTTGATACCACTAAAGGCGTGAATACTAGAGATAAAATAACAGAAAAGCCTACACCACCTGCCAACACTACCGCTAATGGTGGCCAAAAAGTGCCCTCACTAAACAACAACATGGGAATAAATCCACCTACAGTAGTGAAGGTGGTAGACAAAATATGCCGACTACACCCCATCGTTTCTTCAACAATTTGACTAATATCGCCTGCTTTTGCTTGTGGATTGGCATTAATCGCAGCGATCACCACAATAGACCCGTTGATAGCCACCCCAATAAGCCCAGCACATCCTAATAAAGGATTAAAACCAATAGGTAACCCAGAAAGCCAAAGACTGAACATACCTAAGCCCACGGATAACACTGCTACAGACCCTATCACTAATGCTAATCGCAGACTGCGAAACGATAGTATCAAAGTGGTGATCATTAACACTAACAAAACAGGGGCGTATGTGGCTAATTGGCCTAATGCCTCTTGTTGTTCGTCAGCATCGCCAGCCATTTTAAAACGATACCCTTTTGGCATAATAAAATTCATGTTTTCTAGGCTTTTTAATACTTGCTCACCCACATCGATTGCTGTGGCACCTGGTAGTAAGAATGCCTCGACATTATTGACTCGTTCACCGTTTTGTCGGGTAATACCTGCCACTGTTGGTTTTAATTGAAAATCACCCAAGGCAGATACTGGCATCCACAGACCTTGGCTAATTAGTTTTTCACTCAACAAAGGTAAGCTCTGGATCTGCGCGAGTTCGCCTCTAAGAGCTTCTCCAACACGAATTCTTATAGGAATTTCTTCGGTTCCTTCTAATATTGAGCCACCTACTTTTCCGTCCAATGCATATTGTAATTGCTCGGCAATTTCAACTAACGACATACCTGCCATTTTACTGGCATCTTGAGTTGCCTCAAGGACCCACTCAGGCTCACCAAACGTAATGGAAGCAATGGAATGAGATATCCCCGGCACCTGTGACATTGCCAACCTGACTTGTTCACCTAGAAGGTTTAACGTATTGATATCTGGCCCAAATATTTTTAATCCTACCGGAGCCGATACCGGCGGTCCTTGGCCAAATGCGCGTACTACAATTTTACTTTGTGGATAGGCTTGATCTAACTCAGTTTGCAGTTGTCCAATCAGTACTTTGGCGTCAGATACACTTTTTGCCTTAACCACGCCATTTGCGTAGTGGGATGAATTATCTTTATTCATGACCTGGTTATAATAAACAGATGGAAATGACCCACCCACTAACCAACTAAGTTGGTCCACTTGTGGCTTTTTGCGGATCAGTTTATCCACACTATTCACCACAATTTGCGTCTCATTAATTGCTGTACCCTCTGGCATCCACAAGTAAATTTCAAATTGATCTCTGTCAGCGCTAGGGAAAAACACATTGCCTAGTTGCCCAGCCAAAATAAATCCAGAAACCGAAATGCCAATACAAACCAAGATACCTAACAAAGGTCTTTTCAGTGCTTTTTCCAGGGCATTCCTGTAGCCAAGACTGATAGATGGCGCCTGGATACCTATGGAATACCAAGCCGATGACATATCTAATTTTCTGGGTAAAAACCGAGCGGCGAGTGCTGCTATAATCGTGAGTGAAATAAACAGAGAGCCAATCAGCGCCATCACGACGCTAATAGCAATAGATCCAATAAAGTCACCAATATTACCCGGCAACAAAAAAATCGGCATAAAGCCTAAAATGGTGGTTAAAGTGGATGCTAATAGAGGTACAAATAAATGTTGAATACTTTGTGTTAACGCATCGATACGACTGATATCAGGATTAACTAATTTGCTTCTAATTTCATCGGTAATAACAATTGCGTTATCAATTAATAAACCAATGGCAATGATAATGCCAAATATCGACATTTGATGAATTTGCTCATCAAAAAAGCTGAGTGAAAAAATGGCAAAAGAGGCACATAGTGGTAGAGATAAACCCACTATCCATGACGCCTTTATGCCCATAAAGATGAACACGACTGCCATAACCACTAAGCTACCAAGCAGCAAGTTGATGGTTAACTCAGATAAGCGTGTTTCAGTATAGGAATTTTGTTCAAACACAATATTCGCCTGAACGCTGTCACCATATTGGTCATTAAATTTATCAACAATATCTATAGCATTTTTTGTCCAGGTATCCACTCGTAAAGTGGTCTGCATCCTTGAAGCAACAAATATCACCTGTTGTCCATTGACCAAACCGATGTCATTAACGGGTAAACGCGACCCCTTTTCTACTGTTGCTATGTCACCTATGCGTAAATACCCACCTTGTTCGGTCGCCCGTAACGGTAAGTCTCTAATGGTGGATACACTGTCTAACTCTTGTGCAACCTGCATTCGCATGTTTTGTTCAGTGGAGTACATCATGCCAGCCGGAACTTTAGGATCGGCTCCAGCAATCAGTTCACTGGCTTGAGCAATGGTTAACCCTGAACTGGTTAATTGTTGTGGGTTAATAGTGACTTGGATTTCCTCGTCTAGCTCTCCGTATATTCGGACCAACTCAGTACCCGGCACATTCCGCAGTTGGTCGGATAAATGGTCTGCCATACGACTGAGGATAGACAAAGGTGTTGCATAACCTGATGCAGCTTGCAAACCCACTAATAAAGTAAAAGCCGTGGCTCCCCTGCGCTCATCAAGGAAGGGATCACCTGCTCCTTGAGGAAACTTGAGTTTTGCGTTCCCTAGTCCATCACGGATTTTCGAAAAAATTTGTTCGTTGCTGCTATTGTCTACCCATGCCTGCAATTCAATAGAAACAACAGAGGTACCAGAGCGTGAAGTAGAGTTTATTTCCTTTATTTCATATAGCTGTCTAAGTTCATCTTCAATCACATCTGTGACTAATGCTTCAACGCGCTCAGCTGAAGCGCCTAGATATGGAGTAATAACTAATACATTGCGGGTATCTATTCTGGGATCTTCTAAGCGCGGAATGTTATTGATCGCAGACAATCCTGCCACCACTAACACCATAATGCTTAACACTAACAGGTGCCCATTGCGAAAGAACAGGCTATACCAAGGGTATTGCTGCTGATTATTAGGCTGTATTTGCGGTGACATTATAATGCACCTAACTTGAGGCTAGTCATTGTTTGAGTGTTGTCATTGATTAATACTTTTTGCCCCGGCACCAGGCGTTGAACACCTTCAATAACCACTGGTTCACCATCTTTCAAAGCACCGCGAACAAAGCTTTTTTTGTCATCTGCATGCACCATTTCAACCAGCTTAGTCACTAATAGCTGCTCGCCATCAATGACTTCAACGGTAAACAGACTCCACAAGCCTCTCACATCACTAACTAAGGCTCTGCGTGGCACCCAAAAGCCTTGAGCATTGATGTCACTACTGATATCAATATGTAACAAGTCACCAGGTAAAATTGACAAATGTTGCTCGGTCAAACTAACAATGACATCAACTGTACGAGTATCTAATCTGCGCTGCTGAGCGATAGATTTAATTTTACCTAATATTTGCTTGGTTTGGGTTGACAGAGTGATCACTTGACCTAAGGAAAACTTGTTCACATAATCAGCTGAAAAGGCAAATCTTACCTCCAATTGACCGTTTTGCTGCAAATTAAACAACGTTTGTCCTGCAGCAACCACAGTACCTTTATCCACTAAGCGACTAACAACACTGCCGTCAAAAGGTGCCAGCAACTTGGTTTTCCCTATTTCAATTAATAATGTTTGCTTACGGGCTAAAATTTCGTCGACAAAAGCATTGGCCGCATTAACTGACTCTCTTGATTCGTCCAATCGCTGGACTGACTCAAGTTTTTTATCTACCAGTTCAACCACTCGTTTAAGTGAAAGTTCCGTCAAGTTAGCTTCAGATTTGGCGCGATTTAAAATGGCAGATAGCTCACTCATTTGCGCCCTAAGTCTTTGGTCGTCTAATTTAGCTAGCATTTGTCCTGCTACTACCCCTTGCCCTTCATCTACCAATATATCCATTACAGGGCCAGATAAATCAAAACCTATAGCTGCTGTCTGCGGGGCTTCTGCGCGACCAACAACTAGTCGCTTTTGTACATATTGCTGATCCCATTGAATAGGCATGACATTGACTAGTAGTTTTTTAACCTCAGTAGGCGCTTGTTGAGTCTGCCCGTTGCCAGATGCTTTCATTAATACCACCAAAGCGATCAGTGCAATAAAGGGGATCAGCCAAATCAAATATTTTTTGTAGCTTGACTGTAGTGGCAACTGATTAGCATTTGTCATAAAGTTCTCGGTAGATTTGATAAAAATCAAAATATATTAAATACTAGACTGTCTAGTTTGATATATAATAATGTATAATATAAACGTTGCAAATACTTTTTTAGATCAGAAGAGGTTTATCGTTGTCAAATACACAGAACAGAAAGGCTGGAAGGCCTAAAAGTGCTGAAAAGCGTAAACAAATATTAACTTCCGCAGGCGAGTTGTTTTTAACCAGTGGTTTTAGTGGCTGTTCTATGGAGATGGTGGCCAAACAATCAGGCGTGTCTAAACAGACTGTTTATTCGCACTTCAGTAATAAAGAGGCTTTATTTTTAGCCGTGATTGAGGATAAGTGTGCCGAATATCAACTAGATGATAGACACTTGGAGGTTGCAGACTACAGCTTGCTTCAGGTACTGCGCGAAAGGGGTTTACAGATAGTGAAGTTACTCCATGACGACCAAGTGATTGCTATTTATCGGGTCATAATAGGTGAGGTAAACAGTAACCCCGGAGTAGCTAAATTATTCTATCAAGCTGGCCCAAAACATAGCTTGGAATATTTGGCAAAGTGTTTTTTAATCTTTGCTAAACAACCTATCACTGAAGAGTTCGCTCATAAATGTGCAGTGACTTTTTTTAGCCTGCTACAAAGCGAGTTTCACATCAAAAGTATTTTGGGGTTAGATTTTGCGCTATCGGATCCAGAACAAATAGCCCATGTAGAATTTGCCATTCAGCAGATTGAAAGATTACTTGAATCTAAGAACTAACAAATGGCGAAATCAATATGTTCTCGCACTTTATAGTTTTTAATGAGTCATAGAGGTACTTATGCATGGTTTAGTGACCCAATTTATGTACGTAATTAGCCCTCGTTTTATTCTGTTATTTACCCTCAGCTTTATCAATTTTTCCATTCAAGCCAAAACATTATGGCAAGAGGGATCCAACCAAGCTAAGTCAGAACAAGCCACACCACTTCGGGCAATGGCCGAAAATGCAAGATTCATACAGATAAACCAAGCTTTGTTAAACAACACATTTTCCAATCTAGGCTTACCAACTGACATCACTTTGCCTCTGCCCAACGGCTTAAGTATACCGGTCAAACTTACCCCCTCGCCCATTTTAAGCAAAGATTTAGCCGAACAATATCCCCACTTTATGACTTACCAGGCAGAGCAAGTTGACCAACCAAAAAACATTGGCCGATTTAGTATTTCTCACCTCGGATTATTTGGTTTTTTTCGACACAACAACCAGTGGATGTTGTTGTCGCCTCGGTATCAAGGTGAAGCAGTAGAATATGCTAGTTATTGGTACAAAGATGCCCCCACCGAGTCTAAATCAATCTCACTCACAGCTGATTTTTTGCTGGCTGATAGACAACAAGAACAGCCTGTATTGGCACAAAAGTTAGTCACTACTGGCGACACTGTCCGCACCTATAAGCTGGCTATTAGCACCACAGGAGAGTACACCCAAAAATTGGGCGGAACGACCGAAAATGTATTGGCAGAATTGATGAATTTGGTGAACCGCATCAATCAGGTATTGTTAATCGACTTGGCCTTACAGTTTGAATTGATTGATAATCAAAACATCATTTTCTTTGATGCCAATAGCGACCCATACACCAATTCAGATATCGCCACTGATATCGAGGAAAATCAAGATGTTGTCGACCAAGCCATTGGTATTCAAAACTATGATGTCGGACACTTACTTGGTACCAATGGAGGCGGATTAGCGTACGTAGGTGTGGTGTGTAACAGCCAGTTTAAAGCCCAAGGTTATACAGGTTTAAGTAACCCTCAAGGTGAACGCTTTTACATTGATTTGGTCACCCATGAATTAGGTCATCAATTGGGTGCTGGTCATAGCTTTAACGCTACCAACTCTGATAGTTGTGCTGAAGGTCAACGCAACATCAACACTGCTTACGAGCCTGGCAGTGGCTCCACCATTATGTCTTATGCGGGCATTTGCGGATCCCAAAACTTGCAAAATGACAGCGACCCTTATTTTCATTCAATATCGATTCAGAATATTCGTGACTATGTCGATGGTTTCTCTGGACAACGTTGTGGTGTTGAAGCTGCAATTGATAACGCCATCCCACAAATTCAATTGACACAAAATGTTTATACTATTCCAGCTGACACACCTTTTGTACTTAGCGGCTCTGCCACAGATACAAACAACGACTTGCTCACTTACACGTGGGAGCAGTTTGATAATGGCGGTACGTTAGGTGCAACAAGTAATCTTACTGAAATGCATAGCGATAATGGCAACAACCCGCTGTTTCGTTCTTATAGCCCAATAGAAATAACACAACGTTACTTTCCTCAGCTAAGTGATGTACTTACTGGTCAAACTCGTCTTGGTGAAACATATGCCACGACCGACAGGGATATGCGTTTTAGGTTAACGGCCAGAGATAACAAAGGCGGGGTAAACCAGCAAGACTTAGTGATTACTGTGACTACCGCTAACCAAACGTTCAATATTGATACACCAACACAATGGCAAGGATTATCCGAACAAACAGTGACATGGGATATCGGCGATACGCTAATGGCACCCATCAATTGTACCAATGTCGATATTTTGCTCATCGCTGACGCAGTTAACCCGATTGAAACCTATGTGTTGATGGGAACACCCAATGATGGGCAACAAAATATCACAGTGCCTAATGTCACCAGTGTTGGCGCACGACTGGTATTAAAATGTAGCGACAATGTTTTTTATGCCCTCAGCCCAGCAGCATTTTCGATTATGGCTGCTGAGCCAGTGGCGCCCATAATCGATAGTCAGATGAACATTAGCCTTAGCGAAGACGCAACAACACAAATTGAATTTGCTGATTTAAATGTATCTGATCCAGACTCTGCTTATCCAGAAGACTTCACCCTGAGTTTACAAAACGGGGCCAACTACATTATCAATCAACAAACTCTGACACCAAATACGGACTTCAACGGTATGCTGAACGTACCAGTTGTTGTTAATGATGGCGTAGTAGACAGTAATGTGTTTTCACTACAGGTACAGGTGACAGCGGTCAATGATGCGCCAGTGGCAAATAACGACAGTATTTCTGTTGAACAAAACAGTGACTCAGTGGCGATTGACGTATTAATCAACGACAACGACGTAGATATGGATGTGTTGAACATCGACTCATTTAGTTATAGTGGTCAAGGTCAAGTGGCAGTATCCAATCAACAAATTAAATATACCCCAGCAGCGGATTTTTCCGGCATTGAATCCATATTCTATGTGGTGTCAGACGGCACATTAACGGACGAAGGGACACTGAGCGTTCGAGTTAATTCGCTAACGGCGGCTTCTAACAATTCTGGTGGGGGAAGTATGATGCTGCTAAGTCTTTTGTCTTTTCTTTGTTTTTCTGTAAAGTTAGCCAATCACTCACTTTTTAAGGGCAATTATGAATAACCGGTTATCCCTTTTAATGTTTGCCACTGCGACAGGTTTTTTAACACTTGGTTGTAGCCAAACCAACATACCTTTTTTATCGCAAACATCTGGGGCAACTCAAGAGAACCAAAGTGAAGCACTCAGTGACAATCACACTGCTGATCTCAAATGGCTATATTATGCAGATCCTAGAGCAGATGCGAATTTAGCGATTCAAAAGCAAGATTTCACATTATTAGCCTTTGCTGGCAGAGCCACCTCTTTTCCGGGTATCGACAATGATTCATCCGCACTTCAACAACAATGTGGTTACCGACTATTGGCTAATAGTGGTGACGCATTGAGGTCAGAAAAGGAATTAAGTTTACGGAAACAATTGTACCAATACGCAGTAACTTACAACCTACTAGTTGCAACAGCCTGCCAAAAAAATTACCAATACAACTAGAACCAGTCCATAACTCGCAAGCAAGCTATGGACTGATATTGGTAGGTTGCGAATACAATTTACTTTGCATTAGAAAGATATTGGTATACTTGTGAAGCTTTGCGTTGCTCTGAAAATGACACTAAATCAACCCCATTACATTCCATACCATTAGACGCGGTTAACTTTTTCAGCACAGCTTGAGAGTTGCTCGCGATTAAACCTATTTTATTTCTGACACTGCGCTTGAGCATGTTGACATCGTCTTTGACCACAGCTTCACAGAAATTTTTATACCCTAAGTCACCGGCATATTTCACCTTATCGGGTGAACCCAATTTTGCGCTGGCATTCAGTGCAAAAAAAGCCATTGATATTGCAGATAGTGCGATTAGTTTTTTCATCAGTATTCTCCAGTTATTTCATCATTACGGTTACAAACCGCAATGTATTTATGACTGATCGACAAATAAACTTCTGTGATTTTATTGTATACAACTAGTAAAAGTGATGTAAAACAGTGAGTTAAACTTATATGGCAGATATAACCAATTGAAAAACATAGCTTTTTAAAAAACACTTATATCAAAAATACCGTTAAAAACGACTAAAGATAATAATCAATCTAAAAAAAGAGCAAATGTATACAAAAAATAGCGGTGTAATGTCTGTTTGTTAAATTTTGTTAACAGTTTTTAAGCCATAAAATGAATTTTAAGCCACATAAAAGCACCCCAAAAACTTGATATGACACTATCGATGATATTACGCCATAATCAAGTGTAGACTTTTAGGGCTCAATTTATCCATTAGAACGACTACTGCAGCAGCAGTTAATACAGAGAATAAATCTCGATAGCGTTTTTTATTAATGATATGAGAAAAAGCACAACAAGACATCATGAAATCTAGGTATTATAATCCACAAAATTTTTAAACGAACAATATGCATGACTGACAACTACCAACTGTTACCCGAATGGACTCAACAAGAAGCCATGATACTTGTTTGGCCTGATAAAAATACCGATTGGCATCCTTGGCTCGACGACGTACAAAACGTTTATCTAACAATCATTGAATTACTTAACCAAGCGAATACTCATGTTGTGTTGTTAGTGCGCAGTGACGAGATTAAAAATTGTTTAAGTAGGTTACAAAAATCCAGCAGAGTATTGATCGTCAGCGCACAATACAATGATACATGGATAAGAGACTACGGATTTTTAAGCTGTGCAAATAAGTCAGGTTTACGACCTATTGAGTTTGTATTTAATGGATGGGGACAAAAGTTTGATGCCACTAAGGATAATAGAATAAATCAGGATGTACTGAGTCAACTTTGTCAGCAGCCAATCAAATCAATTAACCTAGTCGTTGAAGGTGGTGCATTGGAAATTGACCAATATGGCACCCTGTTATCTACCGAACTTTGCCTGTCCAATCCTAAACGTAATGGCGATAAACCTATTATTTCTTACCAGCAAGACTTTGAAAGAGACTTAGGCGCTAAACACAGTATTATTTTACAAAACGGGCATTTAGAGGGCGATGATACAGATGGGCATATCGACACCTTAGTACGTTTTACCCCAGATAACGGTCTGGTTATCCAGTCTGCTTTTAATCGCCCAGACGACAGTCATTTTGATGGCTTGGCCGCTTTAGTTAAAGAATGTCAGCAAATTTTGCCCACTCACAAAATTTTTGAACTGCCACTGCCGCATATTGTCAATTCACAGGGCGACAGACTTCCGGCTTCTTATGCCAACTTCTTAATTTCTAACCAACATATTTTGTGCCCCATTTATCAACAAACAGAAGATACGTTGGCTTTGCAGGTTATGCAAAACGCCTACCCCGATTTTACTATTGTGCCGATAAATTGCCTGCCCTTAGTACAGCAATTTGGTAGCTTGCATTGTATTAGTATGCAAATACCCTGTGGCATACTTAAACCTGAAGTATTGCATTCCTTTGCCAATGGAGTTTGTGTATATGAATAAGAGCAGTTTAAAAATCGGGGTGGTACAACAAGCGGTTGCCAGTAATGATAAAAATGTTAACTGGGCGCACAGTGCCGAACAAGTGAGTAATTTGGCGGAACAAGGCTGTGAGTTGGTGATGTTACAAGAATTACACAGCACATTGTATTTTTGCCAGCAAGAAAACACCGACTTTTTTGACTTGGCAGAGCCCATACCTGGCGCTGCCACGGATTACTTTGCTGCACTAGCAGCCAAATTAAACATAGTGCTTATTACCTCATTATTTGAAAAACGTGCATCAGGTTTATATCACAATACCGCCGTAGTATTTGATCGCCAACTAGGTTTAGTTGGCAAATATCGCAAAATGCATATTCCCGATGACCCCGGTTTTTATGAGAAGTTTTACTTTACTCCCGGCGACCTAGGATTTCAGCCGATTCAAACCAGTGTGGGCAAACTCGGCGTATTGGTATGTTGGGATCAATGGTATCCAGAAGCAGCAAGGTTAATGGCAATGGCTGGGGCCGAAATGTTGTTTTACCCCACTGCTATTGGCTGGGATAAAAATGACACAGCAGCAGAACAGAGCCGTCAACACGATGCTTGGCAAATTATACAACGCTCTCATGCCGTGGCTAATTCGTTACCCGTTGTGGTAGCAAACCGCACAGGTTTTGAAGCTTCACCAGTGGCGGGTGAGCCCGGGATTCAGTTTTGGGGGCAGAGCTTTGTCGCTGGCCCACAAGGCGAAATACTAGCCCAATCGAGCAGCGATAAAGAGGAAAACTTAATAGTCGACATCGATCTTAACCGTACGGAACAAATCAAACGTATCTGGCCATACTTTAGAGACCGTAGAATCGATGCCTATGAAGAACTAACCAAAAGATGGCGGGATTAAGAGTTTAAGTAAAACGCCATTCAGCATGGCGTTTTACTGTTGAATAACACCTCTCAATACGGTGAAAACTCACCTCTAGACCTGACATTGATACTATCCCATGACAGCGACTAACTGACTCACCTCACGTTACACGCAAACAGCCTAGTTTTTATGAACATCAAACTTAAGCCTTTGCACTTGGACGATTGCTCACTGCGCTATACCATCGTTTTAAATTAGTTTGTTCATCAGTAATCTTAATATTCACAACACGGGCAAAATCGACTGCACACATAGCAGTAATATCGGCAATGGTGAATCGGTCAGCGGCAATAAATTCAGACTCAGATAAACGTTTCTCTAATACATTAAGAAAACCTGCCGCGTTTTTACCCGCTACTTCGCCGTATTCTTTAACGGGTGTCATACGATCTTTAAAATAACCGGTTGTATGTTGGAAACACATACCTACCTGACCAAAAAAGTACAATTCAACCTGTCGATGCCACATGTCTATATTGGCTTTTTCTAGGGCGTTTTTCCCCAATAGATTGATTTCTGGATATAGCTCTTCGAAATATAAACAAATTGATGCGCCTTCACTGATACAGGTACCATCGTCTAACTCTAAAATAGGTATTTTTCCCACCGGATTTTTTGCGCGCATTTGTGGAGAGATATTTTCACCCTTTTGTAAATCCACTTGCACATATTCCATTGGAATGTTTTTTTCAGCTAAAAAGATGCGAACCCGTCTTGGCGAGGGAGCTGTTTTGGTATCGTATATTTTCATAGTTACTCTTCTTTTATATTGAGTTTTGCCAAAAGCGAAAACTTATGGTGAATAATCATTTAATTTAGCCAGTAACGTTTACGGTAGTTATTACAGGCTGGCGTTTTTTTGAAATCTTTTAATCCTTGATTAACATCTTCCAACATAATTGCGTGTTTTTTATGTATGAAATAATAAAAAGGAATGGTCAAAACAGTCCGATATATACTGGTACTCAATTCCTCTTTATAAGCAGACACCTCAATCGCAGATAAAATCATATGATCATATTGCCCCGACTTGAATTCTTTCAACATCAAAAAAGTACTTGGATAATTTTGTTGAAACACTTTATCTTCTATTCACCAGTCTTTCATAGTCAAGATATCCATGCTGGTCTCGACTTTAACATTAGGCAGTAATTTTCTTACGCAGCATAACTTACCTTCCACACCAAATAAAAAGAAGCTTCGGTTATTGGTTCTAACACTTGATGTACGAGCATATTAAAGCTTGAAACTGTGAGTTAATGTTTGAAACTCACACAACTAATTTAAACCCGATTTTGGTCGGGTTTGTGACAATTGCCGTCAGTCGGAATACTTTGAGCGAATGCGAGCTTTGGGCAGTTAGCCGACTGTCGTCAACACTCATAAAAGCACTGCTTCGAGCGACTTACGGTTGTTTATTTCTTCTTATCAAATTGCTCATATTACTCTATGATTAAAAATGTTATCAGACAGGAAGTTTTTCATGAGTAATAAAAAATCAGCCAATCGCCCAGTTGCGGGTATTATTGCTACGTTATTCATACTCTCCCTTGTAACCTCAATAACTATCTGGTGGAAATTCGCATGGCCTGTTTTAAGTGGAGTCAATTTGCCCAGTCATGAGGGACATATTGCATTAATTATCACCCACACACTAGGCGGCACATTCATGTTAGGAGCCGGAGGGCTAGCTCTTTATGTTGGCTGGACAAAACGTTGGCGAAAATGGCACAAAGTAATTGGATCATCGTATATTGGCGCCGGCTCTATAGCGGCCTTCACGGCTTTGGCTTTATCAATTATGTTTGACCATACTCCTTTGAGTCTCGGTGTCGCAACTGGAACGCTATCACTGGTATGGCTCGCGTTCGCAGGTATGGCTCTTAGAGCAGTATTAAATAAGCGCTTTGAAAGTCATAGAGAGTGGGTGATCCGCAGCTACGTTGTTTCTTGGACGTTTCTTGGACGTTTGTTGGTTGTCGGCTCGCACAAGAAGTGCCATTGTTTAATTATCTAGGAGAGGAAGGAATTACCGCTGGGATTTGGTTGTATTGGACCACGCCTATTCTGACTTGTGAGATTGCAATCCAGTGGAAACATGGTTCCAAGATCAAAGTGGCCGCTGTCAACAATGCTCAGTGACGAGATAATTACTCATAGATTTGTTCGGGGTTGTCTCACAAGTTAAAGCATGCGGATGCCAAAAACGGTAAGGGTGTTTGAGACATTACCAACTTCCGCTTTTTGGCACAAAAACCCCTTATAACTTTGAACGGAGCATGACGGCTATTGCCGTATTTAAGACCAAGTTGATCAGGTAAAAATGGCAGAAATTCGACGAACAGCAAAATAATAATCTGTTGCATAGCTCAAGCCTATGTTCTATCTTTCTTACACTTTGCAGATGGAAATCTCAGCCTTCATTGAACACAATATGCTCTTACGCTCCTTAACTAAACATATAAAAGACCAAAACTGGTTTGCCGTAGGTCTAGATTTTGTCATTGTTGTTACTGGTATACTTATCGCTTTTCAGATAACCAACTGGAGTGAATCCCGCAAAAATAATGAGCTGGAAGAAAAATATCTGAGTCGGCTACATGAAGAAATAGTCAACATCAGCGTTCAGAACAGAACGGAAAATTTTGATATTTCCATTTACGAGAACCTGAGCGAAGTAGTGCAATATTTCAGCAATTATAATAGTTCTTCAAAAACGTTATTGGAGCCAATCGGAAAACATTGCCGAGCAGTAGCCTCTTCCCATATTTATGGGGGCAATATATCGCTTCCGCCTACCATTAGCGAGATGATTTCAACTGCTCAGATATTGCTTATAAAAGATGAAATACTCAGAATGCAGATAGTTAAGTTCGCGCAAGCTCTTGATGAAGCAGCGCAATTGCGACAGGATATTCAGATTGGTCGCTTAGTGTTGAGTCGTAAGTATCCTGAATTTATCGCTTTATCTGCCACCGACAGAAACCAGCATACTTGTGATTTTTCAGCTATGGCAGAGTCTCAGTCGTTTATAAATGATTTTTTAGATAACTTTTATCGGTACAGCGGTTATACTTCTGGAGTGATACAAAGACAGCAGACTCTTCGAGAGCAACTGCATAAAGCGGTAGATGCAGAGCTCGGCCTGACTCATCCGGAGTAAAAACAATAAAACTTAGGCGGTTCGCTCGGTAAAACTAATAGAAAAATTGGATATCGGAATTATCGATACGGAACTCGCGATGAAGCAACGCTGGAGTTGTTCAACTATATTGAGTGCTTCTATAATAGAAAACGACGACATGGTTATCTAGGATATGTTAGTCCAAATGAATTTGAACTAACGTCCTTGACTGTAAATTAACCGTCTACTTCTTTGGTATAGAACTAGAGCAGCCCATCAAAATTTCCAATCGTCAATGGTTGCCTATTGCAAAAATTTCTCACAAAAATTTGAACGGCGTACGACAGATTATGCCGTAAACTTACCCTTGAAGATGATGTTCGGTTATGTCTCCTGATCGCTCAAACCCGTCGGTGGCTTTTTTTACTGAACCCTAACAAATGCCACAAAACTGCCCCTATGTTTTAGTACTGTAATAACAACTATCAGGCATAAAGCTGCCATAAATGGCTATGTCTATCAGTCACAATGAGCACAAAACGGTTGTTGAAGGTCTTATGCACATTACTAGGTTAATGTCAGCTATAATAGTTTAGCTATTAATTTCTTATTAATTGGCTTTTTGTTTACTATTTAATGACGATATTCTAGCAAAACCTGTAGTCGCGGCGATTCTTTTTTTAATTTTAAAGTTGATTCCACTAAATCGTCTTGCATACTTTTTTGCCGCAAATAAAAACTCTGTTTAGGGTGCAATGCCGGTCAGTTAGCAGCTGACTGGCATTTCAATGTAAGCTGACCTTCAATTTGAAATATGTAACAGCTATTTACATACCACTCATTTCCTTGTTAACTTCGATAACTTCGTTCCATTGATTTTTAAAAACCTTGCTATAAAGAGCATCAAACGTTTTGAAACTTCCTTTACCGTATAAATCTTCAAAATGCTTAGCGAATTCCAAGTCCTCATCTAACTCAACCCAAGAGTCCATGGCTGAAATACCCATTAAATGACGACCGTTTAAGTTTCCTTGAATTAATTGGTTGTCGAAAATTGCCCAATACTTTTCTTTACCCATTTTTTCGAGGGTGTCTTTTACTTGCTTCATTAGATACTTGATAACCTCATCATCTTGCCCTCGGTTAACAGTTAAGTATCTAGTGATGTATCTTTCTGGCGAATCGGCTTTTTCATCCAAATTGTTAATCAATAATCCGTCCATGTTGCGCCAAATTTCACTTTGGTTATAAGCAGTAATATATGGATTGATATTATCTGCCCAATCATCATCGTGTTTTTTATCGTCAGGTCGAGAATCAAATTCAGCATAACTTATGGGACCCATGACCCATATAAGTTCATTAATGTTTGGACCATAGGTAACGTTATAGATTTTGGTTTGGAGCGTACCTTTGACATGATATTTTTTAATATGATTTCGCATGTTTATAGTTAGTTTTTTGGCGTTTTTATTGTCTACAGTGAATCGAAATGTGTCATATTGTGTATAGGTTTTAGCTTCTTCAGCCACCAAAGAGCATGTAAAAAAAAGAGCTGCCAATAGAGTGAGTATTTTTTTCATAATAATAGTTTCCTTCCTTATTATTGAATTGTTATTACATCTTTAAATTTTAGATTCAAAGAAGACATCAATAGCCACTGTTCGATTTATGAACAGCAGCAGTATAGTAAAAATAAAAATTATTTCCATTTAGTACGCTATTAAGTCAAATGACTATTTTGTGGGACAGGTGATACATTAAGTATTTATGCTAACGACCGCTCTTCGCTC
>Ga0307488_10000654_pt1 | contig 28764 bp, 24 predicted proteins | sample SB02metaG_FD_202248 | JGI IMG/M metagenome (GOLD analysis project Ga0307488, IMG submission 202248) | Sea-ice brine microbial communities from Beaufort Sea near Barrow, Alaska, United States - SB 0.2 | ecosystem: Environmental > Aquatic > Marine > Coastal | place: USA: Alaska | collected...
CCTGTATCAACCAGGTGGTGATGCATTTTGTACATCCCAACTTACCCTTTGGCGGTGTCAACAATAGTGGCATTGGCAAGTCTGGTGGCGAGTGGGGCTACAAGGCATTTTCCCATGAGCGCAGCGTCTTGCAAGACAAGTGGGCCAGCGGTCATATGATGCACCCTCCCTACACCCCTAAGGTACGCAAGTTGATCAAGACGATTACTGGTTTGGTCAGTCGCTAGGCACTTATTTACAAGCTTCTTACTAATAGCTGCTATTTAATTTGTACTATTTAATTTGTACTACTTAATAGCGACTAAAGAGGCAAAGTTAAAGCATTGAAACCAAGGGCTTGCGGAGTTAAATCCGCAGGCCTTTATTCTATTGATATGGGTCTCAAGGGTTTCTGGAAGGAGGAAGTTTTCTAGGGAATCACGCTTCTGACTGATCTCCAAATCACTATAACCCTGAGCACTTTTAAACTGATGATGCAGTTCCGACAGTAGTTGGTTTAAGGATTCGGGTTCAAATAACAACTTCTCAGAAATCACCAGACAGCCGCCTGGATTAAGGCCGGCATAGATTTTTTCCAACAGCGCCTGACGCTTTTCAATGGCAATAAACTGCAGGGTGAAGTTCATCACCACCAGGGATGCATTGCTGATCTCAATATCACAGATGTCCGCTTCCACCAGCTCGATTGTGGCTTGCGTTTGACCTTGCTTCAAAAGCGTCTCGCAGCGAGTCAGCATGGCTGCAGAATTATCCACCGCTACTATGCTGACACCGGGCTGCTTGATTTGCTGAGCAATGGCCAGGGATGAAGCACCCAGAGAGCAGCCCAGGTCATAGCAGTTGCTGTCGGGCTGCACAAAGCGCGCCGCCAGTTCACCACAGAGATTAATAATCGTCTGATAGCCGGGCACCGAGCGCTGAATCATATCCGGAAAGACATCCACCACCGCCTCGTCAAAGGCGAAGCGGGGGACATTGCCCAGTGGGCTGGCAAATAAATTATCCTGTTTGGGTTTGTCAGTCATCAGTTCTTAAACCGCAATAATATCCAGACCGGTTTTAGCCGCCAGTTCGGTATTGGTAATCACCGCAGTCTGAGCTACCTCAGGGCGCAGGTACTCACTGGCAACACGTTTAAGATCCGCATCAGTCACGGCTAACACACGATTGCGAAAGTCGCTGATTGAGGCTTTGCTGCGACCATTGAGCTCGCCGTGGAATGACTGCATGGCTTCACCAGCAGGGGAGGCGGGTTTATCCATGCTTCCAATCACACCCAAAATGGCTTCTTCGACGCTATCGCCGCCCAGGGGTTTGTCCATCAGCCATTTAATCGAGTCATCGAAGTCGGTCAATGTGCCTTCAATGCGCGGATCGCGATAGGAGTAAAAACGGAATGCGCCGGACTGGTTGTCCTGTGATGCGCCACCACCGTAAGCACCGCCCTGTTCGCGAATGGTGCGGTGCAGATAGCCATTGCGCAGCACGCCACCCAGTACTGTGAGGGCCGCTGAATCCACATGACTTGAAGGCACTGTGGCATAGGCTTTGGCGCAGAAGCTAACTTGGGTATTGGCGGTCCAGCAGTGATTAACCGGCTGCAGGTCTGGTTGGTAGTCGATCAGGTTTGTCGCCAATGCCGCCACTTTGGAGTCAGCGCCAAAGGTATGGTTAATGCTCTGCTTAAAGCCATCCAAGCGGTGTTCTTCGGCGACCAGTAAATACTCTCGCGGTTGCTGCAATACCAGCTGATGAATTTCTTCAAGCTGGGCTGCCAGAGACTCTAGGCCGGCTTGAGATTCTAGGCTCTTATCCAGTGCTTTGATCTGCGCTAGGCCGCTCATGCCACCCCAGCGTTGGTTTAAATAGGCGTTGGCTGAGAGGCCGCTGGCTGCTGCGGTCATCGCCAATACATGACCGCTGCCCACTATGGATGACTCGCGGTGAGTGCGGATTTGTGAGACCAGTTCGCGCAGTCGCGAGAGCTCATCGAAGCGGGTGTTTTGCATCGACTCATGCATCAGGTCGCTCATGGCACTTTGATTGCGGGCCAGACCTTTGGCGGAGAAACTAATATTGCCGTGGAGCTGATCCAGGCGATCTTTATCACTGCGCACCGATGCGGAGGCGGAATAGGCGCCCACCACACTGGAGTGCCACAGCTGAGTCGCCTGATAGTCTCTGTCACCGACACCCATTTCGGTTACGCAGGTGCTGTAGAGGGGCAGTAGATCCATTTGCTGCTGAGTTAAAGCGGGCATCGGCATAATGATCTGCTGATAGGCGAGGCCATTGGTGCCGGCGCTGTAGCTTGTCAAAGGCAGTGGTGAATTGTCGACACTGTGGCGCTCGGCATAGGCAATATCGACCGGCACATCTTCGATGCCAACCTTGGGCAGAATATCCAGGCATTCTTCCATTTCCTGACGCGTTTTAAGGGCTGCGGCGCTGTCGACTATGGCCTGCTTTTCGCTATCGCTAAGCTTGGCTTGAATGGCGGCCAGCTGATCTTTCTCAGCCTGATCTTTGCGGTTGGCCAGCTGGTGATCGGGCTTCATTACCAGACGAATACGGTGCTGGTTGTTGATCAGCAGATCCCGGGCCAGTGACTTAATAAACTCGGGATCTTGAATCTGCTGCTGGAGCTTTTCTAAAACCGGATCCAGGTTTAACAGATCCACCGGATCACCGCGATGGGTGGCGCTGGTCAGTGAGGTAAGAATCAGATTGAGACCGTAGGGATAGCCGCCGCCGGAGACTTCGCGCTGACCCAGTTCCAGCTGATGCAGACTGGCAGCCACCTGTTCTAGGGGCAGTCCATTGTCGGCAACATCCTGCAGCACATCGAGAATCAGTTTTTCGACTGCATCAGCCTGCTCTGGGTTGGAGCCTTCGACACCACAGGCAAAACACAGCTCTTTCTGGGAGTCTTCGAGCCCGCACATGGGTGAGGGAGAGGTGCCCAAGTCCGTGGTTTCCAATGCTTTTAATAGCGGCGAGCCGCTATTGTCGAGCAGCACGCTGGCCAAGAGGCGCGCTTCCATAGTGGCTTCTAAGTCGGTTGAATCACCCAATAGCCAAGACAGTACGATATGAGTGTGGTCCTCCAATGGCTCTTGCTCATCGGCAGCATAGAACTCTTCAAAATACTGCGGTGTGCTGTAACGCTGCTCGTCGGTGACGGCAATATGACAGTCGAGTTTTTCAAAGCGGCTGAGGGCGTTGGTTTCAAAGGTCGCCTGATGTTCCGCGGCAGCTATGTCACCAAAGGTAATAAAAATCGCATTGCTCGGGTGATAGTGAGTCTTGTAGAAAGCTTTAAATTGATCGTATGTGAGGTCCGGAATATCTGCTGGCTCGCCGCCACTGTTGTAGTGGTAGGTGCTGGTGGGATAGAGGTGCTTGCTCATGGTCTGCCAGAGGGTCGAGTTAATCGAACTCATGGCGCCCTTCATTTCGTTGAATACGACACCTTTATAGGTCAGCTCAGAGCTGGCGTCAGCGGCATCGGCAAACTCCAGACGGTGGCCTTCCTGGGCAAAATCCAAGGGATCTAGACGGGCAAAAAATACCGAATCCAGATACACGTCGAGGAGATTGTTAAAGTCTTTTTTGTTCTGACTGGCAAAGGGGTAAGCGGTCCAATCGGAACTGGTAAAGGCGTTCATAAAGGTATTCAGTGAGCGCCGGATCATCATAAAGAAGGGGTCGCGTACCGGATATTTCTCGCTGCCACAGAGCGCGGTGTGCTCGAGTATGTGGGCCACACCGGTGGAGTCCATAGGCACCGTGCGCAGAGCGACGAGGAATACATTCTCTTTATTGTCGGCGGCAAGGTGAATATGTTGTGCGCCGGTAACCCGGTGGCGATATTCCTGGTAGCAGACATTAAGGGAAGGTATCTCTTGCTCGCGCAAAAGCTCAAACGCTGGGTGATGGATCATAGGGATTGTTGCTCTGTGATATGGGAAAATTTGATCGAGCTGCATTCTACTGCATGTGAGGGGTGGGGGAAATGCCGCCGATCACTAGTCGCGTGCTTTAGTGGTTCGCTTGCGGTACTCAATAGGTGTGGTTCCCTCCCAGCGTTTAAACGCACGGTAAAAGGTACTGGGTTCAGAGAAACCAGTGAGATAGACAATTTCGCTGATCTCCTCGTCGGTTCGCGACAGCAGGCGCTTGGCCAACGAGCGGCGATGGTCATTCAGCAGCCGCTGAAAACTGGTGTCTGCGGTATTGAGCTGGTGCCTGAGATTGCGCGGTGTGATCTCAAGCTGCTCGGCAACCCGCTCCAATGTCACTTCCGCACTTTCCAATAGGGCGGCAATCTGAGTGCGCACCAGACGGACAAAATCCTGCTGCTGCAGTCGCGCCAGGTGCTGGTCGGCGGCCTTGACATGTAAGTTGAGTAACTCGGGCTCCCCATTGAGTGAACGATAGTTAAGAATCTCGGGGGCAAAATAGAGTTGAAACGACGGCGCATTAAATTCCACCTCACATTGAAATATTCTTTGATACTCGGCTAGATCCGTATTGGGGGGATGATTAAAGACAATTTTTTCCGCTTTAAAGGCGCCGTCGGTAACTGCTTGAAAGGATTTAATCAGCCCCAGCACCATGGCTTCTGCCAAGTGCGAGGTGGCGTATTGGTGCTCGGTAAAATAGCTGGTCAGGCAGGGCCTTGGCTGTTCACTGAGCTGGCCATGGAGGGCATCACTGATCAGGCGCTGATAGTCGATAACTCGGCGCAGACCATCGCCAAAGGTGGCGCTGCTGAGAAACAGATACTCAAGTATCTGACCTTTGTATATGGGCATTTTTTCGCCTAGGTGCAAACCTATGCAGGGGTCGCCGGAAAGCTCAACCGCGGCTTTCCAGAAATGCGGCTGGGCCGAGAACTGGGTGCGCAGATTGGTTTGGTAGAGTTGCGCTGGATCCAGTCCGCTGCGGCGCAGCACAGCGTCGCCATCGACACCGAGATTGGCTAAACCTTGATAGGCCAGTCTGACTAAAGTTCCCGCATCGGTTAAACCTGACATACACTTACCTAAAGACTCGAAGACACTGTCGAAAGCCGATATCATACACGATTGGCCGAAATGACAATATAGAGTTTTTTTACTGCCAATGATTACCAGGGAGGTTTCAAGCAGAATGCCTAAGATGAATGCTAATAATACTCAATCAGATCAATCTCATAGCCGCACTTCAAGTGCTGTCCTGTCGCCTATTGTGCTCGACCAGCTGCCGAATATGCCTTCGCTGTTAGGGCGTGCGGCGTTTAAGTCTGGCCACTATCGGCTCGGCGATACGCTGCCGGCCCTGAGTACAGAGATTAATCATCTGCGCATCCGCGAGACGGACCTGCGCGCTTATCGGACGCTCTGCGGCTTTTCGAATGACGCAGTACTGCCGGCAACCTATCTGCATATGCTGTCGTTTCCCCTGTCGCTAAATCTGCTGATCCAGCAGGATTTTCCCATGAAAGCCATGGGCCAGGTGCATCTGCGCAACCAGATCTCGGTGCTCGACGAGTTTGATCTGCGTGCGCCGATCAGGATGAAAGCCACGATTGGCAGCAGTGAGCTGACTAGTCGCGGTGTTGAATGGGACATAGATGTTACCGCTGTGGTGGACAATCAGCTGGTCTGGTCGAGCACTTCAACCTATTTAAATCGCTGCAAGACCGGCGTGCACGCGGTGCGACAGAAAGACGTCATACCCCAGGGCAACCCTCAAGATTGGACCGTTGAGGCTGATATAGGTCGTCGTTATGCCAGAGTTTCGGCTGACTACAATCCTATTCATCTGTCGGATATCACCGCGAGATTATTTGGTTTCAAACAGGCGATTGCCCACGGTATGTGGTCGAAAGCGCGCTGTTTAGCCGCACTTGAAGAAAAATTGCCGAATTCCGGTTACAGTGTCGACGTTGCATTTCATCGGCCATTATTTCTGCCCGCTGAGGTAGCTTTTAATAGCTGCGTAAATCATCAGGGTGAGAGCTTCTCATTACAAAATAAAAACAGTGGAGTCCTCCACTTGCTAGGCCAAATTTCATAGGAGAGTAGTAAATGCCTGATTACAAAGTCCCGGTAAATGATTACCTATTTCTGTTCAATAATGTTCTCGATATGCAGAGCAAATATACCAATGTGAACGGCGGAGACGAAGCCACCACAGATATGGTTGAGGCGATCTTTACTGAAGCGGCCAAGTTCTGTGAAAACGAATTGGCTCCAATCTATCAGAGCGGCGACGTTGGCTGTACTTGGGACGATGGTGTGGTAACTACCCCTGCAGGCTTTAAAGAGGCCTACCAGAAGTTTATTGAAGCCGGTTGGACTACCTTGACCGGCAGTCCAGAAGTAGGCGGCCAAGGCCTGCCATCTTCAATTGGTATTGCGGTCAATGAAATGATGACCACCGCTAACTGGGCCTGGGCCATGTATCCGGGTCTCAGTGAAGGTGCGGTTGCGACGCTGGAAACCAGCGGTACAGAGCAGCAGAAGAAAGACTATCTCGGCAAGCTGGTCAGCGGCGTCTGGAGTGGCACCATGTGTCTCACCGAACCCCATTGTGGTACTGATCTTGGCTTGATGAAAAGCAAGGCCGTACCCAACGATGACGGCAGCTATAAGGTTAACGGCACCAAGATCTTTATCAGTGCTGGCGAGCACGATCTGACTGAAAATATTGTCCACATTGTGTTGGCCAAACTGCCGGATGCTCCGAGCGGCACCAAAGGTCTGTCGCTGTTTATTATTCCTAAGTTTTTGGTTGCTGAAGACGGTTCTGCAGGGGAGCGCAATGGCGTTCGCTGTGGCTCTATTGAGCACAAGATGGGTATTCACGGAAACGGTACTGCGGTACTTAACTTCGACGATGCCAAAGGCTTTTTGATCGGCGGCCCACACCAGGGTCTGGCGTCGATGTTCACCTACATGAATGTGGCGCGTATCGGCACAGCCAGTCAGGGTGCTGCAGCAGCTGAGCGCTCCTATCAGGGCGCGGCGAAATACGCTCGCGAGCGTCTGGCGATGCGGTCTATATCCGGTATCAAGAATCCGGACGGCCCGGCCGATGCCATTATCGAGCATCCAGATGTACGCCGTATGTTACTGACTCAGCGTGTGATAGCTGAAGGCGGTCGTGCCATGGTGACTTACGCAAGCCAGTTCGCCGATATCTATCGCGGCGGCAAAACCCAGCAGGAACGGGATGCTGCAGAAATTCGATTGGGCTTCTGTACACCGATTTTGAAAGGCTTTATTACCGAGCTGGGTGTTGAAGCAGCCAACCATGGTGTCCAGGTATTTGGCGGCCACGGCTATATCAAAGAGTGGGGCATGGAGCAGATTCTTCGCGACAGCCGCATTGCCACATTGTATGAGGGCACTACCGGTATTCAGGCGCTGGATCTGGTCGGCCGCAAAGTGTTGATGGACAAATTCAAGCAGCTCAATGTCTTTACTGGCGAAATGCTCAGCTTTGCCGGACAGTTTTTGCCCTGGAAGAAATCACCCCAGGCCAAGCAGATGCGCAAGCAGGCTTGGAGCATTACTAAACTGGCGATTAAGTGGCGCTATCTGGCTTACCGCATGGCTATGCGGGCGAAAAAGAACCCGGACAATGTCGGTGCCTCATCGGTGGATTTCCTAATGTACTCCGGTTATACCTATATGGCCTTTATGTGGGCGCAGATGAGTTTCGCTGCACACAAGCAACTGGCAGCCGGTGAGGGGGATAAGAACTTCCTCGAATCCAAGTTGCACACGGCAGAGTTTTTCTTTGAGCGTATTTTGCCCCGTGCCGATGCCCATGCCAAAACCCTAAGTGCCAATCTTGAAAGCCTGATGGCTATGCCAACGAGCTACTTCGAGTAAAGCTTGCGGCTAAAGAAATAGTTTAAGAACTCTGCAGTTTGCGCTGTGGGGTTTTTTTACGCCTGAAGTGATTAGGCCACAGGCGACTGAAATGAGTGACAGCACAAAGTAGCATTGTTACAGTCCGGCGCAGACAAATTAGACACAGGAAGAGAGAATGGAATTTGCAGATGTGGTTAAGGCGCGACACTCCTACCGAGGGTTTTTACCCAAGGCTGTTGATGAGAAAACCCTGAAGGATGTTTTTGAACTGGCCAACTGGGCGCCGTCGAACTGTAATGTTCAGCCTTGGCATGTACATGTTTTATCTGGGGACGCCTGCGATAACATGCGTGAGAAGATGAAAGCGGCAGCGGTGAAAGAACCCAGCGGCAATCCGGATTTCCCCTGGCAGGGAAAATTTAGCGGCGACTATCGTGAACGCCAGATCTGCTCGGCATTGGGACTCTGGGAACATCAGGGTGTCACCCGCGAAGATCGTGAAAAGCGCGCCTGGTCGTGGATGCGCAACTTTGAGTTCTTCGATGCACCGCATATTGCGTTTATCTTTGTTACCGATGAGTTTCCGGAGCTGGTGCGTCTGGCGGGGGACACGGGTATGTATGCCCAGACTCTGATGCTGGCGCTGGAGAATGCCGGTCTGGGTTCTTGCCCGCAGACCTCAGTGAGCTGCTATCCCGATCTGGTCCGTGAAGAGCTGGGTATCGAGAGTCAGTTTAAATTGTTGATGGGTCTTTCCTTTGGCTATGTGGATCATTCAGATAGCGCCAATAACTTGCGTACTGATCGCGCAGCTTTAGAGCAGTCTACGACCTTTCATAACTAGCTCTGCTAAGCTGATAAGCTGATAAGGTGCTACGCGGGTTAGAATCAGGCCGCCTGAATACAGTTGCGGCCTGATGCTTTGGCGCGATAGAGGGCCTGATCAGCGCTTTTTAAAACCTGCTCAAATGGGTTGAGACTGCCGTTTAGATTTGCGCTGTCACTGCTGGCAACGCCAATGCTCACAGTCAGGCGCAAATTGCTTTTTCTTTTGCTGGCACCGCGGCGTGTTTCGCCCTGTTTCAACTTCGCTGGCCGATGATTTTTATCTCGAACCACCATGTCGTAGTTGGCAATCGCCTGGCGACAGGCTTCCAGTGTATCCAATACTTCTTGCTCGGTTTTACCCTTAAATAACAGGCAGAATTCCTCGCCACCATAGCGAAACGGCTTGCCTCCCTCGGCAGTTTGTTTGAGTAAACTGGCGATCACGCGCAGCGCTTGATCCCCCAGATCATGGCCGAACCGATCATTTATTTTCTTGAAATAATCCGCGTCGACCATGGCAATACTGTAGGGCCCGCGCAATGTCTTAGCCGTCTGTTGCAGGGCGCGACGATTGCCAATCTGGGTTAGGTCATCGCGATAACCAATCTGTAACAGGCTAATGGTGAGATTGATCGTCAACAGCAGCCCCATACCTGAAAACATAAATGCGGAGACGCTATTGAGCTGAATCCAGCCATAGGTGATCAGGCTCATCAGTGAACAGCCGAGTATTGAGTTGTGGATACTCTGCTGTTGATAAAGGCTTAAACCTAGGCACAGGCTAATGGCAATAAAATACAGTATCCAGCTCAGAGTTGAGAGATGGGTGCCCACTAAACCATTTAGACCGTTGCTTAGGGCGCGAGTGGCTGAGTCTAAAAAGAGTTGGTGGTTGATTGCCAATAGGCCCGCGACGACCAAGATAAGCAGTGGTGCCAGCAATATCGCCAGCAGGCCCTGTAGCTGCAGGCAGCTGCTCTGGGGTAGCAGCGCATAGGTAATCAATAGCGCCGGGCTGAGTAGGGTTAACAGGTAGAAAACTTGGCCTGTAGGCTGTGAATTCAGCGGCGATTGCAGAAAGCTTTGTATTAGCCAGTAGGCACAGAGCAGGCTGATAGTGATACCGGCCTCCAGTGCATGATTACTTAACACGGCGATAAGGGCAGCCAGCCCGAGTAAAATATAGGGCAGCTGCAGCAGTAAAAAGTCTAGCTGGCTGGGGGTGCTGAGTGACTGATCGGCAACTAGGTAGCGCAATATTAAAGCGGCCACTGCGCAGACCAGCGGCAGTGTAAGACGCGCAATTGTCGATAACATAGAATCCGCTCACTGCTACTTGATGAACATTTCCCTAATAGTAGTCAATTTTTATCGCCGGTGAGCGGGATAATAGGTCCTCTAGCCACAGAGGCTAAAGGACGATCTGTAGCAGTCCCACCAGGCTAGTGCTCAATAGTACCCATCCGAGAATTTGATAGAAGCGAGCATTGCTGTGTTGCAGTAGGCGGTGATGAAATTTTTGTCCAATCACATGACCGATTCCGGCGAAGGGCAGCAGCCAGAGTGAAGCCATAAGTTGCAAGTCGACACCGGCAAGGGCAAAGGCGCAGAGCTTGATACTGACCAATACAAACCAGAGTACGAACAGCGTATTGCGGAACTCATGGGCTTGGATATGACGCATGGCGACGGCAATCACCAGCGGCCCGCCGATCAGCGAGGTGCCACTGATATAGGCGCCCAATATAAGAAAAACCGTATCGAACAGACGACTGTTGCTCTGCAGTGGCCGGCCGATAATATAGGTGATCGCATAGCCGCCAATTAACAGAAAGATAATACTGTTCATCAGGTTGCTTGGCAGAATTAACAGCCCGACCACACCGGCAAGTTTGGGGATCAGCATGATCAGTAAAGCGTAGCGAACAAAGCGCCAGTTGATCGCTTCCTGAGCTGTCTCGGAGTTTTCTCCTTGATTACTTCTGTGGGATAAAAAGAGTGTCAGAGCGGCAAAAAATAGCAGATGTATAGAGATAATCGGTAAGAAAAACAGCGGGTCATTGTGGATTAACAGCAAAAACGGAATGGTAAACAGGGCACCGCCAAAGCCGAACCCAGCACGCACAAAGCCGCTCCAGATAAACACGATGACAATCAGTGCGTACTGGTACCACTGGAAATCCAAGTTCATTTAAACGAGCGCTCTAGTGGCCGCTCTAATGACCACAACCGCCGCTGCCGTGAACATGGCCGTGGCCAACTTCGTCTTCGGTGGCAGGGCGAATACTGATAACTTCGATTTCAAAGTGCAGGTTTTTACCGGCCAAGGGATGGTTCATATCCACATCGGCATTGAATTTTCCCACCTTGATAATAGTCCCCGGCTTAACCCCATTTTCGGTGTTGACGTTAACCCCCTGACCCGCGGATAACTTACCTTCATGTTTGAGGTACTTAGTCGGGATGCGCTGCATATTATTCACATTGCGCAGACCATAGCCTTCTGCTGGGCTGACGCTAAAGGCGCGCTTTTCACCTTCCTCGGCTCCGGCAATGGCGGCTTCGAAACCGCGAATCATCTGGCGGTGGCCGTGGAGATAAACCATTGGCTCTTGGCTGTCGTAACTTTTATCGAGGATCTCGTCATTATCATCTTTGAGCTGGTAGTGGAGGGTGATAACCTGATTGTGCTTGACTGGCATTGAACTGACCTTTGGTTCAAGAATTCTGGGGCTGCAGTTTACATGAGTTGTGCTGCAGGCAACATTGGTAAGAGCTCTTAATTAGCAGCTCTTAATTCCCAGTGCTTAATTAGCAGCTCTTAATTCCCAGTTCTTAATTACGGGCTGTAAATTACCCGCTCTAATTTACAAACACTAATTTGATCAACCGAGTGAAGGAGAATGGCAGTCATGTCAGGGGCAAGTAAAGACCGTGAAACAAAAGCCGGGGGTGGCAGCCAAGATGATATCGATGAGGCTTTTGATGCGCTGTTTGGCGACCCCGTTGAACCTCTGCGCGGCAAGGGCGCGGCTTTTGTCGCCAAGTCTGCCCAGCTGACGCCGGGTGTATTGGCGCGGCGCGAGGCAGCCCAGTTAGAGGTTCATGATGAGGGTAACTTCCTCGATCCGGACAGCATTATTGAGCAGGTTGCACCCTTGGACCCTCTGGAGTTTTCCCGCCCGGGTGTGCAACACGGTGTGTATAAAAATCTGCGTATGGGCAAGTATGAGATTCAATCCCGTCTCGACCTCCACCGTCATACTGTGGAGCAGGCGCGCACGGCGCTGTGGAGTTTTGTCGACGACTGCCAGAAGCACTCGGTGCGCTGTGCACTGATTACCCACGGTAAGGGCGAGCACCTTGCGCGACCGGCTGTGCTCAAGAGCTGTGTCAATCACTGGCTAAAACAGTTTGATCAGGTGTTGGCTTTTCACTCGGCGCAGAAGTATCACGGGGGCTTGGGCGCCACCTACGTACTGATCAAAAAGAGCAGTGCTGCGCGTCAGAACACCAGTGATAATCTCGAGCAGGCGGGGCACTACAAGCCCTAAAATCTGCCCCTGAGCTAGCCATCTTCGTTGATCTTTTTCTTCCAAATAAGCGTATAGGCCCAATAATAATTAGAATACTGTTAATCACTGGGTCAACCTATGAATCTATTTATGGGTCTCGATATGCAACTTATGTTAGAGGCTGTTCCGCTACTTTTATTGATCGCTGTGGTCGCCTGGTTGGTGAGCCTGCTGATTGAGAATATCAGTATTGTCGACTACAGCTGGTCGTTGATGCTGCTGGTCAGTGCGGTCGCTTACGTCTATCAGATCGGTTTTGAAAATAGTCTTACCACGGTTAATTTAATGCTTCTACTGATGGTCGCGCTCTGGGCGCTGCGTCTCAGTGCTTTTCTAATACTGCGTGGACGCAACCGTGTGGAAGAGCGTCGCTATCAGGCTATGCGTAAAAAGCTGTCGCCTAATTTCGCCTTTAGAAGCTTAATTAATGTGTTTTTACTGCGGGCATTTTTGATCTGGATGCTCAGTTCCCTGTTTGTTGTCGCATTGAGTGGGGGGCCAAACCAAAGTTGGAATCTTTGGCACAGTCTGGGTCTTGCTCTGTGGTTGATTGGCTTTGCCATGGAGACTCTAGCCGATCTGCAACTGCATCGATTTAATCAGCTCGTGGTGCGCGATTCCGCGACCCTGAGCAGCGGGCTCTGGCGTTATTCTCGCCATCCCAATTATTTCGGTGAGTGCTGTGTCTGGTGTGGTTGGGTGCTGTTTGCCATCCCAGCTGCGAGCGCCGCGACATTGCCTTGGCTTCTTGTGGCGCCAATCATTATGATAACGCTGTTATTAAAGGTTTCTGGCATTAGTCATATGGAGCGCGGTATCACTGAGCGCCGCCCCGACTATCGCCAGTATATTGAAACAACCAGTGCGTTTATTCCCTGGAAGCCAGCGCAAAAAATAGGCACAGATCTATGATTCGTAATGTCTTAATTATTCTCTTGGTGCTTTATGCGAGTCAAGTGGCGTCCCTTGAAACTGAAAAAGTGGTCAGAGTTTTGGATTTCGAGGTATTTTTAGACGACCGCGAAGTGGGTCGGCATACCTTTGAGCTGTTGGAAAAGGGCGACTCGATTCAGGTTTCATCTTCTATGTCGCTTGATTTTAAACTGTTTAAAATCAAGCAGGTTAAGTACCGGCACCAGGCCGATGAAGTCTGGGAGTCCGGTTGCCTGGTGTCTCTGCAAAGTGAAACCGAAAAACAGGGCAAGGCCTTCGCCGTCGACGCCAGCACCGATCAGACTGGGCTGGTGGTTCAGCGTGCAAAAGAGATTGAAACACTTGACGGCTGTGTGCGGGGTTTTTCCTATTGGAATCCACAGTGGTTGCAGGGTGCTTATCTGTTGAACGCGGAATCAGGAATCAATGTACCGGTGGAAATTAATTCGCGAATTTCCGCTCAGGACAGTATTACTCATATAGCGATTACCCTGCCTAACGCGGATATAGACCTGCAGTACGATGATGCCGGTGAGTGGCTGTCACTGCAGACTGAACTGCTGATTGGCGGCACACTGCGCTATCAGCGTGTTTTTTAGCCTGAGAAAAAATCGGCAAAAATAGAGAGTGTATAAGATGACGACCATTAGATTAATTGCCACAACCATCTTGATCGCAGGGCTCACGGCCTGCAGCAGTCAGCCGCCGATGGCCACAGTGGAGCAGGTTGATCTGCCGCGCTTTATGGGCGACTGGTATGTGATTGCCAATATTCCAACCTTTCTTGAAAAGGATGCCTACAACCCAGTTGAATCCTATGCGCTCAATGCCGATGGAACCATTGCCACGACCTTTACGTTCAATGCCGGTTCCTTTGAGGGCGAAGAGAAGGTCTATCATCCTCAGGGTTTTATTAGAAACACCGCCACTAATGCCGAGTGGGGCATGCAGTTTGTCTGGCCGATCAAGGCTGATTACCGCATTGTCTACATAGATGAGGATTACCAATACACGGTGATCGGCCGCAACAGTCGTGACTATGTTTGGATTATGGCGCGCACCGCGCAGATTCCGGATCAGATCTATGGGGAGTTGCGCGACTTTGTCATCGACTTGGGCTATGACCCAGAGTTGTTGCAGAAAGCACCCCAGCAGGTACGGAAGTAAGCGACTGAGTCGGTGCACAAAGCTAAAAGTTTGCTACCGATTGCAGGAGGCCCCTCCACTAAGGTCCCTCCACTAAGGTCGAGATGATACAAGCTGTGCCCGGAATGGCTAAATGTATGTTGTCATCCAGACAGAGCGCAGCGGCGAGGGATCTCAGATTCGGTTTTGGCTGCTATGTTGGGCATTGAAAGCTGGGTGCGGATAGACCCTGTGCATACCCTTGCGATCGGTCCCATGGATGCCAATATGTTCAGCGTTCGCACAACTCGCTGGCGCTCAAATAAGTGCTCTCTTTTTCTGAAAATACTGGCATCCATAAGCGGGCCCTGATTGATCGCAAGGGTATGCACAGAGTCTATCTGGATCTCCTTGATCTGTGGCACCCGCAACTGCCGAGTGAACCACTCTAAGTCTGTTCCAGCACCCGGTAAATTCCGCTTATCAAGGTTGTCAGCTCTTCGTCGGTGCTGATATAGGGCGGCATCACATAGACCAGCTTGCCAAAGGGGCGCACCCAAATACCCTCGGCGACAAACTTCTTTTGTATCTCAGCCAGATTCACAGGCTCTTTCATCTGAATCACTCCAATAGCCCCGAGCACACGAACCTCATCCACGCTATCCAGTGCGGTAAACGCTTCCAGTTGGGTGTTTAAGAGCTTTTCGATACGTTGAATATTGGCCTGCCAATCGCTGCTCAGTAAAAGATCAATGCTGGCATTGGCCACTGCACAGGCCAGGGGGTTACCCATAAACGTGGGTCCATGCATAAAGCAGCCAGCCTCGCCTTCACAGATACCACGACTGACTTCTTCGCTACAGAGTGTTGCTGCCAAGGTCATATAACCGCCGGTAATGGCTTTGCCAAGACACAGAATGTCCGGTGAAATTCCCGCCCATTCGCAGGCAAATAACTTTCCGCTGCGGCCAAAACCGGTGGCGATCTCATCGGCAATTAGCAGTACATTGTGCTGATCGCAAAGTTCGCGTACGCGCTTTAAATAGTGCGGTGAGTAGAAACGCATGCCGCCGGCACCCTGAACAATAGGCTCCAGTATCACTGCCGCCAACTGGTTGCTCTTGCTAGAAATGATCTTGGCAAACTCGGCAATATCCTCTTCGTTCCACTCTTCGTGCACCCCAGTCTGTGGCGCTGGGGCAAAATTATGCTTGGTTACCACTTGGTCAAACATATGGTGCATACCGGTCTCGGGATCACAGACTGACATGGCGGCAAAGGTATCGCCGTGATAGCCGTTGCGCAGGGTTAAGAGTTGTGATTTTTGCGACTGGCCCTGAGAGATCCAGTATTGAAAGGCCATCTTAATCGCCACTTCAACTGCCACGGAGCCCGAGTCTGAGAGAAATACTTTGTCCAGTCCTGGGGGCGTAATGGCGACTAATTTTTCACAGAGCTCTACCGCTGGCGCATGGGTAATGCCGCCAAACATCACATGGCTGACTTTGTCGATCTGGTCTTTTGCCGCCTGATTTAAGACCGGATGATTGTAGCCGTGAATCGTACACCACCAAGATGACATGCCGTCGATAAGCTCGCGGCCATCGGCCAGTTTTAGATACACGCCCTTGGCGGAAACCACTTCATAAGCGGGTATGGGAGCGCTCAGTGATGAATAAGGGTGCCAGACAAATTGTTGGTCCTTCTGCAGCAACTCTGCATTTTGCTGTTCGGTTTTGGTGATGCTGTTCAAAGTTCTAATGACTCCAAATTGATTGCTAAGAGGGCGAGTGTTATTAAAGTCTGTCTATAGAAATTGATGTTTCGGCGCGGGCTGCTTCGTCAGGCTATTTAGACTTAGACCAGCGCAGGTCAATTTGGCCCTATTAAACACAATCTAGCCCAAAATTTCCCCTTAGAGAACAGATTCAAACGGAGTTGATTATGCAGCGGTTCAAATTATTCTTGATAGTCCTAATCGGTCTTTCTTGCGCTTCACATGCGATAGCCAAAAATGAAAGCCAAGCCTGGACTATGTGGAATAGCAGCGATGAAACTAATCGCGTGAGTATAGATCATTCGGCCTTTGATGGCTTTTTAAAAACCTATGTAGTGAGCAATCATCCCTCGGGGATTAACCGCTTTCGCTATGCTGATGTCAGCCGTCGCGACAGTAAGGTGCTGGATAAGTATATTGCCAAAATGGCGTCCCTTGATCCCCGTGATTATCGAAAGGTCGAGCAAAAAGCCTATTGGTTAAATCTTTACAATGCTGTCACTCTGCAGGGACTGCTTAAGGTCTATCCGGTCACCTCTATAGAGCGGGATAAAAGCAGTCGTAAGCGGCGCATCACCGTCGCTAAAAAGAAGTTGTCGGTAGCCGATATAGATGAGCGTATTCTGCGGCCAATATGGCATGACTATAAAATGGTATTTGGACTCAGTTGCGCCACTGTTGGCTGCCCGGCAATTCATCCTCAGGCTTTTACTGGGGGCAATACTGACATGCTGTTAAAGCAGTATGCTCGTGAATTTATCAATCATCCTCGGGGTTTGACTGTGTCCAAAGGTGAGCTGCGCGTATCGACGATTTTTTCCTGGTATCGGGATGAGTTTGGCGGCGGTGATCAGCAGTTGATTCGGCTGTTTACCCATTATGCTGAGGATAACAAGGCGCTGTATATTTTGGGCTTTAGTGGGGATATTGAATATGCCTATGATCAGCGTATTAATGCGCCGGAGACGCGCTGGCCGCTTTAGACTATGCGCGCTGATAGCGCCTGAGGCGGACTGGCGGAGATCCTTCGGCTTCGCCCAGAATGACAGATTGAGGTGGTTCAGCATCTTAAGTCCCTCGAAGAGAATATCAATATCCGACTTGGTGAAACCCCTGTGCTGCAATTACAATGGCCGGCTTTTAAGCCACCGCATTTAGAGCAGCCCACCATGTCGATCCGCAAAAACCAGCTGGAAGCCAACAAACTGCAGAAGCGTCTGCGCCGCAATGTCGGCAAAGCGATCGCCGATTACAATATGATCGAAGAGGGTGACCGCATTATGGTGTGCCTCTCTGGTGGCAAAGATTCCTATGCCATGCTCGATATTCTGATGGGATTACAGGCCAGCGCGCCGATCAAATTTGAGCTGGTGGCGGTCAATCTGGACCAGAAGCAGCCTGGATTCCCAGAACATGTGCTGCCCGCCTATCTGGATAAGCTCGATATCGAATACCATATTCTCGAAAAAGACACCTACAGTATTGTCACCAGCAAGGTTCCTGAGGGTAAAACTTACTGTAGTCTCTGCTCTCGCCTGCGTCGTGGCACGCTCTATGGCTTTGCCGAACAGATCGGCTGCACCAAGGTGGCGTTGGGTCATCACCGTGATGATATTGTTGAAACCTTGTTTTTGAATATGTTTTATCAGTCTAAACTCAAGGCCATGCCGCCAAAATTACTCTCAGACGATAAAAAGAATATTGTCATTCGCCCGCTGGCCTATTGCCGCGAAGATGATCTTGTGGCGCTGGCTGAACTCAAGCAGTTTCCGATTATTCCCTGCAACCTCTGTGGTTCTCAGGATGGCCTGCAACGCAACGTGGTTAAAGAGATGTTAGTGCAGTGGGAGCGTCAGTACCCAGGTCGAGTGGAGAGTATTTTCAGTTCGTTAAAAAGTATTTCGCCGTCGCAACTTGCTGATACTGAGCTATTCGACTTTGAAACTTTGCAAATTGTGCGTCAAGAGATCGATCAGTCAGCCGAGATTAAAGCAATTAATCTTTAGTGGACATGTTAGCCTGTTAGCCACTCAAGTTAGTCACTTAAAAAAATAACAGCAACATCAAGGGGTCTCATGTCTCAACTGTCACTACCTACCACGATTGCCTTTTTGCTCTATGTGATTATCGTTTTAGCGATCGGTATCTACGCCTACAGCAAAACCAAAGATGCCACCGATTACTTTCTCGGCGGCAGAAAACTCTCTCCACTAGTCGCCGCAATTAGTGCCGGCGCCTCAGATATGAGCGGCTGGATTTTGCTCGGGCTGCCGGGATACGCTTATCTTGCGGGTCTAGAGGCGGCGTGGATCACTATTGGACTGACCATTGGTGTTGCGGCCAACTGGGTGTTGGTGGCCAAGCGTCTGCGTATCTATACCGAGATGCTCGATGATGCAGTGACCATTCCAGCTTATTTAGAGCGCCGCTTTCAAGACGCAAAAATCTGGTTGAAGTCGATTGCGGCGATCAGTATTTTGCTGTTCTTTCTCTTCTATGTCGCCTCAGGCCTGATTGCCGGCGGCAAGCTGTTTAATGTGGTATTTGGTCTCGACTACTATGTTGCGGTATTTGTCGGTGTAATTCTGATTCTGTTTTATACCTTGTTCGGCGGCTTTTTAGCGGTTTCCTGGACCGATGTGTTTCAGGGCTCGTTGATGTTAATTGCCCTGGTGGCAGCGCCGATACTGGTGATTGACAATGTTGGTGGTGTCTCGGCTGCGGTGACGAAGATCGAGGGGATTAATCCCGAGTTATTAAATATGTTGACCAGCGCAACAGGTGAACCATTGGGTTGGCTGACGATTTTAGGTCTGCTCGGTTGGGGTTTGGGTTACTTTGGCCAGCCGCATATTCTCGCGCGTTTTAAGGCGATTCGCTCTGCGGATGAGACCGGAGTTGCTGCGATTATTGGCGTCAGCTGGGCATCATTCGGTTATCTGATGGCGATTTTGGTCGGCTTCTGCGGTATTGCCTACCTCAATGAGCCGCTGGCGGATCCGGAAAAGGTCTTTATTACTCTGACCAGTTTGGTTTTTCATCCACTGGTTGCGGGTATTTTGTTGGCGGCGATTCTCGCGGCGATTATGAGTACTGTGGATTCCCAGCTACTGGTCTGCTCTGCAGCGCTGGCTGAGGATTTATACCCGCTGATGGTGAAGAAGTCGCTCTCCGCCGAGGCGCGTATGAAGATCGGGCGCATTGCCGTGGTGGTGTTGGCGGTTATTGCGTCGGGTCTGGCGATGGATCCTGAAAGCAAGGTGTTGGATGTGGTGAGTTATGCCTGGGCCGGTCTTGGTGCTTCCTTAGGTCCAGCTATCCTGATCAGTCTCTACTGGCGTTCTATGACCTCTCAGGGTGCCCTAGCCGGTATCTTGGTGGGTGCGGTCACTGTGATGCTCTGGTCTCAGCTCAGTGGTGGCATCTTTGATATTTATGAATTGGTGCCTGGATTTATTCTGTCCTCACTGGCAGTGGTACTAGTCAGTCTGCGCAGCCCAGCGGTTAGTGATGCTGTTGGCATTCAGTTTGACGATATGCGCACGAAGTTAAGAGGTGGCACTTAGTCGCTCAGTGTGCGGTGAGTAGCAGCTTGCCGCTCATATTGAGATGGCTGTCAACATTCGGTTAACTACTTTGCCATATACTGCCAGAATCAATTTTCTGGCGGAAAGGGCAGCGAAAAAGTGCACCGGATAAAAATTCATTATGGAAAAGTCGCCACTCTAAAGGTTGAGGCTATCGTTAGCTCGCACTCACATAGTGCTGCAGAGATGCTGGCAGTGGCCAGTGGCGATGGCCTGGTGCCGCTAAGAGTGGGTGATATACAGGTTGTATCAGAGACAAGCGAGAACACGAATACGATTTTTATTGAGGCCCTAGGACCGCTCTGGCGCGGTGGGGATTATCAGGAGGAACTGCAGTTGGCCTCCTGTTATAGCAAGGCTATGGACCTCGCCAAGCAACGCAATGTTCTCAGTATCGCCTTTACACCGATCAGTTGTGGACCCTTCGGCTTTCCCGCCAATCGCGCAACCAAAATTGCTATCCAGCAAATTAAGCTAGGCCTACGCAGAAATCCGTTGATTGAGTCGGTGGTTTTTTGCTGTTTTGATCCAGTGACCACCGCACTCTATCGCAGTCGATTAGGTAAGTAGCTCTTTATTTCAAGCAGCCGCAGCGCTTTATCTCAAGCAGCCGTGGCGCTTTATCTCAAGCAGCCACAGCGCTTTATCCCAAGCACCCACAGCGCTTTATCTCAAGCAGCCGCAGCGCTCGGAACCCAATTACATCTTTTCCATTACTTCAATGCCGAGCAGGTCGAGGCCCTTAGCGATGGTTTCCGAGGTCAGCTTGCACAGTTGCAGGCGGCTCTTCTGAATGTTCTCAGCAACCTCTTCTTTCAGCACTGGGCAGTGCTCATAAAATGTCATATAGGCGCTGGCCAGTTCATAGACATAGTTACAGAGAATATGCGGATAGCCCTCAGCGGCAACCTGATCGACTACATCATCAAACTGTAACAACTTCATAATCAGGGCTTTTTCTTGGGGCTCAGTAATACTGATATCAGCGCTAAAACTTTCGGCACTGATCCCGGCCTTGCGGAAAATACTGCGGATCCGAGTGTAGGCATATTGTAAATAGGGCGCTGTATTACCTTCGAACGAGAGCATCGAGTCCCAGTCAAAAATATAGTCATTGGTGCGAGTCTTGCTCAGGTCGGCGTATTTGATCGCGCCTATACCAACACTGCGGGCGATATTGCTGATGTCAGCATCACTGAGATCGGTGTTTTTACTGCGCAGTAACTGCTCGGCGCGTTCCACTGCTTCCACCAGTAGGTCGGCCAACTTAATGGTTCCGCCACTGCGGGTTTTAAAGGGTCTGCCATCTTTGCCCATCATGGTACCAAAGGGGTGATGCTCAAGACTCACGGCATCGGAGACAAAGCCGGCTTTGCGGGCGGCGGCAAAAACCTGCTTCATATGTAGCGATTGTCGTGCGTCAATAAAATAGAGAATACGGTCGGCTTGCAGTTGGCCAACGCGATAGCGCATCGCCGCGAGATCGGAGGTGGCGTAGAGAAAACCGCCGCCGGATTTTTGCACGATCATCGCTGAGGGATTGCCGTTCTTGTCGGCGAGCTCGTCGAGGAAGACCACTTGCGCGCCTTCACTCTCAATCGCTAAACCCTTTGCCTGCAAGTCATCGAGAACATTTTGCAGATCATCATTGTAGGCGCTCTCGGGCATAATATGCTCGGCGGTGAGGCCGACATTGAGCTGCGAATAGATCTCCAGATTATGGGCCACGGAGACCTGAATAAATTTCTGCCACAGGGTTCTGCAGTGGGCGTCGCCAGACTGTAGCTTGACCACATAGGCGCGGGCGGTATCGGCAAATTCTGGATCGGCATCAAAATGCTTTTTTGACTGCTGATAAAACAGTTCTAAATCACCCAGTGCCAACTCGGCCTGCTCGCCTTCGCTGAGCTGCTGTTCCAGCTCCGCTATTAACATGCCGAACTGAGTTCCCCAGTCGCCCATATGGTTTTGACGAATCACCCTGTGGCCCTGATGTTCGAGAGCGCGAGCAACGGCATCGCCAATAATGGTCGAGCGCAGATGACCGACATGCATTTCTTTAGCGAGATTGGGTGAGGAGTAATCCACCACCACGGTTTGCTGATCGCTGTTCTGATTAGATTCACTCTTGGTATAAAGAGTATCTGTGCTGAGGCTGGCAGTTAGGTAGGCATCACTAAGGTGGATATTGATAAATCCGGGGCCGGCAATTTCAAGTTTGTCGGCAATGCCCTCGAGGTCCAGATGCTGAATGATTTTTTCCGCCAACTCTCGGGGATTCATTTTCAGACGCTTGGCCGCACCCATGGCCCCGTTTGCCTGATAGTCGCCAAACTGCGGTTTGCCACTTAGCGCCAGAGTCGGTGAGCATTCGCTGGGGACTCCCGCGGCCTGCATGGCGGCGGAAAATCGCTGATTGAGAAGCTCTTTGATGCGCATAACGGGGGCTTTCCTTGGGTGAGGCTAAAATTTGAGATGAATTGTAGGTTTCCCGCGACGGAAAGCAAAGCCATACTTGCAAATAATCGGGGTATTGCTATAGTTTTGTCGTCTGGCCATTCCGTGGCCGCTTTTAACTCATTTTGCATTATCTAGGATCTCCGATGGACTCAACACTGATCTCGCAAGGCTTAGATCTTATGCTCTATGGTATGGGCACAGTCTTTACCTTTTTAACGCTGCTGGTGGGTGTTACTACACTGATGTCAGTGGTGGTTAACAAGCTGGTTGTTGAACAGCCCGAGATTGCTCTCAGCACAGCGGTTACTGCACCGGTGCAATCCAGTGTTGAGCCGCGCATCGCCAAAGTGATTCAGGCTGCGATCGATCAGCACCGCAGCAAGAAGTAGCTACACCCGCTCCAAAACGAACTCTTAATGCAACCTTATTGAATTTATCAAAATGGACATGAATATGCCCTCGACACCTGCCGCCCTTGGCATTACTGAAGTTGTTCTGCGCGACGCGCACCAGTCTCTGTTTGCAACCCGTATGCGTATCGACGACATGTTGCCGATCGCCGAGAAGCTCGATCAAATTGGTTACTGGTCAATGGAGTCTTGGGGTGGGGCGACATTTGATTCCTGCATTCGTTTTTTGGGTGAAGATCCCTGGGATCGTATTCGCGAGATCAAAAAAGCCATGCCCAACACGCCCCAGCAGATGCTGTTTCGTGGCCAGAATATTCTCGGCTATCGTCACTATGCCGACGACGTGGTGGAAAAATTTGTTGAACGTGCCGCGATAAACGGCGTCGATGTATTCCGCGTGTTCGACGCGATGAATGATATGCGCAATCTCGAAACCGCACTGCGCGCTGTGGTTCAGGTGGGCAAGCATGCTCAGGGGACCATCTCCTATACAGTGAGCCCTGTGCACACCATCGACCGCTGGGTGGATATGGGCCGCCAGCTGGAAGATGCCGGCGCTCACTCCATCTGCATTAAAGATATGGCGGGACTGCTTACCCCTTATGCGGGTTTTGAACTGATCACCAAACTTAAACAGGCCGTGTCTATACCGCTTCAATTACACGCCCACGCCACCACCGGTCTCTCCACCAGCACCATTATGAAATGTGTTGAGGCGGGTATTGATCGTGTCGATACGGCTATTTCGTCCATGTCGATGACCTATGGTCACTCGGCGACGGAATCTGTGGTCTCGATCTTTAAAGGCACCGAGCGCGACTCGGGCCTGGATATTGTAAAGCTCGAAGAAATTGCCGCGTACTTTAGAGAAGTGCGCAAAAAGTATGTTGAGTTTGAAGGGTCAATGCGCGGTGTTGATTCACGCATTCTCGTTGCTCAGGTGCCAGGTGGCATGCTCACCAATATGGAAGGCCAACTGCGTGAGCAGGGCGCGGAAGATCGCATTGACGAAGTCTTGGCTGAAATCCCCCGAGTCCGTGAAGACCTGGGCTTTATTCCACTGGTTACTCCCACTTCGCAGATTGTGGGTACCCAGGCAGTATTAAATGTACTCACTGGCGAGCGTTACAAGTCAATTACCAAAGAGACTTCCGGCGTTCTGCGCGGCGAGTATGGCGCCACACCAGCGCCGATGAATGCGGAATTACAGGCCCGCGTTCTTGATGACGGCGAAGAGCCAATCACCTGCCGTCCCGCAGACAATATCGAACCCGAGCTAGAGGCTTTGACTCTAGAGTTGGAAGGACTATCTGCAGAGCACGGTTTCCAACTCAGTGCTGGAGAAGGGCAGATTGATGATGTCTTGACCTACGCACTGTTTCCGCAGGTCGGACTCAAGTTTTTGCAGAACAAAAATAACCCCGATGCCTTTGAGCCAGTGCCCACAGGTAAAGCCAAATCAACAGCCCAGACCAATGACGCTGGCGAAGAAATTTACACAGTGGAAGTCGAAGGTGTCTCTTACACAGTTGCAGTCAGTGACGGCGGCGATGTGACGGCCATTGCTGGAGCTGGAACTGCTTCTGGAACGCCCAGTGCTGCAGTTGCCGCAACCGCTGGCGATCCAGTAACCGCGCCCCTAGCGGGAACCGTGGTCAAGATGCTGGTGCAGCCAGGGCAGCAGGTTAGCGAAGGCGAAAGCATAGTGATCCTTGAAGCGATGAAGATGGAGACATCAGTCAGTGCGCCAAAAGCCGGTCAAATTGTTGAGGTCATAGCAAAGAGTGGCGACAGCGTAACTGTCGGCGATGTGTTGCTAACCCTGGCTTAAGGAGTCACGTAAAAAATGGATAATCTACTTAGTTTATGGGCCAGTTCAGGTCTTGCACAGATTCAACCCGGTCAGTTGGTCATGATGTTGGTCGGCTTGGGATTGCTGTTTCTTGCCATCAGTAAAGGCTTTGAGCCGCTGCTGCTAGTGCCAATCGGTTTCGGTACTATATTGGCCAATGTTCCCGGTGCCGGCTTTGATGCCGCGCCGGTCTATGATGCCATGGGCCATATGGAGAGCCCCGGTGGCTTGCTCTACTATATCTATCATGCGGGTATTGAGACCGGGTTGTTTCCGCTGATTATCTTTATGGGTGTCGGCGCTATGACCGACTTCGGTCCTCTGCTGGCCAATCCTAAGACTCTATTACTAGGTGCTGCGGCTCAGGTGGGTATCTTTACCACCGTGGTGGGTGCTGTGGCTCTAAGTCATTTTGGCATTTTCGACTTTACCATTCAGGAGGCGGCATCCATCGGTATTATTGGTGGTGCTGACGGGCCTACAGCGATATTTGTTACCAGTAAACTAGCGCCGGATCTGCTCGGGCCGATTGCCGTGGCAGCCTACTCCTATATGGCGCTGGTGCCGATTATTCAGCCGCCGATTATGCGCGCACTGACGACGCCAGAAGAGCGCCAGATTAAAATGGTGCAGCTGCGCCCAGTGACTAAAGCTGAGCGCATTGTCTTCCCGCTGGCACTGTTGTTGTTGGTCGCCATGTTGCTGCCAGATGCTGCCCCATTATTAGGTATGTTTTGTTTCGGTAACCTGATGCGCGAATGTGGCGTGGTTAACCGTCTTAGCGATACAGCGCAAAACGCATTGATCAATGTCGTGACCATTTTTCTGGGACTGGGTGTGGGCTCAAAAATGAGTGCCGAGAAATTCCTCAATCCAGAAACTATGGGTATTCTCGCATTGGGTGCCGTGGCCTTTTGTATAGGTACCGCCTCAGGTGTACTGATGGCCAAGTTGATGAATGTTTTTGCCAAACACAAGGTTAACCCTTTGATTGGTGCTGCCGGTGTCTCGGCGGTGCCGATGGCAGCGCGAGTTGCCAACAAAGTCGGTCTCGAGTCTGACTCGCAAAACTTTCTGCTGATGCATGCCATGGGCCCCAATGTGGCCGGTGTGATCGGTTCGGCAGTGGCGGCGGGTGTAATGATTAACCTTGTCGGTGGGATGTAAAACAATGGGTCCAATTGAAAAAATTGTTACGGATAAGCTGGCTGGCCAGTTTAAAGCTGAATTACTGCAGGTCACTAATGAGAGCTATATGCACTCAGTGCCTGCAGGATCTGAGACTCACTTCAAAGTGGTCTTGGTCAGCAATCAGTTTGGCGGCAAGCGTCAGGTGCAGCGTCATCAGGCTATCTATGCCGTGCTCGCCGATGAGCTGGCTGGACCTATACATGCGCTGGCCTTACACACTTACAGTGCCGATGAATGGGCCGAGAGCCAAGGGCAAGCACCAGACTCTCCCAAGTGCCTCGGGGCCAATAAATCAGATTAATATTTTCTGCAAACTACTCTAAGGTTTCGCAATACTTCCCTACGCTTTCTCTATACATCCCTAATAGTCCATATCTCGCGAAACATTCGCCACTTCATCGCATAAAAATCCCCCTTCGCCGTTTAAGGCTGGAGCTTGAAGGGCAGGGCGCAGAGAATTAGATTTCGAAATTCTGTAGTAGCCATGTCAGGTTCCAAGAATTATAAAAAGAAGTCATCCAGGGGGAAGTATGCAATATCGATCGCTTTTAAGCAGTCTCAGTCGGGTTAGTGGATTGCGACAATCAAATCATTTCGGTGCGATCTTCGCGCTGTCTGTGTCTTTAATTCTTGCGGCTTGTGGTGGCGGTGGAAATACTGTTACTGAGAATACCCTTGCTGAACCAGGTTCTGACGGCATTGCGCCAACGCTGCTGAGTGTTTCTATCAAGCAGTCTAAGACGAGAAATGGCTCAGCAGACGGAACTGCCAAGCTGGGCGATTCTGTTTCAGTCTCATTTGAAGCCAGCGAAGCCCTGATGCAGCCTGAAGTGACTATCGGCGGTTTTGCCGCTAATGTTTCAGGCAAAATTGGCGACTGGACTGCTGTTCGAGAGATGACCTTACTGGATATGGACGGCGATGTTACCGTTACTATCTCCTATACCGATATCAGCGGTGTCGCCGGTGTTGCAGGTACTGCAACCACCGATGGTAGTGCAGTTGAATACTGTACTGAAGGCTGTGTTGAGCCAGAGCCAATTACCCTAGCCGGTACTTGGAGACTTGAGGCCGCTGGCGTAGGTCCAACTGCTGGAGACAGAGGCTGGTTTGCTCTTAACCGCAGCAATGCCGATGATCTTGCCGCCCGCCCTTGTCTGTTTGATGATGCCTTTGTATTTGGTGCCGATGGCACATTTGCTAACCAAATGGGTGATGCCACTTGGATTGAAGCTTGGCAGAATGCTGAAGCTGGCGACGGTGCTTGTTTAGCGCCTGTTGCACCACATGATGGCGGCATTGCTGCATCGTTTGTCTATGATGAAGCTGCAGAGACCCTTACTTTAAACGGTCAGGGCGCACATCTGGGTCTGGCCAAAGTGGTCAACGATTCTGAGTTGGGTTCATCTGCTGAAGCGCCTGAGTCGATCACCTACACAGTGACGACCTTCGATGGCGATTTCTTGTCTGTTGTAGTTGTAACCGGTGACGGCGTCTACTGGTCCTATGACCTGGTTAAAGATCAACCTTCTCCGTTTGCCGGTACTTGGAGACTTGAGGCAGCTGGCGTAGGTCCAACTGCTGGAGACAGAGGCTGGTTTGCTCTTAACCGTAGCAATGCCGATGATCTTGCCGCGCGTCCTTGTCTGTTTGATGATGTCTTTGTATTTGGTGCCGATGGCACATTTGCTAACCAAATGGGTGATGCCACTTGGATTGAAGCTTGGCAGAATGCTGAAGCTGGCGACGGTGCTTGTTTAGCGCCTGTTGCACCCCATGATGGCGGCATTGCGGCATCGTTTGTCTATGATGAAGCTGCAGAGACCCTTACTTTAAACGGTCAGGGCGCACATCTGGGTCTGGCCAAAGTGGTCAACGATTCTGAGTTGGGTTCATCTGCTGAAGCGCCTGAGTCGATCACCTACACAGTGACGACCTTCGATGGCGATTTCTTGTCTGTTGTAGTTGTAACCGGTGACGGCGTCTACTGGTCCTATGACCTGGTTAAAGATCAACCTTCTCCGTTTGCCGGTACTTGGAGACTTGAGGCAGCTGGCGTAGGTCCAACTGCTGGAGACAGAGGCTGGTTTGCTCTTAACCGTAGCAATGCCGATGATCTTGCCGCGCGTCCTTGTCTGTTTGATGATGCCTTTGTATTTGGTGCCGATGGCACATTTGCTAACCAAATGGGTGATGCCACTTGGATTGAAGCTTGGCAGAATGCTGAAGCTGGCGACGGTGCTTGTTTAACGCCTGTTGCACCACATGATGGCGGCATTGCGGCATCGTTTGTCTATGATGAAGCTGCAGAGACCCTTACTTTAAACGGTCAGGGCGCACATCTGGGTCTGGCCAAAGTAGTCAACGATTCTGAATTGGGTTCATCTGCTGAAGCGCCTGAGTCGATCACTTACACCGTGACGACCTTCGATGGCGATTTCTTGTCTGTTGTAGTTGTAACCGGTGACGGCGTCTACTGGTCCTATGACCTGGTGAAAGATTCCGATACTGCCGTTGCTGCACCTTCGATACTTGAGGGTAGCTGGGTTCTTGAGGCAGCTGGCGTAGGTCCAACTGCTGGAGACAGAGGCTGGTTTGCTCTTAACCGTAGCAATGCCGATGATCTTGCCGCGCGTCCTTGTCTGTTTGATGATGCCCTTGTATTTGGTGCCGACGGCTCCTTTGCTAATCAAATGGGTGACACTACTTGGGTTGAAACTTGGCAGAATGCTGAAGCTGGCGACGGTGCTTGTTTAACGCCTGTTGCGCCACATGATGGCAGTGTTGTTGCATCGTTTGTCTATGATGAAGATGCTGGCACTATTACCTTAACTGGTCAGGGCGCTCATCTGGGTCTTGCCAAAGTGGTCAACGATTCTGAACTCGCGTCGCCTTCTGACGCTCCTGCGTCAGTTACCTACACGGTAGTAACTATTGACAGTGATTTCTTATCTGTTGTGGTTTTAGCGGGTGACGGTGTCTACTGGTCATATGATTTTGCTAAGCAGTAATCAGTTAGTTTGAGCAATACAAAAAACCGCACTGGTTACAGTGCGGTTTTTTTTCGTCTGCTGCTTTTAAGGACCGGGCTGTTGATAGGAAAACACAGAGCCAAATAGAGTGGTAGGGTAAGCTATGCCTACTCGGCAGGGCAGTAC
>Ga0307488_10000656_pt1 | contig 28733 bp, 34 predicted proteins | sample SB02metaG_FD_202248 | JGI IMG/M metagenome (GOLD analysis project Ga0307488, IMG submission 202248) | Sea-ice brine microbial communities from Beaufort Sea near Barrow, Alaska, United States - SB 0.2 | ecosystem: Environmental > Aquatic > Marine > Coastal | place: USA: Alaska | collected...
TACCCCTTGGCGACCACTGCGCCAAATCGTTGCCTGTGTCGGGAGGTCTCGGCTACTTTAATGGCTTGCCGGATTATGGACATACTTAAATCGGTAGTTGCGAATTTAATGAATTGTTTCTTTGGGCAAATCGATAGTCGCGGGGAGCATCTCTATGATTTGGGCGATGTAGTCTGCTTTGCCGATGACCATACCGGGGATTTCGTCGTCATCGTCAAGCAGCTCAACATGGGGGATTGCCATTTCCCACCCCAAGTCCCTGCAAGCATCGACAAGTCTGAGGATTTGTTCCTGTTTGGTTAGTGGCATGTGGAGATTCTAGCACCTTATTAAGGCCCGATAAATCGCGAGGGGATTTTTTGTCGAGCAGGGGGGGGGAATTAGTCTCTTGAAAAAATCCGCCCAGATTAGTGCGTGAAGGGTGCGGGGAATATTTAGTGCAAATCCAAGAAGGGATTTTTCAACTTTCCATCTGCTTCTCCAAGTGCATCCCCTAGCCTTATCAGAAACATTGCTGCACCCATTATGATCCGTGAGCCTTCTTCTTCCGAATACACTCCCGCAGCCACGTTCGATCTAACTTCTCCAAAAAGCTTTTCGGAAGCTTCGCTGATTGCGTTGCCAAATGCGACATCTGAACTATTAGAATCCGACATTGCGCGACCTAGCTTACGTAGCCTAGCCCTTTTAGGGCTGGTCCCAATTTTTCCCAGAAGCCACTGCCGCTTCTGGGCGCCCAAGGCTCTCGTTTCCCGCCAAAGTAGGGGACCGCATGTCCTTCGTCTATCATTGCTTGGTTGATATTAATACCATCCGCGAATACGATAGCGATCACACGGCCAAATTTGCCGCGAGGCTTATTCTTATCTACGCAAAGCTCAATACGATTTGCTCTCGCCAAGAGCCCGGTGAGTCTTTTTTTGGCGGCGATGCCTGCTGATTTTTCCTCTAGGTTCTTGGTGCGGGATTCAGGAGTGTTAATACCGTACATTCGGATTTTCACATCTTCCAATGTGACACTAAACCCCAAGTAGATATCCACCACCAAGGTATCCCCATCGGTAACTCGCTCGACAGACGCAGGGTATTTCGAGCAGGAAACTTCGTTGAGTTCCACAATCGCCGAAGCTTGGCTTGGGGATAGAATGTATATCAACGAAAATAAAAATAGTGACGCAGCTCTATTTTGATACTTTTTCTTCATTGGTCATATAGTACACCCTTGCGATTGACCTTTGCAAACTTAGGTATCCGCAATATGAGATCGTGATCCCCGCTAAGAACAGGGGTTATTATTTTTTTCTTTATTTCTTCAGCGGTCGTGCCGATAGCTTCAGCCAGAGCCTTAAAGCTAAAGCAGTATTCTTCTTCATCGGAGGCGAACCACTCCATCGCAGCCTCGCGATCTCGGGCGTCTTTCGATATTAAATCTTGGAAAGACAAGAATAATAGTTCAAACATCATATATTGCTCAGAACTGGTGTCGTATCTGGATTCGCTTACGTCGCTTGAGCACCCTATTCCTGCGACTTTTCTGATTATGATTTCCCTATTTACAATGGGCATAAGATCCTCGGTAGTTATATTTTATAAAGTTGGCGCAACTTCACCAATAGAGCAACTGATTACGCCAATAGTAAGTTGGACTTCCCTTAAGTGCGCTTAGCTTGGGTTAACCGGAGCTGCTCGATTAAGGACGCGGTGGGGTTCATCCCTGCGGGGCCAACGATCAGCCTATCCCCATACTTATAATCGCGAATCTTGCTGTTCTTGATAAAGTCTTCTCGGCTAATCCATCCAAAAATATCAAGCGCACGAAAATGTTTGTCGCTCGGGTACACCAAGATTCCAATATCTTCCTTGAACTCATCTGGGTTCGCGGATTGCAGGGCGAAATCCCAGCCCCTTTTTTTTCGGAATTTCACCGAAGCAGTGCGACCATCCGATAGGGTGAGGTCGCCCTTGTTCTTGTCGCCGCCCGTCAGAAGCTCCCAGTTGAGAGAGGCCCCGAGTAGCCTTGCCGCCGCAAACTCGGCCCGCATTCCTTCTAAGTGAATCTGGAGATCGGACTTGCTGGGATCAAACCTTTTGCTTTGCACGTTCCGGGATTCTTTATTAAGCTGCCGCTCTTCCGCCTTGCCCCGAATTTCCACATCTTCCGCCGCCGTTATTTCGTATAACACGCTTCCCCTCCCCGCTAGCCTATTTCACGTTTATTGAACCAATAAGTCCAAAGGTGTAGCCTAGGATAAAACACCCGTCAAACGAAAGCCCAGGGAGGGCGCTATGGCACAATCCACATTCGGAGTAATCATTCGGAACCTACGGGAAGACGCTGGAATTTCCTTAAGAAAATTATCCAAACTGGTAGAGATGAGCCCCGCGTACCTCTCGAAGCTGGAGCGGGATCTTCTTCCTCCCCCTAGCGAGGATTATATTTGCGCGATGGCCGAGGTTCTTGAGACGGACCCCGATATCCTTTTGGCAAAGGCGGGGAAGGTGCATCCCGACATCATCCAAAAAATCGTAGACAGCCCAAGTATCGCGAGTCACATTCGGGAGGGGTTGTACACGGGGCCAGACTAAGGCTAGTCGCGGGGTTTGAACTTGGACTCAATGTGGGCGCTGATATTCTTTATCTTTTGAGCAATTTCAACCCAGCCCTCCGCATTCACGGCGTTCTCCAAGAAAGTGGCAATCACATCATCGGGGGTAGTGGCAATTTCGGAAAGGGAGTTAGCAAAATCTAAGGCCAGCGACACGGCGCCTTTTTCGTACTTATTGCTGCCCTCAAGCTTCATCTCGTCGCGAAACTTTCTAACCGAGTACTTAGGGTTATTAATTTTATTCTCTTCAGCGATTTCGAGAAGTTTAATCGCGGGCTCTCCGGTTCTAGTAGCCGCATCGGCTGCGGCTTCATAGAAGGAAATTTCCTTAAGGTAGAACTTTGCATCTTTCCCAAGTTCTTCAAATCGGGGAAGAAGTATTTCTCTGTATATTTTCCCAAGTCTAGAAATTCTGCTCTTGTGCATCTCGAACATCTTAGCAAGCTCTTCGGTTACGGACTCGCCAGGCCCTGCTTTTTCTTGCGCCAGCCCTACACAAACAGCCATACTCATCCAAGAACCTTGGAAAACATCTCGAACTTGCTTAAAGGCTTCGGCGATAGTTTCAACCGTAGCGCTGCTTAGTGCTTCCTTTACTTCGACGGGATTAATAACCCTGTCAACATAGGAAACGCCATCAAAGAATTGAAGGTGCTGGTTATCCACTTAGTGCTTGCTCCCACCATCGCGGTTCATCATTGCCGCAGTCCCGGCCTTGGCTATAATGTCCTGAAAAGTAGAAGCGGCATCTGATGCCATCTTCTGCTGATTCTGGTGCCCCCGGAGCCCGGCGATTAAGGCAAACGCCAGTACCATAAGGCCCAAGGAGCCAATCCCGGTTACAAATCCAAGTAAGAAAAATGTCCATTCCATAAAACCCTCTCTTGAGTTGCATTCCATTTCGAGTATAGTAGAATGCCCACTTAATATAAAATATATCATCTCTTGGATTAGAGCACAACGACAAGGAAAGCGGATGGAAGAAATCCCGAGACTAGATGCCATTTTACCTCAAATGGCGCGTGCAGAAAAAGCGAAGGAAGATGAACATTTCCTTTACCGCCCCAGGGTATCTAACTCTGGCGCATGCCCCAGAGCGCTGACTTATGCAGCTCGCGGCTACGAAGCGAGGCCCCACTCGGGCCGGATGGCCCTTCTTTTCGAGGACGGTAATGTTCACGAAGAAGTTACTATTAACTGGCTTAAGAAAACCGATTACAGGGTTTCCCACAATCAGTTAGGTCTGGATATAGCTGAGATAGAAGGAGCCCCCGAGGGGGAGTGGCATTGCGACTTTTGCAAGCGCGACATCCCCCTCAGCATGCTGCATGGTCATATCGATGGGCTTATTATGACCGATGACATCTCGCTGTTGTTCGAGCATAAAGGTCTCGGCCAATTCGCATTTGACAACTTAAACAACGAAGCGCCAGTTGGGTACATTGGGCAGTGCTGTGCTTACATAGTTGGCCTCTGCAATAGGGGTATGGATTTCGACCAAGCTGTACTTATCGTAAAAAATAAAAATACTTCCGAGTACCGCCAAGTTAATATTACTTACGATAAGGAAATGGACCAAGCGGTTGCTTATAATACTTGGAATGGAGAAACGACCTACCATTACGATGTGTTAAAGCAGGTTATTGACTTGCACCAAGTTGTGGAAGAGCACCGACAGAAGGGTGAAGATTCATTCCCCGATAGACCTTACGAAGCTTCCGATTGGCATTGCCGTTTCTGTCGATACTCAGATACCTGCTGGGGCGGTTACGCTGAGGAATTTTCGGGATACAAGGCCGTTGAAGAAGTCCCAGACACAGATGAGCTATGTGGATTGCTTGCAAATCTAGATGAAGTTAAGTCTAAAGAGAAGCTTATGAAATCTGAGTCTTCGGATCTTAGGGCGAGAATTATTGCTAGGATAAGCAGCCTTGGGATAAAGTCTGGGAAGTGCGGAGATGTGAAGTTTACAATGAAGAGCTTCAATAAAAAAACTGTGGATAACTCCCTTATCCCAGAAGCTGTATTGGAAAAAGCAACGAAGTTTAAGACAATACAGACATTAACGACAAAGCGGATGAAAGGACTGTAAAAGTGGCTACAATAGAGTTCAACCCAGTAAAAGCAGAAAGAAAAAATGCCAAGGCTCGCATCGCGTGCTGCGGGCCTGCGGGCGCAGGAAAGACCCATAGCGCACTACGGCTAGCGGGGGAGCTTGGTGAAAAGATCTTGCTGATCGACACCGAGAACCACTCTGGCGAAATGGAGGCAGGAAAGCCCGGAATCCCCGAGTATTTTGTTTTCCCGATTGAGCCTCCTTTTGATCCTAATAAGTTCATTGAGGCAGTTAAGGCAGCCGAGGAAAATGATTTCGATGTGGTGATTATAGATTCGCTTTCTCACGCTTGGGCGGGGAGCGGCGGGCTACTCGATCAGCAAGGCAAGATCGCAGATCGTGGGACAAATTCCTTCACTGCTTGGCGTCAGATTACTCCTAAGCACAACGCCCTAGTTGACTCGATGCTCCAAAGCTCCTGCCATATTATTGCTACAATGCGCAGCAAGCAGGAGTATGTCATCGAGGAGAACGAGCGAGGGAAGAAAGCTCCTAAGAAGGTTGGCCTTGCTCCGGTGCAGCGTGAGGGACTTGAATACGAGTTCACCATTGTTTTCGATATTGATCAGAAAACACATACCGCAGTTTCCACAAAGGACAGAACTTCCTTGTTCCCACCCGATAGCTCATTTGTACTCAGCAATGAGATAGGGCAAAAAATAAAAAACTGGCTGGAAGCAGGCGGGACCCCCGCCCCCGAGGAGCTGCCTGCCCCGGTAAAGGCAGAGAACAAAAGCGCAGAGGAAACTAGCCCTAAAGTCAAAGAGGGTGAAAGTGCTGAGGCTAAAGAAAAGCCGCTTAACAAGGCGGAGAAGAACAAGCTCGTGGCCCTGGCTAAAGACTGCGGGTACGAGGATATTAAGAAAGCGATATCGTTATTCTTAGGTGAGATTGACGGACAAATTACTAGGGCCGATGCTAATAAGCTTGCCGCGAAGATGAAGGAATCCGGGCAGGGGTCTGCTCAGGAAGTGCCCTTTTAGAGGGATGAATAGGAGATAGTTATGTCGAGTTATAATAGTATTACAATCGTTGGGAATCTTGGCCGTGACCCTGAGCAGCGCTCTATCGGGGACGGTGATCGGAGCGTAACCTCATTCCCCGTTGCGACTTCGCGTAAATATAAGACGCGGGACGGGCAGGACAAGGAAGACACCCAGTGGCACTCCGTCCAAGTTTGGGGGCCTCAAGGTGACAATTGCGCAAAGTACCTTAATAAGGGCAGCTTAGTTTTGGTTAGCGGAGAAATGCGCTACCGCAAATACACAGGCAAGGACGAGGTCGAACGTATCTCTGCGGAGATTAGCGCAGATAAGGTTCAGTTCCTTAACGCCCGAAATGGCGGCGGCAACGAAAAGACAAACCCAAGCGAGGGTGATTTGGACTTCTAGTATTAGCATTGCCGAAGTCGATAGGGGGGGCGGCATAAGCTGCTCCCCCTATTTTTTTTTGCGTAGGTTGCTATATTGACTGACTAAATGCCAAAAGGAGTAGACTATGATGCTAGATGCAGAAAGTATCGAGCAAGATTAACGCGCAACGGGTGTGTTTATCACTTAGGTTATTTCGCAAAAGAAGAAGATGCCATAAAAGCTAGGTTAGATGCGGAACGCCAACACAATCGTGGTTCTAAGATCAAGTATCTTCATAGTTACTCAACTTCTTCCCTTCCCGTCGAAGTAGAAAATGATTCATATCTATACTTCCTATCCTTCAGCGGCGATAATCAACCAGAAAATCCTGAGAGGAGCTTAAGACTGGCCGTACTTGTTCAAGCAATAAAAGATGCATTAACAAGCAAAAGACCAGAGGATCAAAAAAATGCGCGACTCTGGTTTAGAGGAAAAATAAAGAGTGAACCTACTTATTCGTTCGTAGAGATATGTGAGGTGCTAGGGTTAAGCCCGAACTTTGTACAGCGAGGGATGAAAAAGGCCAACCGGAATAAAAAGAAAACTCTTCAATCACTAGGGAGAAGACTCGTTAGATCCACAAGGCCGGTGAGTGAGCAAAATGAACAAGGATGATCTAATCAAAGGGTTCGTAGACGGCAACTCTGACGTAGGCCAGTACGCCTCCAAGAATAAAATCTCGGCCCACAAGCTTCGCAAGATGGGCCGAGAAGTCTTGGGGGAAAAGGGCTGGATAGATGCGGTCACTTCAAAGAAGAAGAAGCAGTCTCAGTATGTCCTAGGTCGATCCTTCGAGTACAGGACCAGGGACATCTTTGAGAAAGCTGGCTATTTTGTTTTTCGGTCCGCGCAGTCCAGGGGGGTTGCAGATTTAATAGCCTTCAAGAAGGGTGAGGTTTTATTCATTCAGTGCAAGCGAAGCGGGGGCATAGATAGGGCGGAAGTTAATAAGCTTTTGAATCAATGTATAGAGATTGGGGTAACCCCACTTCTCGCCGAAAGACCAGACGGCAGGGAAACCAAACTATACGAAATTCATCGGGAAAACGGCAAGATAAAAAAAGAGCTATTCGAAATTAAGGATCAATAAGGAAAATCGCACAGTCTTCTATCTCGCCCCTGCTCCAAGTCCATACCCCAGCATCGGCGTAAAGCTTCCTTGCTTCTCTGTACTCCGCCACGGGCATTGAGCATTTTTTGATTTGTCTTTGGTAGAATATTTTTAAGTTGTTCGGTAGTTGCTCGTAGCTAGGCCAGTTGCTCTCCATGCACATGTCGGTGATCAAGACTGGGACGTTTGCATTCTCCAAGCAGATATTGAAGAGCATCCTGTGGTCAAAGTGCCCATATTCTCCAATTGGGTTATGAGAGAATATGTAGTCTGTTTTTATTTCAGCCACTCTCGTCGCGATGTCGGAGTATACGTCGGCAAGAAGGGGAGGGTTGGCCTGCCTGGATGGGGTTTTGTAGAACCCGGAGTTGTAATCAATGCAGGTGAGTTGGACATTATATCTTTGGCAAAGCTCCTGAAGTGGCTCCTTCCTCCTTCTACACCATTCCCTTTCAGGATTGTTAGCATCGGTAGAGCACATTATTATTTTGACATCGTAGCTATCGTCAAAGAATATCGGCCAACCCCAAAGTATCTCATCGTCGGGGTGTGCCATCACCATTGTAATCGACTTATTGCTCATCTATAATTTTCCTAACCTCGGTCATTGCATCACTCCAGCTACCATTGAATATTATATATTTTATTTTAAGCTCATTTAGCAAATCAATTGTTTCCGAATACAAATTTAAATAAGACGGGCCATATTCTTGACCTGCAGAGAAGTCATCAATTAGCAAATCAACATCTAATCCAGAAAGGAATCTAGGCTTTTCAATTGAACTCTTAACTATATTAATAGAGTCAAATTTAAATTTGTGAAAATTTAGCCAGTCTTCAGTTATGCTAAATGCATCTTCAAAGTTTCTAGCTGATAGTATGTGGACCTCAGACTTTTCTGATATTTCACTTATCGACTCTACCGAATAAGGGAGTGGTTCATCCTTCATTATTTCCGCCCTAGTAAAAGCACTGGGGTGAATTGAATTTCCGGGAAACTTTGGCAGTGCCCATTTTTGGATTCTTATCCAGTGGTTGTTAAGCGTACTGTCTAAATCAACATATACTTTTTTCATATTGTTCCTTAAGGGAGGAATAAGCCATGTCGAAAACCTTTTCCTTATTTAGCCAAATATTATAGTACACGGGAATTTCTTTTCTTAGGAGCTTCTCCTCTTCTTGAAGAAACTTAACAAGGTCCGGGTAGCTTGGGTTGTAAAAAGGAGGATCCCAATCTGAGTACCCAGTAGAGTAACCCGGCTGCACTTCTAGGAAATATGGGTTAAGGTCTTTGTCCATTATTACATCGACCCCTTGATGATTTAGCCCCAAGCTTCCAACTGAATCTACTATCATATCGTGATAGTTTTCGCAGAACTCTTGGCACATCTTGTTCCAGTATATGAACTCCTCGCGCATATCAGGGCGGAACTTGCCGGTGATTGCGACCCATTCATCTCGACTTGAAATCCTTGCGTATCCGCAAATTACCTTGGATCCAGCGACTATGATCCTGAATGAGTGATTGTACTTTCGACCAGAGATAGTGTCAATCAGCTTCACGCACATGGCGCGAGTCCCCGGTGTGGATACCGAAGGATTGTTCTTTAAACCCAAACAGTCATTTGCCGCTCGAAGGGCGCCGTTGTTTTCCAGAACTAACCAAGAACCCTTCCCTGTATTTTCGTTGTTCACCCGGATAAGATAGGGCGGCTCAATTCCCGAGATTGAAAGTTTTTTCTCGAACTCGTCCAGCGAATCAAACGCGAACGAGTCGGGGCAGGGTATACCACATTCCTTCCATTTTGAGAAAGCGGCATCTTTTGCATGGGAATACTTGAAAGCTGAAGGCTTGTTGACATTAAATCTGAAGCTTGATTCCCGAACGGCAATAATTTTCGCAGTATCCTCACTTGTAAATTCGGTATTTGGGCGCCAGAAACAAACATCTGCACTTGGCAGATCTTTAATCTTTTGGAATTCTCGTAAATTGCCAAAGTGCTTTTCAAGCATCTGACGCTCGAATACTCTCCACCGAACACCGTCATTAGCGTAACTAACTACCATCGGATAGCTCCTTTGCGAATTCTACGTACTGAGAATTATCCCCTGAATATGTAAAGAACTGATAATATGGGCTGTTAGAGTTTAGACCATATAGTTGCCAGCGACTAGCAATCTCGTATGGAACTTCAGACTTGGGGATAGTTATTGCTGGGGACTTCAAATCGCCGACTATTGAATCCTGAAATATCTCACAAAGGATAGACGAGTTAGATTCTATTCTATATGCGAGATCTTCTAAATCAAATACACGAACCCTATCTAACAGATCTTTAAATACCAAGGGGGACGCGGTTGTTAGGGTCTGGTTAAGGTTCGAATATTCTAGATGCAAGCCTAAGTTTAGGACGGAAAAATTGCGACCGCCGCCTAGCAAGCTTTCGAACCCTCGGCGAATACCAACAATTGCTATCCCGGGCAGTCCGCCCAGTTGCTTGTTGCTGCAGCTAATAAAAATCTTAGCTTCGCTTGGTATAGGGTAATAAGGGAAAGAGCTTACGCAGTCGCAAATATCCCCTCCCGAATAATAGGTAGAGGAAGAGGTTTCGAGAGTGCAAGCAAGTTTGAGAACCTCCCCCGATGAAGATGAATTTTTTAGTGGATTTTCTCTCAGGGCTATTTCAGCCCATCTCTTGTGGAACTTGCCCTTGGGAGGGATTACTTCTATCCGTCTACGGGTAGAGGCTATGGATGCTTCAATCCCGAGGGTGGCACTTCCAGGGATTAGCGCAATATTGAAGTCTGCGAGTTTGAATTTTTCAGAAAGCTCGGTTTTCAAATCGCGATAAGTATTTATAAACTGCGTATCGCGATGAGAATAAGATACCTCATGGTTTATTTTTATATCTGGATTTGGACCAAACATCGTACCGCTTTCTCAGGGCTTCATAAGCAATATTAAAGTGGGCTTCCTTGTCGAGCCAGTTGTCGTAGTACTCAGGGATTTCACGGTACAAGTCGTTTTTCTCGTTAACCAGCCAGTCAACAAGCTCTTTGGGCTTGTATGGGTTCCAGAATGGCGGGGTGGTCCGGTTGGTGTCTCCGCAGAAGTAGAAAGGTTGCACCTCAATAAAGTATAAATTTTCCTCTGAGTCTAATATTAGATCTACGCCTTGGTGATCTAAGCCAAGAGAAGATACGGCCCTGCATATCTCGTCGTTATTATCTTTGACTATTCTTTGTATTCGCTTATTTTCCTGAAGCCAAATGCTTTTGTGGGACTCTTTAAATTTGGCTGTTATAGCTAGCCAGCTGTCGCCAATTCTAGCATATGCACTAACCACCTTGTCCCCAGCAACTGCAATACGATATGAAATATGACGGCCTTCTCTTCTGGTGTCCACGAATTGCACAGCGAACATTCTAGGTGTGTAGCCTCCTCGACTCATTCTATCGGAAATCAACTTCGGCAAACACAACTCCAAATCGGCATCAGATTCTATAAGGTAAGTTCCTTCGCCCGTTGCTAGGTTGTTTAGCCGAATCAGGTATGGGAACTCTAATCCAGATTCTTCTATTTGTTCTCGACTAGCGAATTCTACAAATTTAGGGTGCGGTATGCTGTTTGATTTCCAGTTACCAAAACACTCAAGCTTGCAAGCGGTATAAGGAAATCCATCCATTGAGTTCACCACAAAACTCCTTGGGTGCATTCTTTTTTCTTCTGATAAATATTGAAGGGACTGACTTAGCGTTATTCCCTCGGTGTTGTTTCTTATTATAAGGACATCGCCCCCAGATAAAATATTTTCTCCAAAATTTTTAACGCAAGCCTGAAGTTCGCCAGGCCTCCAGTACGGATTATTACCAATGGTCGAGAAGCTCATTTTAATTCTCGCTCCCACCATAGTTTAACTTCTGGGTGTCCTGCATGCACGGCGATAGGCGTTTCGCACTTAACTTCGCTCCTGCAGACAAGCCAGTTTTCGCACAATGCATATGGGCTAGTTTTTTTACGCCAAATAGCTCTAGCTAAAGATGCTTGCCCCCTGCTGGGCATAAATTCTTGTTCATCAATAATGCAATCTAGAAAAGAACTAGACTTACTATTGTAGAAAATTACCCCCATATTTAAAGCTGTCATCCCCCTAGGCATCTCCCTAAGCGCACCAAGGTCCATTGGTCCCACATCAGCGCCAATGTCCAAGTCCCCCATGGGGGAGGCCGTGCGATCGTCGGTAGGAGCAAAAATAAATCTGCGCGGGTTCTGTGCCATAGCGATGCCAAAATTTTCCGCTATGTCAAAACCGTTATTAATAAACCTGTTAACTACATAAACATCGTTGTCTAGGTATAGGGTGTTTCGGAATGCGGATTTTTTAAGGGCGTGCAGCCTGAAGAGGCTGCTGTTCCTGTTCCCCCTTCTCTCATCAAAATTAACAGTTTTGTACTTTGTCACATGGTCTTGACCTAGGTCGGGTATATCGATGTCGGACCAGACATTTATATCTATATCGCCTATGTATTTTCGGACACTGGATATAGAGTTTCCCAAATGTCCATTGTCCAAGTCTCTGCTTCCACAAAGGACATATACGACACCTCTGGATTTATGCGCCGTCATCAGTGACTCCTTTAAATAAATATAGGTAATCGAGAGACCGGCGCCGCCATGTCCAGTTTTCTTCAATTTCCTTACGGGCCGCTTTGCCCATCTCGGATACAAGATCGTCGGAATGAGCCAACTTAGAAAGGAAGCCGCAAATCTCCTTTACCGAAGTTTTAGCTTCTAACTCAGTTTGCCATCCGCTAGCAATAAATCCATTTTCCCCATGAGTGATCAGCTCTTCAATGCAGCCATTTACCGTACTAACTACGGGGACTCCGCAGGCGCTTGCCTCGAAGGCTGGGTTAGGTGTTCCCTCAGAGTACTTGTGGCTTGTGCTGAGGTAAACATCTAGACCATTGTAAAACTCCCGCATTTCGTCTTGGGATTTTAGCGAATTGGTATCCATGGAATTTACGCGATGAACCACAAATTCGATATCTTCTCCTGAAAGATTGAGCATTACTTTTTTTAGTACCGCATCGAATCCTTTAAAATCTATAGTATGGCCACTGGCCTTGTTTCGGATCGAGCCCACCCAGCCCACACGTAGCTTTTTAGATTTTCGGTCAGTTGATTTTTCTATGCAGAATTTATTTTCATCTACTCCGTTCATGCACAGCGCGGGGGAATCCACCCCCCAGGTTTTTAGCTGCTTCCAGAGGGAGGGCGAAACTGCCCCCGATCTCTTATAGGCCCTTGCGGTATTAGGTACATTTGCCCAGGCGGAATGCATGAATTGCCAACTTGTGAGAGTAGATACTACGTTAGTAAGCTCGCTCGCGTGTATGGGTTGCAATGTACAGCCGAAGTTCATTGGCTTATCCCCCGAAAAATCAATAAGATAATAAAAAAATCCAAGGAATAAAGCCACGTCGTATTGATGAAGCTCTCGAATGCCATTGCTCTCTGCGGCCTTACTAAATTCTTTATGGTATCTAATCTCGGTATCAAAATTAATTAAATTTTGCTTAAGGGCAGCTGCCTTATGGGCGTATGCCCATCCTGGGAAATCTACTAAAATCATAAGCGATTTATTTGAGCATGTCATAATTTAAAGTTTTCTTTTCTTTCAAATTGGCTAAGCTTCGATCATTAACTTTATCACAAAAAAAATAATAGAGACACCCGTGCAGGAAGTCTTCAGGCGGCCACTCCCCAAAAAAACAAAGACAATCGTTTGAACCAAGAAAGCAATCGTGAAACACTCCCCTATCTCGGGAAAAGCAACAGAGGGGGGCAGGGCATGGCGAATGGGGCTAGATTGCTTGACGAATGGGCGAATCCGCAGTTTCTTGCGGCTCCCCGCAAGAGTAGGGATTTGTATTTCTTCCTGCTGACCGCGACTCCACCAGCCGCACCCATGGGCCTTATCTGGTGCCAAGGGGACAAGGGGCTGCCAAGCCTCGCTCGAAAGGCCCAGATTTCGATCCCGACCGACATCTTGGCGCTAGAGAAGATCGGATTCGCAAAGCACGATGCCAAGGCGGGACTGATTTTTCTCAATCGAGCAGTGCGCCGGGGATTCATCCAGAGCTATTCTTTGCGCAATGTCAACTCTTGGAAAAAGAGATTCGCTGCAATCCCGAATTCTCCCCTAAAGGAAGAATGGCGAACCGAGATTGTAAATGCCTCAACCGAATATCCTAAGAATATCGCTGCTAAAATCCAGCAGCTATTCGCCAGCGAGCAAGAGCTAGGGGGCGCTTCGAATGGGAAGTCCCCGCAAGCTGTTGAGATAGTTCGATATTTTGCGGACACTTTTGCGGAGAAGGGCTATGGCACCTATGTGGCAAATTGGGGCAAGGAAGTCCAAGTAGCAAAAGAGATTCTCGGGGTTATTGGGTTCGAGGATATTAAGATGCGGATAGATTTATACTTCAAAGATGAGTGGCTTTCACAGATGGCCTCATTGGACTTTATGTCATTTAGGAGAAATATAAATAAATTCGCAAAAAGCGCAAGTTCTATGCCAACTAAGAAGGACCTTGAGGGGTATTGGGCTATTGTTAACAAGGGTGAAAAATGAGCTTAAGGAATAATATAATATCGTATTTGGACTCTAAGGGCTGGCGATACTTGGAACAGGGTGGAGAGATTAGGCTTAAGAAGTGCCCCTTTTGTGATTCTACATCGCGGGCTCCTTTCTCTATTGATCCGCATGAGGGTTATGCAAAGTGCCATAGGTGCGACTGGAAGGGGGGGTTATCTCTGCTCAAAGCTTCGCAAGGGGATCTGGTTTCCTCGGCGGCTTCTTTCACCGCTGGAAAGAAGAAAGAGATAGTTAAGCCTCCCCCTTCTATCATGGAGAAGTTCCATAGGGAATTCATGGAGGACGAAAGCACGCTGTCCTCCTATTGCAAATGGCGAGAGCTGCTCCCGGAAACCGTAGCGAAATTCAAGATTGGTTTCGACAGGAGTAATGGAGCCATAGCCTTTCCTTACTACCTAAAAGGGGAACTTATTTCCATAAAGCTTAAAAAGAAAAAAGCGGATGGATCAAAGTTCATAACACGGTGGACTCCACCGGGGGGAACGGGCGGCAAGAGTAGATCCACTCTATTTAATGTTGATTTACTTACTGGCAACGAGACAGTCTATATAGTCGAAGGGGAAGAAGACTGTATGGTCCTATCACAATCCGGCTTAAAGAATGTTGTGAGTGTCCCGAATGGTGCTCAGTCCTGCGTTGGGGATTTCTTGGATGCAGTGGAGCCCTTTGAAGATATTGTCATATGCTTTGATGAAGATGAGGCTGGGCGAACGGGCGCAGCTAAGCTCGCATCGGCATTGGGCGAGGCCAGATGCCGAGTTGCAAATCTGCCAGAGGGAGTCCTCATAGGAGATACTGGCAATACGGCAAAGGACATAACCGACTTCGCAAAGGCTGGGAAATTATCCGAAGCACTGGATCGGATCGAGAATGCGGAGGGCGAAGCTCCAGAGTCAATTCGCCACATAAGTTCATTTGTTGAGGAGTTTAGAGACAGCTTTATAAATGGGCCAAGGGACAGGGGCGCCACTACTGGATTCCCGAGCTTGGACGACCTTATCGGAGGAAGGCGCACCGGAGAGGTTACTGTCGTCTCCGGGAACACAGGAAGCGGCAAGAGCACCTTTTGCTTAAATACTGCGCTGAACATAGCGGCCACAGGGGAAGCGGTTCTGCTGGGGAGCTTCGAGCAAACGATTCCTGCGATTATGCGAAAGATGGCTCAAATGGTTTCAGGGCGGTGGTGGAGCTTGAGGGAAGATGACTTGGGCAAAGTCATGAGCATAGATGACTTGGACAAGGTGGTTAAAGTATTCTCGGAGATACCCCTGTATGTGATTAATGTATTTGGCCAAATGCATACGGAAGAGTTTACGGAGTGCGTAAAGTTTGCTCGAAGGAGGCTCAAGGTTAAGACTGTGATCTTGGACCACATTCACTTCATGCTCAAGCATGATCGAGCCGATTCTGAAAGAATTGAAATTGACAACACTATGCTAACGCTAAAGCAGATGACTATTGAGCGCGATCTTTCTTGCTACGTAGTCGCGCACCCCAGGAAGAAGCAAGACGAAAACCCAGTTATTGGCATTGAGGACTTTAGGGGGTCAAGTTTCATTAGCCAAGTGGCAGATAATGTTCTTGTGGTATGGCGAGACAGGGACATCGCCAAACTAGATCCGACGATGGGCCGGGCGGAAATCCACTCATTGAAATGTCGTTCAGAGTCGGGGTCGGAAGGGAAGATTGATATGGCATTTTCTTATTCGGGCCAGAAATTTGTCGATCACAAAACAGAGTACATAAAGCCCGTTTGGGACGGGGGTGGAGAGGAGGATGATGATGAGTACATTGAATCTAGCTTCTGACTGGAGAGCGATCCGGGTAAAGAGTCCAGCCGGGGTTTGGTACATCGCGAGAACCCACGATGACGCGGTCAAAATGAGGAAGGGTAATCGCCTAAACGAAGACGGGGAGAATAGGGCTAGAGCTGTTTTTTTCAGAGAGGAGCTAAATCATTCCCTTCCGATGCTTGAGTCTTTAACCGCTGCGGATAGGCAAAGTTGGTTAGGGGAAATCATCCAAATCAAAGAGATAATGCAGGCTGCGACCGTCACGAAGGTTACCGTAAAGGAAATTAATTATTCGGGTTAGCATAGCTATCCTCCCGACAAGAAACTGGGCCAAACAAGAAATAGTAATTATCATTAGCGTATGGAATTTTTTTATCCACAAGGAATCCTCCGTATAGAAGTTCTCCTTTGGAATTTCTTTTCCATTCACTATTCATATATGCCATTAAGCTTGATGGCTTCCCGGTTTCAAAATTTAGCATTAACAAAAATATAAGTCCGATACTTGGGTAGTCAATAAATGCAAGAGCTAGAAAAAAAAGATAAAGATAAAGAGAAGAAAAAGCCTTTACCAAAGTGGAAGCAGGGCTTTAATATAGTCTACTCCGCCGATGAGCATTGCGCCGCCCACAGGGCCCCATACAATCCGGCGAAAAAGCCTGAGCTTTCCATAAGGAGCGCGGTATTGGCAAATGCACTCGGCGACTTTGCCTTAGGGGAAGGGAAGGCTTACGTTGAAGCCCTTAGCTGGCTTAAGGGGGATTCTAAGTCGATGCCTGGTTATAGCTTCATCGACATATGTGACGCTTTCGGGATATCATCCGATGCCGCAAGGGAATCTATATTAAAAGAGACACATGGGCGTGCCCGTCTTAAGAACATAGTAGGAAGGTATAACTAGTGCCGGATTCAAGGAACACCGAATATTATAAGAAAATTCAAAGTAAGCATGGTGAAGATTATTCAGATATGCAAAACAAGATTGCAGAAAAATGCGACAGCATAAAGGCCCTCTTAATAGATAAAAATAAAAAGTATGGGAACAGCGCAACTTCCCCTTTGAGAATTTTCAGCAACGGAGGCCCGATAGAGGGGCTCTTGGTGAGGTGTGACGATAAGCTTTCGCGGATAAAAACTACGGGGCTGAAGGATTCAGGAGAGGACCAAGTGATTGACCTCATAGGGTACCTCGTCTTAATATCGATACAAACAGATTCAGAAACAAAATAAATGCATCAGGCAAATTGCAGTTGGCAAATCAACATTGACTTACCAGGCCCCAGTTGGCAGAACTGCTTCTTTAACTTAGGGGATTTCTAATGGTAAGCAGCATTCTTTCAGAAAAGTTTTTAGGCGGTTATTCGCAGAAGTCTCCACCCTTTGGGGGTAATGGCCTTGGGTATTTGGTCTACAAAAGAACATACGCAAGGGAGATAGAAGAACTTGGCATTAAGGAGGAATGGTGGCAGACCGTTGCGCGGTGCGTAGAGGGCGCTCAGGCAATTGGGGCGGACTACTCCCAAGCGGAAGCTGAGCGGCTTTACGATTATGTTTTTAATCTAAAAGGCTCTTTCTCGGGAAGGGCGCTTTGGCAACTCGGTACCAACATGATCGATAAGTTCGGCGGGCCATCGCTCCTCAACTGTTATTTCACAAATATCGAGGATATAAAAGACTTTGAATTTCTCATGACGCACCTCATGTTAGGGGGCGGCGTCGGCTTTTCGGTTGAGCGGTCAAGTATACACTCATTTAAAAAAATTAAAACCGCCGTTGTTATTAATCATAAGAAAACTAATGACGCTGATTTCATTGTCCCTGACAGCAGGCAGGGATGGGCTGCATTATTGAGCAAGGTATTAACGGCGTTCTTCGAGACAGGGGACTCCTTCTCTTACTCCACGATTCTGATTCGCGGCAAGGGCGCAACCCTCAAAACATTCGGGGGAACGGCGAGTGGGCCTGAGGTTCTCATTGAAGGCATTGATGATATTTGCGGAATATTAGCAATGCGAGAAGGTAAGAAAATTCGGTCCATTGATGCTCTTGATATCTGCAATGTAATTGGGAAAATTGTTGTTGCTGGTTCGGCAAGACGCTCCGCGCAGATAGCGGCAGGGGACCCGGATGACTATCTGTTTTTGCGGGCTAAGCGTTGGGACAAAGGTAATATTCCTGCGTACAGAGCCAATAGCAATAACTCAATTCTGGCAGACAGCTTTGATGAGATTATTGAAGAAGTATGGAATGGCTACATGGGGAATGGGGAACCTTACGGTCTCCTCAACCGAAAGCTAGCACGGCAGTACGGTCGCCTCGGGGAGAAGGTGAACGATTCGAAAGTAATAGGCACAAACCCGTGCAGCGAAATTTGGTTGGAGGATGGAGAGAACTGTAATCTGTCCGAAATATTCTTGCCTAGGGTTGAATCCAGAGAAGAACTTTATGACCTGAGCAAACTTCTTTACAAGACACAGAAAGCCATTACCTCACTGCATTTCCCGTTCGCAAAGACCAGGGAGACAAGTTATCGAAACCGAAGACTTGGGCTTGGCATAACTGGGTGGCTGCAGTCTTCCAAATCACAGATTGGCTGGCTTGATGGATGCTACAAGAGCCTCAGGAAGTTCGATGAATCTTGGTCCAAGAAAAAAGGAATAAATAAATCAATCAAGCTCACGACAGTTAAGCCCTCAGGCACGCTTAGCCTTTTGCCATTTGTTACCCCGGGGATCCACCCGGGTTATTCTAGGTACTTTATCCGGCGAGTTAGGATTGGCTCCCATGACCCGCTAGTAAACATCTGCAGAGAACTAGGGTATCCCGTTAAGTTTGACCGAGGAATTGATGGGCGAGAGAACCCCTTGCTCTGCGTAGTAGAGTTCCCATGCGAGTATCCAGAGGGAACAGTTTTAGCAAGCAGCCTTACGGCAATTGATCAATTGGAGTGGGTGGTAAAAGCTCAAACTCTCTGGAGCGACAATGCAGTAAGCGTAACTGTTTACTACAAAAAAGAAGAACTACCCGGTATCAAAGATTGGTTAAAGGAGAACTATGGCAAGAAGGTTAAATCCGTATCCTTCTTGCTCCATGCGGACCATGGGTTCGAGATGGCACCATATGAGCCCATATCAAAGGAGGAGTACGAGAAGCTAAAGAGCAAAATTACGCCCATAAGCAGAGTTGATGAAGTTGGCGAGGATGATTTGGGAGTAGAGTGCGATGGCGGGGCATGTCCAATCAAGTAGCGAAATAGCGCTAATAAGAGATTTAGCATTTGCAATTAGCGAATGTGATAAGATACTATTAATTGATGATAACAACAATGGCAAATTCTGCAACAGCATCGATACGGCAGTCGGGGACGAACTATGCTTTGCTGTCCGACCACATGCCGGTGTGGTTACTCTGGATTTTGACGAGCCTGGGGATCTCAATTTAGTCTTTGATGAAATTGTTAGTTATATTAGGGGCTTGGGGGGCAGGCCGGTCATTGTTGCTAGCGGCACTGTCGGGCATCTCCACTTGTTTTGCAGGATAGATGACGAAGAAATACAAACAGACATAAGAGACTTCCTATCATCCAAGGGTGTTTCTAGATGGCTAAGGGTTAATACTTTCATAAGACCCCCATTGTCTCCGCATAGGGCAGGCTTACCAGTATCCCTGGTTGAGCCAGGATCTCCCCAGAGAGCATTAGCGCTCTTAGGGAAGTCTATTATAAAAAAAGATTTACCTAGTGATATGCTTATGAAAATTAAGTATGGACTATTAAATCAAAATCAATACAGCAGCGGATCGGAGCTGACGCAAGCCATAGTAAACTCGTGCTATCTAAGCGGCTATACTCTCGAGGAAATTTTCGAACTTTTATCAAGGTCTGAGAATAGAGGTGGGAACTCGCTTAAGAAGAGGATAAAGGAGCGAGGGCATTCAAGGGCTATGGGGTGGCTGTCCTTAAGTTATGATAAGGCCAGCAGGTTTATAACTGCAAACAATTTGGAAGAGATTAGAAAATGGTCTTCTTCTATATGTGATCAGATATCCAGATTAGAAATAAATGGCAGGAGAAAGATATCGCTAATAAAAATCTTCATGGCGCACATAGACGTTGCCAGTCGGGCACGATCTTACAAGTACAACGCTAGCGTTAGGCAGTTGGCGGTTGCCTCCTCCGTTAGCTCCATTGTCACAGTGAGCAGAGCGAACAAGCAGCTTCAGGAACTCGGGATAGTGAAACGGATCACGGTGGGTCGAGAAAAGGTCGCTAGCTCTTGGGAGCTATCCTGCTCAAAAGGTGGCCTACGTGATACACTAGGTTCACCTTGTAGTACAAGCAATAACCATGAGGGGTGTGGGTATGATGTATCATCAGGGATACATTTTGATCACGATGCCTTCAGATACTCCTACGGGAGCAAGAGGGGGCTTGGGGCAGCCGCCGCTATTATTTTGGGGTGCCTGTTACAGTCAGATGGGGTCAGGGTCGCGCAGGTTTGCCGCCTAACGGGACTTTGCCGCAGCACGGTGGTCAGGGGGCTGAACCGGATGGAGGGCTTCTCCTTGGCCAAATCTGAGGGGTTCCTGTGGACAGCGGCGTCTGGGAATATCGATGCTCGCCTCGACCGAGTTGCGGAAGAGTTGGGCTTGCTAGGGGCCAGTGCCAATCAGAGCGAGAAGTATCGTGAGGAGCGTGAAAATTACTTGGCTAGGTATTCTCTGCGATAAATAGAAACAAACGCGCAAACTGCGTTCGCCATCGCGTTCCCCGTGGTCATCCCCGCCTTATCCAACGCGCCCCCCTTCAGGGTCTTCTTGAATACGGATAGCATCCCTTGGGTCCCATGCTTTTCAATCATTAGATCGCATAGCTTTTCGATTTTGATTCCTGCCATTCTTTCGAACTCGCTTGCGAACGGGCTTGGTTCAAATTTTGATTCCCAAAATTGAGGCCTATTATGAAGCCACTCCATTTGGTAATTAGGTGGAGCCGCGTCAGGCTGGGTGGTGTGGCAGTTGTGGCATAACAACAAATAATTGCTGGGGTGATCGGAGCCTCCCCTGCTGAATGCTTCGATGTGAGCTTTCTCCAGGGATCCCGAAACGGTCTTCCTGCATGCCCAGCAAGTAGTTGTTGCATACTTGATAGGAATATCTTTCTTCTTTAATAGCCGTGTTTGTGATATGCTTATAGAAGATGCAGAAGGAGGCTTTCGCCTTCTTTTTTTTTCTTTTTTATTAAGTGATATTATCATGGGCTAGTTTCCCCAAGGGAAATAAGCAAGTATAACGTTGGGGATTTACTATGCCTATAATTAGACTATTTATTGCAAACTTGGATTACGACACCAAAGAACTTGAAATCAGAAAATTCTTCAAGGACGTGGGACGCCCCACGGTTATTAATATAATTAAAGACAAAAAAACGGATAAGCCGAAAGGCTTTGGATTCATTACCTTAGACACGATGAATAAACCGGAGGACTGCTGGCGAAACAAGCTTCAGGGCAAGGAGCTTAATGGCAGACCAATCCATATTGATTTTGCCTTACCTAAGGTTGAAAAAAAGGATTAAATAAAATGTCAAATGAAACCGATAATGCGGGCAAGAAGGATACTAAATTCAAGCCTGGAAACAAAGCAGCAGCGGGAAGTCGATCCGGGGGCCGCCGCCCTAAGGAGATAACCGAAGCTCTTGATGGGTATACCTTAGAGGGGATGGCCATGCTTTGGCAAGTCGCAAATGACCCGGATCATGAATGGCATAAGAAGTTTGGGTTCGATGCCCTTAAGAATTTAGTCTCACATTGTGCGCCTAGGCGTAAGGAAATTTCCGGGGGAGAGGGCGGGCCCGTAGAGATATCTTTAGCGAACATGTTCTACGGGAACTCAATCCCTGACGAAGATACTGGTAATTCGGAAGAAAATTCTGAATAATCATTTTCAATGAATGGAATAAACGGGGAGATCGGAGAAAGGCTGAAGCAGTACAGGACCCACCCTGCGGCTTTTGCCAAAGACGTATTCAATGTCGAGCTAGACCCGTGGCAAATCGAAGCCATGGATGCGACCGCAAATAATCAAAAGGTAGCGATTGCGGGTTGCACTGGAGTTGGAAAAGATTTCCTAGCTGCGAACTTAATATGGTGGTTCCTATGCACCCATGATTACCCAAAAGTTATTTGCACGGCAGTAAAAAAAGAAACGTTAACGGACAACCTATGGGGTGAGATGTCCCGGCTTCAGCGGCGTTCTAAGTTAATCCAAGAGTTGTTCATGTTTGGGATGACTAAAATTGCAGCCAAGGGCGCTGAAGAGGAATGGTTCGCTGTAGCCAGAACAACCTCGAAAAAGTATTCAGCAGGAGGCGGGAATGCCCAGGCTGAGGGCTTGGCCGGTAAATATGCCGACGACACATTGGCTGTTGTTGATGAAGCCTCAGGCGTAGATGATGCGAACTTTGATGCCCTTGAGGGCAGCGCAAATACCCCCCGAAGAAAAATGCTGGTAATTGGGAACCCCCTTCGCCGAACTGGAAGGTTTGCGAAAATATTCTTAGATCAAAGGTTTGGCGACGGATGGTACAAGCAGCACGTTAGCTACTTGGATTCGTCTAGGACTTCGGGCACTCCCGAGGTTAGGGCCATTAGGGAAAGATGGATTGAGATGTATGGCAAGGATTCGGCTTATGTCCAAGCTCGAGTGTTTGGCAGGTTCCCACAGTCGAGCACTGACGACACAGTCTTTAGCCGCCAAGAAGTCCAGCTAGCCATGGATCGCGAAGTAGAAGAGGACGTTGAGCAGCCTATCTGCATAGGGATTGATGTCTCAAGATTTGGGACCGACGAAACTGTTTATATAGTACGCCGGGGTATGAAGATGCTCGACATGGTTTGCGAGTCGAAAACAGATGGGCCGCAAGTAGTAGGGCGGGCGATATCCCTAGCTGGCAAATGGGCTAAATCTTGGGAAGACCCTCAGAATGTCGTTGAGTTTCGGGTGGACGAAACCGGGCTTGGGGGCTCGGGGGTAGTTGACCCCCTCGTGGAGCAAGGGTGGATGGTCCGAGGGGTGCATAATGGTTCAAGGTCATACATGCCCGATGACTATTATAACCTTGGCTGCGAGCTTTGGATGGAGGACGGCAAGGACGTAGTGCAATCTTGTTCGATTATAGAAGACGAGATTCTTGCTAACCAATTGGAAATTAGGCAGTATAGGTTTACAGGCAAGGCAAGACAAAGAAGACTTCTAACAAAAGATGAAATGCGGAGGAGCGGGATAGGTAGTCCCGACAGGGCCGACGCATTTATATTAGCGTTCGCAAGTTCTACAAAAATTGGCCTTGGAGAAGCCGCGCTACAAGATTCCATATCATTCTTATAATATGTTTGAAAAAATAAAAAAAACTTTCGGGATACAGCAAAAAGAAGAGCGGACCGATGCCGCTTTAGTCCAAGCTTTTTTGCGTGGGGACGATCTTCCTTTTCAAGGCCAAGGTACCTTTGACCACGGGGTGCAAGACCCATATAGTCAAAACATTGCAGTCTTTCGCTGTATTAATATTATCTCAAGCTCTCTTAGTAGGGTTCCTTTGCGCTTAATGCGCAGGGGGCGGGAGATTAATAACGGCAAAGTTTATAATTTGCTAAACAAGCCCAACTCGGTTCAGAATAGAATTGAGTTTATAAACATGCTCCTTACCCAGCTGCATATATCTGGGAATGCTTTCGTTTATCTTGACGGCAGAAACTCCGAAGGCGTACCTAGATCCTTAATGCTGCTTCCTCCCGAGTCGGTATCCCCAATTAAGGGCGCTAGTATTTATGACTTAGAGGGATGGCGTTTGAAAACTGGCGCTCGCGACACGGTAGATATCGAAAGCTCTGATGTAATCCACGTCAAGTATGCGGCAAATCCGCAAGATCCAATTATGGGGATTGGTCCCTCCTCTATCGCTAGCTTGGCGGTGGATACTGATTTTGCAGCAGCTGTTTACAATAGAAGTGTAATGAAAAATGGGGGCCTTCCTTCTGGAATTTTATCCTATAAGGGACCAGGAAAGTTAACGGAGGAGATGAAGGAGGAGATCCGGCAGAGCTGGTATCGAACCTATGGTTCCCCAAGGGCATCCTCGCGGCTTGCGGTTACTAATTCAGATTGGACGTTCCAACCAACGGGAACAAGCCAGAAAGAAATGGAGTTCCTTGAAGCTCGCCGGTGGAATTTGATGGACATTGCACGAGCCTACAATGTTCCTGTGATGTATTTGAACGATGACTCTACTAGCGCAACCAGCGAAGCTAGCATCACCATACAGCGCAGGATGTTTTACGAAGAGAATCTAATTCCACTAGCTAGGAAGCTTCAGGAAATTATAACTTCAGAGTTTCTTGTCAAGGTTGACAATATGCTGAGTCTCGAGTTTGATTTCTCCAACATTGCAGCCCTTCAAGTTGACTACAATGAAAGAGTTAAGGCTGGGCAGGATTTGCAAAAGATGGGGTTCAGCATAAACCAAATCAATGAAAGACTGGAACTTGGATTAAGGGAAGAACCTTGGGGGGATGAGCATTTAGTCCCCGTGAACATGGTTCCTGCCCAGGATGTAGTTGATCACGATGTGCATCTTCCTTCGGGCGAGTCTGGCGAAGACCTTGTGGATTCCCCCGCAAAATCATTGGAAGGGACCGAAACGGCGTCTCTGCGCTGGTCCGTCTTGGCAAAGGGCGCGCAGCAAATCGAGATAAAATGTACTAACAAGATGAGGCGACTCTTCTTGAAGCAGAGGGCTTCGGTCTTGAAGGCGGTGGCTAGGGCGGAGCCTGAAGATTTAGCTTCGGTAAATAAAGCGGTTAGAGAAATTGACTCATCCGCATTTGCTGAGGCGATAGTGCCTTTTCTGATATCTAGTTACAGCGAGGGCAATATTTCAGCTTTCTCCGGGGTTAAGGAAATTGAGGGCATCACCCCCGTGGAGGGGGAGCTGGTCATATCAAGCGCGACAAGATATTGCGCGGAACGCTACGATTCTCTGACGAGTCTTTGCGAAGAGGCGAAGGATTTAGTCGAGCAAGAGATTAGTTCAGGACTTTCGCTTGGAGAGTCGTTGGAGGAAGTCCAGAAAAGAGTTAGGCAAACTTACAATATTATTATTGGAAGATCGAAAATGGTTTCAAGAACAGAAGTTTTTGCAGCCAGTAATTTTGCACGATATCGCTTTTTGGAAAAAGAAGGCAGCGTAAGCAAGGTCGAGTGGCTTTCTGGTCTTTGCCGGAATCATGGACCAATAGTCGGTTCTGCCAAGGTTGGGGAAAGTTTTCAAACTGGGCTGATTCACCCAGGCGAAGGTGGGGAAAGTGAAGATCAGAATATTGGGTGTAGCTGCTTGATTGCGGCGGCCCCAGAAGCCTAGCAATTTGCTTGTTTAGCCTTTAAAATTATTGAAAAGTGAACATTGAGCCTTTGCTCAATACGAAATGGGTGAAATTATGTCGGGAAAATCCGCTACTATGAACAATAGCCAGTCTGAGATGGGTGGTCAAATGAAGCCAGGAGGGGAGCCTTCGGAGTTTAGTCGGGCAAACTTAGTTGAGGACTTGGGGATTGCGGCGCCATCTGGCGACCTGTCAATTGACTTGGACAACAACAAGAAAGTTTTGCTTGAAAGGGGGATTACCATCAAGCACGCTCAAGCCGAGCCAGACATGGGCAAGGGCGTAGTCCAGTTTATTGCTTCTACTGAAGGGGTTAAACGGGACGGGAACCGTGTCCGTAACGATGGTTGGTCTTTTGATAACTTTGCCAAAAATCCACAATTCTTGTGGTGCCACGATTACAGCTCTCTCCCCATTGGAAAGCACGTTGATTGGAAAGTGGACAAAGTAGATGGAGAACCTGTTCTCCGCCTTTGGAGTCAGTTTTGTTCGGAAGACCTTTACCCATTCGCCGACAAGGTTCGGAAGATGTACGAAGAGGGCTTCCTTCGAGCCGGATCAATCGGTTGGATCCCTTTGAAGTATGAAACAATCGTAGACAAGAACGGGTATGCCGTTGGTTACGACTTCTTAGAAAATGACTTGCTTGAATTTTCGGCTGTCCCTGTGCCATCTGACCCGAATGCTTTAATTGAAGCAGTACAACGCGGAGTGCTTTCCTCCGAGGACATGGAAAGGCTTGTGGCTAACCGTAAGTCTAAAGACAACTTAAATCTTTCTTATCGGCTTACCAATCAAGAGCATTCCGCAGGAGCCGTTTCGGACAAAGAGGTGACTATTGTGAATGTTGAAGAAGATATCATTGATCCAATTGTGGCAGAAGGCGTTGAGCAACGAGCCTCAGGAAATAAGATAGGCCGAGGATGCGAAGCCGACCTTAGCGAAGAAGTTGAAGTTTCCGGCAAGGTTGAATCTGAGTTGCGAGGCGACGCGCGGGCCGAAGTTTCTGCCCCGGAAGAAACGATAGAAGCCGCTGAAGCCCGAGACGAAATTGAAACAGAAGAGTCTCGGCCTCATGCCCCAGAGCACGTTGAAACTGAGGAAGATAAAGAGGGCGAAGAGGGCGAAGAGGGCGAAGAAGACGAAGAAGACGAAGAGCGCGGGGGGATGGACGACGGGGACAGCGTAAAAGAAAAGCTAGTCTACGTGTTGCAGGAAGCAAGTAAGGACTTCACTACAAAAATTGTTTCCGCAGTCATGGAAGTCGTGGCTCTTGATGAAGATGGCGGGCGGTCGGGAGAGGCTTGCGGCGAAGATGAAACTGGCGCGGCTGAGGATTGCTCTGCCGAAGAAGAGCGCTCAAGCGAAGATGCTCCAGCCGAGAAGACCGACGCGGAGCTTTTGCTCGATCAACTGGTTTCAGCAGACGCGCCATATGTTCATTCGGCGGAGGAAGAAGCTGAAACGAGGATTGGGGCAAAAATGTCTCGCGAAAACAAAGACCGCTTGGGCCGATGCCGAGATGTTTTGAAGGATGTGGTTACGGAGATTGATAAGCTGATGGAGGAGCGCGACAGCGTTGAAAAGATTGACGATGAGCCGATGGACGGTGAAGCTCCAGAGGCAGACGAAGCTAAGATGAGCGTTTCGGAGGATTCAGTTGAGGCAGGGCTGGACTGGGCTCGAGCAGCAGATATGGCTGCTCTTATTAAGAAAAATCTAGGTCTGGTTGAGCCGGAAAAAACTCCGGGGATCTCATCGGAGTCCGTGCATGGCCGGGCGCAAGATATTCTAGCTGCACTTGGCGGAAAGCCCTCAAGCAAAGTTGAGAAGCATGAAGTTAAGTCGGACTATCTTAAGGAGCTTGTTAGGCGGGTCAAATCTCATAAGTGATAAATTTGACAGTTTTATAAAATTGTTATAAATTGCAATTGGCTGGTAATCGGCAGCTTTAGCTGCAGCGAATACACCGTCAAGTTCATTTAGACTTAGAAGATAAGACAAATAAAGATCAAACCATTTATCAATTGAAAGGATAATTAAAATGGCTTCAGAAAAAAATGTAATTATTCGTGGCGGCGAAGACGAAAATCTTCACACCATGATGGAGGTCCTTGAGGGGATTTCCGCTCGTACTAAGGAACTGGGCGATGTAGGTAGTGATGTTGACGATCTCAAAGGGGCTATTGAGCGTCTTTCGGCTCGTTGTGACCAGCTTGATAAAGAGCTGCCCCAAGGGCAGAAGGTGTTCGCGGCGGAGACTCCGGGCAAAGATTCGGCCCTTCGTGAGTTTGGCAGCACAATTTCTAGCGCATGGCGGCTCAAGCACTACGGTCGTGCGGGCGGAGCTGCTGGTAACGATGGCGATGCGACCACCGGGGGCGGCGTCCTTGTGCCGCAGATCACCTATGACAAGGTTGCTCGCATTGTAGAGGAGGCTTCGATCATTCGTAACATTGCTACGATTGTGCCGATGTCCTCCAACACGATGGTGATGCCAACCCGATCCAGTGGGCCTTCCGTTTCTTGGCTCGCTGATCAGGGCGCTGCGCAGGCGACCAAAACTTCGGTCGTGTTCGACAACCCGACGCTTTCCAGCAAAACGCTGATGGCGATTGACGAAGTTTCGGCTGAGCTGGACGAAGATTCCATTGTTGCCCTTGAGCCCTTCTTCGCTCAGATGTTTGCGGAAGCGGTTGGTAAGGAAGAGAACAAGCAGGCTTTCAATTCTTCTTCTCCCTTCACTGGCGTTGCCTCTGACAGCAACATTACCTCCGTCGAGTTTGGCAACGATGGCCAGGCCTTTGGCAGCGTTTCTCACTCTGACCTTGTTAACCTGCAGTATACCGCAGATCCCAAGGTTATCCACAAAGGAACCTTCATCATGCACCCTGATGCTTTTAAAGAGTGTGTGAACTTGAAGGACTCCAACGGTCGCCCGATCTATGCTTCGGCATGGTACGGTGGTGGCCCGGCTACGGGCGCAGCTCAGCCCAACGAGCCGGTCTCGCAGCAGGCGCAGGCTTCGATCCTCTTGGGTCGCCCTGCTTACCTGACGGAGACAATGCCGACTAGCGCAGCGAGCGCAATTTTCGCTGTGTTCGGCGACTTCAGCAAGTTTGCCTTCGGTGATCGCAAGCAGATGACCATTGATTGGTCGGATCAGGTTTACTATGAGCATGGTAACCTGGCGCTTCGTGTCCGTGAGCGTATCGCAATGAAGACCCTGATTACAGGGGCCTTCTCGCGACTGGCTGTCGGTAACGGCGGCAACTAAAAACTAAGTCTAATTTAGACTTAGTGTCTGGAGGGGTGCAGGGGTATTTCCTTGCACCCCTCTTTTTTTTGACCGGCTTCGAAAGATGAGGTAAAATATAAATATGAGAGTTAAATTAAAAGAGAAGCTAGATACTTCAATTGGCCCTAGGGAAATTGGGGAGGTAGACTTGCCGAAGGAGGAAGCTCTTAGCTTAATCCGCGACAACAAGGCGAGCTTGGCATCGCCCCCGGGGCGCTTTCTCGCTGGGGGGCGTGGTGTCCTGGACCGAATGCTGAAGACAATCTTGACTCGATAGGCGGATTGCGTTGTCTTTCAA
>Ga0307488_10000657_pt1 | contig 28725 bp, 32 predicted proteins | sample SB02metaG_FD_202248 | JGI IMG/M metagenome (GOLD analysis project Ga0307488, IMG submission 202248) | Sea-ice brine microbial communities from Beaufort Sea near Barrow, Alaska, United States - SB 0.2 | ecosystem: Environmental > Aquatic > Marine > Coastal | place: USA: Alaska | collected...
TTGCGTATATTCCACCAACTAAATAAATAATACCAGCCAACCATAAGGATAGTTCGTTCACCCACATTGTAGGTTTTTCCATAATGTATCTCATAAAAATTTCATACATCATCACAGCTACTATAACTGGGATTAAGTACTTAATTGTATGACTAATAAATAAAGTTATTCTATCGAACCAAGTAATTGGGAAATCGTCTTTGCTTGCAACTTTTTCAGTTTGTTCTTGTAATGACTTATCAAGCATAAATTTTTGAATTTTAAAAAAAGAAGGGCCTGTAAAGGCCCTTCAAGATTTTTTAGTAAACTATAAACTATAGGATACCGTTAGCTTTCATGTACGCTGTGTGCATTTCTATAAGTTGAGCAGCCTCAGGAGATTTTGTCTTCCAAGTTTCCCAAGCTTTTAATGCAGATTTTCTGAATTTTGCTCTATCAGCTTTTGACCAGTCATGAAGAGTAACACCAGAAGCATTTAATTCCTTAACAGCTTCTGCGTTTTTTCTCTCAACTAAACTAGTGATAGTTCTACCAGCAATTTCTATTCCAGCTTTCATAGCACCTCTTTCGTGAGCTTTTAAACCTTTCCAAACTTTAGTATTACAAGTTAGGTGGTCAGCTGGCATAGAATGAAAACCAGGATAAGTAGCGTACTTATTCTTTTCATAGTGTCCACCAGCAGTGTTAGTTGCTAAGCTAGAATAGTCAGCTCCATCAATCAGACCAGTTTGTAAAGCAGTTGGAACTTCACCAAAATCCATCACGATTGGTTTAGCACCTAGATCTGCAAATATCATACTTTCCATTCCTGGAGGTGATCTAAATTTAAAGTCTTTAATAGATGCTACAGTTGGAATTGGAACACTTGAGATAAGTGACTCATGTCCAGGTATCCACCATCCAATAAGTGTCATCCCATATTTGTTGTAAAGATTATCAACTGCTTTCTGAGCTCCTGGGAACTTTAAGAAATCGTATTGTTGATAAGGAGTATCGTATCCACCCATTACATCTCCAGCAAATTGAAATGCAGCATTTTTTCCAGTTTGGTAACCAGCACCTGTCATATCACAGTCAATAATTCCAGTTTGTGCAGAATTAAATACTTCAGCTGATTTTCCTGAAACTGAAGATGAATAAAACATTTGTATTTTTAAACTTCCACCAGAAAACTCTTCTACGTTTTTGGCGAATTGAGCTGCAACTTCACCATTTGGTGAGCTAGCAGTAAAGTGTGTTTCAACTTTTAAGGTTTTTGCGTTTGCAGAACCTATCAGTGCTACTAATGCTAAAGCAATAATAGCCTTATTTAATAGTTTGATCATATTTTCCTCTATTTGTTATTCTTTAATATGAGAATTAAACTATAAAAATTTAAAAGAGTCCCATCTTTTCTGTACAACCTTTAGTTGTTTAATTATTATATATAGTTTTTATATGTATTTATGCAACTCTAGAGGGGTATTTTTGATCTCTAAAATGCGCTTCAATATTTTCTAAAGCCAGCAGGCTCATTGCCGCTCTTGTTTCATTATTAGCACTACCAATGTGTGGAAGCGTAAAACAATTATCTAACTTCAAATATCTACTATCAAGATTAGGTTCATTATTAAAAACATCTAAACCTGCTGCGTAAATTTTTTTATTTTTTAAAGCTTCAATTAAAGCATCATCATCTACAGTCATGCCTCTTGAAGTATTAATAACAATTGCATGTGCTGGTAATAAATCAATCGCTTCTTTGTTTAATATATTCTTTGTCTCAGGTGTGGCTGGACAATGTACGGAAACAAAATCACAATAAGGTATCATTGTATTGATACTATCGTAGTATTTTGCTCCAGCTTCTAAGTCGGCTGAAATTTTTTTTCTATTATAATAAATAATTTTCATACCAAATCCTTTCGCTCTTTCAGCAACAATTTTACCTATTCTTCCCATTCCAATTATTCCTAAAGTTTTTCCAGTTAGTGGTTTACCAACCATAAAATTAGTAAAGTCTACTTTTGCATCTTTCCATTTTCCTGATTTGACGAGCACTAATCCTTCGTACGCTCTTCTTGCTGCACCCAGCATCAATAAAAGTGTAGTTTCAGCTACTGCATCGTTTAGAACATTTGGAGCATTTGTAATCACTATTTTTTTATTTTTTGCTGCTTCAATGTCGATGTTATCATAGCCAACAGCTATACTAGAAATAATTTTAAGCTTACCGTTCATGGAATTAAAAAAGCTTGAGTCAAATTTGTCCCAACTTGCCGCAATTACACCGTCATATTCGTTACATGTTTTTGCTAAATTTTCGTAAGGAATAGCTTCATCTTTTAGATTTAAAGTTACGTCAAATTTTTCTATTAAATGTTTTTCAGCAATATCAGAAATTTTTCGAGTAACTAAAATTTTTGGCTTCATAATTAGTGTGAGTTTCTTGGAATTCCTTTTTTCTTAACAATGTCAAGATAGACTCCTCTAGAGTTAATACAAGCCCCATCTTCTAGCTGACCTACGACGTCCCTTGAAATTTCTTGCCAAGGAGTTTGACTAACTAGTTTTGGTATTTTTTTCTTTTTCCTTCTTTTTTTAAACTCGGCTGTAGAAATTAGGAGATCAACTCTACTTTTATTTAAGTCTATTTTAATTTTATCTCCTGTTTTAACGATAGCTAAATCACCACCTACAGCAGACTCTGGCGAAACATTGAGAATAGAAGGGCTTTCCGAAGTACCACTTTGTCTACCATCGCCTAAAGTGGGCAGGGCATTAATCCCTTCTTTTAATAACCTATCAGGTGGCTGCATATTAACTACTTCAGCAGAGCCAGGATACCCTACGGGCCCACAACCACGAACCATTAAAATTGAATATTCATCAATCTTTAGTTTATTACTATTTATTCGACGGTGGTAATCCTCAGGCCCTTCAAACATTACGGCCTTTACCTCAAAAACATTTGGATGATCGGGGTTTGACAAATACCTTTCTCTGAACTCTTCACTAATTACCGAAGTTTTCATAACCGCTGAATTAAAGAAATTACTTTTCATTACTATAAATCCAGCCTTATCTACTACAGGATCATCAAAAGACTTTATAACATTTGTGTCTACATTAATTTTAATCTTTAAATTTTGCTCTAGTGTTTTTCCGCTAACTGTTTTAACAGATTTGTGTAATTTTTTTTGTCTTAGTAATTCTTGCATAACAGCAGGGATACCACCACTTCTATAAAATTTTTCCATTAAATGTTCTCCTGCTGGCTTACAGTTCACCAACAAAGGAATATCATGCCCTAGTTTTTGCCAGTCATTTAAATTAATTTTTACACCCATATGTTTTGCTATAGCCGATAAATGAGGAGGACAATTACTTGAAGCACCTATAGCACTCGCGACTACAATTGCATTCTCAAATGCTTTTTTTGTCATAATCTTTGACGGTGTTAAATCTTCAAAAACCATCTCAACAATTCTTTTTCCAGTTTCAAAAGAAATTTGACTACGCTCCCTGTAAGGAGCAGGAATAACAGCGCATCCTGTCAAAGACATTCCTAATGCTTCAGCAACAGAGTTCATGGAAGAAGCTGTACCCATTGTATTACAATGCCCAATACTCGGAGCAGAAGAAGCAACCATATCCATAAATTGTTCGTAATTAATCTTACCTTTACCTAAAAGTTTTCTAGCATCCCAAACAACGGTTCCTGATCCAACTAATTTTCCATCGTGGTATCCGTCTAACATTGGCCCACCAGATAAAACAATTGCTGGTATATTTACTGTTGCCGCCGCCATTAAAGCTGCAGGAGTAGTTTTGTCACAACCTGTTGTTAGCACCACACCATCAATTGGATAACCATACAAAATCTCAACAAGAGACAGATAAGATAAGTTCCTATCTAAAGCTGCTGTTGGTCGTTTACCCGTTTCTTGAATTGGATGTGTTGGAAATTCCATGGGAATTCCTCCTGCTTTTCTAATACCATCTTTTATTCTTGCACTGAGTTGTTGAAAATGACGATTACAAGGGGTGAGGTCACTACCTGATTGAGCTATACCAATAATTGGACTACCTGATTGCAACTCTTTTCTGGTTAAACCGTAGTTTAAGTAACGTTCTAAATACAAAGCTGTTTGCTCTGGATCTTTCGGATTATCAAACCATTGACGACTTCTTAAATTTTTTTTAGTCATTTATACCGGCATTAATTAGTTAAGTAATTTTTGTAATTAAAATATTGATTCACTTTATAAATGGAATAATTGTATAATAAAAGCATGAATAATCTAATCATTCTAAACAAAAACGACAATGTAGCAGTTACGCCTTTCCTAATTGACCCTCAAACAAAAATAAAAAGACAAAATATTGTTAGTGTTGACCAAATTCCATTTGGACACAAGATTTGTTTAAAGCCTATCAATAAAGGGGAACCAGTAATTAAATATGATCAAATTATCGGCTTTGCTTCAAAAAGCATAAAGCCTGGAGAACATGTTCATTCTCATAATTTAGAATTTAAAGAATTTAATAGAAAGTTTGCAATTACTGAAAAAAAAAATATAGCAACTGAGAAAAGTAATTTATTCTTCGAAGGCATTCTTCGAAAAAATGGGGATGTTGCAACCAGAAACTATATTGGCATTATTAGTACTGTAAATTGCTCAGCAACGGTTAGCAAAATGATTGCTGAAAAAATAAAGTACAGCAACATCCTTAGGGACTACCCAAATATTGATGGCATTGTACCAATCACTCACTCAACAGGATGCGGAATGAATACTGCTAGTGAAGGAATGCAAATATTTCAAAGAACAATCGATGGATTTAAAAATCACCCTAACTTTTCACATGTTTTTGTAATTGGCCTAGGTTGTGAAAGTGCGCAAATAAATTTATTTTCAGATTCAATGAAAAAACACAATCGTATTAATTTTTTAACTATTCAAGATGAAGGTGGCACTAAAAAAATTGTCGACAAAGTTTTTGGGCAAATACAAGATTTATTAAAAGAAGCTAATAATATTAAAAGAACTCCTCAAGCTGCTCATCATTTAACATTAGCACTACAATGCGGTGGATCCGATGGTTATTCTGGTATTTCTGCCAATCCATCTCTGGGTGTTGCTGCAGATCTTATTGTAAAAAATGGAGGAAGCTCGATTTTATCTGAAACCCCAGAAATATATGGTGCAGAACATTTATTAATTAATAGAGCTACTAATAAACAAGTAGCAGATAAATTAATTAAAAAAATTGAATGGTGGAAACATTACACAACCATTAACAATAGTTCGATGGATAACAACCCAGCACCCGGAAACAAAAAAGGTGGTTTGACGACTATACTAGAAAAATCGCTAGGTGCTGTTGCAAAAGGTGGCAATTCAATTCTTAATGATGTTTTGAGTTACGCAGAACCTTTAAAAAATAAAGGTTTTAACTTTATGGATTCACCTGGTTATGATCCTGTTTCTGTAACTGGGCAAGTTGCTTCAGGTGCTAATGTTATTTGTTTTACAACAGGCAGAGGATCTTGTTTTGGCTGTAAGCCTGTCCCTAGTTTAAAGCTAGCAACAAATACTGCCATGTTTAATAGAATGAGTGAAGATATGGATATCAATTGTGGGACAGTTATAGACAGCGAAGAAACTGTAGAACAAGCAGGTCAAAAAGTTTTTGATTTAATTTTGAAAACTGCATCAGGTCAAAAGTCTAAAAGTGAGAGTAATGGCTATGGTGACGAGGAGTTCAATCCATGGCAAGTCGGTGTTGTAATGTAGATATTGTTATTTAAGACAGTATTTATTTATAAAATGAAAAATAATCACAAATCATCATTAATCAAGATCATTCTGTTAGCCTCATTTGGTTTTTTTATGTTTGTATGCATGGACTCAATGGGCAAGTATTTGGGTGGAGTTATGCCTGTAACACAAGCTGTTTGGGGAAGATTTTTTTTTCATTTTTTAGCAATATTATTTTTTTTTTTACTTTTCAAACCAAAACTAAATATTAAGAAAAATTTTAAAATTCAAATAATCAGATCTTTATTAATGGTCACTGCAACTTTTTTTATGTTTAATTCTCTTCAAAGATTTGATCTGGTAGATATATACGTTGTATTCTTTACGGCCCCTCTGATTGTCTCTTTACTATCTGCTTATTTTTTAAAAGATATTCTTACATGGAAAGGTTTTTTACTAATGTTTTTAAGTTTTTGTTCAATAGTTTATTCGCTTGGACCTAGTATGAAAATTTTAAGTCTTGAACTAATATTCCCATTAGTCCCCCCTTTATGTTGGGCATTTTATCAATTTTTTACTAAACTTATCTCTGGAAACAACGAACCATTTACAGCAGTATTTTATACAGCGATAACAGGGACAATAATTTTTACAATCTATATCACTTTTAATTGGACGCCAATTGAAAAGAATATTTATTGGTTAGGACTTATTTTTTTAGGAGTCGCAGGGTTCATAAGTCATTTTATTATAATTTATGCCATACAACTTTCTAATTTGTCGTTTATTACAAATTTCCAATACTCACAGTTAGTTTGGTCAACAATTATCAACTTTTTAATTTTTGGAGTCCCAATAGACACAAGTAAAATTTTTGGAATAATTGGAGTCATTTGTTTTGGTATTTTATTTATAAGATCTGAAGGAACCAAAAAAATAATTAAATAAATTTTTATTTAATTTTTCCAATTAGGTTTTTTTTTATTTAAAAAACTAATAATTCCCTCTTTTGCATTTTCACTATTTAATAGATTGTAAAATGATTTTTTTTCCCTCTCTAAACCTTGATCAAGTAATTCATTATTAGAAATTAGTTTTTTTATTTCAACCAAGCTTGTTTTAGGTTTGTCAGCAAATTTTTCTGCAACTTTTATTGCTTCTATCAAAAAATTATTTTTATCCAATAAAACACTTACAAGTCCAAGTTCATAAGCTCTTTGTCCTGTAATAATTTCACCTGACATACAGAGATAATTTGCATTATTTTTACCAATAACGTGTTTTAATCTTTGTGTACCACCCATCCCAGGTATTAAGCCAAGATTAATTTCCGGCTGGCCAAATTTAGATTCTTTTGATGCGATAATAATATCGCACAACAGTGCAAGCTCCATGCCGCCACCTAAAGCATAACCCTCAACAGCTGCTAAAATAGGAATTTCAATTTCACTAATCTTATTAAAATAATTAAAAAGCCCTTTCGATTTTGCTGTCTCATAATTTAAATTATTAAGTTCTTTAATATCGGCTCCAGGAGAAAAAAATTTTTCATTGCCTAAAATCAAGATAGCTCTAATAGATGATTCTTGTTCCAGCTCCCTCAATCCTTCATAAATTTCCTTTGAAGTTTCGATATCTAATGCGTTATTTTCTCTCTGACGATCTATTACAAGAAGTCCCAAATGCTCTTTAATTCTAAGATTTATGTTTTTATAATTTTTCAAAACTATTTGTAGAATATTTTTTTTTAAATAACGTAAAATATATTAGTACTAAAATAATATATTGACTTAACTCATTTTAATCCAGCCTAGTGCACAGAAAAAACATTAATATTAGCATATAGAAGATGCCAACATTATTTGTAAAACTCATTTTAGGCGCTAACTATAATAAAATGTGAATTTACTTCTAAATAAAAACCCAAAATGGTTAATGTCTTTGTTTCTTAATTATTAAAAGCGTTTAACGTGATTTCAATGAAAGCCCAATTTAAAAAAAAAGGTTCAAACGAAGTGAGTGCAAATTCTGAAAATATACATAATGTTTCAAGACCCAATATCGATCATTTAGTAAAAAGAATAATGACAGAGAGAAGACGATAAAAAAAAAAAAGCGTCATAATGATGAGTATAGCACTTGTATCATTTGCGCTTATGTCATTTTTTTTTACAAAAAGTTAATTCACCAAAAGCACCAATTAATCTTCAAAAGTAAAAGGTAATAATATTTTTGAGGTGATTTCAAAAAAAAATTTAGACAATCTTTTAAAAAAATTAAAAAAAGAGTGTAAAAAAGACTGTATCTATTATTATCTATAAAATTTTGATATTTCTAAAGTTTTTCTAGCTGTAATTTTTTTTTCGGATCAGCCCGCTATCTCTTAAGCTTAAAATTTCCTTAATATTGCTAAAGCAATTAATCGTTGACTTGCTACTGTTTTAAGTTTTATCTACCCATTTTGAACATATAAAATAAGTGTACTAAAAAATAGAGTGTCCAAGATGTTATTACGTAAAACAATCGAAGAAAAAATTTTAGAAAATTTTGCAGAATATTCAGATTTGTTTGTCGAAGTTCAGTCTAGTTTTTTGACAGGGTTGTACAAGCGCTACCAAAGCTTAGAAAGTGCCAATCTTGTTTTATATTATGCGAAACATGTTCATCAAGATATTTTAAGACAAAAAGATTACGATCTTAATTTTAATCTCAGTTTAGAAAAATTTTGGGAAAATCATAGCTTATTTAAACCACAAAAAAATTCCTTAATTAATGTAGCTAATGAGACTTGTCTTTCCAAAGAAACTGCTAGAAGAAAAATTTTACAGCTAATAAAACAAAAAGTTCTTAGTAAGAAAAATAAGAATACAGGATGGCTGCCTAATGAGCAGTACAAAAAAAATTACAGTCTGTTTATTTTAGAAGAAATTGAAAATTTTTCAAAATTACTTAATTATGTGTGTAAAAAAATAGATCTTCCTATTTCTAGCGAAGAATTAAAAAATGAATTAAAAAGTCAATTTAATTTTTATTGGTTTCATTTTTTAGGTGCTCAACTCGAATACTTAAGATTATGGACCATACAACTTAAAGACCTTGAACTTACTCTTATAGGTTTGCAAGTTGTACGTATTTTTACCTCAAAAATAAAAGAAAAAAATTTATCTCATGAAAAAATATTCAATGAACCAAGTGTAATTAAAGATTTTAAGAGTGCAAGTATAAGTGCTACTTCTATATCAGAAGTCACCGGTATTCCAAGAGCAACTTGTATACGAAAACTTGGAAACTTAGTTAAATTAAAAATGATTGAACAAGACTTCATTTCAAAAAGATATTATCTTATCCCATCGAGTATTTCGAATGATGTAATTACCAAAGAGGTTACTCAAAAAGCAGTTAAAGCCTTTTGTGAATTTTATTTTATTTGTATAAAAGCAATAAGTACTAAAATTTCAAACTGATTAAAGCAAAAATACTTACGCATACAAACAAAAAAATAATAATCTTTGTATTGTTGTAAAAATTTATTTTTTTGGAATAATTCAATTTCTTGTTAAGATCATTCATATCTACTTTTCTTACTAGTTCTTCTCTTTGCAAATACTTGAATCTTCTATTTTCAATATCAAAAATAACATGCTTATTCATCTTCATAATATCTACTATTCAAGTGGATTGTAGATAATGAGTCAATATCTTTTCTTTGTAATTTATCGAAGAAATTGAGATAATAATTACTGTTTCATATAGTGAGTGATACCTTTTCTTAATTTCTCAAAAATTTCATCAATATGTTTTTTCTCACAAATATAAGGAGGTGCTAAGACCAATGCGTCAGCGGTTGCTTTAAAATTAACCCCATTAGCATAACAAGCTTTATAAATTTGAAAACCTGCTTTTCCTGGTTTATCTTGCATTCGAATATCAATCCCACCCATCATGCCATAACCTCTAATGCTCTCTATACAATCAAGATCTTTTAAAGAGTGCAACGCATCTTGAAAATAAGGAGACATTTTTTTTACTCTTTTAAAAATATCTTCTTTTTCAAATATATCTTGTACAGCAAGAGCAGCCGCTACTGCAACTGGAATTCCTGAATATGTATAACCATGAAACAATTCAATGGCTCCCTCTGGAGCAGTATCAACAATTGATTCATAAATGCTATCTCGAACTGCAACAACACCCATAGGCACAACACCATTTGTTGTTGCCTTAGCCATTGTCATTAAATCAGGTGTTACACCGAACTCTTGCGCGGCAAAAGCAGATCCTGTTCTACCCCAACCGGTAATCACCTCATCAAAAATTAAAAGAATATCATGTTTGTCACAAATTTTTCTTAGTTTATTTAAATAACCTTTTGGTGGAACTAAAGTTCCTGTTGATCCAGCAATAGGTTCGACAATACAGGCTGCAATTTCACCTTCAAATTTATTTGCAATCGTTTCTAAATCATCGGATATTTCTGAGCCGGTATCTGGTTGACCTTTAACAAATTTATGTTCAGGTAAAAAGGTATGCCGCATGTGTTTTACGCCTGGCATTAAAATACTTTTACACATTTCTTTATAATTGCTAAAACCACCTACAGATAAACCACCAATGTTCATTCCGTGGTAACCTCTATCACGACCAACAAATCTAAATTTTTTTTTATTTCCTTTAGAAGCATGGTAAGCCATAGAAATTTTAATTGCAGACTCAACTGCGGTTGATCCACAGATAGTATAAAAAATTTTATTTAAATCATCAGGCGTGTGTTTTGCAATTCGAGTTGCTAGTTCAAATGATCCTCCAAATCCCTGATTAAAAGGCAGGACAAAATCTAGTTTTCTTAATTGCTTACCAACCGCTTCAGCAATTTCTTCTCTACCATGGCCTAACGGATTGCAAAATAAACCAGAGCTGGCATCAATTAGGGTATTACCTTCATGGGTTTTTAAATAAACTCCTTTTGCTTCAGTAATCAATCTTGGATTTTTTTTGAAATCTCGATTGGCCGAAAAAGGCATCCAATGTTCGTTTAAAGAGTTAGGTATATTAGTTCTATGTGTGCTCATTTTTATTTAGTAAATTAACCAATTGATTAAATTATTCAATTACTAATATACAAGGATTGTTGTTATTTGAATAGAATAATCTCTATATAAACTAAATCAATGAAAAACTTAAAAAACTGGGATAAAAATAATTGGTTATCTTCAGCTAAATATATTTCAAGCTTTAATCATTTTTTAAATAAACAAACTAATTTTAACGAAGAAATAAAAGTTTTAGATATTGGTTGCGGTCGAGGGAAGATTATTTCAGCTCTTTCAAAAAAATATCAAATGAACAGTCTGCCTTTAGGGGTTGATGTTGTTAGTCATAAAGACACAGCAAAAAGAATAAGATTTGTAAAAATTAATGCCTTAAAATATTTAAGCATAACAAAAGAAAAATTTGATGTTATTTTATTCAAACAATCTATTCACTTTTTTAATTTTTTAGAAATTAAAAAAATTTTAAAATTCTCTAAAAAAAATCTTACACCCAAAGGGAAAATTATAATTTTTGCTCTCAATCCTAAAAAAAATCAATGGCCTTTATTTAAGACATTTAAATTAAAACTTATAAAGAGTTTTAAGAAAGATAAGATAATTTTAAGTTTAATTAAGTCTAGTTTTAAAAAATATAAAATTAATTATTTTACTTTTAAAGTAAAGACCTCAAGAGACTTATATATTCAAATGATTAAAAATAGATTCAATTCATGTCTTCTAAGTCTTACATCAAAAGAAATTAATAAAGGTGTAAAAGAGATTAAAACAAAATACAAAAAAAAATTAATATTTTTTGATAAACTAGTTTGCATTAGTTATAAAAAAATATGACAACATATGTTTTTCTTTTTTTTACATCTTTTTTAGCGGCAACTATTTTTCCATTTTCAAGTGAGTTAACCTTGGCTGCTTTATTAAAAATAGGAATTTACAGCCCACTCCTAATTATAGGCACCGCGAGTTTAGGAAATATTCTTGGTTCGATTTTTAATTGGGTTTTAGGTTTTTATTTATTAAAACATATAAACAAGAAGTGGTTTCCGTTTAAACAAAATCAAATTGATAAAGCCTCTAAGATATTTAGTAAATATGGAGTTTGGTCTTTGTTATTTGCTTGGGTACCGGTTATTGGAGATCCACTTACTTTAATAGCTGGAATTTTAAAAGTAAATTTTTTACATTTTTTAATTTTAGTTGCTGTAGGAAAAATTGGTAGATATCTTTTTGTATACTTAGTTTTTAATTAGATTAATCTTTCCAAAAGAAAATTCCACTCCCAACACCTAAAAAGATAGCTGATATAATCCAGGCATTTTCTTGGCTAGAAAACAAAACAAGCGCACCAAAAATAGCGATGGCAATACCTATCGTCTTTTTACCCATGTTTAATTTTGTGCATTAATTTATATTATGTTATTAGCCAAGATACGCCAATTGGCATTAAAATGAATAAAAATCTTTGGATTATTACAGCGAGTCAGATATTTAGTTTTACACCAGCACCCGTAAATGTTTTTTTAAGTGGAATTATTGGAAGCACATTAAGTCCAGCAAAATCATTACAGACCGTTCCAACTTCATTGATGATAGTAGGAATTGCTATTTTTTCTTTTTTTGCTGCAAAAATTATGAGCAAGATTGGAAGAAAAGCTGGATTTTTATATGCCGCAATTTTTAGTTCTTTTTCAGCTTTATTAGCTGCTTATGCTGTGTGGGATAAAAATTTTTATTTATTTTGTCTAGCTTGTTTTTTTATCGGTAATGGAATGTCTTTTACTCATCAGTATCGCTTTGCAGCAGCTGAAAGTGTAAAAAAATCGTTTATTCCAAAAGCGCTCTCTATCATAATGTTGGCAACAATCTTTTCTGCACTTCTCGGACCCAATATTGCTAATTTTAATAAAAACTTAATAGACGGACACCTGTATGTCGGATCTTACTTATCCTTAGCTGTCTTGACATCTGTACCTATTATATTTTTAAGCTTTTATAACCCAAATAAAGAACTTATTAGCTTTCATAATCATAAGAGGAGAAGTTATTTTGAACTTATTTCGCAGCCTAGGTTTTTACAAGCAGTTGTCTCTGCTGCTTTTGCTTATGCCGTTATGTCATTTTTAATGACTGCCACCCCCATTAATATGCATATTATGGAAAACTACAGCTTGAATAAAACTGGAATTGTTATTCAATTACATATTGTCAGTATGTTTTTACCGTCATTAATTACAGGAAATTTATTAAAAAAATTTGGGCACAGTAAAGTAATTTACGCAGGTGTAGGTTTTTATACTTTAACAATTTTACTAAGTTTTTTAGAACAATCGTTTTTTAATTATGTATTAGCTTTAGTTTTTTTAGGGATTGGATGGAACTTTTTGTACTTGTCAGGAACTGGTTTACTTGTGTTGTCCTATAAACAAGAGGAAAAATTTAAAGCACAAGGATTTAACGATATAATCGTTTTTTCGATACAAGCTTTAGCAAGCCTATCCGCAGGCTATATGTTAAGTGTGACAAGTTGGAGAGTCATGAATTTAATTGCTATTCCATTTTTAATTTTAATTATTTATTCATCTATTAGAGCTGACGTATCTAAAGCCAGTAGATAAAAAAATTAGAATTTTTAATTAGGATATTTTAATATTTGTAAAATTTTATAGTGTAATTTTTTATTAGAGGTAGCTAATATATTTCCACCATTTATTGCCGATTTATTGTTCCAAGTACTAACAACGCCCCCTGCTTTCTCAATTATAGGAATAAGCGGGACTATGTCAAAAGACTTAAGATTAGTCTCAATCACAGCCTCTACCTTGCCTTCTGCGAGCAAACAAAAGTTTAAAGCATCAAATGTTGCGGCGCCAAAATAAGAAACTAAAGACCTAACTTTCCTTATTTTATTATTATATTTTTTTAAGAAAAGTGTTTCATGCAAGTGACCTATAACTTTACATTTTTTTAAATTAGTTTCTTTAGATGTTCTTAAAGTATTTTTTTTAACATTAACTAGATAAGATTTTTTTTGATCATTTATATAAAACTTATTTAAATCTGGAAAATTTGCTAAGCCTAAAATAGGCTGATTTTTATGAGTTAATCCAATTAAATTTGACCAAGTCGATGCACCAACCATAAAAGCTCTCGTTCCATCAATAGGATCTATATACCACTTATAGTCATTATCAGAAAATTTTTCCAAAAATTCCTCACCCAGAATAGAGTCTTTAGGAAACTTTTTTATAATATTATTTCTTATAAATTTTTCAAAAGCTTTATCTAAGTTTGTTACAGGATCATAAATTTTTTTATCTTTAGATTTATTATTAATCGTAAAACCATATTTTGAATTTTTTACATAAAAATAATTAAGTTTTTTAGGTAAATTTTTTAAGAGATTAAATGGCTTATTATAATTCATATAGTGTAATTAACTAATAAACTTATATGGAGCAAGTTTTTATGACAAGAGATCTAGAATTTATTTAAGCTTTTTTACAGCAAAATAAGAAATAATTTCTATGTTTAAGTTTAGAAAATCAGTAATTAATTCTTCCGAGGGTCTTATATTTTTAATCTTGCCGTCTTTGCCAGCTTTACCATCAGGTGTTAATAGCACAAAATGACTTTTTTGAATTCCATCATCAATAATTTTGGCAATAGTTTTGTAGGAATATTCAGGAATATTTTTTGCTATTTCTTCCTTATAAATTTCTTTGCCTAATTCATTAGAATGAAATATTTGAAGAAAAATTTTACTTCTCTTAATATTTTTAAAACACCAGCCTAGAGATGATTTCTTGTTGAGCATCTTTGAAATATAGTGAATAAAATCTGATATTTCTAAACCTAAATTTTTAAAAGAATCATCTTTTATTTTAAAAGGTAACTTATGTAAGTTTAAATTAGCTAGTATTCTCTTATCTCTTAATTTTTGTTCTTTCATAAAAATCTTTTACAAAAAGCTAAAAAGAATTAAGAATTGACCTTTTTAGCAGATTTATTTTAACGCTTGCAATATGGTTAACTTAGCGCAGAGCATTTTTATCAAAGTAGACAAATTAAGTACAGTTTTAATTTTAGGGAAATAAATTAAGTTATTTACCTGTAATCCACATTAGTTTTTTGAAAAAAATATAAGAATAGAGCAACTGCAGGACCTATTCCAAAAGCGTAGAGCAAGGTTCCAATACCTGCTATGCCGCCCAAAAACCATCCAATTAAAACTACAATTATTTCAATAGAGGCTCTAACTAAAGCTATCGGCGCATTAGTTTTTTTTTGTAACCCAGTCATCAAGCCATCTCTTGGCCCAGCTCCTAAGTTGGTTATCAGATACATAGCTGTGCCAAAACCAACTAATAATATTCCAGCAACAATCATAAGAAACTGGAAAAAATATTCATCAGGTTTATCAACGTAGTAAATCGTTAGATCAATCATAATAGCAATAATTATAAAATTGATAACTGTACCTATGCCTACTTTTTGATCTAAAAAAAACCAAAGTAACAAAACTAAAAAACTCACCAGAAAAGCAATGGTTCCAATGGATAAACCGAGATTTATAGCTATCCCCTGATGAAGAACATTCCAAGGTGAAGCACCAATACCCGAAACAATTAGAAGTCCTTCACCAAAACCAAAAAAAGTTAGGCCCAAGCAAAGATAAAACAAAGTTTTCAAAGAAGGCTTGAAGTTAGTTGAAGATTTAGAGCTCCAAGATAGCTTAGGAATTTTTTTAATTTGCAGAAACATTGGTTTATCTATCAAATGTCAAAAGTATACACAATCAACTAATTATTCTATATTCAACCATTATATGAGCGAAAAAAATTTTTTTGATTTTAACTTTGAAGGTTTAAAACTTTTTTTAAACAAAGATTTAAAAATTGAAGATAAAAAAATTTCTATGCGTAGCAAGCAGATTTGGCAATCTGTTTATAAAAAAGGTTCTTTTGAGATTAATAATTTAACCACATTTCCCTTAGAACTTAGAAATAAGCTTAATAATTTAATTAGCTTGCAAAAGCCAAAAATTGTAAAAACTCAAACTTCAAATGACGGAACTATAAAGTGGTTAATTAAGCTTTTTGATGGCAATGAAGTGGAGTGTGTTTATATTCCAGAAAAAACGAGAGCTACTCTTTGCATATCTTCTCAGGTAGGGTGTACATTAAACTGTAGATTTTGCCACACAGGTACTCAGCGTTTAGTTAAAAATTTAAGTTTCGCTGAAATTGTTAATCAGGTTATGATTGCAAAAGAACAAATTAATGACTGGAACGAACAAAAAAAAATAACCAATATTGTTTTAATGGGAATGGGGGAACCTTTTTATAATTATGATAATGTAAAAACCGCAGTAGATATTCTAAAAGATAAAGAAGGGTTAAATTACGGACCAAAAAAAATAACTGTATCAACAGCAGGTATTGCAAACAAAATTCCTGAAGCTGCTACAGGGATAGGCACATATCTAGCCTTATCTCTACATGCACCAACCGACGACATAAGGGAGATGATAATGCCTATTAACAAAAAATTTAAAATTAAAGATCTTATCGAGCAGTGCAAATATTATAGTTCTATAGTTAAAGAAAAAATAACTTTAGAATATGTTATGCTTAGAGGTATCAATGATAGTACTGAGTGTGCAAAACAGCTCATAAAACTGATGGCACAATTTCCCTGCAAAGTTAATCTTATAGAATTTAACCCTTGGCCAGGTGTTCAGTATTTGCCAACCAAAAGAGAAGAGATGGAAAAATTTGGTAAAATTATTCAAGACTCTGGATATGTTGCAACTATCAGAAGATCTCGTGGCCAAGATATTTTAGGTGCATGCGGTCAACTTAGGACTGAAAGTTTAAAATTAAACAATAGTAGATAAAAAAGATAAACTCTTTTTTTTAAATAAGACGAATGTTATTAATATTCATATGAACAAAAACAAATTTGAAAAATACACAAACAATCTTAATTTAAAAAAAATTCACACTGGAAGTGTTTGGACTGAAGGACCCTGTTATTTAAAAAAATTAAATAAAGTTATTTGGAGCGATATTCCAAACAATAGAATGTTAAGTTTTGATTTTAAGAAAGTTGAAGTTTTTAGATCACCATCAAATTTTTCAAACGGTAATACGACAGATAATCAGGGCAATCTTGTTACATGTGAGCATGGAGCTAGAAGAGTTACTACAACAGATAAAAATAATGTTATCACTTTAATTGCAGATGAATATAATAACAAAAGGCTCAATTCTCCAAACGACGTGTGTGTACATTCAAATGGAACGGTTTTTTTTACGGATCCTCCTTACGGAATTATTAATCCTAAACGTGTAGAAGGTTTTCCAGGTAAAATGATGTACGATGGATGTTATGTTTTTAAATACGATCCAAAAATAAAAATATTAGAAGCTTTTGTGACTGACATGGACCGACCGAATGGTATTGCTCTTTCACCTGATGAAGCTAATATATTTATTTCTAACACAGGTGATACAAAATATATAAGACGATACGACATAGATAAAAATTTAAAAATTTCTAAGCCGAAAGAATTTGCAAAAACAGATCCTGATTATGTTTTTGATGGTTTTAGATTTGATGCAGATAATAATTTATGGACAAGTTGTGGTGAAGGGGTAGCATGTTACACCCCTCTAGGAGAACAGATTGGATTTATAAAAATGCCAGAACGTGTATCTAATGTTGAATTTGGAGGTGTTGAGGGAAAAATATTATTTATTACTGCTAGCACTTCTTTTTATATGGCTAACTTAAATATCAAAGGAGCAAAGTTTAAATAAAATATGAATAAAAAAATTTTAGTTACAGGTGCTTCTGGTCACTTAGGAGGAATGCTTTTTAGATCTTTAGCAAACTTAGGCTATAAAAACATCGTAGGTACTGATTTAAAAAAAAAAAATATAGAAAAAAATCAAAAATTTATATTAGGTAATCTTAAAAACTTTAAAGCAATTATCAAAATGACTAAAAGTGTTCATGCCATTGTTCATTTTGGTGCTATACCCGTTGAAGACACTCAATTTAACATTTTACAGAATAATATTATTGGCACATACAATCTGTTTGAGGCGGCAAGAATAAATAAAGTAAAAAGAATAATTTTTGCAAGCTCAAACCATGCTATTGGTTTTCATAGAAGAAAAACAAAATTAAATCAATTTTCTACTCAAAGACCAGATAGTCACTATGGTTTAAGTAAAGCTTTTGGTGAAGATTTATCCCGCTTCTATGCTGATAAATTCAATATTAAATCAATGTGTATTCGGATTGGATCTTGTTTAAGAGTTCCAAAAGACAGAAGACATTTGTCAACCTGGATTAGTTACAATGATCTTACTCAGCTTGTGGACATTGGCATTAAACATCATGCTGTTCATAATGAAATTGTTTATGGAGCATCTAAAAATAAGAAATCTTGGTGGAATAATTCACGTGCTTATCAACTTGGTTACAAACCAAAGGATAGCGTTGATAAATTTGATATAAATCTATTAAGTAAAAATGAGTATAAAGATAAAATGGCCTTACTTTTTCAAGGAGGTGTGTTTACTTCAGCTAATTTTAAGGGCGACATCAAAAGTATCAAATAAATTTATTTAAATTATACAACTAATATGTTTTTTAAAAAACTTTTGCTAGAAATTAAAGACGTGACAGTGCCGTTATATAAAATATTAATTCCTTTTGTCTTTATTATTAAATTCCTAGAAATCATAGGAATAGTAGATTTTATTGCTAAATTATTTGAACCTTTAATGAGTTTTATTGGACTGCCTGCCGAACTAGGTATTATTTGGGTAACCGCTATAGTAATTAATATCTATGCTGCTTTAATTCTATTTGTAAATCTAATTCCATATCTTGATGTTAGCATTGCTCAGGTGACAGTTTTAACTGTAGCCATGTTAATATGTCACAATCTTTTGATTGAATCAGCTATATCAAGATCAGCTGGAGTTTCTTTTTGGTTTGTTTCTTTTTACAGATTTCTTTCAGCTTTTTTTGTTTGTTGGATTTTAAATTTGATTTATACAAAATTTAATTATTTAAATGAACCATTTACAAATTCCTTTGTAGTAGAAGTGCCGCAACAAGGGTTATTGATATGGTTAAAAGATCAAATGCTTTATCTTTTTTACATCTTCATTATAGTTGTAGTGCTAGTAACAGTTTTAGAAGTCCTTAAAGCTATAGGAGTAGAAAGTTTTTTAAAAAAAATATTAATTCCTCCTTTAAAATTCTTTGGCATTAGTGAGTCAGCTATGAATATTATAATTGTTGCGATGACCATTGGGATACAGTTTGGAGGTGGTATTTTAATTAAAGAAGTGAATTCTGGCAAAATAGACAGGCAAAGTGTTTTTTTATCTGTCATGTTAATTAATCTTGTTCATGCTATTATTGAAGACACACTTTTGATGCTTGCGGTTGGCGGTCATTATTCAGGTGTTATTTTTGCGAGAATTATTTTTGGCTTATTAATTTCTTTATTAATGCTAAAGGTATATAAAAATTTTAATTTATTTTTTGAAAAATATATTTTTAATGAGAAATTAAAATTATTACCAGATTTAAAAAGAAATTAGAATTATTTTTCTTCTTCTTCACTATCAAGGTCTAAATCATCATCATCACCATCATCTAGATCATCTTCTTCATCGTCAAAATTATCATCTTCATTAGAATTGTGTAGTTCTGCAGACTCGACTTTTTCAGTTCTAACCCATTTTTCTGCAGAATTTGGAATCTCTTCTTCTTCCTCCCAGGCTTCAATGTCTGATATTTCTAAATCTAAAGCTTCAGCTGCAGAATCCAAGTCTAATTGAAGTTCCTCTAGAGTTTCTAAGAATTCTTTATATGTCATTTTAATTTTTAATTTATTTATTATCTGCCATGTATACTAATTTTTTAATTATTAAAAGCACATCTAAAGAAACATAAATTGCTTAATATTAGATAATTTACGTTGAAGTCTATCTCTTTTTGACTTTTCATTAGTTTATTAATTAAATTAAAAAACATATTTACCAGCAAGATATACAAGTAATCCAATTGCTATTCCTGTTAGTAAATAAAGATATGCTTCTTTCATACAATATATTTTTTTACCTTTAATAAGTAGCTCTACCACCACTTAAATCAAATACTGCTCCAGTAGTATAAGAATTTTCTTCACTAACTAACCAAGTAACAAGTGAAGCCAACTCCTCAACAAGGATAAATCTATTTCTAGGAATTTTAGACAACATGTAATCAATATGCTCTTTTGTCATTTGATCAAAGATTCTAGTTTTAGCTGCCGCCGGGGTTACCGTGTTCACTGCAATATTCTTGTTAGCCAATTCTTTACCTAAAGATTTGGTTAAACCTATTACTCCGGCTTTAGAAGCGCTATAAGCCGAAGCATTTGGATTACCTTCTTTTCCAGCAATAGATGCAATATTTACAATTCTCCCATAATTGTTTTTAATCATGTGAGGAGTAATTGCTTTTAGACAATAAAAAACAGCATTTAGATTTAGTTCCAAAACTTTTTTCCATTCATCAACCGGATAGTCCCAAACTGAAGTATTTTTACCTGCTATACCAGCGTTATTTATAAATATATCTATTTTTGTGTTTTTAGTAACTTTGTCTACTTCGGTAGCTACTTGATTAAAGTTAGTAACATCAATAATTGTTGAAGATAAATTTGAGTTATTTAATTTTTTTTCTACCTTCTCAACCATCACTTTATCTAGATCCCAAATGATTACATTTGCCCCTGATTCTAAAAATCGTTTAGTCATGGCTAGACCAAAACCTTGTGCGCCACCAGTAATAATAGCTGTTTTATTATTTAAATTAATTTCATTCATTGTTATAATTTCATAAATTAAAAAAATTAATATTACAATAAACTATTTACCAACTACTACTTAACTTATATTCATAGATCGTATAAGAATATTTAAGATTTTATGGACACTATAGTTTTTGCATTAGTTTTATTTTCTGCTGTTTTACACGCTATCTGGAATAGTATGGCCAGTAAATACAAAAATAAAAATGTATCTATTCCTGCAATTGTTTATGGACATGTTCCGGCATGTATTATTGCTGTAATTTTTTTGCCTGCACCAAATATTGAAAGCTTTCCCTACATAATTCTTAGCGCTTTAATTCATCAAGGCTATCAAAATTTTCTTTTAACAGCGTATAAAACAGGAAAATTCACAACAGTTTATCCTATCGCACGTGGATTTGGCCCATTAGTCGCAACTATAATTTCAATTATTTTTTTCGGGGTTTATTTAAAGGTATTCACTATTTTATCTATTTTTTTTATTTCAATAGGAGTAATTTTGATTGGTCTTTTTAGCAAGTCTGTTTTCAAAAATAATAAAATACTTTACACCTCTTTAGCTACAGGATTTTTTATTGGAATATATTCTGTTGTTGATGGGAATGGCGCAAGGTTAAGTGGGTCCGCTATTAGTTATATGAGCTGGGTTTTTATTTTTAGCGCTTTATTTTTTCCTGTCGTCTTGCATTTTAGAAAACAAAAAAATATTTTGAAAAAAACCTTAACTGAAGGAAAATTTGTATTTTGGATAGGAGGAAGTTTTTCTTATGTTGCTTATGTAATTACTGTCTGGGCTTTTACAAAAGCTCCTATTCCGATGGTTAGTGCTTTGAGAGAAACTAGTATTATTTTTGCAATATTTATTGGTTACTTTTATTTAAAAGATAAAATTAATTTTTATAAGATAATATCGATTTTATTAATTTTTATTGGAGTTATAGGTTTAAAATTATTTTAAAAGAAGGGAAAACTAAATTCCCTTCTTTTAAATTATAATTAATTAAAAATTATTATTACCTTTAGTCGAAATATGACCTAAAATTTTTCCTTTGTTAGGTCCATTTTTAATTCTGTAGCCTGTCGTGCCATCACCATAAGCTTCAACGGCTGACTTCCTTTTCTCAATAGCTTTTTCTTTCTGGTCGTTTTTGTGTTTATTTTTGATTGTCTTCATTAGATGATCTTTGATCTTAAGCATAGGTTTACCTCACTGTTAAAGTTTACCTACTTTTAACTCATGTAGATGAGTCACTTTTGATCCATGTGAATGGCACACTTATTTGATAAGTGTAGGTTGACTATATCTTCAAAATTGGAATAGTCAATATTATGAAAAAGTTAGTATTATTGATCATTTTTTTGATTAGTTACAATCATAGTTTTGCAAATCCAGATATTGTAACTGCTTTGCAAGAGGGGAAAAAATTAGTTTTCATACGACATGCATTAGCTCCTGGGGGAGGAGATCCTGAAAATTTTGATCTTGGTGATTGCTCAACACAAAGAAATTTAGATTCGAGCGGAATATCACAAGCTAAAAGAATTGGGCAATTTTTTTATGATAATAATATTAAAATAGATCAAGTTTTATCAAGTGAGTGGTGCAGAACCCAGGATACAGCTAAAAATGCTTTTAAATATTATAAAACGTTTAATGCTCTAAATTCTTTTTTTTCTTTAAAATTTGCTAAAAATAAAGATAAACAAATGAAGGATCTAAAAACATTTGTGAAAAAATGGGATAGTAAAAAAAATATAGTTTTTGTTACACATTATGTTGTTATTTTAGAGACTCTTAATACAACCGTCGGTTCAGGTGAGATTATAGTTGCAGACAAAAACTATAAAGTGATAGGAACCTTAGTTATAAATTAATTATGGAAAAAGAAAATTTAAAAAAAATTACAGCGTTACTAGTTCATGTCGCTAAAGTAGATGAAAATTATTCCGAAAAAGAGAAGAGTATTATTAAAAATTTTATCATATCTTTCTCATATAACGACAAAGATAGTGATGTTATTTTAAAAGAGGCAGAAAAGCTAGAGTCAGATTCTATTCAATTATTTAATTTCACAAGCACGATTAAAAAAGAATCTTTAGAGGTAAAGACAGAAGTCATTGAACATTTGTGGAAAATTATTATTTCAGATCAAAGTGTCGATCAATATGAATCTACTCTTATGAGACGAATTTGTGGTTTGATTTATTTTCCAGATAAATTGGCAGGAGATATTAAGCTTAAGTTTCTTAAATAATACTAAGCAACACTTACGAATTAACCGCAAGTGGTGCTTAATAAAATTTAATTTTTATATTTTTAATGAACTGTAGAACGATCTGCGTTCATGACCTTTGTCCAAACTTCAACAAAGTCTTTTATAAATTTTTCTTTATTATCATCTTGAGCATAAACTTCAGCGTAAGATCGAAGTATTGAATTTGAGCCGAGTACCAAATCAGCTCTTGAAGCTGTGAACTTAATTTTTTTTGTTTTACGATCAATGATGTCATAAGAATTTTTACCTGTTGGTTCCCACATATATTTCATATCTACCAAATTAATAAAAAAGTCATTTGTTAAAGCACCAACCTTATCAGTCAGTACACCTTTATTTTTTGCAGAAGTATGATTTGTTCCTAGCACTCTCATGCCTCCTACTAGACAAGTCATTTCTTTTGCCGTCAATCCCATTAAAGATGCACGTTCTAACAATAGTTCTTCCGGCATTACAGAGTAATCAGCTTTCACATAATTTCTGAATCCATCATGGTAAGGTTCAAGCCATTTGAAACTTTTCGCTTCAGTTTGTTCTTGTGAAGAATCTCCTCTACCAGGACTAAATGGAACTTTGACTTTAGAACCAGTTTTTTTAATTGCTTTCTCAAGCCCTACGTTACCAGCAAGAATAATTGTATCAGCAACAGTCGCTCCTGTTTTTTTTGCAATATTTTCAAGAACTTTTAAAACCTTTGAGAGTCTTTTAGGTTCATTACCATCCCAGTTCTTCATGGGTGCTAAACGAATTCTTGCACCATTGGCTCCGCCTCTTTTATCGGTTCTTCTATAAGTTCTTGCGCTATCCCATGCAGTAGTGATTAAATCACTAGTGCTCAGACTAGTTGCGGCAATCATTTTTTTAACTTTTTCTACATTATATTTCTTTTTTGCAGATTGAACGTTACCTTGCCAAAGCAGATCTTCTTTTGGTGCCCAAGGCCCAATATAATTTTGCTTATTTCCCATTGTTCTGTGTGTCAACTTAAACCAAGCACGTGCGAACGAGTCTTCAAAAAACTTTGGATCTTTGTAGAATTTTTCTGAAATTTTTCTATATTCTGGATCCATTGCCATCGCCATATCAGCGTCAGTAAACATTAATCTAGCTTTCTTTTTAGGATTACCTAAATCAACTGGTTTTTTCTCTTCTTCAAGATTAATAGGTTCCCATTGCCAAGCTCCAGCAGGGCTCTTTTTACTTTCCCACTCATAGTTTAGTAAAAGATCTAAGTATTGATGATCCCACTTATCAGGATTAGTTGTCCAAGCTCCTTCAAGACCGGAAGTTATTTGGTTTACACCTGTTCCATTTTTTTGGTTCCATCCAAAGCCTTGTTCATGAATATCAGCTCCCGCAGGTTCTGGCCCTAAATTAGCAGGGTCACCATTACCGTGAGCTCTTCCAATAGAATGACCTCCAATTGTAAGTGCAGCTGTTTCTACATCATTCATTCCCATTCTACCAAATGTTTCACGGACATCCATTGCAGTTCTCACTGGATCAGGATTGCCTTCCACTCCTTGAGGATTAACATACACAAGTTGAAAATGTGATGCCGCAAGCGGGGCCTCTAAAGAAGAACGATCTTGTGGATCACTATATCTGTTTACTGCTAGTGGCACAGTTTCTGAACCCCAGTAAACATCTTTTTCAGGTTCCCATATATCTTCTCTACCAAATGAAAAGCCAAAAGTTTTAAATCCGGATTGTTCATAGGCCATTGTTCCAGCTAAAACCATTAAATCAGACCAACTTAATTTATTTCCATATTTTTTTTTAATTGGCCACAGTAGACGTCTAGCTTTGTCCAAGTTAGTATTATCTGGCCAAGAATCTTGAGGAGAAAATCTATGTGACCCAACATTTGGTCGGCCATCAAATTCTCTATAAGTTCCTACTTGGTGCCAAGTTAGTCTAACCATTAGACCGTTATAATTTCCTAAATCTGCGGGCCACCATTCTTGACTGTCCGTCATTAATTTTAATAAATCTTTTTTTAATGCTTTAAAATTTAATTTTTTAACTTCTTTTTTATAGTTAAATCCTGGTAGAGGATTAGTTTTTGTATCGTGTTGATGTAAAATATCTAAATTAATACTATTTGGCCAAAGTCGAGAAGTGTTTGACTCACCAGCCTTAGTAATACCGCCATGCATAACTGGACATTTTCCTGAACCATTAGACTTATCTTGTACGCTCATTTATTACCTCTTTTGTTTATTTATATATAATTTAGTAGCACGGTATTGACATAAGATATAATTATATTTAATTATAGTTAACATAAATTTTACTTATGAACAATATATCAGCTAAGCAACTTCGTTACTTTTTAGCAGTTGCAAAAAATAAAAACTTTCAAAAAGCAGCTGACGAGTGTGCTATTTCACAGCCAGCTTTATCAATGAAAATCAAAGAATTGGAGGGTATGTTGGGTCAGCTAATAGAAAGAGGTAGTAAAAAATTTTACCTAACTCAAACTGGGCAGGCTTTAGTTAATAAAGCTGAAACAATCATCCAATCGTTTGATGATCTTAAACATTTAGCCACTAAAGGAGATGGCATTAATCAATTGTCGATCGGTGCCATTCCAACTGTTGCGCCTTATTTATTGCCTAAGATTTTAAAAACAATTTCAAAACAATACAAAGACATCGTTATTGAGCCAAAAGAAGCAGTCACAGAAAAGTTAGTATCTTATTTGATTAATGGAAAAATAGATCTAGCTTTACTAGCACTTCCAACTTATGAGCCCTTACTTACAGAAGTGGCACTCTTTGAAGAAGAATTTTTACTTATTAGAGACATTAAGGACGCCAACAAACCTGTGCCTAATAATAAAGAATTAACCAACATGAAGCTTTTATTGCTAGAAGAGGGGCATTGTTTAAGATCTCAAACTTTATCATTTTGCAAAGTAACCTCTGTGCCTAAAAATATTATGGAAGGGACAACGTTAACAACTTTAGTACAAATGGTTAGCGCAGGGATAGGCGTTACATTAATTCCAGAAATTTCAGTACCAATTGAAACAAGATCTGCAAAAGTTTCAGCAAGTAGATTTCAACAACAAAAACCTAAAAGAACTATAGGTTTAGTTTGGAGAAAATCTAATCCACTCACTCGACAATTTAATGAAATTGCCACAATATTAAAAAACTTAAACAAATTAAATTAATGTTCTTCAAAAGATTATTTTCAAGAAGCAATTTAAAACTTCAAATTAATGATGGGGGCAGAGCCGCTGCTGGGTATAAAGGTCAAGCAGGAGATTGTGTAGTAAGATCAATTGCTATTGTGACAGACGCACCCTATCAAAAAGTTTATGACGATTTATTCAAAGCTAATGAAAAATTTAGAAATATTTCAAGAACAAAACTTGCGCGAAGCTTAAAGAAAAAAAATGATACACCTAGGTCAGGAACTCACCGTGTGGTGCTAAAAAAATATCTTATCGAGTTAGGTTTTAAATGGACACCTACGATGTTTATAGGGCAAGGATGTAAAGTGCATTTAAAAAAAGAAGAACTGCCAAGCGGAACTCTTTTAGTTTCTTGTTCAAAACATATTACTGTAGTTTCAAATGGCACTCTTATAGATACTTATGATTGTTCTAGAAATGGAACACGATGTGTTTACGGATATTGGACTAAATCTAGTTAATTATTTTTTTAAAATTTGATACTTCTTTATAATTTCTCTAAAAATTTTATTTTTATAATCAAAATTCATATTTTTTTTAGCGTAATAATCTGTTTTTTTAATCCATGTATTACGTTTTGTTTTAGTTACAAAATTAAACACTCTATTAATCTCTCGTATATCTAATTTGTTCGAAGCACACCAAAATAAACCTTTGTTTGGCAAATTTTCATAATCTCCAAATTTATAGTTAAATACTGGATTTTTTTTTGATTTAAACATTGTAAAGCCAACTCTAAGTCCTTTAGCTAGACATTCAATTGCTAGAGTTGAGTAAGTAGCAAAAATATATTTATAGTTTATCAGCAAATCATAACTAGAGATTTTTTTATTTACAATAAATTTAAAATTATTTTTTAAAAACTTATTGTAATAAATTTTCTCTCTCTCTAGCATATGCGGCCTAGTTCGAAATCTTGGAAGTATATTAAATTTTATATTATTTTTCTTAGCCAATTTATGTAAATAAAAAGCAACAATATTTTCATTTTCACATTTGTTTGTATCAGCACTATAATTTGAGATAAAAATTATTTCTTTTTTTTGTTTTTTTAAATCAAGTTTTTTAAAATTATTTTCAAACGAACCAATCTCAAAACTATTTCCTGCAATTCTTTTAGAATAGAAGTTTGTAACTGTTTTATTATAAAAAAGCATGTAATCAACATAGTTTTCCTTTTTACTATCTTTAGGAAAGTAAAATTTGCTAAATTTCATCAGACTTTCCTCTTTTGATCTTTTACCCTTTTGAAGCATAAGAGTTTTGATTCCTGTTTTTCTACTAAGTTTGTAAAATATAGTATGGTAATCATAAGCCGTTAAGATTAACCTTGGGGAGACATGCTTGATAAATTCAACACAATAATCAAGTGTTGTAAATTTAAATTTTAACAAACACTTTAATAAAATAGAAAAGTTAATTTCTTCTCCTCTTCTGTAGAGAATAGTAAAATCTTTTTTTTTTATGTATTTTAAAAAAGGGTTATATATGCCGTCTACTAGTATAAATTTATTTTTTTTTGGTAATTTTATAGTCCACTTCGCTTTTAAAAAGTATTTAGAAAAAATAATTAAATTTTTTACCAGAAACATGAAATTGTTTATAATTTTTCAATTAGAAAGACTAATTAGTTTAGGTTTAAAAATCTTATAAAGTGATTCAATAACTAATGAGAATAACAATGTTGAAATTAAGCTATAAGAAAAAAAGGGTACAGCTAATATATAACAGTTAATCATTCCCTCATATGTATAGCCGTACATTCCCGAAGCCCAAACACCAAAATTAGTGATAACAAAGAAAATGCAAGCACCTAATAGTGCTCCACTTAAACGCCAGCTTAAATTTTTATTAAAATATTGTGATATTAAACCTATTAACAAAATACTTCCCCACGTCCAATGAGTCCCAGTATGATAACCTATAACTAGATCGGTAATTGCAAAACTAACTAATAAAGCAGGTAGAAATCTTACCCCCAAAAGCACAGGCACGTAAAAACTTAAAGCCAGTAAGCTTGTAAAGTTTGGTGGATGAGGAATAAATCTACTTGCTGCTAGAGATGTGAATATTACAATAAATATTAAAGCATTTTTTTTCATTAATATAAATATTAGTATACTCTTTTAATGCCAAAATTAAAAGAACGCCCCATAGATGAATATCCATGTACCTGCTCATAATTATCATCAAATATATTTTGTGCATAAAAAAACAAGTCATAAGTATCGTACAAACGATAATTCGACGTTAAATTGATAGTTGTATAATCTTCTAAAATCACATCTTTAAAACTATTGTTACCATCCCCAAAAGATCTTACTTCGTCAACAAATTTTATTTGTACAGAATTTGTTAAGCCTGGAAGAGTATTATGTGTAATGGTTGATGAAAATGTATTTTGTGGCACTTGAACTTTTGCATCACCTAACTCACTAGTTTTTCTATGACAACCACCAGCGTTACAAGTGTTATTGTCAAATGACTTGGTATAAGTGTAGTCAAAATCTACTCCAAATTTTTTACCTTCAGGCTTCCAGTCAAGACCCAGCTCTATTCCTTTACT
>Ga0307488_10000658_pt1 | contig 28700 bp, 31 predicted proteins | sample SB02metaG_FD_202248 | JGI IMG/M metagenome (GOLD analysis project Ga0307488, IMG submission 202248) | Sea-ice brine microbial communities from Beaufort Sea near Barrow, Alaska, United States - SB 0.2 | ecosystem: Environmental > Aquatic > Marine > Coastal | place: USA: Alaska | collected...
TACAATCTGAGCAATCATAACACTTAGAACATTCACAGCATGAGTTACACGAATTACACGATGAACACGCGCAACATGATTCACAGTCAGAACACTTAGAACATTCACTACATGAGTTACACGATGTACACGACGAGCACATGCAACATGATTCACAATCAGAACACTTGGAGCAATCACTACATTTTTTACACTTTTCACAATTATTACATTTGGTACATACCTTACACGTGTCACACGTTTTACAGCAACAACACTCGTTACATGACTTACTACCCGGACATTTCAAGCAATCACTATTCTTACATACATTACATCCACTACATTTAACGGAGCATCCTTTCTTAACTGATAATTTGGATTTCTTAGGCATCTTATATAATACAATAGATTTATTTATAGTTGTGAGATATGGTCCAAATTTAAACAAAAAATATAAACATAAATCTATACCTTTTCATTATTTATTATAATAAATATTACATTATATGATGTTTATAATAGTTATTATATTTATAATTTTCGGCATACTATTAAAAAAATATATGAACAGACCTATTAAAACTGACGTAGTTAATACATCTATTAAAACGGACGCAGTTAACGCGTCTATGCATCCTGACTTAGTTCACGATAGTTTCTCTGAAATAGAAATAAATAGTTTTAAATATTATGAATTTTCAAAGATTATTTATGGTAAGCATAACAAGAGTGTGTGTTATATAACACCGACTAATGTACTAAATGAAATACCTATATTATCATGGAACGGTTATTATATAAATAATTTTTGCGTAGATAAGGATTACAGGAGAAAAGGACACGGTATCGGTCTATTAAAGAAGGTATTAAATCTAGCAATAAACGAACAAAAAGATCATTTAATATTACAAGTAGATGATAAGAATAATGGTGCAAAACAATTGTATTATAAAATGGGATTTATTAATTATTTTAAAGGAAATGATAAAAATGATATCATTAAATTATTTTTAGTTAAATTTTTATAAATTATAATATTATTTTATCTTTTACTATTTAAAATTATAAATATATATATTATATAATGAATTTTAACATTGATATTTTTATAATTTCCATAATTACTCTAGTAGGATGTATTGGTTATAAAGATTCTACAGATGGTACTGATTCTACTGATTCTACTGATTCTACTATTGATAGTCTAATAGCTGAATCGTCTTCCGAAGAAGACACAAGTTCATCAGAGGAAGACATTAGTTTATCAGAGGAAGACACTAGTTTATTAGATGACATTAGTTTATTAGATGAAGACACTAATAAGGATGCGGTGGCGAGTATCTACAACGATGAAGATTCATCAATTTTACATATAATTTACTAACAATTACAAATATGAGGTCTCTTTATGAATTACGTATATAATAGTAAATAATAATAAAATATTTGGTAGGGTTCTTTCTTGTTTATTAGCATAGAATAATAAAATTATAACAATTAGTCATATTTCATTTATAATTAATATATATTAGTGTATAATACTATGGACCATTCACAACATTCTAAAACAAATCATTCTAAATCTAATCCATGTACAGATACATTAACCGATATAGAATATTTAGATCACATGGTGCCTCACCATCAGGTGGCTATAGATATGAGTAATTTATTGATACCCAAGACCAACAATCCTGTTATGCTGCATTTATGTCGTGATATCACTAGAAAACAAAGTTACGAAATTTGGGAAATGAATATGATAAAACAAAATATATCCGATACTATGTTTTCTTCTATCAAAGGACAAATAGATAATATACCAACTAAAATGGATTATTACGCACCCGTACAATCTAAAGCTAACACCGGTGAATGTAATCCCTTATTTTTCAAACCAAACGATCATTCAGCACACATGGCGCACATGAGTATAACTGATACAAGTTATTTAGAACATATGATCCCACATCATCAGGTCGCGATTGATATGAGTAAGCGATTACTCTTACATACAAACCATAGTTATTTAATGGATTTTTGTAGAAAATTAATCATAGATCAACAAGGTGAGATATACACCATGAATAATTTATTAAATAATACATATAATTATAAGAGCGAATTACTCGGTATAGATAGCGTGGATGTAAATACATTATTTTAAATTAAATAATACATTATTTTAAATACATTATTTTAAATTAATTGATTAATACATAATATGCCCTTAACAAAACAAGTAAAAAATATCTTATATAAACCGTTAGTAAATACCACGTTAGAAAATTACAAATATTGGGTATACGTGAAATCCAATAATAAATCGGGTTTTAAAAGAATCGGATTTGGAAACAAAAATTATGAACAATATAAAGATACAATAGGTTTTTATAAACACATGGACCATAACGATCCGATTAAACGAGAGGCATATTTAAAGGGCGCAAAACGTGTTAAGAACCTAAAAGGAGAATTGACTTGGAAAGATAAAAATTCAGCTAATTATTATTCTGTTAAATATTTATGGTGAGATATAAATTATAATTACTTCTTCTTATTACCATTAGTCTTAGTCTTCTTACCATTAGTCTTCTTCTTAGTCTTTTTTTTAGCACCCCGCATATTTCGTAAATGTTCCGCTATTAGCGCTTTTATACTTTCATCTAAATCCATAATAGGAACACCTGCTTCAACCGCTTTTTTGTAGGAATGTTCCCATGTTTTTAATTTTTTAGATTTGGTCGTATCATTTTCTAACTTTTTCGCTTCTTTGATCATTTTTTTAGTCCACTCAAAATTAATGTGATCTAAACCAAATAAATCTTCACTTTGAACCTCGGCCTCGACCAAATCGTCAAACAAAATAGTTTCTAAAAACTCATTTGCTAATTCTGTAACACACCTTTTAATATCACTCACGTTACAACCTTTCCTTAATAATTTCTGAAATTCAGAAACTACTTCATCTTCTTTAGTATCTATTTCGATCAATAGATCACTCCCCTCTATATAATTACCTAAAAATTCTTGTACTCCATCTTTTTCATATTTTAGTGCTTTCTCACATATCTTTTTATCAGCTGGAGTTAATGGCATATACCTTTACATTTATTTTTTTTTACTCTTCTTTTTATTCTTAGAACCTTTAGAACCTTTAGAACCTTTAGAACCTTTAGAACCTTTACAGCATTCCATTAGTTTATCACAGTTCAGATAGTCACACATATCTTTAGGTAAGCAACCCTTCAAATCTTTACAGCAACCTAACAACTTATCACATTTACCACATAATTCTGTTAAACATGAATCGCTTACCTCTTCCATTTCACAGCAGCACATACAAACGTATGAACATAAACATTCGCATACCATCAAACATTGTAGATACTTAGCAATTTTCTTACAGTCACTTTTATCAACTTCACACATCTTCTCGATACAGCGATTCTTCGTATTATGACAACAACTACCTAATGCTTCACACTGTGCTTTACAATCATAAACAGCTTGACCTTTCATTTATACTATAGATAACATTATAATATGAACTATAGTATAAATGGAAGAAGCACAAGTAGTTATGGCGGTACCTGTAGATGAAAGATTAGAAGAAGGTCGTATTAAAGATTTGGAAAATGAAGTAGATCAATGTAGACTACAGTTAGATGCATGTAAAAGAAATTTACAACAAAAAGAATCAGAATTAGCATTATACGGTGCTAACACAGGTGTCCCATCAGTAAAACCACAATCCGTTAATAAAGCAAAAAATACGACAACCGGATGGGTAAAATTGTCTATGGTTGATAGTATGCCTGGTGAAAACGCTAAAGGAGTACACAAGGCCATCTCCAAAAAACACAAAAAGTGGGAGAGGGATATATGCGAGAAATACGGTTACGGTGCTTACGTCGTTGCGTACTCTACGGTTTTTTTTAGAAATGATACAAATAATAATGTATTAGATAAAGCAGAATATCAACCAGGCCACCATGCCAAACCTGATTTATGGTTATCACCTGGTGTTGATATTGAAAAATTAAAACAATTTTATGGTGAGAATAGAGGCAAACCTGATTTTGATATTACTGGTGATGATGAAGATATGGAGTGGATTAAAGTGCCGGACGTAACGCATAAGGCGTCTATAAAGAAAAAGAAAAAGAAAAAGAAAAGTAAAAGAAAAGTAAAAGTACCAAGATACAACCCAAAAAGTATCAAAAAAACCAAAATAATTAAAAAACTAAAAGAATTAAAAGAATTAAAAACTAAAAAGAAAAAAGATACAAAAAGAAAAAATAGTTATTCAAAATTTGATAGTTACTTTACTTAATTAAACTATAATTGAATAATGGACGTTCAGCAGAATATCCTTAGGACTATTAAAAACGATACTAATGATTTACTCAAATCACATATATATCCGTCTATATCCCAACTCATAGAACTTAAAATGAAAGAAGAAACTGATAAAATTTTATCAGCTACTAATATTTTAGGTGATGTATTTCCTAAACCGAACGGTACCGGTATGTTTAGATGTTGTGGTAAATGTTGTAGATGTCTTGAAACCGGTTCTATATTTACAGAAGCGTATATTAATGAATGTAATAAGATACAATATAAACAAGACAAGCATAACATAACCTCTCAATTACGTGATGATGAATATATACTATTGTGCTCAGCTTATGGATGTCTGGACGTGTGTTATCCGGTGAAAGAATGCACCGACGCCACCGGAACTAGGAAAACATACCATGTACGCGAGGAGTTACGGGGTGAATATATAACAAATTATGGTAGTGTGGTCTCTTTACATTCTAATTATAGTACAAAACATAGTTTACATATTTATTATAGTAATACACAATTACTAACAGAAGAATTTATAATATATTATATTGATTTCATTCATTACTCATCTTCCGGTATGCGTAAGGACGACAGTCGTGGAACTCAACGCCTTACGCACACCCAATTAGATAAAAAAATTAAAGAATATAATAGTTATAATCCGAAAGCATCTGAATTATACCGCTTACAAAAACAAAAAGAAAATATTGAAACTATGACATGTGAGTTACAATTACGAGAAACACTATTAGTTAAAAATATAAATGTATTAGCTGAAGATATGATAGAATTTGAAAAAGAAAAAACCGAATTTGAAAAAGAAAAAGTAGCGTTCGAAAAAACTAAACAAATTCATAAAAATAAAAGTAAAAGTTTATTGAAACGTGAAAATAGTGTCTTTATAAAAGAGTCTATTAAAAGTGTTCATCAAGAATTAACCGATATTTCATATACTTTATCAGATGTAATAGATCTTTTAGATGTAGTTGATCCTATTATAGAACAGCGAGTAGAACAAACCATTCAAAAATTATGTGGATTGGTAGGCGAACAAGGACAAGTTGTAGAAGCAGTAGAAATATTATAATATGAACTATAAAATTATAATATGAACTATAGTATAAATGAAGTATTTATTTGTTGATATCAGGAAAAGCGATGAAGTTTATTCTAAGAGATTTGATAAATCATCTGATTACAAGGTATACAATATACCTATGAATATGATAAAATTTAACGCGACAATGATTAAAGATCATTTAGAGTATATGGACGAAATATATATTGTGTGTCAATCGTCCACACGATCACAATTTATAAAAGATAAATATTTTTCAAGTGATCCAAAAATAAAAGTTAGCGAAACCTTACAATTCTCTAATATGAATCCGGGTATAAATACTATTAACTTAGATGAAAAAACTAAATTAGATATAAATGTTATTGGTTCTAATTCGTTTAATTTATATAGTGTTATGCGAATAATTCAACTTATATTAGGATCTATGATACTCATACTGGGTGGGTACACCTATAAAAATATACAATCTAATAAAAATGTAAATAAGACACCGTTAATCATTTTATTATTAATCGGTCTAATGGCACTGTACAATGGCCTAACGTCAACTTGCTCAATGTCTATATTATTAAAAGATTATCTAAATTAAAATCTAGAGTAATATATAAATGACAGTTGATAAAACGATCAAAGCGACACGTTCAAAGACTAGAGCGAAACTTCTTAAGACTAGAGCGAAACGTCTTAAGACTAGATCTAAACGTCTTAAGACTAGATCTAAACGTCTTAAGACTAGATCTAAACGTCTTAAGACTAGATCTAAACGTCATAAGACTAGATCTAAACGTCTTAAGACTAGATCTAAACGTCTTAAGACTAGATCTAAACGTCATAAGACAAGCGCGAAACGGTCTAAAACAAATATTCAAAGGGGTGGGTCTCTAGAGGAATTATTTAAACCCATACATAAATCGTACACCTCACGTTTTGATGGACTAAACGATTTGAACAAAATAAAATCACAAAGTGGTCCATTTATACGCATCAAAAATATCGATCTTGTAGGGAGCAACAGTCGTTTTACCGTGTTTAACCAAAACGCTCTATCATTTTATAATTTATGCTCCATTGGAGAGAGGAACCGTTCGGCAGAATCAGACGCAGCAGAGGGACACTGTGCTGAAAGCACTATGAAACTATATATTTTGGAAAAAGATTATTTACAAATGACCTCATCAGAGTTGAAGATGGAGTTGGCGAGGTACAAATTAAGTAATCATGAAGTGGACGGTATTTATAATGAGATCCTTCCCTTCAAAGAAGCAGTCGCGGTGGCCGACAAACTTCTCATCGATAATCTGCGCACGCAGCTTAACGATAAGCTTATCGATAAGCACGGCAAAAAAAATGAAGGTGAAATCACGAAGATAGTTGATAGTATTATCGCTAGAATCAATAGTATCATGAACTATACCGTCGAATATGATAAACCCTATGATGAGCGCAGCGTGCTAGACGAAATTAGATCCATAATACACGAGGTACGCGTCGTGTTAAACTATCAAACCATACATGCTCTCTTGACCGAACGGGATAAGCATGTGAAGGCAAAGCAAACATATATACAAACCATAACCGGCAAGTATGTTCCTCCCAGATATCTGATATTTTATGACAGTGCAGAAGGGCTCATGGAGCCTATAAGAGGAATTATACCCCTCAGGAATATAATTCCTCTACATAAATTAACCATCAGTGCACCTAGTGCACCTATTGTATCAAGTTTAGGCAAAACGCTATGGAATCATATTAGTTCTAGCGGGAAACTGTGGTGGGATCAGAAGACTATGGTGCTGGGGTACTTTTTACAATCTATGAATGATTATAAACGTTCGGATATACCATACATAGAGCTTGCTAAAGGAATTCTCGCAGAATACCCTACATATACATGGCCCCCCGCTGAAACCTATCCGCCACAACTTAAGACATCAAAAATTAACTTTGCGAAAGCTGTAAGTATACTTATATTATGGAAGACGAGAGGCCGAAGTTCTGGTACAGCATTGACGGGTCCTCCATTAAATAAGCGCGTGAAGTATCACTATGATGAACCACCCACAGATCCATTTAGATTTATAAAAGACGCATTTTATTTTTCATATTATACTACTCCTTTACCTAAGAGAGTTGGAACGGATATTTCAGCATATGAACATACTACTGATCCTTATACAGATCCTAATATAACGACATGTCGTGTCAGTTGTCTTGAGGGTGATGACTTTTATGATTCGCTTATGCAGTTAGCATTAGATGACTATAATCGTCGTCCTATGCTAGAACCAGAAGCACCAGAAGAACCAGTGTACACCACTATATGTGACTATTTATATGGTGGTCCTTCGCCTGGTACAGATGACTATCCTTCAGGATATCAATATGACAAAGTGCCACTAAATTTAACTGGCCAGTTTAACGTTGAAAACATTAAAGAACAAGTTATTGCGGCACACAAGGCATATATGACAACAACTTTAGATAATGTGATTATATGTCAGAAGAATAAGGACAGCGGCTCGGCTGATGCGGCTGAGTCGTGCAGCCCAACGACCATCATGTCGACCAAGGGGCAGACGTTCGACGACCAGGGGCCGCTGCCGCCCGGCTGGAAGACGCGGATGGACCCGGTGAAGAACCGCCGGTGCTACTACAACCGCGGCACCAAGCAGACGCAGTGGACCCGGCCGTATAATGACTTTACCAGAGTATTATGTGATACATTTATATCTATTGAGGGCGGTGCAGCCGGAGACACTCTGTTTGGCCATACACGAGAATATATATCGTTATATTTATTAGCATATTGGTATGGACTAAATCCTTTCACACTAAATCCGCTCGTGCACGAGCAGGTAGTCGGAGAACCTGAAGACATATCAGCCGATGCCAAAGCCATATCAGCCGATGCCAAAGCCATATCAGACAAATACTATAGTGATAATTATAAAATCGGGGATGATATACATTTGATAGCAGTTAAGAATAAAATTATAAATTCTAGTTGGTTTACTGATATAAAAGACTATAAAATATATATTACGATGACTGACAAAATAGGAAAACATTACATGATAACGGATAGTGGTGTAGACTGGGTAGTGAAGGAATTAGTTGTGAAGGAAATGGATGTGATAGATCCAACCGTCATGTTTACCGACTATCAATTACACACTTACTGGATGGAAGGCAATGAAACTGCTGAGGCAAATGTGTTGTCTGATATCTTAAACAAACCTATAGAAATAAGCCAGGTACACTATAAAATCAATTATATTAAAATGAAGCCATGTACAGAGAGATTTCCGTTTTATATTGACCAACATATCACGGAAACTGATCAGTGTTTTAAATTACACAACATAGTAAACAGGCATAACGACCCGATCCTAGGCTTCAAGCACCATAAACTGTTCCTATACGGATCACTTTATGGGGAGGAAGGAGTACAATTATTCTATCGAAGTGAGTTGGAGGATGCGGTGGATGAGGCGGATAAGCAGGCCCGTGTGCGGATGGCGAAGATTGTGGAGGAGATGAAAAAGCTGGAGGAAGAGGAGGCGGGGTTGGAGGGCGCTGGCGGCGGGGCAACGGCGGAGATTGATGCGGAGATTGATGCGGAGATTGAGGTGATTGCTAAGTATAGGACAGATCTGGTGGTCGAGTACGATAAGCACGTCAAAGGGCTATCCAGCAGGAAGAACATAAGGGATGAGAACAGAAGGGCTGAGAAGGTACGGAATCTAGAAAAGATAGCAAAGGCAAGGGCTGAGAAGGTACTGAATCTAGCAAAGGGAGAAAAGGCAAGGCTGCGCATGAGGGAGGCGAAAAATGTAAAGGTAGCTCAGCAGCAACAAGATGCGTTAGCTGCCGCTGGTATTGATACAGCTGCATTAGCTGCATTAGCTGCGGATGTGCCGGAGGTAGATGCCCGCCTTGCAGCTGACGCGACCCTGGAGGCGGCAAAGGAGGAAAAGGAGGCAAAAACCCGCCTGGAGGCAAGTGCGAGGCAGGCAGCGCGGCTAGAACTGGCGGCGGGCAAGGAGGTGGTTAAGGAACAAATGAAAGTCTGGGCGCATCCGGATAAATGGGCAGAATGGGTTGAGGAACCAGAAATGATGCAGTATATACACCTATCAGCAGCTGACCTCGTTGATATAGCAGATACAAAAGAAGTCGCTTACCACTTCGTTGAGGAGGCCACGGAAATTGACAACGATGTAGAGAAGCGTGCTAAGCTACTAGATGTTATATTGGATGATATTAAGCATCCTGGTAATGACATGTGATGGAATTATAAACCAAATTAAATCCTTAGTCATTTAAAAGGTATCAGTCATTACTATACATCATGGAGTTCAACAATATCTATATAGATCCTAATATCAACGATTATATTTTTGAACAACTAAAATATGAGGACATGATTATTTTTTTACAGATTAATAAGTTCACGTTGAGCCGATATTCAGAAGCTGTTAAAAATAAAGTATTTGATTTCCTTAACGTAGACTACCGCTTGTACAAGCAATGTTTTATGAGGTATAAATACGATAGTCTTACGATTAAAACATTAGGAATACAAGCGATAGCCTGTCTAAACAACGTGGTAGCACATCATAACCGATATTATGATTTACGCTTTACGTTTGAATTAATTCTGAACGGTTTAGATATTTACGATGAAGACATCATAACCGCTAATGAAAAAAGTAATGTGCGATTTATTTTAAAAAAAATGTACGGTTGTAAAAGTTTTACGCGATTTGAAACTATTTTAAACGTAAATAAAGAACCATCGTTGTGTTCATTACATCGTCTATTTCATCCTTCGGTAGATTATTTAAAGATCTAATATAATATTTATTGAAAACCATATAATTTTTATTAAATAGATAATCACTATATTTATTCATATATAACACGCGCATATCATAGATTTACTATACCTGAGTTAGATTTATCCTTATTTATGTATTTCTTATGAAAAACACAAATACTACTCACATAAACAAAATTAAATGATATGTATTTCAACATTGTATCTAGAATAAATTTCATATATATTAACTTATATAAGAAGTTTTCTAAAGTCTTGGTTGAATTATTAGGCCTTTTGTCCTTTGGCCTTTTGTCCTTTGGCCTTTTGTCCATTGGTCCAAAAGGCACGCAGTTCTTGCTCCATCTCGTTATCCATCTCTTTATTCATCATGGGTTCCTTACTGATAAACTCTTCCAGTTTAAGTTTTGTTAGACCCAGTATGCTATCTTTCATATTTTGTAGGTTCGTGGTGATACCTATCTCGGACAATGTCTGTACCATCGAGAGCTGTTCTTGTTTCGTTTCTTCGTTCTTCAATTCCATCAATCTCTTCGCTGCCCACGCCTTGTCCAACTTCCGCTGTGCATCAATCGCTTCCTGCGACCCACTGGCACGTTCCCCGTCCACCATCGTCGTCGCATCGCTGAGCTGGCCACCCCTCATACTTCTATTTCTCCCAAAAACCTTTTTATTTGTTCGCCGCTTTTTAATAAAAGATCTTCTATTTTTTCTAGAAACTTTAGATATCTTGGATCTTTTAAATCTTGTTCTATTAATTCTCTTAGAACGATTGGTTAATTTCTTATTCTTACGGATTGTTTTCTTCTCTGAAATCTTTTCTGAACGCATTTATATATATATATAGAAAATAAATCTCTACTAATCTTATATAATGAAATACATTACCAAAGATGAATACCAATTATGGGAATCTACTATAGTAAATGATTTATACGATAAAAAACATAAAAAAACATCATTATTTCCTACAGATAAAGAAGTCAGTTATGTCAAACAATTCAAATACATAATCTTCGCCGATTTCAATAATATAAAAAAAGTGATAGAGAATACTGACACCGTTACTGACCTACCTGAAAAGATTAAAATTAAATTATATCACATAGGTAACGATAAATTAGATAATGTAACGTACGGCTATGCCTTAGATGATAAAGTCTTCAAGCATCCGGGACTTGATTTCGGTGGTCTAACTAATTTTTGGCAAGAACCACATAAAAAATATCAAACATACGGAAACTATAAATTAGAAGGAGATACACCCCTAACAATCATAGTAAAAGATATATACAATTACTGGAAAAAACTTATGAAAAAAGAGCGCTTTGTGGGTAATATTAAACAGGGTTTAACAAAATGGTTGAAAAGTGTTCAGAAAATACTGTCTGAAAGATCAATGTTTGCTACAATACGATTATATAAATTAGAGACAAAACATAGAATTTTAGCTACGCAAAAATATATAATAGATAGATACGGTGAATATTATATTAAAACATATGATAAAGATCCTAATAAATTTGCCAAGAAAATAATATCAGGTAAGAACATTGCTGTGATCGATAAAAGTTTTATGAATACAAATATAAATAGGAATAATGTAGTAAATGAGTACGCTGTTTATTAAATTTGATTTTTATATAATTTTAAAACAGCAAACAAATTTATCATGTCTACAGAAAAAATCATGTCTACAGAAAAAAACATGTCTACAGAGGAAGAATTAGACTTATATAAGTCCTTATTTACGACTCATTCAAACAGTGTGATCTATAATTTAAAGTTAAAAACTATTAACGGTAAACCGGTATGGATTGACGTGATCAACGTAGCCAAATCAGTAGTAATGAGTTTGGATCAAGACGAAGAAACTAAAGCGTGGTTGGTGCCGATAAAATGTGAAAGGTAAAATGTGATAGCCTAAACTTATTATTTGCACTAAATTTGATTATTTTTATGTGCTGTACAACTAACACTAATAAACGATGAATAAATCAAAAAGTTATCCCATTATAACTGAGGATACCGTCAAACCTATAAAAAAGTCAAAAAGTTTGTCAGATATACAGGAATATGAATATTATTTTGATGAATTTTTTGAAGGAGACGGACAACTGGGAATACAATTCACAAATGATGGTACGTCCTTGGTAGTTAAAAAAATCATAAAACATTCAGTAGCCGACGAAACATACGGCCTGTATCCAGGCATGATAGTTGTAAATGTGAATAATAAAGACGTCTTAAATCGGTCTTACACGCGCGTAGAAAATAAGATAGCTAAATCTTGGTCAGAGAATAATAGGGTATATATACAATTTAAGAAACCACTTTATCACACCTTGTTATCGGTGTTGACCTCAATTGAATTGTTGAAATACTATGATAACTTAGTAGAACTGGGTGCCAAAACAATAGAAGATTTAGATTATATTGAGACATCCGATCTACAGAATATGAATATGACACAAAGTGAAATTACTAGATTTAAATGTCTGAAAACGAAATTGATAATTATATTAGATAAATATGACTTACTGCGATATTATGATGATATGGTTACCCTAGGTGCTAAAGATGAAGTAGATTTAGAATTTATAGAGATAGACGATCTACATAGAATGTATATGTCGGAAAATGATATTAGAAACTTCCTTAAAATAAATCCAAATATGAGAGTTTAAAAAATAAATACATCTACTATAAAATGTTAATCACATTAACTAAAAATAAACGTATTGAATTTTTTTTATCTCAATTAATAAATGAACCTGCTATATGTGAATACATAGTTCAGATGAAAGATGATATGGAAGAAGAGGAAACATTAGCCTATCATAACCATCGGTGGATCAACATAGCCGGTTCACATTATCATTTACACGATACTCATGCAGGTAAATTTTCAATAATACACGATGTAACCCATTACGTTGTTAAAAAAGATCATAAATCTACCTTTTATAATTTAACCGGAATATCTTACCAAGTTGTAGAATTAATACATGAACTAATTAGAATATATAATAAAGAATGGTTAAAATATGATGACATGTTGTATTCTCAACTAGCGACCCTAATAATGACTGAATATAAATAGATGAATATAAATAAATTTGATTTAAAAACAATCATACTATATTATACATATTATGGCCCCGTGGGTATTATATTATTCTAAAGATGATAAACAACGCATATTTAGAGCGAAAGATAAAGACGTTTTATCCAAACAATCCAAACAATCCAAACAATATACAAAAGTAGGACATATATGTCCTTTAACGGGTAAATCATTCAAACAACGTGGTAAATTCTGGGACTATATTAAAAGTAATAAACTTGATGTAGATAATATGACATATGATAGAAGTTTAAACGTAGGTACTGATGATGATGCTAATAAAGATAATATTACAAAATTATTAGACATAACGTATATAGAATATCTGTGGTCAAATTACTTTGAATTGAAAGGTGATAAAAAACTTCTAGAAAATTTAATCGGACAAATTAATCTGGAATTATATATTATCTTGCTTAAAGTATATAACGGTGATATGGATATTGATAAAGTTAATAGTGGATTTACTGAAGAAGATGTTGGTGTAAACGAAGAAGTTGTAGAAGTTGGTGTAAACGAAGTTGTTGTAGAAGTTGGTGTAAACGAAGTTGGTGTAAACGAAGTTGGTGTAAACGAAGATGTTGTAGAAGTTGGTGTAAACGAAGATGTAGTAGATCATGATGATGTTTTAGAAGTTGTAGATCAGGTAGATGTTTTAGATCAGGTAGATGTTTTAGATCATGAAGATGTTTTAGATCATGAAGATGTTTTAGAAGTTGTAGATGGTGTAGATCATGAAGTTGTAGATCAGGAAGATGTACCGCAGCCGGATAAAATATATAATATGGATTGTTATGATTACCTATGTAAATTACCTGATAGACATATCGATAGTATCATTTTAGACCCACCTTATTATGAAGTAGTTAAAGAAGATTGGGATAATCAATGGTCAACATTTAATGATTATTTAGAATGGTTTACACCAATAATAAAAGAATTAAGCAGAGTTAGTAAATATTCATGTTCTTGCTTTGTCTTTGGTTTTCCACATCAATTATCATATCTGCTACCATTATTTGAAAAAGCAGGATTTAAATATAGACAATATATTTGTGTTAGTAAAGGATTACAAGCAGTAGCGGGTAGAACCAGTCAAAAATTAAAAATGTTCCCTACCGCATCCGAATATATTTTATATTTCTATAAAGATGCAACCGAAATAATTAAGACGATGCTTCAGGATAAACAAACAGTCTCTGGATTATCGGGTAATGATATAAACGAATATTTGGGTAAAGCAACTAATGGTGGTGGTACGTGGTCAACCATAGCAGGGAAAAGACAACAAAATATACAAAATCCTACCAGGGAAGATTGGCATAAACTAGAATCTTTATTTGGTGGATTTGATATTAAGTATGATGACTATGTGTATAAATTTAATTTGCCAAATGGATTAACAGATGTTTGGACTGATATTAATTTTAGTGATAGAAAATATAAAAAATTATGGAATGAAAAATATAATGAAAAATGCGCACACCCCACTATGAAACCTTATCCTTTAATCAAACGATTAATAGATTGTTCAACTGTAGAAGGTGATACCGTATTAGACATATTTATGGGTACAGGTATGACCGGTTTAGTTTGTAAGGATACCAATAGACGTTTTATGGGGTGTGAACTAGATAGTAAATTTGTAGATAAATCATTAATACATTTGTAAAAATTTGATTTATAATGCTTACTACATTTTTTTTATATAAATAATGGACGCTATGGATATCACTAAATTTGGTGTTGATCCGAATGAATATTATCAGGGGTTTATTAAATCCACATCAATGGGGCCATCTGAGGCATTAAAGGAACTTGAACAAAACATAAAATGTGTAGATAATACTGAACTACTTATGGCCGTTAACTTTAAGGCACAAGATATTACTGGGGGGTATATTGACGTAATATCTACTTCTACGTGTAAAAATAATAAGAGTAAAAATAAAAAAGATATGTTATTAACAGGATTTGATATTATAACAATAGAAGATAATTCACCGCACCCTATGTCACATGCTAATGGTATAGATTCTATGACATCATTAAAAAAAACCACAAAAGGTGGTGGAATGGGGTGCTTTAATTTTGGTGAGGTATTAGCTATGTCTGTATTAACACAACAAAATGGATCTGTTATTTACTACAATAAGAAGTCCAAAGAATCTTGGTCTGTAATATATCCGAATAATATGTGTCCTCATCTAGAACCATTATCCTCTTCATTAACAACTATATTAGAATCTTGTACAACAACATTTATTTACGGTGATGAGGGAACCGCTAAAATTATAATACCTAATGATAAATATGATTATGAATTGAAATATCATGATTTTACAGATATATGTGATTACATTGATATGAGTATTAATGGTGTAAATTATGTCAGGTGGAAATCAGATGAAATACTATTGAGCACTATAAATAAAAAATCATATAATTACTCAGTTAATAATGATTATTATATAGAACTTGAAGATGGTGTAGATGGTGATTATTCTGTTAACTTATTAAAACATAAAAGGAAAAATAAGGAATATTCGTTTACTTTAGGAGTAGCTGCCAATGGTAAACCAAATTCAGAGAAAAAGAAATTTAAACCTATTGATAAAAAAGCATTTAAACGCCGCAAGGATAAGTCTATATTCAAGGTGAATGTATCATCATTAATTATTCCTAAAGATCATTTTCATGAACTGAAGGGTGTAAATAATATATATTTTAATGTTTTAGGCTTTCTTCTAGATATTAAGAAACCTGATGAAATTATTAAAATGATATATCCTAACTGTGGGGGTAATATTGCTCTTATGAATACATTTACGCTGATTACTATTACAGGAGAAGACTTATCTAATGATGATAAAAACACTTGGGTAAAGAAGAATATATTTAACTTTTATCCAGATAAGTTAAAATCGGGTGATCCTATAATTAATTGGAAATATATCAGGAACTACATTAAGAATGATATGGAATTATTCTATACACATATATCATCTAATGAAGTTACTGGTATCGATAATTGCTTTTCTGTGAGAAGTAAATATGTACCTGACTTAGATAATAAAATGTGGCAAAAAGTAAAAAGCGGTTTTGAAGAATATGGATGTTCTGGTGCAGGTTCAGATTCAGATTCAGATTCAGATTCAGATTCAGATTCAGATTGTGAACCTGAACCTGAGCCTGAGCCTGAGCCTGAGCCTGAACCTGAGCCAGAGCCAGAACCTGCGCCTGAGCCAGAGCCTGAGCCTGAGCCAGAGCCTGAGCCAGAGCCTGAGCCAGAGCCTGAGCCTGAGCCAGAGCCTGAGCCAGAACCTGAGCCTGAGCCTGAGCCTGAGCCAGAGTCAGAGCCTGAGCCTGAGCCTGAGCCTGAGCCTGAGCCTGAACCTGAGCCACACGAAAATATTAATATAGATGAAAATATTAATATAGATGAAATTATTATAGATGTACACACTAAAATAGATTTCCATGAAAAAAATGATATACTATTTAAAAAACTCGTTAAAATAACTAAAATATTACAAAATGATATAGAGTAACTCATGTATTAATTACGCGTAGTCTTTCCCCTAACTTTCCCTAAACAATTTTTTTTACCCGATTTAAGTTTAAATTTATTAATATTATCGCTGTAATTAATAGATGTATAATCCATAAATGGGTCAGCAGGCACAGTATATTGATACTTTAACGGTTTGCCTGAGTTTTTATTGTATTTGGGTATCGCATCATGTACTGTATTAGATAAATCATAATAATGAATTTTGTTACTATCTTTAAATAATTCTATCTCAAATAATGTTATTGGTCCAGATAAATGAAAATCGATAGAATAGGGTAAACAATTACACGTCCCGCCTTTCCCGTGTTTAGCCTGATTCAAAATATAATCTTTAAAATATTCATTATCACTTAATACCTTCCAACCGTGCATATAAATGCTGTCAGAATCTCTATTATACTTAACAGCTATTAAAATATATTCTTTTAAGATTGACTTATCAACGGCCCAATCTATGTGTGGTTTGACTGAAATACAGCAACGACTATCATGTATGGTTTTAAATTCATATCCTTTACAATAGATACATTTGTCTTGAAAAGCGGGTGCTTTATGACCCACTGTTTGAGACCCCTTACATTCTTTATTAATACATTCTTTTGAACCATCTAATGAACACATTTTAATTTCTCTAGCTAATATAACATTACCTGTATCATCAAGTTCTTTGTTGTCAAAGGCACACCCACCTTTACTTGCGGATCCGTAAGATTCCGGATACATGTATAAAGCTAATTCTTCCCCCACATCACCCAACCCCCCGAACGCAAACGGCATATTTCTATCTAATGTTTTTTCTTTTAGAATATTATTGAATTCGTTGTTCTTAAAATCATCAATACATTTAAGTAGTTCGGGTGGTATTTGTGATATTGACTCCATAATTTATAGTATTTCTTTTGATAAAAATAGTGTAGCCGTTAAATCAAATAGCTAGTTAATGAGTACAACCTAAAAAAAATAATCTAAATTTTTTCAACTTAAAATTAATGTTATCATACTATTAAAGATGGATTATCTCAATGAAGCATATATCGGTAAAACATATGGAATCAGATATAAAGCGCTAAGTCAATTATTAAATAATCATTGTTTAGGAAAATTAAATGTAAATGAATTAATAACGTTCAAACAAATATTTGATAAGTATTACATGCCAGATCTGGATGAAACTAAATATAAGATAGATGAAATAGATAGTGTTGAGATAAGCATAGACAGTTTAGACTGAATGTAAGTGATATCAATATACCGTGCTTAGCTGGTGCTTCACGTCCGTAAATAAAGTGTCACAAGCACGTATCACTATAGCACGTATCACTATAGCACCACAAATAAAAGAATTTAGAAAGAATAATCATTTGAATATAAATTAGGCTACGATGCTGAAGTAGATCACGTGATACCCTTCAATAAACTATTAAAAAAATTTATATCTATTTCAGATATGACAATAGATGAATTATCCAAACACGTTTATTTTGATAAGGGTTCTGATAGAACCATATAAAACAGTGTGGTACGATTATCATAAAACTAATGCTGGGCTACGTTAAAAGAAGGTAACAAAATAACCCATTTAATATAAAAAAGATGTCATATATTAGTTTATATTTACATAATATTATGTTTTTACTGTTTTAATCAGCCGATTATCCATCTAAATATTTTTTCGAACCCAACCACATAGTCAGAAGCGTATGGGTATTTATACATGTCATCACTGTGGTAAGCTCCATTGGCTGCGAACTTCACCTCACTCACATATACCTCTCTCACCAGATCTGTTTCGCTAAAATCAGGCACAGTAAACCATTGTAATAGTTTATTTATCTCTGAAACCCTTTTGTCACAATCTACAAACCGTGTAGTTAGCGGTACATCTTTCAACCGCGGCCACCTAAGTACATCATTACTAGTTAATTCTAAATCATTACGAACCAAACTATACATCAAATGACGTTGAGACTGTATTATATTAATTATCATCTCTAGCAATTCTGTACAATCTTTAAATCTTTTTGTAATCGTTATATCTGGGAACATATCGGTTACTGTGTTGCTCAATATGTTTTCAGGATATAATAACTTGTCGATATTTGTAGCAACTAATGATGTGCCTTGACTCCAAATATATACGGCATCAGCAGCAGCAGCAGCATCAGCAGCAGCAGCAGCATCTTTAGCAGCAGCATATATAGCAGTAGCTGCATCTGCTACATCTGGATCATCTGCATCAATAGCATCACCCACTGCAGCATCATATGCGGCTTTAGCAGCAGCATATGCGTCTTTAGCATCAGTGGCTTTAGCAGCAGCATCATCATATGCGACTTTAGCAGCAGTGACTTTAGCATCATCGGCGTTAGTAGCAGTGCCTGTAGCAACTGCGTCGTCCCAGGGTATGTTTGTGACAAATGCAGATAATTGTTTTCTCAAATTATTTAAGTCTACAGCAAAATCCGCTGCATATGTTTTAGTATATCTCATAGTAGTATATTTCTGTTGCAAATTAATAAATGATTTAATGTATGCACATAAAGCTTTAACTAATTTTTCTATAATGGCTTTTGGAAAATGTAATTTATACATCGTTGGTTGGCCGGGTTCAGGCGGGTCGATTACGTCTATAACATATGGCATCTCTGTATTTTCAGGCATCTTCAGGGCCAGACTGCCTACGGTGCGCCTCCCATTGGGGTGGGTATCGTCCTGTACATCTTGACTGTAGGTGACCGTCATGGTCGGGCAATTAGGTTTTTTAAATGATGGCATACTATTATACCATGATGTACCACCCTTTATCGTTCTCCTTTTTGAACGCTTTCTATTTGAACGCTTTCTTCTTAAAGTATTTCTTCTTAAAGTATTTCTTCTTAAAGTATTCCTGCGCATAATCTTCTTACTTTTATTTCTTTTATTACTTATCTTTCTTTCCATGGTTTTCCTCATTTTCTTTCTATTCATTTATACTATAGTATATATATATATATATATTTATTTATGATTCTTCATCTGAAATCATTTGACATAAAATTATATTGATAATTTTTTGAGGTAGCATAGTTCATTTCGCTTATTATATCTTCTATACTAAGCTAACCAAATTTTATACAGTTTTGTACTCACTTACGTAAAATTAATTATATAACTTTCTGCATATTTGATTATTATTGAAAATTTGATTTAAACTTATCTGTTGTATAATAAACAATATGGGTCAAATACGATTATTTGTATCAGATGATAATGATAAAATATTTATATGTGATGTTTCTAAACACGATGAATATAAAAAACAATGTTACACCAAAATAGATTTTATATGTCCATTAACGGGTAAAGCATTTAGTGGACGCGGTAAATTCTGGAACCATGTAGTGAAATATAAATTAGATATAGATAAAATGACATATGACAGACAATTGAATATAGACCATGACGAAAATATTACAAAATTATTCGATAGAACGAATTTAGAGTATCTATGGCTAAATTACTTTGAAATGAAATGTCATAAAAAACTTCTAGAAAATTTAATCGGACAAATTAATCTGGAATTATATATTATCTTGCTTAAAGTATACAAAGGGGAAATGGATATTGATGAATGTATTGCTAATTTTACTAATGATGTAACTAGTTCAGTAAATGAATTAACTGTAAATGACACAACTGTTAATGATAAAATTAAAGCTATAAGCTTATTTTCTGGAATGGGTGGGGATTCATTAGGTATAGTTAATGCCGGATTAGAATTGGTGGCTTATTCTGAATGGGAAAAAGAAATGAAAGCAACACACGAATTAAATTTCCCTAATACGGTTTTATTAGGGGGTGGAGATATAACTAAGACTACCGATGATGAATTTTTAGATTATAAAGATAAAGTAAATTTAATTTTTGCGGGGTTTCCATGTCAAGGATTTTCCCACGCTGGTAAAAAATTACCGGATGATCCACGCAACACCTTGTTTAGAGAATTTTTAAGATCAACCAGACTAATAAAACCTAAATATATTATAGGTGAAAATGTAAAAGGTTTAATATCACGTAAAAATGTAGATGGTGATTTATATATAGATATTATTAAAGATGAATTTAATAAAATAGGATATGATATATACTACAAAGTATATATGTGTAGTAAATTAAATATAGGTGTTCCTCAGAACAGAGAAAGATTAATAATCGTAGGTATTAGAAGTGATCTGAAACAGGAATTTAATTTTCCAGAAGAAAGTGATGATAGAATAGGTGATCTTAAAAATATAATTAAATTTAATATGGATGGAGCATTAAAGATGGAACCTGAATATTTGGATTTTGATTTGAATGATTTACCAAAAGAATGTATACTAACTGATATGGATAACGAAGAAGAAGAAAATAAACCACATCCTAATTTAGTTCAATTAGCTAAAAAGAGAGATTATGTTAGAAAAGATAAAGCAAGACCACATAGATTACATTTTGGAAGAAGATTAGATGTTGGTGGTGAAATTATTGATATTAGAAAACCCATAAATACAATAATATGTTCATACGCACACTGTCCCAGGTTCTTCGTACCTTTAAAAAATAAAAATGGTAACTATCTACGATGTTTACTACCCGTTGAATTAAAACAAATTCAAGGGTTTCCAGAAGATTATAAATTATCGGGTGATACAGGTAAACAAATTAAACAGATAGGAAATGCTGTTCCACCACCTCTAATAAAAATGATAGTTGATGAATTAATTAAATAAATTACTCATATTTAGTGATCCATCTAAGAGCATATTCATTAGTAGGTTCATCTTTCATATGATACACTTGATATGTTATAAAAGTGGGAATTTCCTTCCATTTTTCATCTAATATTTCTTTTTTTTCTCGCATATGTGAAAATATATTTAAGTTTCCTAAATTATTGACTCTAGTCTTATTATGATATTTATGGTGTCCCTGACCTTGAAAATCATTATTTGTTAACTTTTTAATTCTTTCATTACATTCTTCTAAACTATTGAATATTTCGCATCTATCCATCAAATTTTCATTATTATATAATAATTTTATTCGGTCAGATTCATTACCATATAGTAAATCTCTACATATAGATCCAGATGTTATATACCCCTGATCATAATATTTTTTTATAATCCTTTTACTATTATCGGTAGTATTAAGTAACTCAGAATTCCATGTAGGACGTAATAATCTCTTACCTTTAACATATTTTGTTTTATATTCTGGATGAGATTCTCCGTTTTCTAATTCATATATTTGATTTTCAAAATGATTTATATTACACATCATGAAAGGTGATATACCATATAAATTGGGGTAATATCCAAAAAAACGTGCTATCAACCCCTGTGTTGTAATAGTATCAGAATTAGTATCTTGCTCATAAATAATACCTAAAAATTTATTTAATCTAAACCTTTTGGCACAGCGATACATATCTTTTAATATATATATAGTATTATTATCTCTATTATATAATAATTCATCATCAAATGTATGGTTACCCCATTTATTTGAATTGGTTGAACTATCAACTAAATAATAATTATATCCTAATTCATTAATTTTCTTAATAAATTTATTCCTTGTTTTTATATCAGTAATTCTGAATAAATGTTTATTTTTACCAATCTTTAGTAATTTTTTCATACGTTTGAAAACGTTTTTAAAGCCCACCTCTGTTTTTAAATTATATTTATCGATACTATTTAACCAGTTTCCGTAAGAATTATTAACACCAATATAGTTTTCACCGGGTTCCATTTGAAATATATCAGATACGTTATTATTAAATTTTTCTAGGGAAATATTATGGCTATCTAAAGTAGCATCTATATAAAAAATTTTTATATTATATCGTAGTATTACATCGTCTTTTAAACCCAAATGTTTGAAAAACATATCAATTGTCATATTTTCTTCTACAACTAAACGGGCTTCATCTATAAAAAAAACAGAATTAAATAATCTTTTAGGGTTATTTATTAGCATATTTTTTAAATTTTTTATAGTATCTCTATGAAATACATTTTCGGGTAATATAATATTTAGATTATTTTGCATATCATTTTTCCAGTCTTTAGAAGAATATCCAGTTATCACAAAAATATTGTTAATATCTATAAATAAATGTTTATTATCTGGTTGTAATTTCATAAGATTATAACTTATACAATCCATTAACATAGTTTTACCTGAACCACATTGTGCTGTAACAGGGATATGTGCTACATGTTTATTATCTAGAAAATAAATAATAATTTCAATAGAACAACACTCCTGATTTTCAAACCATAAATTATATTCAGGATATATAGTTATAAGCTTGTTTAAAAAAAACGCTGTAAATTCATCAATATTATTAAATTTGGAATCTTGTAAATATTGACATTCATAAATATTTTTTATAATTTTAGTTCTATGTGCGTTAGTTATTTTGTTAAGCAAATCTAATTGATTATTATAATCACAATCACTTAATAATTTTTTATATGAATCAATCGTTTTATTATCATGTTTTAACATAGGTTCTATAATTTTAATTTCTTCATCTATTTTTACTTTACATGAACGTTTATTATGACCTAATTCACCACATACAGAACACCTTTGAATTCTAGTTTGTTTATCCATAACTAGTTTTATATAACATGTTTGTTATAACTTTAAGTTATTTAAAATCCACCCTAAAACATGAAAATCCACAACCTTTCCCCCATCTCATTATACCGGTAAATGAACTATTATCTTCTAATTTAAATATAAATTCAATGTCTTTATTCTTCACTAATTCTACATCTATAATTTTTTTAGGTTCAATTTTATCAAACCATTTAAATGAAAATGGACCGTCTATTGTACCCGTTGTTTGTAACCATACGTCTTTTTGATTCATTATATCATCATAAATATTTTGAACTTCTTCTATTAAAGTAGATTTATCTTCATCGGTAATATCAAACGCATTATTTGGTTCAATTCTATAATCAATTTCATCATGCCCCCAACCATTCATACTTTTATTAGGAAATTTATCCCTGTAATTTTGTTTTGTTTTAATAGAATATTCGGATTTAGGATCAACCATACAGTATGGTCCACCTTTTAACCACGCTTCAAATGGCGGTGGTTCAGGTAAATTATATTTCTGATTAATTTCAGGATTATTTACAACTAAATCATACCATATTTTAAGATATTTCTTTGAGATACTAAAATTTTTAGCTGGACCATTATAAAATTCTACCGAATTTTCATGGGGTGGTGTGTTTTCATTTATAATTTCATTATAATTCTGCGTACCTTTTTCTTCACATCTGAAACATGTGGCATCATCATGATGTATTAAAATATCATAATGCATGTTATTACCACCTTTTTTCTCTACATATAATATTATTTTATTAAATTTATTATAATATTCATCTTTCATATTTACACCTAATTCTGAATAAGTATTAAGATTATTCTCACATATCCACTCTACTCTAATATCTTCATCTTTTTTTGATGTTCTTCTACCATCCATTTTACTTATTGTAATTTTAACATTTAAATCATTATTAACATTTAAATCATTATTATCATAGTATAATGGCATATAATATGTTTAATTAACCCTAAATTTAAAAAATCAAATTTAAATATCTATAATATTCATGTACCAAACTGTTACATGACTACGCCCTTTATGAATACTAAATTATTTAGCATTAGCATCTATCATAATATATAGGTTCATACCGTACATTTATTTAGTACCTTTCTTTTTTACTACCTTTATTTTTAGAACCTTTCTTTTTGGAACCTTTCTTTTTAGAACCTTTCTTTTTAGAAACTTTTTTAGTACCTTTATTTTTCTTTCTTTTCTTACGCAACGATCCTCTTTTTCTTTTAGAACTAGTTTCTATTTTTGATATAAGTGTTTCTACATCTCCGAGCATTTCGGGGCCACCCGCTTCGTCTTCGTATTTATATCCCATTTTAATATATAGGTTATTGCTCTGCTTTCTCCTACGTTCGTCAACATCCGATATACCATTAGCATAAGCATCACTGGCGTCGTCTAATTTAGACACCGTTATAGATGGACCGATAATATGTGAATGTATTAATGCTAAAGAAATTAAATATTTGGCATAGCCTTTACCCCTACTATCTGTGTTAACTTCTACCCACTTAATCGTAATATCATCGTCGTCTACATCGTCGTTATCGTAATCTATGTGATACTGTACTTGTGCGAGACATTTGTCTAGATTTGTTTTGAGGTCGTCTCCACGATATTCACCCCTTATGTACAAACACATACCCACTGATGTATCATTGTAAACACGTATATGATATCCTATATTACCATTTTTATTAAGTAATTGATGCTTCAAAAACTCATCAGGTAAATATAGCTTACTTATAGCATCGTCTATCCCTGTTAAATCCCCCTGTAAAACATGTTTATAAGACATATATATTTTATTATATTTTAATTTTAATTTTATATTTTTTTATACCTTCGTAGTAATTAAACATGTCCCTCCTATAACTAAGAGTATACCACATATAGTAAATTTATTTATTTTAGCGTCTTTGAAAAGATATAGTGATGCTATTGATGATATCAATACATTCAAAGAAACAATACTTTTTGCGTAGCCTACATTGTGTATATTGTGTAAACAATTTGTTATCAGATAATGCGTTATAGGTATTATTAACCCTATTACTACCAGTATACACCATTGATAACTTTTAATATCAGATATATCTTTTTTATATCCGTTTTTATATCCGTTAAAAATAAACATAGTGAGTGCTACTGAACCTGCTATGATTAACGGTATTAATATAGTAATAGACTTATTAACACCTGTTACAGCCGTTTTTCGCAATAAGTCCGAAATAGCTACAAATACCGCCGCAAGCAAACCATATTGTATCCATGCGTCCATATACCTAGACGTATATTTTATGTTCGTTACATGTGTGATCTATCGCATTTTTAAATTTCTGTGCTAACTGATCCGAGCAATCGTGATCAGAAAAATTAATCAAACACACTCTCAATTTACAACAGATATCACAGTTACAGGTGGGTGGTTTTACTTTACGTGAACCAAAATCTGTCTTATCATAGGTTTCTTCTATCTCATCATAATCATCATAATCATCATAATCAGAATCAGTATCAGAACCCGAATCAGAAGCATCTATTTTATCCATAATTTGTTTAGCCGCTTCAATAGATTTATCTACTTCGTCGTTTGTCATCGGTACCATCAATCTATACACCAGACCACCTATTAAATGATCAACCGTTATTTCATCGGAATTGTCGTGCTTCGCTAAAATATCCGATACTTTCATTGCCGAGTCCATTTGCGCTAAAAAAACTTGAATCAGAGAGTTTAACGCATTATCGTTATCCATTTTATTAATGAATTAATTTATCTTTATATTTGTAAAGATACATCTATATAAAGATAAATATGTGTTATGCGCGTTAATCTTTAAACACTATTGTTACACCATACGCACTTATTATACCTACTATTCCACCCACAACCAATTGTTTTATAGAATGTTCTTTAATATAGTATTTCATAAACATAGGTATAATTAAGCCCAGCAACAGCAGTATAATAGTAGATTGTTTCAGTTTATTAGTTAATATCAAATATGTCGCTATAAAACATAATGACGCCGCTTTGGTAGAGGGTAAACCATACGTTTTTGATTTAATAGGTCTACTTTCTTTGAAAAGATTTTTAAGAAACTTAACAAGCACCTGTAAAAAAATTAATCCTAAAAATAATTTTAAAACATACTTATCTGAATACATATACTATTATTCACATTTATTATTCACTAAAACTGATCAAACCAATACACCATCTGCGATTCTAGCGATTTCATGACTCTGTCTTCTAATTTGGTACGCTTACTAGTTTTACATCTATAAGCATGGATAATCATCATGATGGTAAATGCGTCGTCTGTATCATTCACATCAAAATCGGTCCAACGCTGAATGTAGTGAGAGTTTACATAATCACGAATGGACGCTTTGATTGGATTATCGTATTTTGATAGTGCCTCAACAAAGTCTATGTAAATACGTTCAATAGAACTGTCTTTAGGAACCATGAATTTAAAACCATTATCTGTATCGGTAACAGTATTCATATAAATTTCTTCTTTATCAGATTCATTGTAAATGACCGGTAGCCTATACTCTTCTTCAAATATATCATTCATGTCTTCTGTCGTATTTTTAGTCAGATAGAGAAATGAAATCATATCAATCAGATAAGTATTGTATTTAGCACCTTTACATGATTCACGTATTTTAACGAGTTGGGTATCATGGACGCCAAATGTTGTCAGGAAATCAAGGAGCGAGTTAGATACATATTCACCACTAAAGTATGTAAAAGAATCGTCTACTGTGGTCTGGATATGACCACTGCCAGTAATGTTGAATGAAAGGAGACGCTGTGCTCTAGGGAGAGTGTTGACAAATATACGGGACTGGTCAACACTAACGGTCTCACGACCATGCATAGTATGAATAGACGCATATTTAGTCCGCATAATGAGTCTTTGAAGATTATGGACAACATTATGATTCATGACTAGGTCTTTTGACCTAAAATTTGATGGTGGTGAACCATCACCGTATTGTTTTAGTTCACCGCCCAGTGAAATAGTAGTGTCAGTAGTGAAATTTACATCTAACCAACGCATAAATACATCGTGATCTTGTACTAGAGCACCCATGATATCTATCACGCGCTTTGGTTTAGACCGTGATCCACACCACGTCCATTTTAGTCGCTCTTCACCCACTGTTACCCACGTGAATTTAGGGATCATCTTAGGAGCGTCCATTATATTTATTGTTTTAATTTGTCTTGTAATAAAAAAATCAAATTTAAAGGTTTTCACTAATAATCACTAATAATCACTAATAATCACTATATCACAGTTCATTCATAATAATTTCTCTGTACCCAGTAAATCTTTCCTTAAACTCATTAAAATTCATAAACTGATATAATTTGAATAGCTTCTCAACACACTTCAACTTTCTAAAACTATCGCTTAACAAATCATCTAGTACTTCATTAAATAATTCTTTATTACAATTTTCAGGTTTGATGAACCAATCATGCTTATTAAAAACGTTAGATCGTTTACCGAATATATCGCCTTCATCGATACTCAATAATTCATTTTTATCATTAACCAAAATATTCCGCGGAATATTATCAGATGATCTGAATAATCCATCAAATAAGCGTATCTTTAGTGCTTCTCGTTTCACTGATTCATTAGACATAACGTCTTTGTGCTTCCCCAGATCACCTATATTTTGCCAATAATCCATCATACAGTATATACATTCTTTTTTACCAATCTTTACATTACCCACATAACTTTTTCCTTTAGGATCAATCTTAATTTGGCCTTCACCACTCTTAATTCTGCGCATATTCATGTCTCGTAAGCCAAATAGCTCTTTACATTTATCTACCAGAATATAATCTAAGCCATAGTTCATAGATTCTTTCATCTCTTTTAAGATGTATTTATGACTCTTATATATCACAGATATACAGCATACTTTTCCACCACAGACACCATCTTCCAAAATATTTACATCTGAAAATTCGTGCCAGTCAATAGTTTCTATCTCTGAACTAACTTTATCCTTATCTTTATC
>Ga0307488_10000659_pt1 | contig 28664 bp, 26 predicted proteins | sample SB02metaG_FD_202248 | JGI IMG/M metagenome (GOLD analysis project Ga0307488, IMG submission 202248) | Sea-ice brine microbial communities from Beaufort Sea near Barrow, Alaska, United States - SB 0.2 | ecosystem: Environmental > Aquatic > Marine > Coastal | place: USA: Alaska | collected...
TAGGAGCTAAAATTATTGAAAAGCATTTTACTCTTGATAGGAGCTTAAAAGGACCAGACCATAAAGCTTCATTAGAGCCAAATGAACTCAAAGAAATGGTTATTGCAATTCGTAATATCGAAATGGCGATTTCTGGAAATGGATTAAAAGAAGCATCATTGAGTGAGAAAAAAAATATACATATTGCACGTAAGAGTATACATTTATCTAAAGATTTAAAATCTGGTTCTATTATCAATGAGCAAGATATAATTTCACTTCGTCCAGGTGATGGAATATGCACTATGAATTGGGAGAATATTATTGGAAAGCAAGTCAATAAAGATCTTAAAAAATTCACCAAGTTGACTTTAACAGATCTATCATGAAAATAGGTGTATTGACAAGTTCAAGAGCAGATTATGGTATTTATTTACCTTTGCTAAATGAGTTGAAAACTGATTCTTTTTTTGAATTAGAAATTATTGCCTTTGGTACACATTTATCTAATGAACATGGTCTTACAGTTAAGGATATTGAAAAAGATAGGTATAATACAATACATAAAATTTCATCATTAATTGAAGATGATAGTCCAAAAGGTATAGCTATTTCTTATGCAAATACAGTTCTTAAATTTTCAAAATTTTGGAATGAAAACCATTTTGATTTAGTACTTTGTTTAGGAGATCGATTTGAAATGAGTGCTGCTGTTCAAGCAAGTATTCCTTTTAATGTGAAATTGGCTCATATCCATGGTGGTGAAACTACATTAGGAGCAATAGATAATATTTACAGACACCAAATTACTTTAGCTTCAAATCTTCATTTTGTTTCTTCAAACAATAACATGAAAAAAGCCGAACAGTTAATAGGAAGGTCTAAAGACATTCACAATGTTGGCTCTTTAAGTTTAAATGATATAAACTTTTTTGAACCAATCAATAAGGTTTCTTTTTTTAAAAAGTTTGGAATAAAAGATGCTCCATATATTTTGGTGACCTTTCATCCCGAAACGGTTTCTTTTGATGACAATATAAAATTTGCAAAAGAGATGAAAAATGCTTTAAATTATTTAAGTAATAAAATAAATTTAATAATTACAATGCCTAATGCTGACACTTTAGGTAGTGTTTATAGAAAAGAACTTAATTTTTTAAAAAATACTTGTTCTGGATCTGTAACGTTAATAGAAAATTTTGGAAAAATTAATTATTTTAATGCGATGCATTATTCTTCAGTTCTTTTAGGGAACACCTCTAGTGGAATTATTGAAGCTGCCTCGTTTAATAAAAAAGTTATTAATGTTGGAAATAGACAAAAAGGTCGTGATTATGGTGAGAATGTTTACCATGTGAAATTTGATTCCAAAAAAATAATTGAATTAACTGAGAAAACTCTACAATTACCTGACAGTAAGTTCAATAATATTTATAAAAAAAGAAATCCTTCAAACAAAATTATAAAAATTATAAAAAAATTATATTAACATCAATCATGGATATAACACAATTTTTAATAAATAAAAATCAAAACATAGTTGAAGCTCTTGATAAATTAAACTCAATTAAAGATTCCGCGAGGTTAATTTTATTTGTTCAAGATGAAAATGGAATAATTATAGGTTCTTTAACTGATGGAGACATCAGACGATCTTTAATAGTTGACAAAGATTTAAATAAAAATTTAGAGGAGATTTGCGCTGTTAATTTCTCTTTTAGCTACGAAAGTAAAAATTACTTATCATTTAAATCACATCAAAAAAATAACTTTAGGATTATCCCATTACTAACTAAAGAAAAAAAGTTGTCAAAGATTATTGATTTAAATAAACAGACTTGTATTCTCCCCCTTGAGGTTGTAATAATGGCAGGAGGAAGAGGTAAAAGATTAAGTCCCTTGACAGATACTATCCCAAAACCAATGCTTCCGTTGGGAGACAAACCGATAATTGAACATAATATTGATAGATTAATTTCCTTTGGTATCGATAAAATTCACATATCAGTTAGTTATTTAGGAGATAAAATAAAAGCTCATTTTGGTTCAGGAGAGAATAAAAATATTAATATTAATTATGTAGAAGAAGATAAACCTTTAGGTACTGTTGGCTCATTAACACTAATCAAAAATATTCATACTGATTATATTCTATTAATGAATAGTGATTTGTACACAAATATTGATATAGATAAAATGTATAATTCAATGATTGAACAAAATGCGGATATGATAATTGCATCAAAAGATTATTCTGTTAATGTTCCTTTTGCAATTTTTGAAACAGAATCGACAAATCAAATCAAATCCTTTGTTGAAAAGCCTAAATATACTTATAGTTCTAATGCTGGTATATACATATTTAAAAGAGAATTAATTGAAATGATTCCAGTCAATGAATTTTTTGATATAACAGATTTAATTGATAAATTATTAAAGTTTAATTATAAAATTTTTCATCATCCAATAAGAGGTTATTGGATTGATATTGGAAAACTTGAAGATTATAATAAAGCAATTGATTTAAATAAATATCAAAATTAATTATGAATTTTTTAATAACAATTTGTGCTAGAGGAGGCTCAAAAGGTATTCCTAAAAAAAATATTCTAAAATTAGGTAATCACCCCCTTATATATTATTCTATTAAAATTGCACAAGAATTTTTAGTAAAAAGAAAAGGTAAAATTGCTTTATCAACTGATTGTAATGATATTAAAAAAGTTGCAAGTTTTTATGGTCTCGATTCAAATTATACTAGAAATGAAAAATTATCAAATGATAAAGCTGGTAAAATTTCAGCTATAGAAGATATATTGAAATTTCAAGAGAAAGAATTGAATGAGAAATTTGATGTGATTTTAGATTTAGATGTGACTTCTCCGTTAAGAACATTAAATGATCTAAATAGTGCCTTGGAAATATTACTTTCTGATTCGAACGCAAATAATTTAATTAGTGTTTCTCCAGCTAATAGAAACCCATACTTTAATATGGTTGAAAAAAGAGGTTCTTATTTCTTCAAAGTTAAGGACACTCACAACTTCAAATCTCGTCAGGTTGCTCCAGAAGTGTTCGATTTGAATGCATCTTTTTATTTTTATAATAGAAGATTTTTTGATCAAAATAATGATTCTGTTTTTACTGATAAAACATTAGTTTATAATGTCCCTCATTTGTGTTTTGATATAGATGAGCCGATTGATTTAGAATTTATGAGTTTTTTATTAGAAAAAAATAAACTTAAAAGTATTATATGAATATTTTGATCATTGGTCTTGGGTCAATAGCACTCAAGCATATTAAAGTTTTGAAAGAGATCAATGCAAACACGTCAATATTTGCACTTAGATCTTCAAAATTGTCGGTTAAAGTGTCAGGTGTTAAAGATCTTTTTGAATGGGAAGAAGTAGTTTCTAAAAAGTTTCATTTTTGTATAATTTCAAGTCCTTCATCACTCCACCTATCTCATATAAAGTTAGTTGAAGTATTAAGAATTCCAATTTTTATTGAAAAACCATTATTTATCAACCGAAGCCAAATTAATGATTTTAAGATATTGGATTTAAAAAATTTAAGATCTTATGTTGCTTGTAATTTTAGATTTAATCCAATTATTGAATTTCTAAAAGATGATTTAAAGATTAAAGCTAAAAACATTTATGAGGTAACCGCCTATTGCGGATCATATCTACCAAATTGGAGACCTAACAAAGATTACAGAAAAGTTTACAGTTCAATAAAAGAACTAGGAGGTGGTGTAAATATAGATTTAATTCATGAACCGGATTATTTTGTTCACTTATTTGGTTTGCCTGAACACACAAGTGTTCATAATAGAAAAGTATCTTCTTTGGAAATAAATTCAAATGATTCATCAATTATTTATTTATCATATAAAAATTTTCAAGCAAGTATTACTTTAAATTATTTTAGAAAAGACGCAAGAAGAACATTAGAAATTGTTACAGATGAAAAAACTATATTTGTGGATTTTTTAAAAGGAATAGTTAAAGATTTAGAAACAAATACTATACTTTATCAAAGTTCAGAAGATTTAATAGAGAGTTCTTACAAAAAACAAATGTTGTTCTTTTTGAATAGTATCAAATCAAATGAATATAAGATGAATTCTATTGACGAAGCTCTTTCAGTTTTAAATATAATTGTATGATATTAGAAAATAAAATAATTTTAGTTACTGGTGGTTCAGGACTTCTTGGTAAATCTTTTATTGAAGACATAAATAAAAAGGGGGGGATTGCTATTAATTTAGACATAAATAATATCAATGACATTGATAACAACACTTTAAATCTTGATGTTACCTGTGACAAATCAATAAAGGAATCATTAGAGCTTATAATGAATAAATATTCTAGAATTGATGGTTTAGTGAATAATGCTTACCCTAGGACATTGGATTGGGGTAATAAGTTTGAAGATATCAAAACTAAATCTTTTAGTGATAATGTAGACATGCAATTAAGTAGGATATTTGCTATATCAAAACCTGTTTTAGATATAATGAAAAAGCAAAAATCAGGGTCTTTAGTTCATATAGCTTCTATTTATGGTATTGTAGGGAATGACTTTAGTGTTTATGAAAACACAGAACTAACCTCTCCAGCAGCATATTCAGCAATTAAAGGAGGACTGATCAACTTCAGTAGATATTTAGCATCCTATTTCGGTAAATACAACTTAAGATCTAATTGTGTATCACCTGGTGGTGTTTTTAATAATCAAAATAAAACTTTTGTAGGACAATATTCCCAGAAAGTACCATTAAAAAGAATGGCAAACCCGAATGACATAGCGCCAACTGTATCTTTCTTGCTTTCATCAGAATCTAATTATATTACAGGACAAAATATCGCAGTAGACGGAGGATGGACAGCTATCTAATAAATAATATAAAATATATAATAAATAATGAAAAAAACTAAAGTATTTTGGTGTAAGACTTGTTTAAATATGTCTACAAGACCTAGAATTGAATTTGATTCTAAAGGTAGTTGTAATGCATGCTTAAGAAAAGAAGAAAAGAAAACTATCGATTGGAATAAAAGAAACGATGAATTGGAACTATTATTAGATAAATATAGATCTAAAGATGGAGGTTTCGATTGTGTAGTTCCTTGCAGTGGAGGGAAAGATGGTTCACATGTAGCTTATAATTTGAAGCATAAGTACGGAATGAACCCTTTAGCAGTTACTATTCGGCCAGCACTTTCTATGGAGTTAGGAGATAAAAACTTGTATAATTTTATTCATGCAGGCTATAATCACATCCATGTTACTCCTAATCCAAAAGTAATGCAGGTGTTAAATAAATATGGTTTTATAGAAAAAGGGTTTCCATACTATGGATGGTTAATAGCCATTCATACAGCAGTAATTAGAACTGCTTACAACTTTGATGTTCCTTTAATCTTCTACGGAGAAGATGGTGAAGTTGAATATGGAGGTTCTGTTGAAAATAAAGATAGAGCGCTATATGATATCGATTATATGAAAAGAGTATACCTTGAAGGAGGTTACGAAAAGGTGCTTAAAAAAGCGGTGGATGATGGAATTTTAGAGCCAAACGATCTTTATTTCTTTAATTTTCCAAATGAAGAAGAAGTAAAGAAAAAAGATCTTTCTTTTACTCATTGGTCATATTTTGAAAATTGGGACCCTTATACTAATTATTTGACAGCAAAAAATAATTGTGGATTACTAGAAAAGGATGATGCAAATTCTGGAACATTTACAAATTTTTCGCAAAATGATCAGGCATTATATTCACTACATGCATATTTAATGTATTTAAAATTTGGTTTTGGTCGAGCTACGCAAGATGCTGGAATCGAGATACGAAGAGAAGCAATGACTAGGGATCAAGCTTTAAATTTGGTGAAAATTTATGATAATATGTATCCTAGTGAGCATATTGATGATTATCTAGAATATTATCAAATGTCAAAAGAAGAATTTGATGTTGTAATTGATAAATGGGTTAATAAAGATTTGTTTGTGAAAGAAGATGGTATCTGGAATCCAAAATTTGAGGTTGGACAAAACTTTGAAATATAAATAATATGAAAATTACTATTGTAGATTATGGTATGGGTAATATCTACTCGCTACAAAGTGCATTAAAATTTCTTGGGTATGATAGTATCTGTTCAAATAAAAGTGAAGATATTATTAATGCTGATAAAATCTTACTACCAGGTGTGGGATCTTTTAAAATTGCAATGGACAATATAATTAAACTAAAGATTGACAAGTCTATCAAAATTGCAGTTAAAGAGCATAACATACCTATTTTAGGGATATGTCTAGGCATGCAATTATTAGGTATTAGTAGTACTGAGGATCGTTTTTCTAATGGTTTAAATTTATTTGAAGGTGAAGTTACTAAATTCACTGATCAGTCAGTTAAAACACCTCATGTTGGCTTTAATAATGTTTATTACCCTGATAATAGCACCTTATATAAAGGTATTAAAATGAACTCGGACTTTTATTTTGTTCATAGTTATAAAATGAAAACAAATAAAATAAAAGGTATAGGCTATACTTCAAATGGTGAAAATTTTGTAGCCTCTTTTGAGCAAGGAAATATTTTTGGAACACAGTTTCATCCAGAAAAAAGCCAAACTAATGGTTTACTACTATTAAAGAATTTTATTACTTTTTAACTATGAAAAAAAAACGATTAATTTTTACTTTACTATATAATAAAGGATATTTTATGTTGAGTAGAAATTTCAGACTTCAAAAAGTTGGTGACTTTAAATGGCTTAAGAAGCATTATAATTTTGAAAAAATAGCTTTTTCTATTGATGAACTTATCATTTTAGATGTTACGCGTGAAGGTAGAGATATTAATGAATTTTCTTCAGTAGTAAAAGAAGTTATAAAAAACGTTTTTATCCCTGTTGCATGTGGAGGTGGAATTCGAACATTGGATGAAGCAAAACTATTACTTAACTCAGGAGCAGATAAAATAGTTGTTAATACAACTTTACATTCTGACAAAGATTTAATTAATACTTTAGTAAAGAACTATGGTTCTCAATTTGTAGTAGGCTCAGTAGATTTTCAAATTGAAAATGATATTAAAAAAGTTTATATAGAGAACGGTGAACTCAAGATTGATAAAAATTTAGAAGATTATTTGGAAGAAGTTGAAAAATTATCAATTGGAGAAATTTATTTAAATTCTATACAAAAAGATGGAACAGGACAAGGCTATGATATCAAACATTTAGCAGATACTTTAGATAAAATAACTACACCAATTATTCTTTCAGGTGGCGCTGGAAACCATTTGCATTTAATAGAAGGGTTGAAAATTAATTCAGTTGATGCTGTAGCAACAGCTAATCTTTTTAATTTTTTAGGAGACGCCTTACCTAAAGCTAGAATTAAAATAATGGAAGAAGGATTGCAATTAGCCAATTTTGAATCTATAAATGATGTATTTAAATAATTACTAGTAATAATGAAAAAAGAAAAAATCTTACACGAATATGAGTTAATTTCAAAAAATATCGTTTTTGTTGATGGCCTTACTAGAACAGGGAAAGCACTTCTTAATAATTTGTTATTGGGGTATAATAACGTTTCAAGTATCCAATTTATAAACATATTAGAACAATTGATGCCGTTATATATTAACGGTAAGATGACTAAGGATGCAATATCCTCATTCCTAAAAATTCACTTTAATGAGAATTTTTATAATTATAAATTATCTAGAAATATAAATTTCAGATATGATGATTTAACAAGTATATATAATCACAAAGATCAAAAAGATTTTCATAAAAATTTAGATAAGCCAGATGGTGATAATATAGTTGATGAGCTTTTAAATGATAATTTATATTTCCAGTTTCAAACTCATGATTTACTAACCCATTATTCTAATTTTTTAGATTTAGACATAGATGCTTATGTATTAGAACTTTTTAGACACCCTGTAGATACAATACACTCATGGTTTATAAGAGGATGGGGGACTCGATTTGATCAAAAAGACCCAAGAAGTGGCACTACTTTATTTATTTATAATGGTCAAGCGATACCGCATTACGTAATCGGTCATGAAGAAGAATATATTAATTTAAATGAAATGGAAAAATGTGTTTTTATGCATAATTTATTGTTAAGAAAATCCATATCACAATATCTGAAATTAAATCTCACTCAAAAGAAAAAAATTCTGATTTTAAAGTACGAGGATTTATTAGAGAATACTGAAAATGAACTTAATAAAATTTCAACTTTTTTAAATATTGAAACATCTTCACACATGTTAAAAGCTAAGTTAGATTCAAACGTTCCACGAAAAATCTCTAAAGATTCAAGACAATCTAAACTTAATCAAATTCGGGCAAATGTAAATAGTTTAATTTTTAATGATTTAATTTCTTTGGTTGAATCATATGAGTTGAATTTATATAAACTAAATAACTAGAATATGAAAGTTATTATTTTGATAATTATCACTTCAGCTATTCAATCTCTTTTTGGAGTAGGTGTATTACTATTTGGCACACCTGTTTTACTTTTATTAGGTTATCCATTTATAGAATCGTTATTAATTCTTTTGCCAGTTTCAATATCAATTAATATTTTGCAAACTTCAAAAGATTATAAATATGTTGATTATATATTTTACAAAAATATAGTAGTTTTAACAATTCCATTCATAATTTTGTTTTTATATTTCGTTGAGAAAATAAACATAAATGTTTCATTTATCATGGGCTTTTTTTTAATTGTAATGGCTTTGAAGGATTATTCAAACATTATAAAAAAATATCTAAATAAACTATTGTCATATAATAAATTATTTTTTGTGCTAACTGGTATTACCCATGGCATGACTAATCTCGGGGGTTCTTTATTAACTGCCAAAATTTTTAATACAGATACTAATAAATTAAAAAAAAGATCTACAGTTGCAATCTCTTATATGACATTTGCTGTTTTTCAATTAATAACAATTATTTCGTTAAATTACAGACCTAGTTTATATAATCTGTATTATATAATAATAGGTGTGTCTACCTACCTAATTGTAAACAAATTAGTTTTTCAAAAAATCACAAATGATAAATATGATAAATTATTTGCAATTTTTTTATTTTTATCGGGTACAGCATTAATACTAAAATATTTTATATGGTAATATGGTTAATAGGGATATCTGGGGCAGGAAAAACAACTTTAGGTAACAAAATACATAAGTATTTAATTGATAAAAAATTAAATTCCTTCATAATAGATGGAGATATTGTGAGAGAATTTTACGACAATGATCTAGGTTATTCAAAAGAGGAAAGAATTTCTAACATAAAAAGAATTATGTTATCAACTTATGTCTTAGAAAAAAACAATATAATTCCTATTGTATGTAACATCTCTCCATTTGAGAATTTAAGAGATTTTGCAAGAGATAAATTTGATTCTTATCATGAAATATATCTTAATAAAAACATAAGTATTGCAAAACAGAATGATGTTAAAGGTGTTTATAAAAATAATCATAAAAAGACTTCTTTGATAGGAGTTGATATGAAATTTGAAGAACCAACGAAAAGCAATCTAACTATTAATGTTGATTCTGAATCTGAAGAAATATCTTTTGAAAAAATCATTAATTATATTAATAAAATAAAATCATGAGAGTTAGTATCGATTTAAATGAAGAATTATTACAAGATTGTATTAATATTTCAACTGGATTATTTAATCCATTAGTTGGTTTTATGTGTTCAACTGATTATCTTAGTGTAGTAAATAACATGTTACTAAGCACTGGGGAAGTATGGACTATTCCAATTACACTAAATGTAAGTCGTGAAATTTATGGAAATGCATGTAATATAGAGACTTTATATCTTAATTCAAATTCAAAAAACATTGGATATATAAACATTAAAGACTGTTTTGAAATTGATGTTGATCGAGATGTATTCAAAATCTTTGGAACAAATGACACGATGCATCCAGGAGTCTCAAATGAATTAAAAAAAGGTAAATATCGTGTAGGTGGAGATGTTGTAATTACAGATTTGAGTTTATTGAAAGGGAATTTAACTCCCAAGGATACTAAGGCATATTTTAAAAGTAAAAATTGGAAAACAATTGCTGGATTTCAAACTAGAAACCCAATACACAAGGCACACGAATATCTACAAAGAGTTGCTTTGGAAGTTTGTGATGGATTATTCATTAACCCTCTTGTTGGCTGGAAAAAAGTTGGTGATTTTAGTGAGAAGGCTGTCGTTTCTGGTTATAAAACAATGATTGATGAATATTATAATGGCTTAAATATATATTTTGACACATTAAAAACGCCAATGAGATATGCTGGCCCTAAAGAAGCTATATTTCATGCAATTATTAGACGAAATTTGGGTTGCACTCATTTTATTATTGGTAGAGATCATGCGGGAGTTGGTAATTATTATGGAAAGTATGAAGCACATGAACTAGCAAAAAAAATTATTGCAGATAATGATTTAGGAATTGATTTATTATTACTTAGTGAACCTTTTCATTGTCATAAATGTGGTCAAATAGTTTCAGATTCTACTTGTAATCATGATGAATATTATATTGAAAAAATCAGTGGCACAAAAATTAGATCAATGTTAGCGGATAATAAAAGACCAAGTGAATTATATATGAGGTCTGAAATTTCGGATAGTATTATCAATTTAAAAGAAGATAAATTTATAAAATAGATATTATGAAAAGAATAATTGCAACAGTTGGACCTTCATTGTTAAATGAAACTCCAATAACTAAATTACATGACGAAAAAAACATCTATCGGATCAATGGTGCACACGGTAGTATTAGTGATATTGAACAATATATATTAAAAATTAAATCACAAGTAGCTGACGCTAAAATATTAATGGACCTACCTGGTAATAAGGTTAGAACCTCTGGTTTTGAAAAAGGTTATATTAATTTAGAAGAAGGTAAAAACTTTAGTTTGTCTTTTAAACAGATGAATTATACTAACTTTTATAAGCATATAAAGATTGGAGATACAGTTTGGGCTAATGATTCAATTTTTAAATTTAAAGTAATTAAAATAGATGAGATTAGTAGTTTAATTACATTCTACTCATACTCATCTGGGAAATTACAAAATAATAAAGGGATGCATGTAAGGGGTATTCATGAAAATATTCCCTTCCTATTTGATAAGGATAAAGCCCTTATTGAATTAGCAAATAAATACAAGCTATCTTATGTTGGATTATCATTTGTAAGAACAAGAAAAGATATTATTGAAGCAAAGAGGAAAATAGATTCTGAAATTACCATTATTTCAAAAGTGGAGACTAAAGCAGCTGTAGACAATCTTGAGTCGATTTTAATGGAGGTTGATTACATTCTAATTGATAGAGGGGATTTATCGACTGAAATAGGCTTAAACAAGGTGCCTTCATACCAAAAACACATAATAGATAAATCAATATTCTATGGAAAAAAAGTGTTTTTAGCAACACAATTTTTAAAGAGTATGGAGTATAACCCTATACCAACTATTCCAGAAGTTATCGATCTTTACAACACTTTGAAAAGTGGGATTTACGGAATTCAAATGTCTGAAGAGACAGCAGTTGGTAAATACCCTGTAAATTGTTTAACGGTTATTAATGGTCTTATGGAAGAAATTAATAATGAAAGAATATCATGATAAATAAAGTAATTGAAATTGCACATCAAGCTTCATTAGAGATTTTAAAAATTTATCACAGCGATAATTTAAATATAGAATTAAAACAAGATAGTTCTCCAGTTACAAAAGCAGATTTAATATCAAATAAAATAATTATCAATGGGTTAAGAAATATATCTAATTACCCTATAATTACGGAAGAAAGTCCTGTGGAATATGAAGTAAGAAAAAATTGGACGAAATACTGGTTAGTAGACCCTCTTGATGGGACGAAAGATTTTATAGCAAAAAATGGAGGTTTTACTATCAATATTGCATTGATTGAAAATGCAAAGCCTACTTTGGGAGTGGTGCATGTACCTGTTTCTGGAGATGTATATTATGCTGAACTAGGTAAAGGCTCAAATAAGAATGATAAGAAAATATTTAATAATTCAAAAAGAATAGATTTAATTGCAGCTGACAGTATTCACCATTCTACAACAGAAGTAGAATTGTTTTTTAAGAAATATAATATATCTAAAGTTCTGAAGCTAGGATCTTCTATAAAAATCTGTAAACTGGCTGAAGGTGATATAGATGTTTACCCAAGATTAAATGGCACAAAGGAGTGGGATACTGCAGCTACTCACATTATAGCAAATGAGGCTGGGTGTAGGCTGGTTGATACCATTACTAATCAAGAGTTGGTTTATAATAAAAGAAATATAAAGAATAATAATTTTATTGCAATGAGGAATAATTTAGATTTTGATTAAGTAATGATGAACTCCTTAAAAGATGTATTATCTAAAATAAGTTTAAAATCTATACTGCTTTGAAAGAAATTAAAACAAAATCTGTATTTAGTTCATATTTTGATTCAATTCAAATAGAATATGAGCACGATTTATTGTATCATAATTATTTTTCTAGTTATGAATACATAAGGTTATTACCTAAACCTTTTACCTTTCAAAAATATCTTAATAATTTTGACAAATTTTTAAATTTAATTATTCCGTTAGTAATTCCATTTTGGGTTTTTTTATTACACCCCATAATTGTAGTTATATTATTTGTTAAATATTTTGTTACCAGTTTAGTCCATAAAAAAATTATTGTAGATGATTCAATTTATCTAGATGCATCAGATAGCAAATACTTTTCAACAATAGACAAAAAAGATCCTGATTTTCCCAAAACTGTAATTAACATTCCTTTTAAAAAAACAAAATCTATTCCAATTGAAGGCTTACAAAATGTAAATTTCTTTAGCATAACGAATCTTTTATTGATTATTAAATCTGTGATCTATAGCATTGCTGTAATCTGGCATTTTTCTAAAACCCCAAATAGAAAAATGATTTTTTATAGTTACATGTCTTTTAAATGGTTTTTAGTTTATTTCACTTTAAATAATACTAAAATAAAGTCTGTATGGATCTCAAATCATCATGATAGATGGACAGGATTAACAACTAATTTAGATGAAGTATTTGTTACTTTGGTTCAACACGGTCAACTTTATTTTTATGATCATGTAAATAAAGTAAAATTATTACATTCGTTTAGCAAAAAAATTAATAGGATCAAGAAGATTTATGTAACCGATAATATTTCAAAAAAACACTTCAAATCTTATATTGAAAATAATGATTTAAAATTCTCAACAATGAAATCTAATTTAGAGCTAATTTCTTGGAGGCCTATTGGACCATTAATTCATAAAATTTTAATTGTTGGAAATCATATTCAAATGTCTTTTCAAATGAAAATCTCAAATGAACTTTATACTAAATATGGAGCTAATATAGATGTTTGTTATAAATATCATCCGCGTCAGACTAATCAAATTACCAATAACTCTATTTGGGAAATTCAAAAAGATAATATTATACCAAAAGCTGATATAGTTATTTCATATGGTTCATCTATAGATCACGAAATAGAACAGATAATAAACTGTAAACTTGTATACTATGATTATTTAGATAAAAATGGTTTATCACAATTAATGTCTGAAATTAATAATCTAATCAAAATATAGTTATCAAAACTTCAAACCTACTTAACAAAAACCTAATCGCTAATGCATTTAATCAAATTCTTGGTGTCGGTTTTCCAATTATAATACAATATTATTTAATTCGTCATTTGAGAATTGAAGATATTGGATATTGGGCTATAATAACATCAGTCAAATCATTCGTTTTATTGTCTATTACTTTTTTCACTATCTATTTAATTAAAGAATTAGCAGATGAAAATAATAAAAAAAGTGAATCTATTTATCTCTCTAACACCATTGTTTTAACATATTTAACAATGATTATACCTTTATTTCTTTTTTTAGGATATATGATTTATCAATACAAAGACCTAGAACAATATATTTATATTAGTTTAATCCCTGTTTTAACTACCCCGTTGGGGATGGATTTTTATTTTCAAGCAAAGCTTAAAAATGATTATTTACTTTACAGAAAACTTTTTGTTAAATTAATTGTTTTAGTATGCTTATTTTTATTTGTTAAGAGCGAGACTGATTTTATTGTTTATGTATGGATAATTTCACTATCACTATCTTTCGAGCACTTAGTTAATTTTTATTTTATTAAAAAACATATAGTTTTAAAAACAATTAAACTAAGTGTAATAAAAGATATTTTTAAAAATTCAATTGGATATTTACCATTTAACATAACATATAATCAATTACCAGCAATCTCAATTGTATTAGGAGCTTATTTTTTAGATATTAAAACCCTTGCTGTAGTTACAATTTTATTGAAAGTTATTAACTTAATTACAACTTTCGTGTCCTCTACTGTCATGGTTTTGTTTCCACTAAAAATTAAATTATCAACATCTAGTCTAAAAGAATCATTTAACGATAATAAATATCTGAATTATACTATTCTTTTCTCTTTAGCTATCATAACATGTCTAATATTTTCTAAAAAATTAGTCTTTTACATATTTCTTCATAATTATACAATGCCAAATTTAGAAATAGAATTTATAATTTTAAGTTCTTACATTCTTATTCATTCTGTATATAATTATTTAGTTTTTAATTTTTATTTAACTGAAAATAAATCAATCTATATTTCTTGGTTGAATATCATAATATTAATTCTTTTTGCAGTTGAGATTTTCCTTTTTAATTGGTTTAATATAGAAGTGTATTTTGCTTTTGTTGTTATTATTCCACCAACTATTGTGTTGATATATTTATCATACAAACTTTCATTAAATAATAAAACTACTTAATAACTATAATTTTCTAAATATGTGTGGAATTACTGGTTTCTATACCAAAAAAAATAATTTTGATTCTGAAATAATATTAAATAACATGTTAGAGTTGATTTCTCATCGTGGAAAAAATAATCGAGGAATCTATGTTGATATTAACCCTAATTCAAATGAAACATTTGCAGTAGGACATAATAGACTTTCAGTTATTGATCTTTCTGACAGTGGAAATCAGCCTTTTTTATATAAAGATTATATAATCTCCTATAATGGTGAAATATATAATTATGAAGAACTTAGAAATAACTTAGTAGAAAGAGGCTATAGTTTTAATTCTTCAAGTGATACAGAGGTAATAATAAAATTATTTGAAGCATATGGTGAAAAATCATTTGAAAAGCTAAATGGTATGTTTGCCATAGTAATTTATAATAAGAAGACACAAAAATTATATCTAACTCGGGATAGAATGGGCGTTAAACCACTGCTCTTTTATAAAGACAATGATTCGTTTTTATTCTCATCTGAATTAAAATCATTTTATGCCTTTCCTAATTTTAAGCAAAATTGTGAAATTAAAAAGAACATGTTAGCTAATTATTTCAAATATGGATATATAAATTCATTCGATTCAATAATTGAAGGTGTACACAAAGTCGAAAATGGTTCGTTTTTAATTTATGATTTACAGAAGAATGAAGTTGAAAAAAGAAAATACTGGTTACTGAGTAATGTCAAAGAGGTAGAAAAACTTAATAATACTGATTATATTACAAATGATCTTTTTGATTTGTTAAAATCTTCGGTGTCATTGAGGTTAGTTTCTGATCTCCCTGTAGGACTTTTTTTAAGTTCTGGATTAGATAGTAATCTAGTACTAAATTTATCTCTTCTTTCAGGATTAAAGAAATTAGACACATATACTTTAAGAAGTATTGACTATGAGGATAATGATTTAGCTTATAATAATAAAGTTAATCGTAATTTTATAACAACAGATTTAAATAATATATGGAAAGATTATAAATATTTGTGTTCTAAATATGATGAACCGTTTTCAGACCCTGCAACTATAGGTCTTTTTCAATTATCTAAATCAGCCTCGGAATTTAATAAAGTAATTATGGTAGGAGATGGAGGAGATGAAATTTTGGCAGGTTATAGTACATACAAACTATTTGCGTCAATTAACTCTTTAAAATTCCGTATTGCTAGGTTGTTGTACAAGCCTTTTTTTCCATTTGTTAAATTGTATATTACAAAATTTGTTGAAAGTAAAACGAGTAAAAGACTATCTCATTATCACTCAATATTAAGTTCGAAAAGTATATCAAACATTCAAAAACTCAGAGAAAATTTTTATAATAGTTTCACAAAAAGAATTGTAGGAGATGTTTTTCCTGATTCAGCAGAATTAAATAACAATGAAGATAATATACTTACAAATTTAAATTACAAAACCTCATCTGAGCTTATACATCAATTAAATTATAAAACTGATATTGCAGGAATGCTTAATACAGTTGAAATAAGAGAGCCCTTGTTAGATTATAGATTGTTTGAATTTCAACAGAGGATTTCAATAGATTTTTTTAATAATATGGTTAAAAATAAGGAATCAAAATTTTTTTTTAGAAAAATATTAAATGATAAGTTTAACATTGATACAAGTACTTTACAAAAGAAAGGTTTTCATGTTCGTTTAGAGCAAGCTTTTAAAGAAAATATTAATGAAATCAATTCTTTAATAATGAATCATAAATCAATAAACATTGATATGAATTATGTTTGTAAAACTTGGGGTTTATGGAAAAGAGGTAATGTAGATTTTACAATAATTAATAGAATAGTTACATATATTCTTTGGGAAAAAAACTTTAATAAATCATGATTATATACATATCTGAAAATTTAAATAACAAAAAAAATGGTGGTTCATCAACATCTGGATTCGAATTTCTTCAATTTTTAAGGATAAAACATAAAAATATAGTTGTTTTAACAGTAGATAAGATAAATTTCAATTCTGATAATGATTTGTTTTATGGAAGGAAAATTAATAAAATCAAGAAAGTTGTAACTTTAAATCGTCCTTATGTCTTAAAAATTGTCACCTTTAAAAAGGTGCTTAAAAAAATGTACTATTATTTTAAAGATGTTTTTAAAACTAGATCTTGTGATTTGAGTACCTTTTATGATGAAAAATCATCAGAAAATGTAATTTACGTCAACTCATGGTCTACCTTATTTGATAAAAGTAAAATTCATAATTTTGATGGCTTTAAAAAAGTTTGTATTGTTCGTGGATCACCAGAATCTTTTTTTTGGCAAAGTTTTGATCAAGACAAAAATAAAGCTATACGAGATGCTGCAAATTACTTAGAATTATTTGATAATCTGATATTTGTTTCCAATAATGGGTTGCATGCGTGGAATAAAATGTTCAAGCATCCAATTACTAGTTATTATTTACCCAATTCAATTAATGAAATTGATGTAGAAAATGCTTTGGAATTTAGCGTTTCCGATGCAAAAGATAAACTTCGTATTAATCCTATCGATTATAATATTGTAGTTGTTGGTTCAATACAGCTTAGAAAAGCTCAAGATATTTTACTGAACATAGTAAAAGATTTAATAAAATTCATACCAAATTTAAAATTTCATATAGTAGGAGGGGTTTCCGATACTTGGGGTGGCGACGTAATTTATAAGGATATAACTAATTCAGAATTTTCTAGTTATTTTGTTTTTCACGGTCACTCAAATGCTCAAATTTTATTTATGCAAGCTGCAGATATTTGTTTATTCACTAGTCGTGCCGAAGCTTTTCCTAGAACTGTTGCAGAATATATGTCATTGGGTAAGCCAATTATTGCATCTGATGTGTCAGGAGTAAATGAAATGATTATTGATGGGGAAAATGGTATTTTATATACTAATGATGAACTTGAAAAATTGACAAAAGCTATCATCAAATTACATGATGATTCAGATTATGCAAATAATTTAGGGAAAAGAGCTAAAGTTGATTATTACAATAAGTTTTCTAAAGAAATTCATATTAAAAATGCTATTAAAGTATTTACCCAAATAATAGGTTAATGAATCCAGGTTTGTTTATATCGTATTTCTTTTTATTTATAATTAACAGCTTATTTTTTATAATTTGTTATTATTTTGACTTTCAATTTGATATTGATCTTGTCATTTTTATTTCCTGCATTTCAATATTAACTATAGCCTATCATTTTTTATTTTTTGAGAAAAATTTATTAAGTATTATAAATATTTTTAATAGTTTTAGTATTTTATTTTTATATGGTAATGTAATCAACTATGTTCTATTCAATATAGACTCTTTTCATATTTATTATCTAATGGAAGGTATAAATATTCCTTCCAAACACTTTATATCTTCATTATTCCTTATTAACTTAGGTCTTTCACTAATAAATCTAGTTTATTTGAAATTTACTAGATCGGATAATGGAATTATATTAGGTAATAAAATACCAAAAGATATTATGGTGTTATATATAATTACTTCATTCGTAACGGCTGTAAAGTATTTTCTAGAATTAAAACATATTTCTAACATAGGATATGTGCAATTTTATATGAATGGTTTAGGAGATTTGAATTATTATTCACCGATAATCAAATATTCTCATACTTTTCTCATTGTATTTTACAGCATAATTCTTTCTTATTCGCCTAAAAAAAAGGTTTATATTTTTATTTCTATAATATTTTGTTTGCTAATGATGTTAAATAGTCTTAAAGGGGCAAGAGTACTATTTCTATTGCCTTTTCTTTTTTCATTATGGTATTATTTTAAAAATTATTCAAGATTAACTCTTTCGGGTAATATATTTTCAATTATAACTGTTTCTTTAATTTTAGTAATTGGGTTTAATACTTTGAAAGCTTCAAGACTCAATGAAGAAAGCTCAATTTTAAATATTGGTGATCTACCTTCTTTAATATTAAATGAGACAGGTTCAACCCAAAAGCTAATTGCTGTTTTTCTTTCTAAGCGAACTGAAATTGATTCTAATTATCCGTTTGTTTTAGAACCAATTTTATATCCTTTATTTTATATAAATAATATAAATGTTTTCAAAGGTGGTCATTCTGAAGATTTAGCTAAAACCAGAAACTCTTTAAATCACAAAATTTCATTTTTACTGAATCCATCATATTACTTGAATGGTAATGCCGTTGGGTCCTCTATTTTTGCTGAGAGTTTTCAGTATGGACTACCTTTTTTTTATCTCGTAATGATTTTATTTGGTAGATTTTTAAGTAGTATTCAAAACATTACATTTAATTCTAAATTTATTATTTTTTTACCTCTGTTGTTTAATGCAGCAGTTTTTGCCGCAAGAGATTCGCCTTTTCCTAATACATGGCTTTTGGTTAAAGTAGCTTTTGTAACAGCTGTTTTTTACTTTTTTAGAAACATTCTTAAATATAATAGTAATTCCAATCGTGCTTAAAAATTAAACATTTTATGACTAAAGAAAATAAAATAATTAAAATTTATAGATTTTTTAAAATTTATGGATTTAGTAGAACTTATGTTAAGGTAATCGGAAGATTACGTATTACTCCAGTTATTAAATTTCCCATATCTTTTGTTTTTAATTCAAAAAAAGAAATTGCAATTATTGGTGCTGGACAGTTTTCATTCGCTAACATTGGTATTTATTTAAAGAAAAATAGAGGTAACTGTACACTAGGAATTTATGATATTGATAAAGAAAATGCAATTACATATGCTAATTACTATAATACTAAAGTTTTTAACAATGCAGATGAATTGATTACTGATGAAAGAGTGAAAATTGTATACATAGCTTCGAATCACGCAAGTCATACAGATTATGCAATTAAAGCCTTGAATGCTAATAAAATTGTTTATGTTGAAAAACCAATTAGTGTTAATAGTGAACAATTCTCAAAACTAATGAAGGCTTCAAATAATAAAAAGCTATATGTTGGTTATAATAGACCTTTTTCTCCTGCAATAATTGAAGTTCAAAAATATTTAAACTTTTCAAAAAGAGTACCATTATCCTTAAGTTGTTTTGTGACTGGGCATAAATTAGAAAAAGATCATTGGTATAGGGATTATAAAGAAGGGACTAGAGTTTGTGGTAATATTGGTCACTGGTTAGATTTGTCAATTAACTTGTTAAAAACTATTGGATTACCAAATACAATTAATGTATCAATTAGGTCCAGTAATGAAGAAGAAAAAGATGATAATGTAGCTATAACTATGATAACAGATAAAGAAGATTTAATTTCAATTATATTAACATCAAGAGAAGAACCTTTTGAAGGAATAAATGAATCTATTAATATTCAACATTCAGATTTAATAGTAAAAATTGATGATTTTAGAAGAATGACAATTTGGAAAGGAGTCAGTTTAGTTAAAAAAAGATATTTCAGAAAAAATGTAGGAACAGAAAATGCGATTCTTCAACCATTTACTAATAAATATGTAAGAGATTTTTCTGAAGTTGAAATTTCTACAAGACTTATGTTAGAAATTACTGATGCAATTAGAAGTGACAAATCAAATTTTATTTTTAAAGTATAAATTACAGATATTATGAAACAAATTATTCAAGACCTCAGAAAAGGTGATACTATTTTAGAAGATGTTCCAGTTCCAAGGGTCAAAGCAGGTTCTTTACTTATCAAAACGAGTAGAAGTTTAGTTTCGTTAGGAACTGAAAGAATGTTAGTTGATTTTGGGAAAGCAAATTTTATAGAAAAAGCGAAACAACAACCTGATAAAGTTAAAATGGTTCTTGAAAAAGTCAAGACAGATGGTTTACGCCCAACATTGGATGCAGTTTTTAATAAACTTGGTCAACCATTACCCTTAGGTTATTGCAACGTAGGTAAAGTTGTGGCTGTTGGTGCTGGAGTGCAAGAGTTTTCGATAGGTGATCGTGTAGCATCTAATGGGAATCATGCAGAATATGTATGTGTACCAAAAAATTTAGCGGCCAAAATCCCAGAGAATGTATCAGATGAAGAAGCTACTTTTACTGTAATTGGTTCTATTGGATTACAAGGAATTCGTTTATTGAATCCAACTTTTGGAGAAACTATTGTTGTAGTAGGATTAGGATTAATTGGTTTAGTTACTGCCGAATTATTAATTGCAAATGGTTGTAATGTAATCGGTTTTGATTTTGATCCAGAAAAAATAAGAATAGCTAAAGAAAAGGGTATTACTGCAATCAATCCTTCAGAAGGAACAGACCAGGTTAAGTTTGTAGAATCTGTCACTAATGGAATTGGAGCAGATGGCGTAATAATTACAGCTTCTAACAAAAGCAATGAAATCATTTCCCAATCAGCTAAAATGTGTCGCAAAAGAGGACGTGTTGTTTTGGTTGGAGTAATTGGATTGGATATTAGTAGAGCAGATTTTTTCGAAAAAGAAATTACTTTTCAAGTCTCTTGTTCATATGGCCCGGGAAGATATGATGACGAATACGAGCAAAAAGGTCAAGATTACCCAATCGGGTTTGTCCGTTGGACCGAAAAAAGAAATTTTGAAGCTGTTCTGAATGCTATTTCTAAAAGTATTTTAAATGTTCAGCCACTTATCACAGACAGAATTCCACTAAAGGAATATTTAAAGATTTATGGGGATATGGGAAATTCTAAATCCATTGCAGCAATTCTAGAATATTCATCAGATATAGAAATTGTTTCATCAATTATAGTAAGTCAAAAATCTTTTGAAGCTAAAAAAGGCGCAATCGGGATTGTCGGAGCTGGTAATTTTACGAGTTCTACAATGATGCCAAATCTAAAAAAAGTTGGAGCAGATGTAAAGTATATTGCAAGTTCAGGAGGATTGTCATCTACAATTATGGCAAAAAAATATGGAATCGCAATATCAACTACGAATTATCAAGAAATATTAGAAGATGATAGCGTAGATTTAGTTTTCATTACAACACAACATAATACGCATGCAAGGATGGTTACAGAATCAGCTAATGCAGGAAAAAGCGTATTTGTGGAAAAACCACTAGCATTGTCAGAAGAAGAATTGACAGAAGTCATTAAAAGTTATGAGAATAACAATGTCAATATTTCAGTTGGTTTCAATAGAAGATTTGCACCATTAGCCATCCAAATGAAAAAAGCATTAGGAAATGATGAAACTCCTGTAAACATCATTGCTACGATGAATGCAGGATTCGTTCCTAAAGGTGTTTGGGTTCATGATATGCAAGTTGGAGGAGGAAGAATTATTGGTGAAGCTTGTCACTATATTGATTTGTGTTCTTATCTAACAGGTTCAAACGTAGTAGCGGTATGTATGAATGCGATGGGTAAAAACCCAGCTGAGGATACAGATAATGCTAGCATCTTGTTAAAATATCAAAATGGTTCAACAGCAGTTATTAATTACTTTGCAAACGGAAGTAAATCTTATTCTAAAGAAAGAGTTGAGGTATATTCTCAAGAAAGAACTATGGTGATGGATAACTGGAGAAAATTAAAATTTCATGGATTCAAAGGAACCAAGAATTCCTCAAGCAGACAAGATAAAGGGCACTTTAACCAATTTCAAAAATTAATAGACCAGCATAAAAAAGGAGGAGAGCCAATCATTCAATTTGATTCGATTGTGAATACAACCAAAGCATCTTTTGCAGCAATAACATCATTAAAAGAAGGGAAATGGATTTCAATAGTATAAAACTTTTATTCAATACGTTAAAGCATTTAAAGTTTAAACAAATTACCTATAGAGTTTTATATGTCCTAAGAAACAAGCTTGTAAACAAAGAGTATTCCTATGAACTAAAAAATTTTACAGAGCCATTAAATTGGCCTAATACCATCAAACAGTCAATAAGTTATCTTGGGTACTTAGAATTCCGTTTTTTGAATATCACGCATACCTTTGAAAAAAAAATTGATTGGAATTATGATAAGTTTGGTAAACTTTGGACATATAATTTAAATTATTTTGACTTTCTAAATCAACCATGTATTGAGCAAAAAGAAGCTTTAATAATGATGAAAGATTATGTGGCAAGAATACATGAGTTAAAAGACGGATTAGAACCTTATCCAATATCACTTCGTGGTATCAATTGGATTAAATACATGTCTAAAGAAAAAATTAAAAACGAAGTTATCAATCGATATTTATACAATCAATATCTAAGATTGTTAGATAATCTAGAATATCATCTTTTAGGAAATCATTTATTGGAAAATGGGTTTTCTTTATTATTTGGAGCTTATTATTTTAAAGATGATCTTTTATATTCGAAAGCAGAAAAAATCATTAAAGAAGAATTAGAAGAACAGATTTTACAGGATGGTGCTCATTTTGAATTGTCACCAATGTATCATCAAATAATACTATTTAGAATTTTAGATTGTATTAAGTTAATTAAATTAAATATTTGGAAATATAATTATTTATTAGACTTTTTGGAAGAAAAAGCTTCAATTATGACATCTTGGTTAAGAGAAGTGACTTTTAAAAGTGGAGATATTCCAAATGTAAATGATAGTGCAAATAATATTGCTCCAACTTCTAATGATTTATTTAATTATGCAGATCAACTTGGAATTATTGATAAAAAATTAATTTTATCAGACTCTGGATATAGAATGTTTAGTAATAATAAATTTGAACTTTTTGTTGATGTAGGTAATGTTGGTCCATCTTATCAACCGGGTCATGTTCATTCAGATACGCTGAGTTTTATTCTACATGTAAATAATAAACCCTTTCTAGTTGATACTGGTATTTCTACATATGAAAAAAATAAAATAAGACAGGATGAAAGAAGTACTACTTCTCATAATACAGTTGTCATAGATGGCCAAGATCAAACTCAAGTATGGGGTGGTTTTAGAGTTGCCAAAAGAGCTTATATAACAAAAATTAAAGAGGATTTAGACTTTGTAGAAGCAGAACATGATGGTTATAAAAACCTAGGTGTTAAACATTCAAGAAAATTTATTATTAACAAAACTTCCATAAATATTTCTGATAAGATTATTAATAATTCAAATTACAATCAGACAGCATATTTTCATTTTCATCCTAGCATAACGAAAATTACCGTTGATAAACACAGTATCATTGTAGGAAATAATACTACAATAGTTTTTACTGGAACAAACGTTATTATACATGAAAAGTTATATGATTATGCAGAAGAATTTAATAAAACGAAAAAAGCGATAATGATAAAAGTTGAATTTGAATCTAATTTAGAAACAGTAATTAAATTATGAAAATACTATTCTTAACATTTTACTTTCAACCTGATTTAAGCGCAGGCTCTTTCAGAAATAGTTCATTATTTGATTCATTGAGTTCAAAAATAACAAGTGCTGATTCAATAGATGTAATTACAACTTCACCAAATAGATATACCAGTTTCAAAGTTAAATCGATTAATTTCGAGAGAGTAGGTGAAAATATTTCTGTAAGAAGAATTAAAGTTCAAAATCAGAAAGGCGGTTTTTTTGCTCAAATAAAATCATTTAGAGTGTTTTATTATGAGGCATTAAAATTTGCTAAACAAAATGAATATGATCTAGTTTATGCTTCTTCAGGAAGATTGTTTACTGCTTTTTTAGCTGCTAGAATTGCAAAAAAAAATAAAGCTAAACTATATTTAGATATTCGTGATATATTTAGAGAAACAATAACAGATGTTTATAAAAACAATAAAATAATTTTTTATTTACTAGATTTTTTTATACCATTTATTGAGAGATATACTTTTAATAAAGCTGATATGATTAATATTGTTTCTCCAGGCTTCCGTAATTATTTTGATAAAAATAATTACGGAAAAAAATCAGTGTTTCAAAGTTATACTAATGGAATAGATGATTTGTTTTTGAATAGCGTAAAAGAAAATATTTTAAATACAAGTAAAAAAAAGAAACAAATAATTTATGCAGGCAATATAGGGTTATCACAATCTTTAGAAAAGACTCTTCCTTACGTAGCTAATAAGTTATACGAAACACATGAGTTTCATATTTATGGAGATGGAGCAGGTAAAGAAAATTTACTGTCTGAAATTAAAATAAGTCAATGTAAAAATATATTTATACATAAGCCAGTAAACCGCTATGATCTTGTAGATATATACAATAAATCTGATATTCTATATTTTCAGTTAGCAAAACTTGACGCTTTTCTTAGAGTTATTCCTTCAAAAGTATTTGAGTATTCTGTTTATGGTAAGCCAATTATTGCTGTAGTTAGTGGTTATTGCAAGTATTTTGTTGAGAAAGAGTTAATTGGGTGTTATACAGCTGAGCCAGATAATGTAGAAAATATAGTTGAGATCATAAATAAAATAAAACCAGATCAATTATTTGAGCGAAAAAGTTTTATTAAAAAATACTCAAGGAGTAATATAAACGAGAAAATGTCAACTTCAATTTTAAACACATAAGTAAAAAAAATAATGAAAATATTTGTAATAACGCAAGAAGACAGTCTTGTTATTCCCAAAAATATGCAATTATTAGCTGATGCTAATTTTATAGATATTACTGGAGCATGTATAATTAAATCAAAAAACTCACTTTCAGAAAAAAAGGGCTTATTCGTTAGGAATTTTGGGGTTTTACAAGTTTCCAAGATGGGTCTTATTTTAACCAAAGATAAAATACTAAATATATTTGATTTACTTTTAGGTTCTAAATTGTTGAAAAATAAAAAAAGTGTAGAGGCATTTTGTAATTATAATAATCTACCTTTTTTTAAAGAAAAAAACGTTAATAACAATGAATTTATTTCAAAATTAAAAGATTTAGATTTAGATTTAATTATATCATTTTCAGCTCCTTCTATTTTTAAATCAGAACTACTTTCCTTACCAAAAAAAGGGTGTATAAATCTACACTGTTCTCTATTACCCAGATATTCAGGAATTTTACCTAGTTTTTGGACTTTATTTAATGACGAGAAAGAAACTGGTGCTACCATTCATTATATGGATGATGAAATAGATAATGGTGATATACTTGGTCAAAAATCTGTTAAGATTTTAAAATCTGATAGCATGTTCGATATTATTAAAAGGACTAAAAAAACAGGTGGTACTTTGATGGTAGATGTTATTCATGATATAATGACTAACAATATCAAATTAATAAAGAATAAAGTTAATCATGAGAAATATCATTCTTGGCCTACAGATTTAGATTTTAAAAATTTTGCTAAAAAAAGAAACTTAATTTAATGAAAAAAGCAGTAATATCAATAGATGTTGAAGATTGGTATCATTTAGAGTATTTTAAGGATAATCTAAATGATAAATCTCAGAGTATTCTCGAAGAAGGTACAAATGAATTTATAAATATTATATCAAAAGAGAATATTAAAGCTACATTTTTTATTGTTGGTGAACTTATTTCTTCAAAATTAGAATTATTAAAAAAAATAATTAATCAAGACCATGAAATTTCCGGACATTCATACAATCATATAAGACCTTTAACTCAGTCTGTAGAAGAATTTAAATTAGATTCAACGAAACTTTTAGTTGAATTAAAAGAAAAGTTAAACATAATTAACCCTGGTTATAGAGCTCCTTGTTTTAGTCTTGATAATGAACGTTTGAGAATCCTTAAAGAACTCAATTTTACTTATGATTCTAGTAAAATATCTGCAGGATTTCATCCTCTGTATGGAAGTATAAACATTGAGAATTATAAAAAAATATCTGATAATGTCTACTCAGACGAAACTTTCACAGAATTTGAATTACCAACACAAAGGTTTTTAAGTAAAAATGTTCCTATTTCAGGAGGAGGTTACCTTAGGATCCTACCTTGGTTTCTCTTCAAGTACTTATTAAAAAAATATTTAAGGGAGAACGATACTTATTTCTTCTTTATTCATCCATTTGAATTAACAAATAAAAATATCTCACTATCAAAAGATTCATCAATTACATCGAGGTTAAGATTCAGCATTGGAAGATCAAAAGGGGCATTACGTTTCAGAAAATTAATCAAAATTTTAAAACAGGAAGGCTTTGAATTTATAACGTTTTCTGATTTTAATAAAGAAATAAATAAATTAAATAAATGAATTTATCTAAATTAATACCACAAAAAATAAACTTTAATAAAAGTATTAAAAATCATCAAGTTCTACTGAATAAAAATATATTAAATAAAAATATACTTGTTATTGGAGGAGCTGGAACAATAGGTTCTAGTTATATAAAACAAATTTTAAAATATAAACCTTCAAAAATAACCGTAGTTGATATTAATGAAAATGGTTTAACCGAATTAACAAGAGATTTAAGAAGCTCCAGTTTATTAGACTATAATCCAGAATACATTACATATCCTGTTAATTTATTAAGCGACACCTTTGATAAGATTTTCAACTCTGAATCATGGCAAGTAGTTGCTAATTTTTCAGCTCACAAGCACGTACGATCTGAGAAAGATAAAATCTCTGTTGAAGCTTTAATTAAGAATAATGTATATGGAGCTATTAAACTTTTAAATTTAGGTGAGTTAAATCCACCAAAATTTTTTTTTAGCGTATCCACTGATAAAGCTGCGAATCCAGTAAATATTATGGGTGCCTCAAAAAGCTTAATGGAAAAATTAATTTTATCAAAGAAAAATAAATTTAGAGTGTCAACTGCTCGATTCGCTAATGTTGCATTCTCAAATGGAAGTTTATTGGACGGTTTTATTTACAGATTAAATAAAAAACAGCCATTGTCCTGTCCAGAAGATATTAAACGTTTTTTTGTAACTCCAGAACAATCTGGTCAAATATGTTTGTTGGCGACCTTTTTAGGAGAAACAGGAAATATTTTCTTCCCTAAATTAGATTTTCATAAAGATCAGATATATTTTAAAGAGATAGCTTTAGATTTTTTAAAGGAGAATGGATTTGAACCTGAATTAGTTCAATCAGAAAAAGAAGCAAAAGAATTTGATTTTGATAAGAATTCTACAAAATATCCAATCTATTTTTTCAAAACTGATACTTCAGGAGAAAAAACATATGAAGAGTTTTATACAGAAGATGAAGATTATGAAATTGACACATATGATTCATTAGGATTTATAAAGACTCCAGATATTAAAATATCTTTTGAAGACGTAGAATATGATTTTGAAAATGTATTTAATAATCTTAATTCAGAGAAGTCAGATATTGTAACTATTATTAAAAAATATGTTCCAGATTTTATGCACATTGAAACTGGTAAACATTTAGATCAAAAAATGTAAATTATGTATGATTTTTCAAAACGTTCATTAGATATTATAATTAGTTTTTTAGCACTTGTTATTCTGACACCTATTTTGTTACCGGTAGTTGTTATTCTTAAGCTTAGTGCAGAAGGCTATGTTTTTTATTTTCAAGATAGGATAGGAAAGGACAGAGTTAATTTTAGGATAATAAAATTTGCAACAATGCTAAAAGACTCTCCAAATCTAGCATCCGGTTCTATAACCCTTTCAGGTGACTGGAGAGTGACTAAGCCAGGTAAATTTCTTCGTAAGACAAAGATCAATGAATTACCACAAATTATTAATATTTTAAAGGGTGATATAAGTTTAGTGGGACCTAGACCATTAGTCACTAAGACTTTTACAGCATATAATGAAGAGGTACAATCGAAAATATACAATGTTAAGCCTGGACTTACAGGAATAG
>Ga0307488_10000660_pt1 | contig 28604 bp, 24 predicted proteins | sample SB02metaG_FD_202248 | JGI IMG/M metagenome (GOLD analysis project Ga0307488, IMG submission 202248) | Sea-ice brine microbial communities from Beaufort Sea near Barrow, Alaska, United States - SB 0.2 | ecosystem: Environmental > Aquatic > Marine > Coastal | place: USA: Alaska | collected...
TAATCCGTAACGCAGGAACTGGTAGTGGAAAAGAATTTTTAACGTGGGTTTACTCATTGGCATTGCATTTTATGGTGGGTCTTATGAGTATAAAGGCCTATTATAGAAAAACTTATCAAATAAAGCATTTAATTAATTATAATTATCGGACCTGACCGCTTAAACTAGGTTCATCTGAAACAATACTATGCCAGTTATGGCAACACGGGAGTCAAAATGAGCCAAGTACAAATGAACTACATCGCTGGTGAGTGGGTAGAAGGTGAGTCTACGGTAAGTAATATTAATCCTTCAAATCATAGGGAAGTGGTGGGGGAGTTTGCTCAAGCTTCAGCGGCTCAAGTTGATCAAGCGATAGTCTCTGCCCGTGAGGCACAAATTATTTGGCAAGCGACAGGTTTAGAAACCAAGCAGCGTGTATTGCAGGCCATTGGTGACGAAATGATCGCTCGTTGTGATGAGCTTGGTGAGGTGCTTTCCCGTGAAGAAGGCAAGCCACGAGCTGAAGGGCGGGGTGAGGTCTACCGCGCGGGTCAGTTCTTTCAGTACTATGCTGCTGAAGTATTGCGTCAAATGGGTGACACTGCAGATTCGGTGCGTCCTGGTGTAGAAGTTGAAGTGCGGCGTGAGCCCATGGGAGTGGTAACTGTGATCAGCCCTTGGAACTTCCCAACAGCTACCGCTTCTTGGAAAATTGCTCCAGCCCTAGCCTTTGGTAATTCAGTAATCTGGAAGCCAGCTAACCTAACCCCAGCCAGTGCGGTATTGCTGACCGAAATCATTGCCAAGCAAGATATTCCTGCTGGCTTATTTAACCTAGTCATGGGTTCTGGCGCTAGTGTGGGTGAGAAACTCATTAATTCTGATGATATTGATGCCATTTCATTCACCGGTTCATTAGCTGTTGGCAAGCGCGTAGCTGTTGCTGCAGCAGCTAACCTCACCAAGTTTCAACTCGAAATGGGTAGTAAAAATGCCTTGATAGTATTGGATGATGCAGACCTAGACAATGCCGCAGATTGCGCTGTTAATGGCGCTTTTGGTGGTTCTGGACAGAAGTGTACAGCCTCTTCACGTTTAATTGTCACTGCCGGTGTGCATGATGAGTTTGTGGCTAAAGTACAAGAGCGCATGGCCAAGCTAAAGGTGGGTGGTGCGTTGGAAGAAGGCGTCACTATTGGCCCCGCAGTTGATGCTAAACAATATGCCCAAAACAAAGCCTATTTTAAGTTGGCCCAAGACGAAGGTGGGCATCTGGTTTGTGGTGGTGAATTTGATGATAGTAAAGGTTATTTTATGACGCCAGCATTATTTACCAACACCACTAATCAAATGCGCATTAACCGAGACGAAGCCTTTGCTCCTTTAGCCTGTGTTATTAAGGTGGCAGACTACGACGAAGCTTTGTCTACCTTAAATGACACTCAATACGGCCTAACGGGTGGTATCTGTACGACGTCTCTTAAGTATGCGACTCACTTTAAACGTCATGCTAAAACGGGCTGTGTGATGGTGAACTTGCCCACAGCAGGCACTGATTATCACGTGCCTTTTGGTGGCCGCAAGAACTCTAGCTTTGGTTCCAGAGAACAGGGCAAATATGCTGAAGAGTTTTACACAGAAGTGAAAACAACCTACATGAGGGCCTAGTGGCTGGAATGTAGGTTAGATTAAAGGGACAAGTCGATACCCAGCCTATGTGAGGCTTAGGAGAATAGGTAATGAGCAAGATGATGATGATTGATGGCTTGCAATACAGCCATTGGAGCCGTGAAGTTTTTGAACAGATGCGTGAGGGTGGCTTAAGTGCGGTGCATGTGACCATTGCTTATCATGAGCTTAGCCGTGAGACATTGCAGAATATTGGCCAATGGAACCGCCTGTTTGAAATGCACAGTGATTTGATTATCCCCGTCCACTCGGTGGCAGACATTGAGGCTGCTCATGCACAAAATAAAGTGGGTATTATTTTTGGTTTCCAAAACTGTTCGCCTATTGAAGATGACATTGATTTAGTGGCCATTTTCCATCAGTTGGGTGTGCGTATTATGCAGTTAACCTATAACAATCAAAGCCTCTTGGGTGCAGGTTGTTACGAGGCCACTGATTCTGGAATTTCTCGTTTTGGTAAAGTTGTCATTAAAGAAATGAATCGCGTGGGTATGGTGATTGATATGTCACACAGTGCTGAAGAAAGCACCCTACAAGCCATTGAACTGTCTCAGCGGCCCATTGTGATTAGCCATGCCAACCCAACATTTTTCGAACCAGCCAAGCGCAATAAATCAAATAAAGTGTTGTCTGCCCTAGCTGAAAGTGAAGGTTTGTTGGGGTTTAGTATGTACCCTTTTCATCTAAAAAATGGTCCTAAGTGCCGTTTAGATGAGTTTTGTAGCATGATTGCTGAGACGGTTGACCTTATGGGGATCGATCGTGTGGGTTTGGGGAGTGACTTATGTCTCAATCAACCCCTGTCTGTTTTAGAATGGATGCGCAACGGCCGGTGGACTAAACAAATGGATTACGGCGAGGGTTCTGCCAATAACGCCGCTTGGCCTGAATCTTTGTCTTGGTTTGAAACCAGTGCAGATTTTCCCAACATTGTGGTTGGTTTGCGTGATAAGGGTTTTAACGAAGTGGAAGTGGAACAAATTATGGGCCGCAACTGGCTCAACTTTTGTGCCGCAGGGTTTGGTCCACAATAGGGGCTTAACCTAAAGCCTATTTGGGGTCATAATTAGGCCCCCTTCAGCCGCTATAATGCAGCTTGTTTTGAGGTATGAGTATGAGTCAAATTATCTTGCGTCCAGCGTCACAAGCCATGGACTTAGAACGTTTAGGCGCAGGCTTTTCTAGCCGCTTAAGCTTTATGCGAACTTTAGTTAGGCACATGGTCCGAGACCAATGGGCCATTAGTTATAGCCAGTTTGAATTAGATCAACAAGGTTATGGTCATGCTGTGTTTGATATTAAAATGCCCCATAGTCAGCTCAGCTTAGTGGTATTTTCCCAATACTTAGCACCCGCAGAACGCAACGACCGAGTGATTGCAGAAAAGTGGGATCTGACCATGACCTTGGTAGAAGGTGAGGTGGATGACTTATGGCTCCAACAACTGGCGGTCAATGTTCCATTGCAAGAAGCGGGTCGCATAGACGCCCGCAGTTTATGTTTATCTCGTGGCAACCGCAGTGCGCGCATATTCGATTCTTTACTGGCTCTGCTGCGCAATGGCCAACAACCAGAACCCAAGAAATTAGCTGAAGTTGGTTACTTATACCGCACCACCGCTGTGTATGGTTCGGGTAAATTCGGTGCCTGTGATTGGGATAAAATTGCCCGCCAGCATCCGGACTTAGCGCGGCCTTTCTCGGCTGAAATGCTAGTGTGTTATTTGTTGCGCCAATTTAGTTTGGACCAATTACACCACTTGGTGCATCAGCCGGCTTACCCTAAAGCCGTAGACCTGGATATTAATCTACAACGTTACCTAGGCATTGGTAATTCTACTGGTCTGGGCATGGCGCCTTATCTAATCAATCATCCTATGTTAATGAACCAATGGATTAGCCAGCGAGAGCAGGCCTATGCAGAAGTGTTAGCGGCGCCTGTGAGCCAAGAAAAAATTGAACAACTCAAACGGGTGCTTGCTCAAGCCATGCAGCACGTCAGAGAAGTGAGTACGTTTGATGCCTGGCAGGCAAATAATAATGTGCAATTATTGTCTGATACTCAAGCACTCAGCGATTGGTTGGCTATCGATGCGCACGAGTTTAATGATTGGCGCCAATTACATGAATGGGCGCAGTTGCATTACAGTCTAGAAACTCAAGAGTTATTAGTGAGTTTGCTGTTGGAACTTTATCCAGCCCTTGTTGATCCAAAAGAAGATCAGTTAGCTATCAATGAAAGCCTGACTTATGATCCAACCCAATCGGCGCAGAACTTAGCCGACAGTATTCAGGAAAGTTACGATTGGGTGTTTGACTATGATTTTAGCCAAGCTGATGAAAACCAAACCTTTTGGTATTACTCACAAGAAAAGATGGAACCACGGCTGGGTAAAACTGATGTTGATGATGGTGCTGAGGTACAAATGTTTTTGGGCATCGCTAAGGCTGTGCAAGCGTGCCATGATGATTTGTTAACCGTAATGGAACAATCTTATGACATCAGTGTGGCTGAATTCTTATTACAAAAGCCCATTCATTTGGGCATTGTCAATCGAATTGCCACTATGGCACAGACCCAGTATGGAGAGATTCGAGCCAACCTATTGCATAAAGATGTGTTGCCGATGCACCTATTGAGATGCAAGCTAGCCTTCTTTGGGGTTAGTAAGTTTGACCCTAAATCGGCCCTTTGGGTGCGCAATACGATGTTCCAAGGTGCCCCGGTTGTGAGTGATTTAAGCCAAGAGTTTAGCGACGACTGGTATTTTCCAGTGGCGCCTGTGCTAGGTGAAAAGCAGCCGTCTAATGCCTGACATGCTGCAAATATCAGCCAACGAGCTTAAGTTTTTGGTGAAACGTAGTGTAGAAGGTTTAGGTTTTTCGCCTGGTGATCAGTTGTCGGCTGGTATTAAAGCAGCGACAGCGTTTCAGTTAGGATTGGCCAATAGTCACTTGCTAACTGAGGGCCTAGATGCCCTTAATAGTGACCTTAGGGCCCCTTTACTGCTTAGGTCCAATACTGATGAATTGCAGTTCGATGCGCAAGGCCAGTCGGCGCTGGTGCAGGTTGAGTTGGCGCTAGGTTTGGCGTTAGCTAAAGCTGTGCCTAAGCTGCGCATTCAGCGGATTGCGGCAGCAGCCTTTGCGGTGCCTTGTTTAATGAATTGGCTGGCTCAACCTTTGAGTCAGCCCGCAGCCCAACAATGCTACGCTGTCTATTTTACCCATCACAGTGGTGCGCAGCGTTGCGTGCTTATCGCTGCAGAGGGTCAACTGTTAGGTTTATACCAGCCCCTGCAGCAGGTGGTAGCCGCAGATGAACTATTATTGTGTATGGGTGAAGCTGACATCGAAGGTATACTGATCACCGACGGCGCCGATTTATTGGGTTGGCGTGAGCGTTGTTTAGATCAAGGTGTGCACTTGGATGCCACTTTAGTGGCCCGCTTAAAACAGATGATGCAGGCGTCATTGGTGCCCGAGACCGCAGCCTCGCGAGCCGGTGCTGGGCCTGGCTAAAGGGAATTTTTCAACTCTGTGCTTGCCCCATTAGTGCGCCTATGGCTTGGATCAGAGGAGGGCTTCGCTCTTGAGCTCTAAACGCCTCTAGCACTTTGATGCGTGCCTTCGGTTGAAACATCAGTTCCTGTACTAGGGCATTAAATACCCCTTGATCGGTAGCACATTGGTGTACAAATAAACCCATCAGCTCAGCTGTTAATAAGTCTTCACTGCACTTACTGGCAATAGTGGCCAGTAACTCCACTCCCACAGTATTGTCCTTAGCCATTATTTGTTGCAACCACTGCTGGCGCGATACTGCATCGGGCGATTGGCTAACCGCGCGCAAACAGGCTACTTTTTCACCTTCATCGATGCTGGTTTTACCGCGTTCGATAAAAGCCTTAGCTAACACGTGGTTGAGCCTTTGGTTTTCCAGTTGGGCGGCCATGGTCTCCAGTACTGGGGCTGGCATCTGACTCACTTGCTGTTGCCAGTCAGGCTGTTGCTCTAGGCGCATAGCAAAATCTGCAAACCCTTGTAAACCTAATTCCTGCCAGCTTTGGTATGGCTGTGCGCCACTCATATAGTGACATACTGCTGGATAAAACTGAGACGCGCTTTGTTCTAAGGTGAGGCTTGCTTGAGCATGAAAGGCTGCCATACGGGCTTGGTCTGGAGTAAAGGCAAGGTTGCTGTGTTTAAGCTGCTCAGCCCAGTCAGCAGAAGCCTGTTGGTCTAACATGTTGGTGCCAATGGTTTCTAATAATTGATTAAGGAATTCATCCCGTGCAGCCTGAATTAGCAGGCCTCGCTCATCCAAGGGTAGTTTAAGAAACCAGATAGTAGGGGTAGACGCACCATGTTCAGAGGTTTGTGGTGACCAAGACAGAATACCGACCCAAGCATGCCGTAACCATGGTAACGGGTAAGCTTTTTGCCCTTCTTCAAAGGCTTTAAAGTCTGCTGTGGAAAGTTTGCTCAGGCGACAGCCCATATCGTATACGCGGTAGTGGCCCTGTAATTGCTGCAGAAGGTCGCTTAAAGTTTCCATGGGTTGCATTTGGTCTACTCGGAGGCCTAGGTTAAGATGGGCCATATGATATCAAATTTTGCCCAGTGAGGTACGAGAAGTGGACCCAAAAAGTTGGTGGGTGTACATGGTGCAAACCCAAGGTGGACGTCTTTATACGGGTATTACTACCGATACGAAGAGGCGCTTTAAAGAGCATTGCGAGGGCGGTAAGCTAGGGGCGCGATTTTTCCGCACGGATCCGGCTTACGCTATGGTGTTTGTTGAGGCACAACCGGACCGGTCTGCAGCCAGTAAGCGTGAATTTGCCATGAAGAAATTAACGCGTCAGCAAAAATGGGAGTTAGTTGAGGCTTGTTCGGCCGATCGCAAAGAAACAAAAAGGACAAAGGTGTGAAACAACTACATTTTGAAGGCAGTGGCTTTGAATACTTTAAAATTTGGATCGTTAATATATTATTAATTATCATTACCTTGGGGGTGTATTACCCGTGGGCAAAAGTTCGTAATCAGCGTTATTTTTATGCAAACACGACGCTAGAATCTCGCAACTTTGAATATCATGCAACGGGCAAGCAGCTGTTTTTGGGGTACATTATGGCCATGGCCCTGTTGTTAGTGCTTTCTATTGTGCAAAATATATCACCCTTAGGTGCCGTAGGCACTTTTCTACTATTATCACTCATTATCCCGTGGATTATATGGCGCAGCCTTATGTTTACCATGCGCATGAGCAGTTTCAGTAATGTCCGCTTTAGGTTTGTAGGTAGCCTAAAGGGTGCTTATGTCAACTTTATGTTACTGCCAGGGGCGTTGTTCTTATGTCTCTATGGTGCGCCGGGTTTAGCTTTTCTCTTGTTATTCACCTTGCCTGATGCAATAGGAATAGGGCTAGGTGTATTGATACTCGCCTATGCCAGCACTTTTACAGCCTTAGCTCTGTACCTTGGCGCCCTCATAAAAAATAAAAACACCAGCTATGTCGTGAATGGTTATCGATTTGGCCAAGGTCAATTTAACACCACCCTTGAAACTCATAAATTTGCCAAAATACTGATAAAGACCATTGGTATAGGTTTTTTGATGTTGATCAGTATAGTTATTTTTACAGTGATTATGATGGCTTTAACTGGCGGTTTGGCTGGCCTATTGAGCCTAGTTAGTGGCGACTCTGAGGCCATAAAAGTGTTGTTTTCAGGGCCCAATATAAACCGTGGTTTAGGGCTGAGTTACATCGCCGTTTTGCTGTCTAGCTTTATTGTAGTGGCCTACTTCCAGGCCCATGTGCGCCAGTATGTATTTGATAATACATTATTAAATGAAAATGTTAGCTTCAGGTCTTCACTGACGACACGCGCATTAGCTTGGTTAATGATATCTAACTTTGTGCTACTAGTCATGACGCTTGGTTTAGCGACACCTTGGGCAAAGGTTAGGCGTGCACAGTTGATTCTTAAAAATACTCTAGTTGATGTCGAATCTGGCTTCGATGGGTTTATTACCCAGCAACAAGAACAACAATCTGCTTTAGGAGAGCAGGTTGGAGATGCATTTGATATTGATATTGCGATGGGAGTCTAAGGTTAAAATATACTTAACAAAAGGTCGCCTCGTTTGATTATCCAGGGTGTTTGGTTCGACCAAGGAAGTGCGCAAAAGCGCAATGCTAGCCTGCAAGTAAAGGCCCATAGCTATGTGATCAGTATTAACGGTGGTGACTCATTAGAAACTGTTGTTCTATTAAAAGGTGACTTACATCAACTTGTAGTGAGTGATCGCATTGGTCATGTAGAGCGTAAAGTAACCTTACCCGATGGTTCTGTGTTTGCCTCTGGTGACAATGACGCTATTGATGACCTCGTTGGATCAAAGAAAAATATTCACACTATGGTTCATGTTTTAGAATCCCATCTTGCTTGGATAATGGTTGCGCTAGCGATTACCATTGGTTGTACCCTTGCTGGATTCAAATGGGGAGTTCCGTTGGCAAGTGAGGTTATTGCCCATGCACTGCCGTACAAAACTAATGACCTGATTGGCACTGAAACCCTAAGCTTTTTAGATGAAGTTACTTTTAAGCCCAGTCAATTAAGCGCTGCTAAAAAGCGCCGTATTGATGACCACTTTCGGGAGACCTTAGTTCCTCTTGACGAACAACATCAGCAGATCAAGTATCGATTGCACTTTCGTGCATGGAATTATGCAGGTAAAAGCATTCCCAACGCCTTTGCGCTGCCTTCTGGTGACATTATTGTTACCGATCAGTTTATTCATTTGAGCCAAAATCAAGACCAGATAGATGCTGTATTGTTGCATGAAATGGGACATGTAGTGCACCGACATTCGTTACAACAACTCATTCAAACTAGCTTAGTTGGCGCGGCAATAGTGGTGCTTAGTGGAGACACCAATAGTGCGGCTGATATGGGCCTTGGTTTAGGCTCACTACTGGTGAGTAGTCATTACTCAAGGAACCACGAATACGAAGCAGATGCTTACGCGTTTGAAAAAATGCTTTTGGTCGGCATCAACCCCCAAGCATTTGTCGAAATTATGCAGCGCATGCAGGACTTCATGAACTCAACGCAACCTGGGCAAAGTCACAGTCAAACAGAAAGCCTGCCTCAGGCTCAGGTAAAGTCACCGGTAGCTAACATGGTCGACTATTTTAGTTCTCACCCCAGTACAGACAGACGCGTACAGCAAGCTAAAACATACCACCAATGCTTTGCCCTAGGTTTAACTGTATGTGAGCAACAGTAGCTTAGGTTGAGGCTTTGATTAGGCTCTAGCTTGGGTGTCTAAGGTCTTTTCTGCTGGTTTAGTTAGGTCTGCGGTGACCTGCTTGTTATTCAGCCAAACTTGCTTCTGTTGACCCGACTTCAGTGTCTTGTTTTTTTGGCTTGTGCATTTCTTGGGCATTAAAGCGTTGTCCAGTCACACCTAAGCTATCTGGTCCCAATAAGTATTGGTAGGTTGGCATAATGTCATCTGGGGTTAGGTTTAGCGCTGGATCTTCACCAGGGAAGGCTTGAGCCCTCATGCTGGTGCGAGTGGCGCCTGGATTAATGACGTTAACCCGGATGTTGCTGATGTTTTCAGTTTCTTGTGCCAGCACCTGGGCCATGCCTTCGGTAGCAAACTTAGAAACGCTATAAGCCCCCCAATAGGCCTTGCCTTGGTTGCCAACTCCTGAGCTAGTGAAAATAACCGAGGCATCCTTGGACGTCTCCAATAAAGGCAATAGCGCTTGGGTCATCATGAACGCAGCGGTGACGTTAACGTGCATGACTAACCGCCAAGTGCGGGATTCATAGTTGGACAGGGGTGTCAGTTGGCCTAATATAGATGCGTTATGCAGCAAACCATCTAAGCAGCCAAATTCCTCTGTTAGTACCTCTGCCAGTTCGATGTAGTCTTCATCTTTGGCCGTGCGCAGGTCTAAAGGGTAGATGGCAGGCTGGCCGTGCCCAGCGCTCACAATCTCGTCATACACCGCCTCCAGTTTTGCTAAAGTACGACCCAACAAAATAACGGTTGCACCCAATCGGGCACAATCCATAGCGGCTGAGCGACCGATGCCAGAGCCAGCCCCAGTAATTAAAATGATGCGGTTTTTAAGTAGTTTTTCTGGTGCCGTATAATCAAACATGAGCAGTATTATCCTTAATAATTAAATCCGATACAGCCTAAGGTGTAATGACCAACCTAGGGTTGGTCAGCATGGGGTTTAGTGGCATAGATGAGGTAGTTCACGTCTACGTCCTTTACGTTTAAAGCGTATTTTTTGGTAAAAGGGTTGTAGGTCATCCCCGTCATCGCCTGAGCTGACAAATTGGCTAAGCGCATATAGGCATGTAATTCTGAAGGTTTAATAAATTTTTTGTGTTCGTGAGTGCCCTTGGGAAGCATTTTTAACAGGTATTCCGCGCCCACGATGGCAAATAAGTATGATTTTGCATTACGATTAATGGTTGAAAAAAATACTTGGCCACCTGGCTTGAGTAGTTTTGCACAAGCAGCAACCACGGCGCTTGGGTCGGGAACGTGTTCTAGCATCTCCAAGCAAGTCACTACATCGTATAAGCCAGCTTCTTCCTCGGCTAGCTGCTCGGCAGTCATTTGCCGGTAATCCACCTCTACACCGCTTTCCAAGCTGTGCAGTTGTGCCACCTTAAGTGGAGCCTCGCCCATGTCTATGCCGGTAACAGTAGCGCCTCGTTGCGCCATTGCTTCGGCTACAATGCCACCACCACAGCCGATATCAGCAACTTTCATCCCGTGCAGTGGGGCGCGTTCATCAATCCAACCGATACGGAGTGGGTTAATGGCGTGTAAGGGCTTGAACTCACTATCTAAATCCCACCAGCGGGCGGCGAGGGCTTCAAACTTGGCTATTTCTGCAGCATCTACGTTTTGGTTCACAGTGGCGTTTCTTGCTAATAAAAGATGGGCTTCAGTATAGCGCGGAAACCCATTCACTGCATCTGAAAATTAGCCTCAGTAGAAGCTGCTAATGGTAGCTTTGTTAGTGGCAAATTAACTGCTAATTGTGCTAAAATCTTGGTTTATCTGACGCTTTTTTTTGGCGTTGTCCATAAGGGCGCCGAAAGGTAAGCTCGAAGCGTTAGTCGCACAAGGAAATTGGCTTAATTATGGCTGAAATGGCTAAAGAAATATCGCCTATAAACATTGAAGATGAACTCAAACAATCCTACTTAGACTATGCCATGAGCGTAATCGTAGGGCGTGCGCTGCCTGATGTGCGAGATGGCTTAAAGCCTGTGCACAGGCGTGTATTGTTCGCCATGAATGAGTTAAGCAACGATTGGAATAAATCTTACAAGAAATCTGCCCGAGTGGTCGGTGACGTCATTGGTAAATATCACCCCCATGGTGACACTGCTGTTTATGACACTATCGTACGGATGGCTCAGCCATTTTCTATGCGTTACACCTTAGTCGACGGTCAAGGTAACTTCGGTTCTGTCGATGGCGATTCTGCTGCAGCGATGCGTTATACGGAAATCCGTATGCAGAAGATTGCCCATGATTTATTGGCGGATCTAGACAAAGATACGGTTGATTTTGTGCCCAACTATGATGGCACTGAGATGATTCCAGACGTATTGCCAACGCGGTTGCCCAACCTATTGGTGAACGGTTCCTCGGGTATTGCTGTAGGTATGGCGACTAATATTCCACCACATAATATTAATGAAGTGATTAGTGGTTGTTTAGCTCTTATTGAGAACCCTGATATTGAGGTGGATGAGCTCATGCAGCACATCCCCGGCCCAGATTTCCCAACGGCGGGCATTATTAATGGCCGTGCTGGCATTGTGCAAGCTTACCGCACAGGACGTGGTCGTATTTATGTGCGGGCCCGCTATCACGTTGAAGAAAATCCAAAAAATAACAAGGCCTCCATTATTGTTACGGAACTGCCTTACCAGGTTAACAAAGCGCGTTTAATCGAAAAAATTGCTGAACTGGTTAAAGATAAAAAAATTGAAGGCATTACTGAACTGCGTGATGAGTCTGATAAAGACGGTATGCGCATGGTTATTGAGCTGCGCCGTGGCGAAGTACCTGACGTCATTGTTAATAATTTGTATTCTCAAACACAAATGGAAAATGTGTTTGGCATCAACGTAGTCGCATTGGTTGACGGCCAGCCACGCACACTAAACCTTAAACAAATGCTCGAAGCTTTTGTGCGTCACCGCCGTGAAGTGGTTACTCGTCGTACTTTGTTTGATTTGCGTAAGGCCCGTGAACGAGGTCATGTTCTGGAAGGTCTTATGGTGGCCTTAGCTAATATAGATCCGGTGATAGAGTTGATAAAAACCTCTACCAACGCGGCCGAAGCTCGGGAGAAGCTGGTAGCTCAGCGTTGGCCTGCGGGTCAAGTGGTGTCTATGCTAGAGCGTGCTGGTCCAGATGCTTGTAAGCCAACCACCTTAGGTGCTGAGTTTGGTTTGCATGGTGATCAATATCAACTGTCTGAAGGACAAGCACAAGCGATTCTAGAGCTGCGTTTACATCGCTTAACAGGGCTAGAACAAGACAAGCTGGTGGCTGAATACCAGGTGTTGTTAGAGCGTATTGCAGAATTGTTAGAAATATTGGGTTCTGCTGATCGTTTGATGGAAGTGATTCGTGAAGAATTAGCCCAAGTGTTAGAAGCTTATGGCGACGAGCGTCGCTCAGAAATCGTTGCTTCACGTCAAGACCTTACGGTTGCCGATTTAATTCCTGAAGAAGATATGGTGGTTACTATTTCTCATGCTGGCTATGCGAAGACGCAGCCAGTGAGTGACTATCAGGCGCAGCGCAGGGGTGGACGTGGTAAAGCTGCGACCGGTGTAAAAGAAGACGATTTTGTAGAACATCTACTAGTGACGTCCTCTCATGACACTATTCTGTGCTTCAGTAACCGCGGTAAAGTATATTGGTTACGAGTGTTTGAAATTCCTCAGGCCAGTCGTGCCGCTCGTGGTCGGCCCATTATTAATATTTTACCCTTAGATGAGGGTGAACGATTAACCACTATCTTGCCGTTGCCAGAAGGCGGCTACCAAGAAGGGCATTACATATTCATGGCGACAGCCAGTGGTACTGTGAAGAAGACGCCACTAACTGCATTTGCGCGCCCTCGAACCAGTGGCCTGATTGCCCTTGGTCTTGACGAAGGTGACACGCTCATTGGAGCCACAGTGACTGACGGTGATCAACAAATTATGTTGTTTGCGAGCAATGGTTTGGCAGTGCGCTTTAATGAAGAAGATGTGCGCCCTATGGGTCGAACTGCACGTGGTGTGCGCGGTATCCGTCTGGCTGAAGAGGCTAGTGTGATTAGCCTTATAATGCCTCAAGCAGAAGGTCGCATACTCACAGCCAGTGAAAACGGCTTTGGTAAACAAAGCCGTAATGAAGATTATCCTGTGCGCGGTCGTGGTGGTAAGGGTGTCATTGCTATTCAAATGTCAGCTCGTAATGGCGCCCTCATTGGCGCGGTGCAAGTGTTTGATGGCGACGAAGTGATTCTCATTAGTGACCAAGGCACTTTAGTGCGCACGCGTGCTAGTGAAGTGTCTGTGTTGGGTCGTAATACCCAAGGTGTGACCTTAATTAAAGTGCAAGAAGGTGAGAAGTTGGTGCAAGTTGCGCGAGTTGCTGAAACCATGGATGAGGACGTTGAAGACGCTGTAGAGCAAAACACCCAAGAGTCTGCAGAAGTTAGTTCAACGTTAGACTCAAATGAGGTTTCTTCGACGACGGATGCGCCAGAGCAGGAGTAAAGCTTCATGACCTTACGTCACTATAATTTTTGTGCCGGTCCTGCCGCGCTGCCTCTAGAAGTGTTAGAGCTAGCGCAAGCGGAAATGTTAGATTGGCAAGGCCGTGGATTGTCGGTGATGGAAATTAGTCACCGGCACCCCGACTACATGGCCATGGTGCAGGACGCTGAGTCTAAGTTGCGCCAATTGATGGGTATTCCAAGCCATTATAAAGTGTTGTTTATGCAAGGGGGTGCGACTGCCCAATTTGCCCTCTTACCGATGAATTTGCTTGGGCCTAAAACCCATGCTGATTATATTGATACGGGTATTTGGTCGGCCAAAGCGATCGCCGCTATGGCGCCTTATGGTGTGGCGTCTGAGGCGGCATCAAGCGCCCATGGTGGCTACCAAAGTGTGCCCACTCAGGCACAGCTAAAGCTCAATAAAAACGCCGCTTATGTGCATTATTGTCCTAATGAAACCATTGGTGGTCTGGCGTTTGATTATGTGCCTGATACGGGGGCAGTGCCGCTGATTGCAGACATGTCTTCAACCATCCTCTCAGAACCCATTGACGTGTCGCAGTTTGGGGTGATTTATGCAGGGGCTCAAAAAAACATTGGCCCAGCAGGCCTCACTTTAGTCATTATTAGGGAAGACCTATTAGGCAGCGCCTGCCTCACTACTCCCAACCCGTTTAACTATGCTTTGCAGGCAGCTAATGACTCCATGCTCAATACCCCGCCTACCTATGGCTGGTATTTAGCGGGGCTAGTGTTTGATTGGCTATTGCAACAAGGTGGGCTTAGCGCGATGGCTGAAAAAAACACGGCTAAAGCCAGTTACTTGTATCAAGCCATAGATGAAAGCCGGTTATATTCTAATCATATCGCGCTTGCCAATCGTTCCAAAATGAACGTCACCTTTAGTTTGGCTGATGACGCCTTGAATGCTGAATTTCTGCAACAGGCAAAGGCTAATGGGTTACTTAACCTCAACGGCCACCGCAGTGTGGGTGGCATGAGGGCAAGCATCTATAATGCAGTTCCCGCAGAGGCGGTGTATGCACTGGTCGCCTTTATGAAAGATTTTGAAACACGACACTGGGCTTAAAATAATTATGACCAAGCCAGCATTAACTCAAGAACAAGAACTTGGTCAATTGCGCCAAGATATTGATCACATAGATCAGCAAATCCAAAGCCTTATTAATCAGCGGGCGGCTTGTGCACAGCGAGTTGCAGAAGTTAAGCAGTCGTATCAGGGCAATCAAGACGCCGTATTTTATCGACCAGAGCGAGAGGCACAGGTACTGCGCAGGGTTATGGAGCGCAACCAAGGGCCGCTAGATGATGAGGAAATGGCGCGCCTATTTCGTGAATTAATGTCGGCATGCTTGGCCCATGAACAGCCTATGCGCATCGCTTTTCTTGGGCCTCAGGGTACCTTTACCCAAGCTGCTGCACTTAAACATTTTGGCCATTCAGTGATCAGTGCGCCTTTAGGTTCTATTGATGAGGTGTTCCGTGAAGTTGAAGCTAAGAGCGCTCATTATGGCGTAGTGCCCATCGAAAATTCATCTGAAGGTATGATTAACAATACCTTGGATAGCTTTCGCCATTCCTCTTTGGTGATCTCTGGCGAAGTCGAGATGCGCATTCACCAAAACTTATTGGTCAAAAAAGGGGCAGATTTATCTCAAGTGGAGCGGATCTACTCCCACTCTCAATCCCTCGCCCAGTGTCGTTCTTGGCTGGATAACCACATGCCACAGGCAGAGCGCTTTGCTGTGAGTAGCAATGCAGAGGCTGCACGGCGGGTGGCTCAGCAGACCGGTGCCGACGCAGGTAAAGTAGCGGCCATTGCTGGCATTATGGCAGCAGAGATCTATGAGTTAGACGTTAAGCACGCAAATATTGAAGATCAACCCGATAACACCACACGGTTTTTGATCATTGGCCATGCCTCAGTGCCTGCCTCTGGACAAGATAAAACCTCCTTATTGGTACTGGCCCGCAATAAACCAGGGGCTTTGTATCATATTTTGGAACCATTTCATCGTCATAATGTAAGTATGACTAGCATTGAGTCTAGACCCTCAGGGCAGGGCGCATGGGGTTATGTGTTCTATATTGATTTTGAAGGCCATCATAGCGATAGCAAAGTGCAGCAAGTGCTAGAAGATTTAGATCAAGACTCCGTAGAGGTGCGTTTACTAGGCTCATACCCGCAGGCGGTGCTCTAATGACCTTAGCGCCTTTGTCTTTTTGCCATGACAAGGTTTTAGTGTTGGGCTTAGGTCTAATAGGTGGGTCCTTGGCTCTGTCGTTGCGCCGCACTCAGAAGCATCAGTTGTGGGGTTATGATCTAGATCAAGCCAGTATGCAGCAGGCTCAGGACCAAGGTGTTATTGACCATCAGGTGACAGATTTGGCGACCACAATTAGCCAGATGGATGTGGTGGTGTTAGCTGTTCCTGTTAAAGCTATGGAAAAGGTATTGGCCCAAGTGGCTCCGCACCTGGCTTCCCACACGCTAGTAACCGATGTAGGCAGCGTCAAAGGTAGTATTGTAGCTGCGGCCTATGACGTGTTTGTCACACCGCCACCAGGTTTTGTACCTGGGCATCCTATTGCAGGGTCTGAGCGTAGTGGCATTAACGCCGTGGATATCGATTTATTTGTGGATCATAAATTCATTATTACCCCGTTAGCCACCAGCCACCCTCAAGCTATAGAAGTTTTAGCTGATATGTGGTCTGGCATCGGCAGTGAAATTTTACTAATGGACATTGAAAGGCATGATGAGGTGTTGGCTGCAACCAGTCATTTGCCGCACCTTTTAGCCTTTTCCTTAGTAGACACGTTAGCATCAAATACAGACAATAAAGACATTTTTCGTTACGCGGCAGGAGGGTTTAGAGACTTTACCCGTATTGCAGGAAGCGATCCAACCATGTGGCACGATGTCTTTATCGCCAATCGTGATGCCTGTCTTAAAACCTTAGATCAGTTTACTGCAGGGTTAGCTGATTTAAGGGAGGCTGTGGCCACTGGCGACAGTCAAACCATGATGGGTATCTTAACGCGTGCACGCAGTGCTCGACATCATTTTGAAAAAATATTGGCAAACTCTGCCTATACTGGAACTATGACAAATACAAAACACTTTAACGTGCGCGCAGGTGGTCAGGTACAAGGGCGCATTCGCGTGCCTGGCGACAAATCTGTTTCCCATCGTTCAATCATGCTGGGTGCATTAGCACAAGGCACGACTCATATCAGTGGGTTTTTAGAAGGCGAAGACGCCATGGCAACACTACAGGCGTTCCGTGATATGGGCGTCGTTATCGAAGGCCCTGCAGAGGGTAAAGTGGTGGTGCATGGTGTTGGTCTTGATGGACTCAAACCACCACCTGGTCCACTTTACGTGGGCAATTCTGGCACTACAATACGCTTAATGGCGGGCTTAATGGCGGGCCAAGCATTTGATGTTGAGCTGAGTGGAGATGTATCACTGAACAAACGTCCTATGGAACGTGTGGCTAAACCCTTGCGTTTAATGGGTGCCATAGTTGATACCTCAGAAGGGGGTTGTCCACCATTAAAAATTAAAGGCGGGCAGCAATTAACGGGTATTCATTACCACTTGCCTATGGCAAGTGCGCAAGTGAAATCCTGTGTTATGTTAGCTGGTTTGTATGCTCAGGGTCACACCAGCGTAACTGAGCCTGCCCCCACCCGCGATCACACAGAGCGTATGCTCAAAGGCTTTGGTTATGCAGTTGAACGAACGGTGGACACCTGTTCTATAGTGGGCCAAGGCCAGCTTCTGGCCACCAATATTGATGTGCCATCGGATATCTCTTCAGCCACCTTTTTTCTAGTCGCTGCTGCCATTTGCCCTGCTTCAGACCTTGTTATAGAGCATGTGGGTATGAATCCAACGCGCATTGGGGTGATTAATATTCTGCGCTTAATGGGTGCCGATCTCACCGTTCGAAATGAGCGAGAAGTGGGTGGTGAGCCGGTGGCAGATTTACACATTAAATACGCACCCCTTACTGGCATTCATGTGCCAGAAGATCAAGTGCCTTTGGCGATTGATGAATTTCCAGCATTAATGGTTGCTGCTGCTTGTGCGAGTGGCACCACCTTAATCACGGGTGCTGAAGAGTTGCGGGTCAAGGAAAGTGATCGTATCCAAGCTATGGTAGATGGCCTAAGTGCAATGGGAGTCACCATTGAGGGCACCGCAGATGGTGCCATTATTCAGGGCATGGGTGCAGATAAAAGATTTGGCTCTGCACAGATTGTTACTCACCATGACCATCGTATTGCAATGGCCTTTACTATTGCAGGATTGCGGGCTGAAGCGGATATAAAAATTCTAGATTGTGCCCATGTGGCCACATCTTTTCCTAACTTTGTCGAACTGGCACGTACCGTAGGTATGACGCTAGACGAGGAATACCAGTCATGAAGAATGCACCAATTATTACTATTGATGGACCAAGCGGTTCTGGTAAAGGCACATTATGTAAATTACTGGCTGACCGTTTGGGCTATCATTTGCTTGATAGTGGTGCCTTGTATCGTTTAGTGGCCCTGGCTGCTGAGCATCATGGGGTGAGTTCTGAGAATGAGCTGGCCGTAGCCGACATAGCCGCCTGTTTAGATGTGCAATTTAAAGGCCAAGCTGATGGCGTGCAAGTGGTGTTAGAAGGGGAGGACGTCACGTCTGCCATTCGCACCGAAGCGTGTGGCATGAACGCTTCAAAGGTGGCCAGTCTCACCTTGGTTCGCAAGGCTTTGCAAGAGCGACAACGGGCCTTTGCAGAATTGCCAGGTTTAGTTGCGGATGGTCGAGATATGGGCACCGTGATCTTTCCAGAAGCCCCGGTAAAGGTTTTCTTAACAGCAAGTGCGCAAGAACGAGCGGAAAGACGTTATAAACAGTTGAAAAGCAAGGGCTTGAGTGCTAGCCTGTCAGATATACTGACGCATATTCAGCAACGCGACGAGCGCGACGAAAATCGTACTGTCGCACCTTTGAAACCAGCTGACGATGCTTTAGTGATCGATTGTACCCATATGAGTATTTTAGATGTGGAGCAAAAGATTCTTACATTTATTCATAGCAAGGGTGTCTTGTAACACCTTTGTATAATATTAACTAACTAGGGGCATCTCGAGAAGCCGCACTGCTAGACAGTTGTGAGCCTATCGTTAACCTCATCGAGTATTGCAATGGGCGAAAGTTTCGCAGATCTGTTTGAAGAAAGTCTTGAACAGGTAGAGATGAAAAAGGGTTCTTTGATTACTGGTGTAGTCATTGCTATTGATAGTGAAATGGTCACCATTAATGTTGGCTTAAAGTCTGAAGGTGTGGTTTCACGCAGTGAATTTCTCAATGCCGCTGGCGAGCTAGAAGTAGCTGTTGGCGATGACGTTTTGGTTGCCCTGCAAGAAATTGAAGACGGCTTAGGTGCGACCCAAGTATCTCGCGAACGTGCTCGTGAAATGGAACGCTGGCATCAGCTTGAAAAAATCCAAACCGACGATAAGACCGTTACTGGTGTGATTAGCGCCCGAGTTAAAGGTGGCTTTAATGTTGAGTTAGGTGGTATCCGCGCCTTCCTACCAGGTTCTTTGATTGATACCCGCCCGTTACAAGATGTTTCTCATTTAGAGGGTGTGGATCTAGAATTCAAAATCATTAAGCTTGATATGTTACGCAACAACGTTGTTGTGTCTCGTCGTGCTTTGATGGACGAAGCCAACAAAGCCCAACGCTCACAAGTGCTATCGACGCTTGAAGAGGGAGCGGTAGTGAAAGGTTTTGTGAAGAATTTGACCGATTATGGCGCCTTTATCGATCTTGGTGGCCTAGACGGCTTGCTGCACATTACTGACATTGCTTGGCGTCGTATTAAACACCCTAGCGAAATGCTAACTGCAGGTGCCGACATTGAAGTAAAAGTATTGAAGTTTGATGCCGAAAAACAACGCGTCTCTTTAGGTTTGAAGCAACTACAGCAAGACCCTTGGACCAGCTTTACTGATACTTATCCTGTGGGTAGTCGTTTACCAGCCACGGTCACCACAGTGACAGATTATGGTTGTTTTGCTCGAGTTTCTGATGGTATTGAAGGTCTTGTCCACGCCTCTGAAATGAGCTGGATGAAACGTAATTTACACCCCTCCAAGATGGTGTCTGTGGGTGAAGAAATTGAAGTCATGATTTTAGACATCAATGGTGAAAAACGGCGTTTATCTTTGGGTATTAAACAATGCAGTGAAAGCCCTTGGGTGGCCTTCTCTAAGCAGTACTCAGAAGGTGATAAGGTGTCTGGTAAGCTAAACTCCAAGACAGACTTTGGCTTATTTATAGGTCTAGAAGATGGTATTGATGGTCTTGTTCACGTGTCTGATGTTGATTGGAATAAGAGTGATGAAAGCTTGTTAGAAAGCTTCCAAAAAGGTCAGCAAATTGATGCCGTAATCTTATCCATTGATACTGAGCGCCAACGGGTTGCTTTAGGTATCAAACAAATGGCAGGTGATCCCTTCTCTGACTATGCAACGGCGAACGCCAAAGGCACTGAGGTGACGGGTACTATTGCAGAAGTCACGTCGGGTGGTTTGTTAGTCGATTTGGCCGAAGGCGTACAGGGTTTCTTAAAACGCGGTGAACTGGCTCAAGGCCAGGAATTATCGGACTTTAAAGAAGGCCAATCAATCACCAGTTTTGTGGCAAACCTAGATCGTAAAGGTCGCTCTATTAGCCTAGCTGTACGTGCCCAGGAAGCTGCTCAGCAACGTGTGCAAATGCAGGAGCTGAATACCAAGCCGGTTGAATCTGAAGGCCCAACAACTATTGGTGACCTTATTAAGGAACAGCTTAAAAAATAAGAGAAAGGAAAGGCTATGCGTAAGTCTGAACTGATTGAAAATTTGATTGACCGCTTTGAAAACATTCCTGTTAAGAATGTGGAGCAATCGGTTAAGGCTATTATTGTCCATATGGCTGATGCGTTAGCTGCTGGCGATCGAATTGAGATAAGAGGCTTCGGTAGCTTTTGTTTGCACTATAGAGCACCAAGAACTGGGCGCAACCCAAAAACGGGTGATTCAGTAGAATTAGAGGCCAAGTACGTGCCTCATTTTAAACCAGGTAAAGAACTACGCGATCAGGTAAACGATAGTCTATAATGGGCTATCGTTGATAAAGGTTGGGTCCGCTTCAGCCACCCTGATTAGGTAAAAGTACGTGAAATTATTAAAAGCCTTGTTGTTCTTTGTCATCTGTATGGTGGCCTTGGTTGTTGGTGTGCTGTTTAGCGCTCGCAATAGCCAGGCTGTGTCTTTGGATCTAATTTTCTTCCAGTTACCTCCTTTGAGCATGGCTATTTGGCTGTTACTAAGCTTAGTAACAGGCATGCTTTTGTGTGCCTTTATCTACACTTTTGTGACCTTTAAATTGAAGCGGCATAATGCACAATTGCAGCGTCAACTGGCTAAATTGAACCAAAAAAAATCCCAAACTGAGACACTGCGTTAAGTATGGATGCCTCCTTACTTATTGTACTCATTGCGGCCTTGGGCATTGGTTGGTGGCTAGGCCAACGAGAGAGCCGACAAAAGCGAAACTCTGAGCTGGGTCTGCAAGCGGATTACTACCGTGGCCTCAATTACTTATTAAATCAGCAAACAGACGAAGCCCTAGAGCTGTTTATTCACGCCTTAGAAGTTAATCCACAGACGGTGGATACCCACTTAGCTTTGGGTGGTTTATTTCGGCGTCGTGGTGAAGTTGATAAAGCCATTCAAATCCATCAAAACCTACTCTCTGCAAAAGGCTTAGACCAAGAGCAATTAATGCTGGCTGAGCTGGAACTAGCTCACGACTTTATCAAAGCGGGTCTGTTGGATCGTGCAGAAGAGCTTTTGCTCGATGTGGTGCAACAGCCGAATCAGCAAAAAGCCAAAGCCACGGAACTATTAGTTGACGTTTATCAGCGTGAGCAGGATTGGCATAAAGCCCTAGAAGTAGGATCTGCCACTAATGTGTCTGCCAGTGTTGATTTAGCCCAACGGTTATCACATTTTTGCTGTGAACTGGCCGAAGAAGCCCTGCAGGCTAGCCAACAACAAGAATGCCTAGGCTACTTGAAGCGAGCTAAACGCCATAATGCCGATAACCCAAGAGTGAGTTTTTTGCGGGCTCAACTGAGCATGCAACAAGACAATTATAGAGATGCCAAAAGGCACTTGTTGACGATGGCTCAGCAAGACGATCAGTTGGTGCCTGAAATAATTCAACCGTTACATCTATGCTTCTCTAAGCTGGGTGATGTCGATGGATGGCGTGCTTGGTTGAGTCAGGCAATGGCACAACACCCTAGTACTAGTCTGTTATTAGCTCAAGCCCATGAAATAGGGCAGCAAAATGATTCCGAAGCAGCGGCTTATTTGACTGAAAATTTGCGACAGAGACCCTCCTTAAAGGGCTTCAATTATCTAATTGACCTGCACATGCAGTGGGCTTCTGAAAATGCAAAGGATAGTTTACACGTCCTCAAAGGCCTGACAGTGGCTCTGCAAAGAAGTAAACCTCATTACCGCTGTCGACAATGTGGTTTTGCCGGCAACTCCATGCATTGGCAATGCCCTAGTTGCCACCAGTGGGGAACGACCAAACCTATTTATGGCTTAGAAGGAGAGTAACTTGACGCAAGGTTCACCCATTGTAGTGGCTTTAGATTATCAATCTGCAGAGCAAGCCCTGTTAATGGCACGTCAGTTAGATCCTACACGTTGTCGTTTAAAAGTGGGTAAAGAGCTGTTCACTGCTGCTGGCCCACAATTGGTGGAGCAGCTGCAACATCAGGGCTTTGAAATATTCCTCGATCTTAAGTTTCACGACATTCCCAATACTGTGGCGAAAGCGGTGTTGGCAGCAGCGCGGATGGGGGTGTGGATGGTTAATGTGCACGCCAGTGGTGGTGCAGAGATGATGCAAACAACGCGTATGGCGCTTAAAGATAAAGGTGGCCATCAACCACTATTGATTGCGGTGACGGTATTAACCAGTATGGATGCTGCAGGTTTAAAGGCCACAGGTATAGATCAATTACCTGCTGAACGAGTGCTTTCGTTGGCTCATTTGAGTCAAGCATCTGGCTTTGATGGTGTTGTTTGTTCTGCCCAAGAGTCAGCATTATTAAAAGCTAAATTGGGTGAACATTTTAAATTAATAACACCCGGCATACGGCCATCTTTCGCTGTGGCTGGAGACCAAAAACGGATTATGACACCGGCCCAAGCTATGGCGGCGGGTAGTGATTATCTGGTCATTGGTCGACCTATTACCCAAGCTCATGACCCCATGCAAGCCTTGGCACTCATTGAGCAGGAATTGACTTAAAGGCAGGTGTCATCAAGGCTCAATACTGCTGAAAGTGTTAATGATTAGAGATTATTATGGGTTCTGAAAATATCAAAAACTTTATTAAAATTGTTTTAAATAATATGCCTGCTGATTGGCAAAAACTCACTACTCATAGGTTAGATCTTTATAACGAAGAATTAGCTAAGGTTCAATTTCTTGATGAATTTGAAAACCTTTTTGTCGCCCATCATGGTTCTAAAGATGGTGTTAAAGAAGGTATCAAAGGTGAACTAAAAAACCTGCCTACCGCCTTTGACTATATTAGGTTGGGCCATCCACTATCATGTATTTTAGAGTGGGCCATTGCAAAGTCAAAACAACTTAAAGTTGAGACGGTTATCAGTTTTTCATCTGCATCTATGCCTATTTTAGCCATTCTAAGAAAAAACCTACTAGACTCAAGAGCAACACAAATTTTTTATAAAAATAAACTGCCTAAGTCGTTTGAAGAAGCGGTTTTGAAAGATATTTATGGGTATCAGTTTGACCTTGTGAAAATAGAAAATAATGACGCCATCCCAAACTTTCATGGCAGTAATATCCTGTTAACCGAGTTTGATGAGGTGTTGAGTATAGACCTTGGTAGTGAAGTTGATTTTGTAATAGGCACTAACCCTCAACTTGGCAGTATTGCCTTGGTCAATGGTGAAAAAAATGCGGGACATATTGCAGAGATTCAGCATGTAAGAAGAAGAGAATCGATCGCGATGACACCTAACGACTGCCTAAAAGTTCTAGAGCAACTCGTTGGCCACTCTCAAGAAGACAGTGATACACAGCTTACCCAGAAAAATACATCCCTGGTTCTTGCTAGTATTGAAGACATTACCAACACCGACACAGACGCTTCGATTGGTTCAAGTGGCTTGGCCATTCAATATGCCATTATGATGGGACTTGTGCATCATTCTCTGGATGTGCATAAAGACAAAGATATCAAATTTATTGTGCCACCTAATTGCTACGGTGGCACTAACGATCAGGCAAGAAGAGTGGCTGCTTGCATCGCCAACGTTGAGGTCGTGGATCTTCCCGTTGATGGTGAGCAGAATATGGTTGAAAGTATTGAAAAGGCGCTCGATCAAGTGGCCACCCAAGATGCAGTTGCTTTTATCATTGCAGAGATTCCTACCAACCCAAGAGTTGAGGTGCCTGAATTAAAAAAATTAACAGACGCCTTAAGCACTGTAAGAACCACTAGCGAAGGATTAGACGCCATTGCACCTGTGTTTATTTTAGATCAAACATTTTGCCCTAATGTTAAGCTTTTACAAGAAGGTGGCCTGCTGTCTAGCGTTAAAACAATTTCCTATGTCAGCGCATCTAAGTTTCCGTCTGGGGGAATGTGTACTGCTGGCTATTGTGTCGCCAATGCTAAAGCGGCTCACCTGATGGGATATATTGATAATCATTTGCAAATATGCGGCAATCAAGCGACGCCATTGCAAATACAAGTCTTAGCCCAACAGATGCCGTCAATGAACCAAAGAATTAGCGATGCTTATCAAGGGACGCGTGAATTTGTTGATTTCATCGAGCAGACATTGCCTAAGGCAAAGATTAATTTTGTCTCAAAAGACTTAGCCGTGGATGGCTTTACTCCCTCTGTCTTTTCGATCGATCTGCCTACACAAGGAGAGACAAAAGAAGACAAAGAAAATCATAAACGAGTGTTAAATTTAAACTTAATCAATATGATGATCAATGAAATACCCAATGAGAGTAAGCATTGTGTTAGCTACGGACAGTTAAAAGGATGTTATTGGACAATACCAGCAACATCCACGCAAGGGACTACAAAAGAAGGGGATAAGGACTATATCGTCCGTGTCGCTATGTCGCCAGAGTTTGATTTAGGCCTCCATAAAAAAGTCTTTTCTGACTTTTGCAAAAAATTTATTAGCAGCCATAATTAATAGCGAAGCGTAAATGTAACGACTTAAAGGCATGCGCCATAAGCACTTGATTAAGGGTAAATGCTGCTGATGAGCACTTCTGCTGTTCTGTGCTAGGCTTAATGAGTCTCAAGGAATTAGAGACTCATTCGTTTATAATCAAGGAGTCGATCATGAAACTATCTCGTCAAATAGCCTTGCTGCTATTATCTGCTGCCATCACTTTAGGGGCTTTCCCCACCCTTTCCCTAGCTCAAGACACATTACCCATTAACCTTAATTCAGCTTCTGCGGTTGATATCGCCGAGGCCATTGATGGTGTAGGTGAGGTTAGGGCCGCTGCGATTATTGCTCTGCGTGAGCAACTCGGAGGGTTTACTAAGCTGGAACAATTGCTTGAAATCAAAGGCATAAGCGAGGTCACCCTGTCACGCATTCGTTCTTTAATCGTGCTAGAGTAGTTATTAATCACTCTACGATGGGTGTAATGACCTTGTAGGTAAGGCATTGCCCCCGTCCCAAGTAACCGCACAATGTGTTACTTATGTATAAGGACATCAACAATGGCCATGACATGGCAAGGTTTGTTAGCTGATCAGCGTTTTGGCAAGCCCTACACCGAACAACATCACCAAGGCCGCACCCCGTTTCACAAAGACTATGATAGGTTGATATTCTCTAGTGCCTTTCGACGGATGGGGCACAAAACTCAAGTCCACTCCTTGTCTCATAATGACCATGTCCACAACCGCCTAACTCATAGCTTAGAGGTGTCTAGTGTGGGGCGCAGTTTAGGCATTCAAGTAGGCCAGAGTTTAACAAACCAACCCCACTGGCCGGATTGGATCGAGCCCCATGATCTGGGGGCAATCGTTCAATCAGCGTGCTTAGCTCATGACATAGGTAATCCGCCTTTTGGTCATTTTGGTGAGAGCTCAATTAGACATTGGTTTGCCAGTTATGCACAACAGGGTGGCATGGACCAACTGAGTGCTGCTGAGCAGGCTGACCTACTCAATTTTGAAGGTAATGCCCAAGGACTACGAACCCTTACCCAGCTAGAATACCACCAGTTTAACGGGGGTATGCGCCTCACTTACGCGACCTTGGGAAGTTTTGTAAAATACCCCTGGTTATCAAATTCAGGGCAGTGTGAGCGTAAGTCTAAGTTCGGCGCCTTGCAATCTGAAAAACATATCCTTGCTGATATTGCAGGCCGTCTAGGTTTGTTGCAGCAGGCAGATTTTGAATGGTGTCGTCACCCCTTAGTTTATTTAATGGAAGCTGCCGATGATATTTGTTATGCCATTATCGACCTAGAGGATGGCGTAGAGCTAGGTATCATCGATGAACAGGATGTGTTGGCATTACTCGCCCCCATTACTGGGACTTTAGATGTTCCCCAGCGTAGTGCGATGATCGATACCTATTATTCGACTCGTCGGCTGGCGTTATTGCGCGGCAAGGTCATAGACTACCTTGTGCAGTCTGCTGCACATGCCTTTATGCAGCACATACCCGCGCTATTGGAAGGGCAGTTGGAGGGTGATTTAATTTCTCATTGTGATCCGGTGACACAGCAAATTATTGGTGATGCTAAAGCGTTAGCAAAAAACCGTATATTCTTAGCCCCAGAGCGCCATCGTACGGAGTTAGCAGCCTACTCAGTGCTGGAAAAACTGCTGGATGGATTTGTGCCAGCGGCCTTAGCCTTAGATCATCAAGTGGGAGACCAGCGTTTATCCTTTAAAGCGGAAAAACACCTTGCACTGATGGGTGCACATCGTCCCGAAAAGACGGCCACACCTTACCAAGCCTTATGCTGCACCATGGACTTTATTGGTGGCATGACCGACAACTATGCGGTTGATTTAGCGCGCCAACTCAGCGGTGAAATGAAGTAACAATAAACTAAGGGCTATTGCCAAAATATAACCTAGACTTAAAGGGTAGATCACTAACGCAAGGATGCGTCGATGTCTAAAAGCCCTTTTTACCCCACCCCATCAGTTAACAATGTCATCACTTTAACGGACCAGCTGCTGGAGATCGCTGCCTTGTCTGGGGCCTCTGATTTACATTTGGAACCCTTATTTCAGAGCATGCGTATACGCATTAGGGTCGATGGCCTTATGCAGCTGCTCAAACCCCCATTTGACCAATTGCCGCGTACAGCTGCCGATGCCATGGTGGTGCGTATTAAACTGCTATGTAAAATGGATATTAGTGAATGCCGTCGGCCACAAGATGGCAGCTTTCAATGGCAACTAAACGATCAACAGGCTGATATACGCTGCAGCAGTTTGGCGGGACATTGGGGTGAAAAACTAGTATTACGCTTGCAATGGCAACAACAAAATATTGCCCTTGGCCAGCAAGGCCTGGCACCCAAACAGCTAGAAATCATTAAACGTCAATTGGATAAACCTCAAGGTCTGGTGCTGGTAACAGGGCCCACTGGTAGTGGTAAAACCATGTTTTTGTATAGCTGCTTAAAACACATTGAGGCCCCTCACATCAATACCGTCAGTGCAGAAGATCCAGTAGAAATTGCGCTGCAGGGGGTTCATCAAGTGGCGGTAAATACAGCCATTAGCTTGTCCTATAGCCACATTCTCAGGGCCCTACTGCGACAAGACCCTGACGTCATTATGCTGGGTGAGTTGCGGGATGTTGATAGTGCAGATGTGGCGTTAAAGGCGGCACAAACGGGACACCTACTGCTCACCTCCATGCATACCAGCAGTATTAGTGAAGCAATGCATCGCTGCCATGGTTTAGGTGTGGATATGCTGGCACTAAGTTACTGCTTGAGTTTAATTGTTAACCAGCGTTTAGTGCGCCGCTTATGCCATTTATGTAAATTGCCTATGACTGAGTGTCAGTTAGCTGCAATGAGCAGCACAGAGTGGTTAGCTGCAGTGGCCAGCTATGATTTTTGTTTTGGGGTGGTAAACCCCTGCTTTCCAGTGGGGTGTGAAGCCTGTCATGGGGGTTACAGGGGGCGCTTTGGGATATTTGACCTACTCGTCATGGATGCATCGAAACGTGACTCAGTGGCTCAGCGGCAGGCACAGGGACTGGCTCATGATGCTGGCATTCGACGTTATGGTTTATGGCGCGTCCTTGCAGGGCATACCACTGCCGCTGAAGTGAACAGAGTGACTTGGTAATGTGGCATTGGTGGTTGTGGTATGGATTGGATGCAGCACATGTTCAATGCAGTGGCGCCCGCTGGTGTCTGAGTCGGCAGTTACTCCGATCTGAGCTGGCTGCAGAGGGTATTCAAGTCGACAGAACCCAGCATTTTTGGCCCTGGCAGCGTCATTGGCCCAATCGAATTAACAATACTCACTTACACGCATTATTGCAGCAGTGGTCTCAGCTTTTATGTGCGGGTCTGCCGCTATTGTCTTGTATCACCCTAGTTATCCTGACCCAGGCGCCAGCCCGCTTGCAGTATGAATTAATGCAGCTGCAAAAGGCGTTACTTAACGGTGCAAGCTTCTCTCAAGCCCTGGCTCAGAGTTGTCTATTTCCAAACACTATGGTGCAACTCGTTGCGGCTGGCGAAGCGAGTGGAGAGTTAGCCACTCTATTGACTCAAATGCACCAACAGCACGAACGCCAAACTAATCTAACACGGCGTTTTAAGCGCAGTTTGTTTATGCCTTTATTGACCTTGTTGAGCGGTTTTAGCGTGAGTGTTTTAATTGTGTACTGGGTGGTACCCCAAGTGGCAAATTTATATACTGCAGGGGTG
>Ga0307488_10000661_pt1 | contig 28604 bp, 28 predicted proteins | sample SB02metaG_FD_202248 | JGI IMG/M metagenome (GOLD analysis project Ga0307488, IMG submission 202248) | Sea-ice brine microbial communities from Beaufort Sea near Barrow, Alaska, United States - SB 0.2 | ecosystem: Environmental > Aquatic > Marine > Coastal | place: USA: Alaska | collected...
CCAATGTTATAAGTATCTCCTAATTTTCCTGAATGAAAAATAACATCAATTGCTCTCGCATGATCATCTACAAATAACCAATCTCGAACATTTTCCCCTTTTCCATAAACGGGAAGCTGTTTATTATGAACTATATTATTGATAAATAAAGGAATTAATTTCTCCGGAAACTGATACGAACCGTAATTATTAGAACAATTAGAAATTACTATAGGTAATCCGTAGGTGTCAGAAAAAGCTCTTACAAAATGATCTGAAGAAGCTTTGGATGCAGAATATGGGGAGTGAGGATCGTAGCTAGTTGTTTCTGTAAAGAACCCTTCTTCACCTAATGAGCCGTATACCTCATCCGTAGAGACATGATAAAACAATTTATTTGTAAAGTTTCCCTTCCAATATCCTTTTGCCGCTTGCAATAAACTAAGTGTACCCATCACATTGGTCTGAGCAAATGAAAATGGATCTTCAATAGAACGATCTACATGAGACTCTGCCGCTAAATGAATGACGGAATCTATCTTATAATCTATAAAAACCTGTTTTACATTTTCAATATCACAAATATCACATTTTACAAAAGTGTAATTCTCTTTATCTTCAACATCTTTTAAATTCTCTAAATTACCAGCATAGGTAAGCACATCCATGTTCACAATATGGTAATTTGGATATTTATTCACTAATAATCTTACCAAGTGAGAACCAATAAAACCAGCTCCACCTGTAACTAATATTTTTTCATTATTTAATATATGTATGATAGTTTATTTAATATAATAGAAGTAGCACCTTTATTTTTTATTATGAAGTTTTTATTCTTTTCTCCACATTTAGCTAGTAATTTTTTGTTTGTTAAAAGCTTATCTAAAATATCATTAAAAGATTCTGCATTTCTAACACTCATTAATCCACCATTTTTATACATTTCCACAGCTTCAGGAAAATTACTATAATTTTTCCCTATAATTATTGGAATACCAAAAACTGCAGCTTCTAGAGTATTGTGTAAACCATTCTTTCCCATACCACCGCCAATATATGCAATATCAGCGTAGCCGTAGATTTTAGTAAGTATACCAATAGTATCTATAATAAATACTTGCTTTTGTGCAATATCCTCTATTTTATGATTAGAATACAAAACAGCTTTTGAGCCGAAAACATTTAAAAGTTTTTGAATACGCAAATTATTAATTGAATGTGGTGCAATTATAAATTTAATATTTTTTGGTGAGTTTTTAATAAATGAAAATAATATATTTTCATCTTCAGGCCAGGTACTTCCTGCAACAATACATTGCTGACTATTTAAAAACTTCTCGATAAACGGAAGGGAATTATCTTTTTCTAGTTGATCAGTAACTCTATCAAATCTTGTGTCGTTTGAAACAGTAATGTTTTCATAACCAATTTTTTGTAATATTTTTTTTGATTGAATATCTTGGGTAAATATATGATCAAATCCTGTTAACACTTTTCTCAAGAATACATCATAAAGTTTAAATAAATATTTGTTTGACTTAAAAACAGCTGAAATTAAGATAACTTTTGTTGAATGTTTTTTTAAAGATAATAAATAGTTTGGCCATATTTCAGACTTTACAAATATCACAAGAGTCGGATTTAACTCTGTTATAAATTGATCCACATTTTTACGAGTATCCAAAGGCAGGTAAACAACTATAGGTGTTATCGGATTATCTTTTAAATTTTCGTATCCGGAAGGTGAAAAGAAAGAAAGTACTATTTTAGAATTTGGATTCTGAGCTTTAATTTTTTCAAATACTGGAAGACCTTGCTCGTACTCTCCTAACGATGCACAATGGAACCATAATACAGAATCTTTTTTTTTGATGTTTTTTCGTAAAATAGATGATGTTTTTTTTCGGCCTTGTACTCCCTGCATTAATTTAAAATTTATATTTTTAAACAATGGAAGAAAAAAATCGGCAATTTCAATAAGAAAATTATAAAATAATATCAAAATAGAATGTTTTTTGTTTTATTGTTAACGACAAGATACTTTATTAATTTTATGATAACACTGTTTTTTTAATTATCGACTTCAGTTCAGTTAACTTTATTTTGCTTTCTAATTTCAAATTAAAGTTTGAGGTTAAATACCCTTTACCGTTGTGCTCTCCATTTTTAATGGCTACAAAAGCTAAATAAGATTTAAAATTATGTAATTCAAATTTTGAATCTTTATTATAAATTGAATCTCTTTCATTAATATCATTTGAATATGTTAGTTCGACAAATAAACTATTTCCTCTATTATCTACTTCAAATATTTTTTGATCATCTAAAGAAGCATAAAAGTTATTTAATAAATTTTCTGCATTTATACTATCTACTTCATTATTAAATTTTATCAAAAAATCTCTTGACATTCTTGGCAAAATATCTGAGAAATTTTCAATTCCAATCATCTCAGCAAACTTAACGTGCTCCTTTAAACGCCAGTAAAATGTTAAATGCTCATGTGGTTGTTGATGAAGGCCAGTAGCGACTATTAATTTGACATTTTTTAATTTCAATAATTTACCAATTTGTTTATCATATTCAGAAAGGATTTTAATTAATGGATCATAACCAGCAGCGCAATACCACTCAGGGTTTTTAATGTGACCTTTGTATGCTTTTGAATTAAATAAATAATGATGTTGAATATGTGCTCCTGAATTTAAAAACAAATTAGAAAAATCGGGTTTATATTTTTTCCATAAGGTTAAATGCACATCCGCTAACAAACTATCGAGTATTAAAGCCTTAGCCCCCTGTTTTTTTGCATTTAATACTGTTCTCAAATAATGAAACCATCTTGAAATCGGTACATACAATAAAAGCCCGAGGCCCAATGATATCATTGATTTTATATTCAATTTTTCTTTTGCATTATCGTTTACAGATTGATGTACTGCTTGATATAGTGACTTCACTATCCAATTACCAGAAGGCTTTGTTTTAGTCCAAGGATCCGGTATAAAAAAAGAAGGATTTCTTAAACGATTATCAGCATTAAAAGGCGAAACAGCAGCCACCGATAGCCCCTCATTCTCTAACTCTTCAAAAAGTTGAGATAAATGTGGGTGATTTACAATATCACCCAAACGCAAAATCTGGTGTTCGTCATAAGTTTTACCAGAATGTATAGTTACCCATTGAATCCATGGCTCTAGTAATCTGTATTCGTTCTCTGAAATTGTTTCTATAGGAGATTGTAAATCAAATAATTCTTTAAAATTTGGCAAGAGACCTTGATTTATATAATATTTTATATAATCAAAATTTAATTCATTAAGACCCAATAATATTACTTTATTCATAATTTAAATTTTTTATTACTTTACTCCAATTTTTCCAGACTATAGTTTGCTCAAAATTATTTTTTACAAATGATCTTCCATTAGCACCAAACTCATTGATTTTATTTGGATGATTTATATAAAACTCCATTGCAGTCTTAATTGAGTTAGGATTAATATCACAAAAAACCCCAGTCTCTAAGTTGATTATAGAGTCGATACAACCTGTGGACCTAGTTGTTATTACAGCCTTTTTCATTGAAGAGGCTTCCAATACAACTGTAGGAAAACCTTCTCTATAAGAGGGTAAAACCAACACGTCAATTTTATTATAAAATTGAATAGGATCTTTAATTTTACCTAAATATTTAATATTATTTTCATTACTCAATATAAAATCATTATATTCATTTGGAATAGGATCTCTATCATCTAGGTAACCAGCGAAAACTAATTCATGATTAAGTCCTAATTCATAAATCTCTTTCCACGCATCGATTAGCTCAACAATACCTTTATCATTTGCAAAACGCCCTATAAAACCAAATCTAATATTTTTTGGATTTAAACTAGATTCAATTAAAGACGAAGGATTGAATTTTTTTAAAGTGTCAACTCCATTGAATGTTCCTTTATTTAATAGTAAATTTTTGTTAGGAATACTTAAATTCATTTTTTCGCTTAAATCTCTAACAGAAGGACTTACACATATTGTTTTATCACTAAAATTAGAATTAAATTTTTCACATAAAATTAGAATCAATCTTTTTAATCCATTGCTGGTTTCATGCACTAAACCATGTCTAACGTATATTGATTTTTTTCTTAAGATTAATCCTGTTAAAACAGAGATTAAACCTCCTTTTGGAGTATGGCCAATTATTAAATCAATTTTTTCTTTTTTTATAAAATTACATAAAATTATTATACATCTAATGTCATCAATAATAGAAATTGAGCGTCTAATAGGTATTTTTAAAAAATTTAAGTTATACTTTTTTATGTAATAGTTAAAATCTTCGTCATCTATACAAGCGACATAAGATTTTATATTTTTTTTGTTTAAATAACTGAACTGGTCTCCAAAAAAATAAGGGATGACATAACCAATATTTACTATATTAAGAACTCTCATTAAATTTTATATTTTGTTAAAAAGAGAATAAAGCAATGACCTAAACCAATAAAAAGTTACCCCCATTATTTTAAAGATTCGTTGAATGTTGTTTAACGCATTGAAATCTTTCATAACTAATAAACATCTCTTTAAGTTTTTGTAGAAATCGCTTGAAATATTATTCTCATGAACTCTGTATTTAACTAATTCTTTTTTTAAGTAAAAAGGTTTAGCAGCAGAGTATATTTGTATCCAAACTTGATAATCCTCTGATGCTCTATATAATATAGATTCATTAAATTTAACTTTTGAAATTAATTTTTTATTAACTAAAACGGATGAATTTATTATTGGATTAGTTAGAGATAAAAATAAATATGAAATTTTATTATTTATTTGATTAATTATAAAACTAACAACATACTTTAAATAAATTTCATAAACAAACCTTTTAGATCCCTCTAAAAACTTGAAATTTGTAAATATAAAATTATAACCAAGATTAACCATCTTCATCTGTTTCTCAAGTTTATCTCTTTCCCAAAGATCATCATCATCACAAAATGAAATAAATTCTCCATTAGAGATATTGACCCCTTCATTTCTAGCTTTAGCAGGATAACCATAATTTCGATCAAGTTCTAAAAACCTAATTCTTGAATCTATTAATTTAGAGACTTTTTCCTTAGTATTGTCCGTTGAACCATCTGAAACAATTATTATTTCATAATTTTCATACGTTTGCTCCAAAATGGAATTAACTGTTTCAAGTAGAAAAGAAGCTCTATTGTAAGTTGGTATTATTATAGAAATTAACATGATTATTTTTATTTAGAATATAAAGTTTATTAATTAAACCTGTTAAAAGAAAAAACAAAAAATACACCTCTTGTCTTTGTGACGAGGTTAAGCAAAGAAGTAATGAAAGGTAACTGTACATTAAAGCACCATGATTGAAAGTTTTTGATTTAACCTTACTTAAAATAAAGGCTCTATTTAAAGTTATCAATATTATGATTAAAAATATTGTCAATGAAAATATACCCCTTTCCGCAAAAACGGTTAATAGAAATGAAGAATCACTAGATTTAAGTTTAGCACCCTCAATCTTATTATAGTAAAGCATACCAGCTCCATGTCCTAGTAAAGGTCTTTTTAAAGCAAAATTAAAATCTATAGAATTATTGTTTACTCTTAAATCTGTTCCTGATGTTTTATTGCTTACGATATCATAAATGTAAGTTTCTATATATCTTTCGAAAGGACTATTAGTTATTTGTTTATTAATAAAGAATAAAATAGAAAAAGAGAATATAAAAAAAATAAGAACTTTTCTTAAGTCCTTTCTAAATATATATTTTATTACGATGAAAAATAATAAAACAAATATTGCTGCTCTACTTAAAGTAAAAAAAATTGCTAACACTCCTAATACTTGAAAAATCAAAACTTTTAATTTGCTATTTAAATAACTAGGCTTGTACAAATCTTTTAAAAAATATAAACAAATCAAAGTATATGCAAATGGCAAAGTTGATGCAAAAGGGCCCATTGAGGATTTTAGCCCTAATCTTCCAAAACCTAATTGATCGTTGAATCTAGATTCATTAGATAAATAACTATTTCTGAAAGAATCAAATAAATTAATCTGAAATATAAACTCAAATAATGAGAAAAAAATTAGTAGTGCAACAGATGTATTTATTATTAGAAAAAAAAGTTTGATGTCTTTTACCGAATTGATAACATAGTATGCAAGAAAAAAACCAGGATAAAATAGAATCAAGCTAGAAACAAAGTTTACCGAAGCAACTTTAATGTTAAATGAATAAAAAACAGATAAAAAATGTAATAAAATTAAAACTAAAAAAAAGACTGAAATATTATCTACTTTTTTAAAGTTAAATTTTATAACTAAAACAATAAATATCACAAAAGGAATAACTTTTGGTAAATCAAAGGTTAATAAACCAGGTATAAAAGACAATCCTAAACCCGCAGGTCCTATAAAGAATATGAGAACAAGTATGATTAATTTATGTTTTAAATTAGTTATCATATAAAAATTGTTGTGTATTTTTAATAGATGGTTTACAAAAATAATTTTTTAATATTTCATTGGATTCAAGTTTAATATTTTGATTTTCATTTAAAAGATAATTATCAATAACTTTTAATTCAGTTAGAAATTCTTTTGAGTCAAATACGACTTTCCAGAGATTATTATTAATATTTTTTGGGATTGGGTTATTGATAATATTGTGAGATATAACAATTACAGGAGAACACCTGACCAATGATTCGATTAATGACGAGGATGATGACCCTACGGAAATTTGACATTTCTGCAACATTAAATTTATATCATCATTAGCTATTTGTATACCACTTAATGCACCCTCGAATTTCTGTAATATTATACTAATATTAAGTAATGGGTGAGGTTTTACAATTACTGTTCTACTGTATTGGATTTTAGACTGTAAAATAATTGACAAAATATTAAAAGATTCAATTTCATCTATTGGTAAAATCACTAAAATAGATTTTGCCAACTTTTGAGCATCTATTTCTTTAAAAACATTAGTAAAGCGATAAGATGGAGCAGTTCTAACATCTAAATTTTTAACATACGAACGAATTGGTTGTTTCAACGAATTACCCATTACGTATATGATATTCGGTATTAAATTATTATTATATTCTAATTCCGAAGGCTTTATATACCAATTATAATCAGTTGATATTATATAACCTTGATAACCCTTAGTTATGCAGTTAGGGAAAAAGGTTTTAAACCCCAACACCAATCCTTTATCTGGTGATTGATTTTCATTCCAATCAATTAAACATTTAACATTTATAGCGTGATTTTTTAATGATTTTCCAAATTTATAATTTAAAATTGCTTCAAACATTGAAGTGTCAAAAGTCATGTATTTAAAATTATAGTTTATTATTTCTGAAACATTAAAATCTATAAAAGTGATTTTATCTACTTTAGTTTTAGATATTTTAACCAATTTAATTAATGCATTTAGGAAATCAGAAATACTTAAATAATCTTGTTTTAAAATTAAGTTTTCTTTAGAGTTTTTGATAATTTTATTGAGTTTTTTTAATCCAGGATAAGCTAAAAAAGTTGGCATAAAACATATTTTAGAATGTTTATTACTTTCGATAAAATTTAAAATATCAGTGTAGTTCCTATCTGTAAATTTTTCATTATATAAACTTTTTTTTGTAAGAAAAGTATCAATTATTGTGTATTCTTCATCGGACGATAAATTACGTCTTTTTTTGTCTTTTGTAAATAAATAGTAAGAGGTCTTGACTATCAATATGAAAAAGCTTTTTAGAGTGATAAAGCTTCGAAAACTAATTTTTTTCTTGACCTGAACATTAATATACTTAAAATTACTTTTAATAATATTTTTCTCAATATTGTTATAACAAATAACTCTCGTGACAGAATCACCTAACTCTCTTATCAAAATTAGGTTACAAAAGTCTAAGTATAGTCTGGAGTGATATAAATTTCTTGAAAATATTGAATGAAGCAAGATAAAAGTTTCATTATCCAGTTTTGAAAATAATTTATCTAAAAATATAGTAAACTCCGGTTGACAACTAATAAATATATTATTTAGTTGCTTTTTGTGAATAAGTGAGAGGTTGTTTAAATCTAATGTACTCATTTTCTATAGTGGTCAACCATTATTTCCATCCCTTCTTTTAATAAAACATTGGGTTTCCAGTTTAATTCTTTAATTGCTAAATTACTATTTGAATATATACCAAATTGATCACCAGGAGTGTTTGAATTTTGGGAAATTAGTATGTTTTCCTCAAAATTAGAGGAAATTGTTTCTATCAATTGAGATACGGTATGTTTAATTCCAGTTCCAATGTTATAAATCTTTTTTTCCTTTGACTTCCTGTTTTCTGCACTCAAAAAAGCGGATACAACATCGTCTATATAAATGAAATCTCTAAATCTTTTTAATGATCCTTTGACTTCAATTTGATTTGAAGTCAATGCTTGTTGCAAAAATATACTTACCATACCTTGCCTCATGTTTTTCATATTTTGACCTGGACCATAAATGTTAAAAAGTCTAAGTGAAGTAGTTACAATATCATTACTACATATTTTTAAGTATTTTTCACTTGCTAGTTTACCAACTCCATAAAATGATTTTGGTTCAGTAGCATCTTCTTCACAGACGAATTCTTTATTATCACCATAAACAGACATTGTTGATGCATATATAAATTTTTTGCAACCAGTTTTTTGTGCCAATTTTAAAAGTAGTAATGTAGATTGAGCATTAGTTTGCAAATCATAAATAGGGTCATCATAACTTATCTCCCCAGAACTTTGACCAGCAATATGAAATATACAGTCAAATTTATATTTCTCTAGTTTTTCTATAACTATTTCATCTTGAACATTACCCTTATAAAAAATGACACCTCTGGGAATGGCACTTTCAAAGCCCGTAGATAAATTATCTACCGTTACTACTATATTATCTTTCTCTAATAATTTTTTAGATAATTTGGAGCCAACAAAACCTGCTGCACCAGTAACTAAATATGTTTTCATTTTATAGGTTTTTAATTTCTATTATTTCCATCAAGTTCGTTATTGTAGCAACATCACTAGGAAATATTGTGTCTTTATTTTCAATACCAATAAAATTTAAATTAGTATTTTTTGAAGCATTATAATCAGTCATTGCATCTCCAATAAAAATAATTTCGTTACTTTTTAAATTATTCTTTATCATTATTCTATTAATAATATCTGTTTTAGACGATGGAGAACCATAAATATCATTAAACATTTTATCTAAGTTTTTGTAGCTTAAAATTTTATTGATTTCAGTTTCTGGAGTACCAGTGCATATAAATGTTAAATATTTTTTATTACTAAATTCTAAAAACTCATATGCTCCTGGAATATATCTTGATTCACAAACTTTTTTAAAAACAAGTTTAGAAAAATCTTCCCCTAACTTAACTAACTCCTCCTCTGAAATATTAATATTCAAAAAAGTTTTATGGAAATACTTAAATTTTTCAAATCTTGAAATCCCTCCATTTTCTAGATGATATTTAGCAACTTTTTCAACGACATCGAAGCCGTAAGTTGTATACAATTGTTTGAATGCTTCTGTTTTAACATCTACAGAATCCAAAATAACGCCATCAAAATCAAATATAATTGCTTTCATAATTTAATGTTTCTTAATGCATGATTATCACAATAAAATTTAACATTTTTATGATTAGCTGCTAATTTGTGAAATGGATATTTCTCAAAATCAATATTATTGTTAAAAAATTCTTGTAATGGTTTATTTTTGTTGAAGCCAATAGCTAAAAAAACAATTTGTTCTGACCTCATTAGAGATTTGTAACTCAAAGAATATCTATCAAAATCATCAAATTTATTTTTAACCTTAAAGGAACTAAATTTAGAGTTAAAATTTGAAGTTTCAGAAAACAAAGATGCTGTATGACCGTCTGATCCAATTCCTAAGAATGAAGAATATAAAAAATTTTTTTCTAAAATTTTTTTAATTTTGTTATTTAAAAAAGGATCCCCTTTTGATTTTAATAAGTTAAAATATGGAATTGGAAAACCATCAGAATATTCAATATCAAGACTCTCAGTCAACATTTTATAATTGGATAAGCTATTCTTTTCATCAACTAATCTGTCATCAGCTAACAAAATTTTCCTATTACTTTGAACGTTTTTTTTTTCGGAGATAATCTTATAGATACTTTTGGGAGTGTTTCCACCAGAAACTATACATAGACCTTTATTAAATTCTTCTATAAATAATTCTGAAGTTATAGTGTAAAGATCATTTACATTATTGAAAATATTTATTTCAATAGAATTATTAAACTGTATCTTTTTCAATAATTTTATTTTTTAAGTTGTTGATATAAATCGTAAATACAATCTAAAATTCCTTGACCTAGATCATGTGTATAGTCTATGTTATATTTTCTAGCAACATTAGGCTTAAAATTATATGGAGTAATAACATAATGATCAGCTGAACTTTTGTTAGTATATGAAACTTCAATTTCATCATTCATCATTTCACTAATCATATTTACAATATCTTTAATTTTCAAAGTTTGATTCCCAGTTATCATTACATGTTCTAGATTTTCTTTTGAATTCAAAAGATCCACACTAATGTTTGCTGCATCATCAATATGAATGTAATCTCTAACTTCTTCTCCATCTCCAGATCTTATGATCTTCTTCTCTTCAATTGCTTGCGTTATCATTTTCTTAATAGAATTGAAATCATTTGCTCTTTTTCCATACAAAGATCCAAATCGCATAATTGTTGCTTTTAAATCGCTAGATTCTGTGTAGTTCTCAATTATTAATTCTGAACATTGTTTTGAGGTTTTATAAAAAGATCCCTGATTACTATAAACATATATAGTACTCGCAAACATAAATCTACTAACTTTATGTTTGACACATAAATCAATTATTTTGGTCGTACACATGACATTAGTATTAATCGTATTAACAGGATCAATTGTTGCTTGTTTTATATCAGCAATTCCTGCAAAATGATATACGACACTCATGCCTTCTATTGATGTATTTAATAGTTTAACATCCGAAATATTACCAGTAATCATCTTTTGATCATTTCTTAAGTAATTACTTTTTGCAATATCAAAAATAGATACCTGATAACCATTATCAGATAATTTATCTGCGACATGACTCCCTAAAAATCCAGATCCTCCAATTACTAATGCTTTTTTCATTTATTATGATTTTTAAAATAATTAATTAAATTTTCAACAGATTTAAGACCCTGTCTTTGAACAGTCTCATGATTTCGAGAACCTATATGTGGAGTGATCAAAACATTCTTACAATTTAAGAATGGATGATTCTTAATTATTGGTTCTTCTTCTAAAACATCCGTTAAGTAACCTCTTATCTTATCACTATTTAGGTATGCAATTATTATTCTCATATCAATTAATTCAGCTCTAGCCGTATTAATAAGTACTAGATCTTTTTTACAAAGATCGAAAACCTCTTTGTTGAAGATATGTCTTGTTTTATCATTTAGAGGAGCATTCAGTGAGATGTAATCCATTTCAGGTAAAATTTCCTTGAAATTATTTGTAAAACTTACCTGATTACTTTTTGTAAAGTCTTTATCCTCTGAAATATCATATCCATATACTTTCATTCCAAACGCTTTAGCTCTTTTAGCAACTTCTTTGCCAACAGATCCCAAACCGAAAACTAGAATTTTTTTTCCAAATAATTCTCTACCTATTAACCTATCCCACTTATTATCCTGAACAATCCTATTCTCTTCAATAATGTTTTTCTCAAAAGATAGAAGTAAGGCAAAAACATGTTCGGAAACAGCCCCACTATTTACACCTGGAGTATTAAAAACTGAAATCCCATTTTTTTTAGCACGACCTAAATCTACTTTATCTAGTCCAATCCCATATTTACTGAGTACTTTTAAACGTCCCTTTTTTCCTTGATCAAGGACCTCACTAGTATACTCATCATCTCCACAAATGACACCATCATATTCATGAATAATTGGTAATAAGACATCTTTTGTTAATGGTCCTCTCAAAGTATCAATTTCAAATCCTGTATTCTCAATTAGCTCTTTATGTTTTCCTGGAGTATCTTGGAAGGAAGTAGATGTAATTAATATTTTCATATTTTATTATAATTAGTTTTATTTAAAATCGCATCATCTTTCATTTCCATTACTACTCTATTTAAATCACTTAAAGTATCGACAGAAATAGACTCATCTTCAGAATATTCCATTTTAATTTTTTCTCCATTCTCAATTATTCTATTCATATCAATAGATTCAATGATTTCTAATTCTGTTTGAGACATCTCATTAAATTTTAATAAAAACTCACGTCTGAATGGAATTGTACAAATTTGTTTAAGCATTGGAACTTTTGAAAAGCCTTTTTTTCTTGAAGGGATTGCCTCCCTTGAAAAATAAATTGCAAATCCATTTTTATCAATAACTACTTTAACTTCATTTGGATCATTAAATTCTTCAATAGAATTTAATTCTCTATATAAATTAGAAATTTGGACGTCTTTGCTAGAAATCAATGGTTTTAGTGCAGCTTCAATAATTTTAGGAGTTACCATTGGTTCATCACCCTGCATCATCAGAAGAATATCAGTTGTTACATTATGTATTTTCTCAATTTTAAGCATTGCTTCTGCTGCTCGATCACACGCTCTCTCATGGAGATCAGAGGTCATGACAACATTACCGCCTATACTTATGATATAATCATATATTTCTTTATCACAAGTAGCTACATAGACGAAATCAATTAATTCACACATCTCAGCCCTTTTGTAACAATGACCAATCATTGGCATACCTAAAATATCAACCATTGGTTTTCCTGGAAATCGTGAAGAACCCATTCTTGCGGGTATAACAGCTATTGTAATCATATATTTTTTATTTTTTCTAATTGATTTCTTATAATCGATCCAAGGAAATAAGTATCAAGACTAAAAGCAATAAAATTATAACCGCTTTTTATTTTTTCATCAACTAACTTATAATCAGGTTCAATAACATGATAACCCATTAACTTATCATATTTTTTGGCAGTAATTTCATATTTCTTAATGACATCTTTAACATCAGGATCGTTATATTTACCTGGTTTGCCCATGGACCCAGATAAATCATAAGGTCCTATAAAAGTTCCATCAATTTCATCTAGGGATAAAATATCATCAAGATTATTAACAGCATCAATATGCTCAATTTGAACAATTAATTTTATTTTATCTGCAATATTATTTTTATAGTTATCAAATCCAAATCCATAATTTTGAGCTCTAGCTAAACCTACCCCTCTATTCCCTAATGGAGGGTACTTTGTGGATTTTATGGCCTTGATTGCGTCTTCTTTAGAATTAACCATGGGAACAATAATTCCATCAGCACCAGCATCTAAAACCCGTTTAATGATACGATTGTTATTTTCCCCAACTCTAACATAAGCCTTTTTTCCTTTTGACTGAATAGTAGCAATAAGTTGTTGAGCTTCAGAGTAATCAATAATTGAATGCTCCATATCTACACATAACCAATCAAAACCTGCATCTGCCATTATTTCAGCTATAGATGGATTATTTAGAGTTATCCACGACCCAATAGTTGTATTTTTCATATAATATTATTTTTAACATTCTTACTTTTCGCAGTATGCTCTGCGAAATCAAATTCAAAATCTGTATCTATATCCAATGATTCAACTTCTGATATTTTATACATTAAAGGAGTCCCCCCTATTCTAGATTTGTATTTTAAAAGGGATTTTTCAGTAATACCATATAGACCAGTGCTTTCTTTAACTAAATTAGGAGCATCTTGTGACCTTGGAAGAATATTTGGACGATAATTTACGGGTTGTGAATTAAACCAAAACCAACCGTTTTCTTCTGTAACTGTGAAACATGAATCATACTTATCTGAATTAGAGATAAATTCATCAACACATTGTTTTATTGTTAAAGAGGATAACAACGGTGCAGTAGCAAATAATTGAAAAATAAAATCTGCTTTTAAATTTATTTGGTCATATGCATTAACAATTAAGTCATTTCCGTTAACAGAGTCCAGAGTTAAATTTTCTGGCCTATCAATGATACTAAGATTTATTTTTTTTGCATATTCTTTAATAATTTCACTGTCAGTATCAATATAAATTTCATCAAACGATTCAGAATTAACGGTATTAGAAATAATATATTTGTACAAAGGAATACCACAAAATAATTTAAAATTCTTTCCTGGTATGCGTTTGCTTATCTGCTTTATTGGGATTATAGCTATTTTTCTCATAAATATTTAATTATGTGTTATTGCTTTTATTGTTTTATTGATACTGTTTTCAATATTATATATTTTTTTAAAGCTATTAAAAATACTATGATAAATAGTATAATCACCTTCTTTAGTTTCATTGATATATTTACTCAAATCGTCCTTACTCTTTGCAGAAATAACTATTTTATTTTTTTCATATCCAGTGATTAATTCACCAAGGTCATTTTTAGGCCATTCTCTTTTATCACGACACTTAAAAAACTCTATAACAGGCAGGTTTAGAAGCAACGCATCTAAAATCATAGTAGACCACATAGAAACTACTAGATTTATTTCGTCTTTTAATGTTATTAAATCAGAATCTTCAAACCTATAATCTAAATTTGGGTAATTAGATAAGATTTCTAATAGCTGACTTTTTGGGTACCTTGGATGGTTTCTAATTAACAATTCTATATCATCACTTTTATTGCAAATATAAAAAATACTATTGACTAGATAGTTAAAATCATCATTAGATAGATCAGTTGGATGAACACCTCTAGTAATAAATAAAATCTTGAATTTAGATTTTTTTGTTTTTGGATAGTTCGTGTTATTTTTAATTAGATCTAACCACTTAATGTCATAACGTGGAATTCCAATTATAAATGATGGTAAACCTTTGAATGTTTTAGAATAATGTGACTTCATTTTATCTGAGGATACTAAAAGTAAATCACCGAAATAATTAGAATTTTTAGGTTTAGATTCAACGAATATTTCAGTTCCATGTGGAAATAAGACTATCCTTCCTTCTTTTAGTCTTGTTAATTTCGATAAATTTAATCTCAGAATAGAATCAGGACTGAGATCCTTTAAAAGTATATCTGGCTTAAAAAAATCATAAATTTTAGAAGCAAATTTTTCTTTAAATAATGTAAAAAAAATATTACTTAGTTTATTTAAAATTTTATTAAAAAAAGAATCAATATTATCACCTGCAAAAAAATTTAATAATTTAATTATAACTGAAAAATTTGACTTTGAATAAATATTAATATTATGTTTTTTTAAAAATAAAATTATGTTTTTATCCCTTTTTATTATATAATATTTACTGTGAGCATCTATATAAATGCTAACATTGTAATTCATATTAGAAAGTTCAATAATAACAGGAATAATCCAATCTAATTCACCTTGTGAACTTGAAACGTATAATAAAACTTTATTCTTCATTAAAATATTTTTTTAATTTATTCTTAGTTAATAAAATAAGAATTAAGGGAAATAATGAAATTAAAATACCATCAGAAAGATTTGAAATAACTAAGTTTTTATTTAAAATAAATTGAAAAAAAACTAAAATTAAAAATGGAAATAAAATATTGAAGTAAAATAAATATAAATGTTTTTGAGATTTAAATAGATAGTTTTTGATGTGTATAAACTGAATTAAACTTATAAATGCTTGAACTAAAAGTGTAACAAAAGCTATCTGAATAATACCATACCCATTAACAATTAATAAATAATCAAAAGTTATATTTAAAGAAAGACCAATTGTTGAGTATAACAAAGATAATTTATATCTTTTAATTGTATTTGAATTAAGAATTATACCAACGGTTCCCCCGACAGCAATAAAGTAGGTTGAAAAAGAAAGCAAATTAAAAATAGATGTAGCTTCCTTGTATTCTGTAAGGTATAAAGATGTAATTAAATAAAAAGTAAATTGTGAAATTGGAATAAACACTAAAGAAGTTAAAGAAATGAAGTATGTAGTTTTTAATAGATTGGGGTAAGTGTTTTTATGATTTTTACTAATTTCTCCCCACGCAATTGGTTGTAAAACAGTATGGAACTCACCAATAAAATTTTTCAAAAATAAAGCTAAATTAGCAGCAAAAGTATATGTACCTAAATCTTCTAGACTAAAATAATAAGAAATTAGTGTTCTATCTGAAAGTCTAAAACCCCAAAATGAAATCACCAAAAGCTGTAAAATAAATCCGTCTTTTATAAAACCCCATAACAAATCTTTATTTAAGACAAATTTAAAACTTACAGGAGTATATAGTGCATAATAGATAAATGAGGATAGAGCAGCGATACCAGAATAGATAACTAGCGAATAGATACCTATTTTTTCTATAAATAAAAAGATTATTAAAGGACCTACGACCCCTGCAATAAATCTTGCATAGGCTACATTCTTGAATTTTTTCTTGACTATATTGATAGCACCCCAGATTTCATTAACACGAGTTAAAGTCATAACAATCGATAGTAATATAAGAGAGGTTTTGATTATTATATCTTCATAAAACAAGGATGAGAAAATTAAAATTAAAAAGGGAATAATCATAAAAATTAATTCTCCTGAAATTGCAACATTTTGTTTTTTTAAAAAATCTTTCTCGTTAGTCTGAAGAACTGCTATCTCTCTGGTAACTTGAGAAACTAACCCCGGTTTAATTAATGCTACATATTGAATCCACAAAAGAATAATGCCGTAAATCCCATAATCTTTTGGTCCTAAAATCTTAGCTGAATAGATCATAATTAAAGCCATTAAAACTTTAGTTATGATTCCTATTAGATTAAAGAGTAATGACTCTTTTAATATACTTTTGATATTAATTTGCATAATAAGTAAAATATAAATGGATATGCATAAGTTGATTATTAATATTAATTAGAAATTAATTTTATTATAAATTCATCTGAATACTCTGGAGAATTATTTTCTATATATTGACTTAACTTGAGGTTTTTGAAATCAAAATCACTAGTTAAACTTTTGTTAATTTTTTCTTTTAATTCTCTTTTATTTCTGGCTATATCCAAATAACTTATGTCTTTGTTAATAATAATATTATCTCTAAGTTGTGAGAAATTTGAAGGTCTATTCAAATAGTCATAACAAATAACCGATTTTTTTAAATAAAGTGCTTCCAACGCTACACTTGTATCGTAAACAATAACAACATCGGAATCTGTTAGTAATTTAGTTAGATTACCATCACATATAATTTTTGTATTTTTATTTTTAGAGGCTGCCTCAGCGTACAGAGGTATATTTAGATTTTCACCAGGGTGAGTTTTTATAATTAGATTTAAATGATTTTGATTAGATAATATATCAGCTAAATCTGTAACAGATTTCAATATTTCAAACATATTTTCATCCTGGATAGGTCTTGTAACATGATTATTTGCCGCACCAGACAAACAAAATAAGACTGTCTTAGATTTATTACTACTCCTTTCACCTAAATTCATTATTCTTCCTAAGTAACCTGAAACAATAACATTGTTAATATTTTTATGAATAGCTTTTTTTGAAAATTCTGAAACCACCCATCTCTCAATATCCTTAATTTCTGGATGTAAAACGCTGGACAAAACATTATATAATTTTATATCAGCAGATGTTAAACCTAAACTTTCAGCAGATAATACTACCTTAACATTACTGGATTTGAAGGCCCACATTTTTACAATATTTAATGAACTCATTATATCTATAGTTATATATAAAATAGGCTTATTTGTAGATATAAATTTTATGGTTTTACTATAAAAAAATTTTAAATTTTCAAATTCATTTAGAGAATAATTTATCACATTTAATCTCAAATTAGAAATGTTATATTCTAAAAAAAATAATGAATAATTATCAGAATATAAATCTAACTTATTATTGTGATAAAAATAATTTGAATTATCCAGAATATAAATTTGTGATTTATCTTTATGTAAATCATAAAAACCTTCAAGACACCTTGTTGAGTTACTTATAATTATCGAATTTACTGATACTTTATTATTGAGTTTAATTAATATTTTATTTATGGTAATTTTTAACCCAAATTTTAAAATATTTGTTTTTACAGTTTTAAAATGGTTGCGAATAATATCATTAGATTTGACTCTTTTATTAAGTACAATTGTTGATTTATATGAGAAATTCAAATTATGTTTCGTTTTTAATATATTAATTAAAGTTTTCACGTATGAATTTTTAATTAATATTTCAGTTTTTCTGTTTTCACTAAAACCAGCAAACACTAAATTTTTTGAATTAGGAAATAATTTTAAAAACTTATCAATACAAAGAATTAAGAAAAATAATTTTGACAAGGGTTGATTTAGCTCATAGGAAAATATTTGACTTATCTTTAATTTATTAATTTCAAAATTTTTATTTTTTAAAATTTTAAATGTTTCATATTTAAATTTGTCAACTTCTTTCTCAATAAAATAATGATCTTTATTTGAGATAAATTCATCATATTTATGTATCGTTAAATTTTTGAATTTTCTTTCGTAATAATCATTATTTAAAACTGGCCATAATTGTAACCAATGTACTTTATCTTCACCAAATTCAATTAAGTCATCAGTAAAGTCTTCATTGCCATTTGTTATAAATATCATTATTACAGATTGTTTATATCATTAATTGATAACCTTTGACCAAATTTTAAATCCTTCAAAACTTTTTTTCCAATTATTTCTGAATAATGTTTAGGGTGCATACCGAAACCAGGACGAATACTTCTAACATTTTTCTCTGTTAATTCCTCCCCTGATTTAACATCATCAACAATATATAATGAACGAGAAAAATTTTTACCTTTAATTTGTTTTTCTGTTAAATTATAATCGATATTACCAATTGCACTTTCGGCTTCACGAACAGCTTTTACCATAGATGTGAATTCAGATTCATTCATTGAAAAGGAAGCATCAGGTCCTCCAATATTTCTGTCTAATATAAAATGTTTTTCAATGATTTTAGCGCCAAAGCAGGCAGCTACTATGGGTACCGTTGCCCCTATAGTATGATCTGATAATCCACTAATTACATTGTATTTTTCTGATAAATCCTTAATCATTATCATATTTGCTTCATTAATCGGAGCAGGGTAACTTGATGTACACTTTAACAAAGCGATATCACTATTCCCCATTCTTTTACAAGCTTCTAGTGCTAACTCTATATCACCATGTTCTGCGATCCCCGTGGATATAATGATTGGCTTTCCCTTTAAAGCGACATACTCAATCAATGGAATATCAGTTATTTCAAAAGAAGCTATTTTGTAAGCAGGAACATTTAATGACTCTAAAAAGTCAACAGCGGTTCTATCAAATGGTGATGAAAAACAAATCAATCCTTCTTCTCTAGCTACTTTGAATAATTTGGAATGCCATTCCCATGGTGTATAAGCTTTTTTGTATAAATCATATAATTTTTCACCATTCCAAATTGATCCTTTTATTAAAAAATCTTCTGAATCACAATTAATTGTAATTGTATCAGCAGTATAAGTTTGTAATTTTATACAATCTGCGCCTGCTCTTTTTGCTGCTTTTATTGTTTCAATTGCAATATTGATATCTCCATTATGGTTTGCAGAAAGCTCTGCGATTATAAATACTGGGCTTTTATCATTAATCTCGTAGTTATCTATTTTCATTTTTTCATTTTTTGCTGGCGTTAAACATTTTAACATAGTGAAAACTTTTAATGCCATCATAATTTATTATTTCACTAAATTTAAATCCCGCATTTTCAAATGCATATTTAGAATTTAAATTTATTTCTTTAATATATGCATTTAACAAAAAATTAGGATTGGTATTAAGAAATGAATCAGTTGACAGTTTTAACATTATCTTAGAAAAACCTCTACCTCTATAGTGCTGGTCTATTGATATTCCAATTACAGCTTCAAACATTTTATTTTTCTGAATTCTTATCTGTCCAACAGCTTGTTTTTTATTATTTTCAAATAAATAAAGATTACACTTCTCATCATTTAATTTAGATACAAACCATTTTCGATGATCTTTTAAATTAATTTTTTTAGAATTGTATGAATGCTCCCTAACGGAAGAATCATTAGCCCAATGAAAATAGAGTTCAATATCTTGTAAACACGCTTTACGAAAACTCAACATTATAGGTTTATTTTAGAATGGATTACAACATCTATAAATTTGTGACTATAAAGACATTGCCCCTTTAGTCTTGCATCTTGAAAGAATCCGGAATCTTCTAGGGTTATATATAATTGAGGTCTTAAGTCAAATGCATAAGTAAATATCTTATGAAAATTTAATTCTTTAAAGGCAACTTCTTCAATTAATTTTAAAAATTCTGACCAATGAAAGTTAAAATAATCTTTTTCTAATTTAGTATCCATAATAAATGAAATCTCAGCATTTTTATCATTCCAATTGATATTTACCAAACCACCATATCCAATGCAAACATCATTTTGTAGGAAAGAAAATAATAATTGGTTTGGTTTCTCTTCTTTAAAAAGTTCATTAATTATGTTTTCAAAATAATAATCTTGATCATCAATCGTTAATAATTTATCTTGTCTTAAGTGATAAATCTGTTCATTTCTCCAATTCATGATATCTATTCGATCTTCAAATCTTATCGGTACTAATTTAAAATTTTCATTTAAAAAAACTTGGTGACTTAATGATAAGTATGAATTCATAATATTTTTAAAACTATCTTATTTATTAAAATTTAATTTTTATTAATTATTTGTAGGAAAAAATTCTTTTTCAACAATTCGAACTGGTTGTCCAACACTTTTAATTGCTAATTTTATATCTCTTGGAGTATATCTTGTAAAATGAAAAATACTAGATGCTGCAACAGCTTCAATACTTGTTTTTGAAAACAATTCTTTAAAATGCTCCAGATTACCAGCACCACCAGCAACAACTATTGGTACATTTATTATTTTTTCTACTTGATTTACTAACTTAATGTCAAACCCATTCATCATGCCGTCATTATTAACAGAAGTTAAAATAATTTCTCCAAATGCGTAGTTATTAATCTCTTTTAAAAAGTCAAATAGAGGTATTTCTTTATCTAATCTATTGTATAAATAATATTTATTGTCTTTTTTTTTAATGGCATCAATTGCTAGAGTTATACATTGATTACCATAAATATTTGAGGCTTCATTTATAAATTCTGGATCTTCAATTATTTTTTGTTTTAAAACAACTTTATCTGCTCCAATTGCTAATAAATCTTTAATATCTTTAATTGTTTTTATTCCCCCACCTAATGCAACTGGCATGAAGCATTCGTTTATAATTAAACGTGCTAACTGCAGATTTATTTTACGATTTTTATCTGAAGCATAGATATCTAAAAACACTAATTCGTCTACATTTCTAGAATTATAAACCTTAGCAGCTTGAACCGCATTACCAATCATTCTTGGGTTTGATGCAAAATTTTTTGTTTTTACCAACCCAAAACCGTTAAATGTTAAAATGGGTATAACTCTACATTTAAGCATACTTGTCTATTATTTTTTTTAATAATTGCATGCCAAAAGCTTGACTTTTTTCTGGATGAAATTGCATTGCATGAATATTATTTTTTTGAACTGCAGCAACTAAATCTCCATCATAAGGAACTGTAAGAACTACTTCGTTTTTATTAGCTACTTTAAAATGATAACTGTGTATGAAGTAATAATCTTGACCATTAAACTCCGAATAAAATTCATCATTTGTTGAAGATATAACTGTATTCCATCCTATATGTGGAATTCTTAAACCTTTAGGTGATTCAATTTTCACAACTTCTCCATCAATCCATCCTAAACCATTAATAACTTCTGGTTCTGTACCTTTTAAAGCTATTAATTGCATGCCTAAACAAATTCCTAAAAACGGTTTTTTATTTACTACAACTTCTTGTGTTAACAAATCAACTAAACCAGATTCATTCAGATTTTCCATGCCTTTTTTAAAGGAACCTACACCTGGAAGCAAAATTAAATCTGCTTGTTTTATCTCATTATGATTATTTGTAATAATACTAGTATAGCCTAGCTTTTTAAGTGCTTTCTGCACAGAAGCTACATTTCCCATTCCATATTTTACAATTGCAATTGTCATTCTAAGTTATTTCAAAGTTTCTAATTAAATTTCCATCTTTGTCTTTTTCAAAAGCACCTTCATCATTCATTTTAAACAATACAGGATTGGTATAAGAATCTAATATTTCATCTATTTCGGCTTTTGTCATTCCAGAATATTCTATAAAAGCAATTACAGATAAATGTGGATATCTACCATCGTATTTTTTCACGAGTTCTAATCCTTGTTCTCTTGTTAAACGCTTGTTTCTAATATCTATACAAGCATGATCTGTTGCTCTACCAAAACCATATTTTACAAACTTCAAGTAATCATGAAGTCCGTGCATTTCTTCGTCTAAGTTTTCGTAGTTAGTATATGTTCCTTCAACTGGACCATCTGCTTTAACTTCAAATCCATGTTTCATAACTACTTCTAGTTGCTTTCTAGCATCCCAAAAGAAATAATGTCCTAAAAACAAACTTGTAATACCTGTCTCTTCTAATTCTTCGTCTGAAGGATAGAAATATGGCGTTAAATCTTTAGCTGTTAAACCATCAACACCTATCATGTCTTGAATTCTATTTCCTAATAAACCTCCAAATTCTTCTAACCATCTTCTAGTTAGTTTGTTTTTTTCAATGCTTTCTAATGGTCCTCCATATTCTTGTTGTGGGTTTTCTCCCCATATAATTAATGGAATTTTAAATTTTGTTGCTATATTAATAGGAATGGTAAAAATACCAATGTGATTTGGCCACATTTCGTCACCAACTCTAATAAATCCTTCTTTTACCATAGAACGATATACGTTGTAATTCTTTTTAAAATGAATTACATCTATTCCCATTTTTGCAATATTGTCTAAATTACGGTTCCCTAACTCTGTTGCTTTTGTAGTTTCAAAACAAACACATAATGGGTTCATTCCGCAAACTTCTTTCATAAAATAGGCTTGGTAAGTAGAGTCTTTTCCTCCACTTACAGGAATTAAACAGTCGTATCCTATTTGGTCATTTTTTAACTTAAACTTATCAATAATAGTATGAAAATCTTCTTCTCTTTGTTTCCAATCAATACCTATATCTTTTGAAGCTGCTGCTATACATGCAGAACAAATACCTTCTTCTGTAAAATGTAAATCTGGTTTTGTTTCTGGGAATAAACAGTTTTTACAATATCTTACTTCTATATTCATACTATTTTTTTTAAATTATATTTAAGTTCTAACATGATCCAATCCTCAGGAGTATCTACATCTTGAGCTTCGTATTCTTTTAACTCTACAAAGCCTGTTATGTTGGTGAAAATTTTCTTTTCTAAAAGAAACTCCTTTGTGTTAATCCAATAAAACTGACCTGCATCATGGTAATAGGTTTCTAAATCTTGAGATCTAGTATTTACATGTTTTTCTTCTCTTAATTTTATCAGTCCAGCTTCTTCTTTAAAAGCCCTTTGAATTGGGTATGCAAATCTAATAACTGGTACAACCGAAGAAAAATCACCATCTAAATATGTTTTGTAAGCTTCGGTTATTTTTTCAGGTGTGATTAATGCTGCTGTTGGTAAAAAGCAACAAATGTTTTCAAAAGTTTTTCCTTCTTTTATGTATTCGGCTAATACCTCGACTAAGACATCTGCAAGTGTAGCAAAATCATTTGCATTGCTATTAGATCTTAAAAAAGGAACTTTTGCACCATACTTTTTGGCTACTTCTTCAATTTCTTTACTATCTGTTGAAACCATTATTTCATCAAAATTATTTGATTTTTGAGCTGCTTCAATTATATAGCTAATAATAGGCTTTCCATTAAAATCTTTAATATTTTTTTTAGGTATTCTTTTACTTCCTCCTCTGGCTGGTATGATACAAATATTACCCATTAACAAATTGATTTACATGTTCAATTACAAAATTTTGTTCCTCATTTGAAAGCGTCGGATACATTGGTAAACTGATACATTTAGAATAGTATTCTTCAGCATGAACGAGTCCAGCGTCTAAATAACCTATATTTTTATAATAAGGTAATGTATGTACTGGTACATAATGAATTTGTGCCAAGATGCCTTTAGAGTGGAGGAAGTCATACAATTCTTTTCTATTTTCAACCTCTATAATAAAAAGGTGATGGGCATTATAGATATCTTTAGGCAATTCCTGAAACTTAATCTTACCTTCAAATGCCTTTTTATAGGCTTCTGAAATTTCATTTCTTCTCGCTACTCCTTTATTATTTTTCGCTAATTGAGTAATTCCCAATGCAGATTGAAAATCAGTTAATCGATAGTTAAAACCTAATTCTACCATTTCATAATACCAGCCTCCGTGGCTTTCTTTTATATTCTCTCTCGTAATTCCATGAGTTCTTAGCAGCATCAACTTCTCGTACAATTCTTTAGAATTGGTTGTAAGCATACCTCCTTCACCACAAGCAATATGTTTTACAGGATGAAATGAAAAAACACCAATATCTGCATAATTCCCATTTCCACAAAAGTTTTGATCTTCTTTGCTATCAATAAAATACCCACCAGGTGCATGACAAGCATCTTCTATTATCCAAAGATTATGACTGTCCGCCAAAGTTCTAAAATCTTCCATATTAATTGGAAGTCCAGCAAAGTCCACAGGTATAATTCCCTTAAAAAACCCTTTTGGCTTTGATTCAATCAATTCTTTTACAGAATTAATATCCAATAAATACGAATTTGGATCAATATCTGCAAACCAAACTTCACCACCTGCGTATCGAACACAGTTTGCTGTAGCAGCAAAAGTGATTGGGGTTGTAATTACTCTATCTCCCTTAGCTAAATTTAAAGCTAATACTGAGAGGTGTAATCCTGAGGTCGCATTGTTAACAGCTACGGCATACTTTGCTCCTACATATTCAGAAAACTTTGATTCAAACTCTTTAACTTTTGGACCTTGAGTAAGGTAATCAGATTGTAAAGTTGATACTACCGCATCAATATCATTTTGATCTATATTTTGTCTTCCATATGGTATTTTTTTCATTATACGTTAAATTTAGGGTCCACATGAATTTTCACTAATTTTCTTAAAGACTCTATAGATTCCCATTCTTCATTATCACCAGAGTTATAAGAAAAATTAGGATCAACTAGTTTTGCATTAAAATGTTTGATAAACGCCTCTCTTTCAAAAATTGTTTTTTGTGGTAAAATTACATAATATTTACCTATGTCATACGTATTAAGTGCATCAGATACAGTTATCATTTCTTCGTGTAACTTCTCACCGGGTCTTATCCCTACTTCTTTTTGAATGCAATCTGGCCCTATAGCAGTTGCAACATCTACTATTTTATAAGATGGTATTTTAGGTACGAACAATTCACCACCCCAAGATTTCTCTATGGCATCAAATACCATTTGACAACCATCCTGAAGTGAAATGTTAAATCTTGTCATTTTTTTATCTGTTATTGGTAGTACTCCATCTTTTCTTTTCTTTAAAAAGAAAGGCATTACGGATCCATTAGAGCCCATTACATTTCCATACCGTACCACTGAAAATTTTATATTCCTTGAACCTTTAATATTGTTAGCTGCTATGAATAACTTATCGGAAGTAAGCTTCGTTGCTCCATATAAATTAATAGGGGCACAAGCTTTATCTGTTGAAAGTGCAACAACATCTTTTACACCACATTTGATAGCAGCCGCAATAACATTTTCTGCTCCATTAATGTTTGTTTTGATACATTCAGAGGGGTTATATTCAGCTAAATGAACATGTTTCATTGCAGCAGCGTGAATTACAACATCGATACCTTCAAAAGCTCTTTCCAAACGATCTTTATCTCGAACATCTCCTATAAAATATCTCATGGCAGGATATTTATCTTCTGAAAACTCCATAGCCATGTTAAAATGTTTTTGCTCGTCTCGTGATAAAATAACTAGTCGTTTAACATTTGGGTTTCTCTCTAAAATTAGCTTTGTAAACATTTTACCAAAAGAACCTGTTCCTCCAGTTATTAAAATTGATTTATTGTTTAAGTCTAACATTTTTTGTTGTTTATTTATTATTGATAAAAAAAAATAAAAACTAATTTTTTAGTGTTAGTTTAATATCCGGATACTATTTTATTTATGTAATCTTTTATATTATGTTTTGCTTCCCATCCCAATGCTTCAGTTTTTTCAGATACTAAATCAGCTATCATTCTATTTCCATTTCGTTCAGGAAGCATTTCTATATTGGCTTTGAACATTTTAGCAATTTCAAGAATTGTGTAAGTATCTTTACTACCTATTCCATAACCATCTCCCTTACCATTTTCACCTACCAAAATTAGTCCGTTAATTATATCATCGATATATGTAAAATTTCTTTCTTGAGTACCAGGAGACACAACGGATAAAGCTTCATTATTTTTAAATTTTCGAGAAAATAAAGCAATTAAAGTAGCATACTTACCCTCATATATTTCATTTTTACCATATACATTGTAAAAATAGGTGATCGCATAATCTATATTAAACCAAGCTCCATAATTTTTAACTAGTTGAGTGTTACTTGATTTTGTCCAAGCATATGGACTAGCATTTGACCCTGCTCCATTATCCCCAAACTTTGTACTACTTCCTGCATAAATAATCTTAGCTCCAGTTTTTCTAACAAATTCTAAAACAGCAAATGTTCCTTGAGTGTTAAACTTCCAAACCATTTCTATATCTTCAAAACTTTGTTCAACCCTTGAATATTCTCCAAGGTGAAAAATAATATCTGGTTTGAAATTAATTAAATCATCAATTAATAATGTCTCACCTTTTATATATTGAACTCCATCTGTGTGGTTCTCAACTTTACCAGTAAAATAATTGTCTAATGAATATACTTTGGTGTTTTTATACAGAACAAGAGCTTTGCACAAATTACTACCAACAAAACCAGCTCCACCGGTTACTAAAATCTTTTTATTTTCTAAATTCATATTTAATAAAAACTAAACTTATTTAAAGATACTTATTTCTTACCAATTCTAAAATATTCTATTCCTTTATTCCCTAGATTATAAGTGATATACTGATTGCGTCCATCAAAGATCATAGGCGTTTTCAAATGTTTTTTAATTTCCTCAAAATCAGGCGAACGAAACTCTTTCCACTCAGTGAGTAACACTAATGCATCTGAGTCTTTTAAAACATCATACTTTGAGGCTAAATAGGTTATATTTTGAACTCCTTTCAGATAATGGGCCTTTGCTTCATTAATCGCTTTTGGATCGTAGGCTTTAATTTTAGCTCCTCTTCTTACCAATTCCTTTATTACGTATATAGATGGTGCTTCACGCATATCATCGGTTCCTGGCTTAAAGGCCAAACCCCAAATACCAAAAGTAAAGCCGGTTAGATTTTCTCCAAAACGGGTTACAATTTTTTGAGCGATCACTAGTTTTTGTGCATCGTTTACATCCTCAACCGCAGTGATCAATTGTGCAGTATAGCCATTTTCTTTGGCGATTTTTGTAAGCGCCTTTACATCTTTTGGAAAACAAGAGCCTCCGTAACCAGCTCCTGGATAAATGAAACTGTATCCAATACGTTGATCTGAACCAATTCCAATTCGTACTTGACTGGCATCAGCTCCTACCTTTTCACAGATATTGGCGATTTCATTCATAAAAGAAATTTTTGTCGCTAGCATTGCATTGGCAGCATACTTGGTCATTTCAGCAGAACGAATGTCCATGGAGATAAAGCGATCTTGATCTCTAAAAAAAGGATTATATAATTCCTTCATTTTTTTAAATGCAAACTTAGAATCTGCCCCAACAACAACCCTGTCTGGCTTCATGAAATCTGCGATTGCAGCTCCCTCTTTTAAAAACTCTGGATTCGAAACCACATCAAAATCTAAATCAGAATTTCTTGTATCTAACTCTTTTTGAATAGTTGCCTTCACTTTATCTGCAGTGCCAATAGGCACGGTAGATTTATCGACTACAATCAATCTTTTTTGCATAGACTGCCCTATAGATTTCGCAACAGCCAATACATATTGTAAATCAGCAGAACCATCATCTCCCATTGGAGTTCCAACCGCTATAAACGCTATTTCTGAATTTTGTAAAGCTTCGTGCAACGCTGTTGTAAAAAACAGGTTTTCATTTTTTACATTTTTCAAAACCATCGTCTCTAAACCAGGTTCAAAAATTGGAATGATCCCTTGGTTTAATTTTTCAATCTTGACTGGATCTATATCTACACAAGTAACCCTGTTTCCCATCTCTGCAAAACACGTTCCTGAGACGAGCCCAACATATCCGGATCCAATAATTGTAATATTCATATTTCTTATTTATCTTCTACTTGTTTCACTTG
>Ga0307488_10000663_pt1 | contig 28564 bp, 16 predicted proteins | sample SB02metaG_FD_202248 | JGI IMG/M metagenome (GOLD analysis project Ga0307488, IMG submission 202248) | Sea-ice brine microbial communities from Beaufort Sea near Barrow, Alaska, United States - SB 0.2 | ecosystem: Environmental > Aquatic > Marine > Coastal | place: USA: Alaska | collected...
AATATCAAATATTTCAGAACTAAATAAATCATTTTTATTATCTGTTCCACCAAAGATATAAATGAAATTAGTTGTTACGCATGCTGCCGCACCACTCCGATTATTATTCATCTTTTCTCCTTCAATATATTGATTTTTTTCTATATCATATATTTCGACTGTATTTACTGCTTGGTAATTAACAGTTCCACCAATTAAATAAATCTTATTATCCTTTGTTACAATACACATATCTTCTCTTGGATATTTCATAGAAGGTCCTTGTGACCATTTATTGTTATCAATATCAAATATTTCACATGAAAAATTAGAATTATTTCCCCCCCCCATTATATTCATCATAGCAACAGTTTCGATATCATTCATAGATCTATCAATCTTATCCATAAATGTTTCTTTAGTATCATCGGAAGTATCTATCACTGTTCCAAATGATTCACCACACGTTTCCTGACATTTCTTAAATTTATCAGGATTGATATCCAATTTACCTTCTTCTAATTCTTTATTGCATATATTGCAATAATACTCATTGCTTTCATCATCTTCGTCTTTATCTTCATTTTCTTCATATAAAACTCCAAAAACATATATTTTATTGTTAACGGCAACTGCTTTTGGAGATTTATATTTATGAATCATAGATTTACCCGAATACCATTTAATTTTACTTTTATTTTCATTTTTAGTATCATAAATATACATAGTATTATGATGATCTAAATAGTCATATCCACCTATTAAATATATTTTATCATCAACACAAACTGATGTAGGATTTACTAATCCTCCTGGTAATAAAAATATATCTTCTCCATATTTCACATCGTTATTTTGGGTGTCAAAGATTTCTGTAATTGATAAGATTTCTTTTTTATCGGTTTCATTTTTTTTTTTAAATAAATTATGAATGATTTCTTTTTCTTCTCTTATTTTTTTTGTAAATTTAGTATAAACTAAACTATTTACATCTTTTTCATAAATAAAATACCGATCAATTAAACTATTTTTTATCTCTTTATCTTTCTCTTTCCCTTTTTCTTTCTCATTTTCTTTCTTTGAGAATACCCCTCCTCCTCTTTTATAAATTTTTTTAGCACTTTTCTTTTTATGGCGCTTTATCTTTTTTGTCCGCATATTAATATTCATTAGATTTATTTTGACTTAAAAATATTTCTTAATGATATTTTATATCATGAAATTAATGGAAAACAAAATATTGAAAGTATTTGATAATAAAATATTTATTTCGGGTTTATTACCTTGTATTATATTATCATATTATCGCAATGATATTAAAACATTTTTAAATACATATTGGAATTCCAAGAATATTAAAAAAATGATAATTAATAAACCCGATAAAAATATAAAATTTATTGAAGACAAAGTAGTATTAAATATTTATTCGACAGATGATAATTATGAAGATATCATACAGTATATTTATAGAAAATATCCAGAAAAGATTAATAATCTTTCATATTATGAAGAAATAATTAATACATATAATGAATATAAATATCGTCGTGGTTGTAAAAACGAAAATATGATTACAAGAAATATTATTACACCCCACGATTGTAATATAGATATTTATTATGAACATGAGGGAGATAAATATAAAATTAATATTAATTTATCTGTAATTGAGAATAAAGATAAAGAAATAAAAAAAATACTTTGTACGACCGGGTGTAGTATGTATGAAGAGGTATTTAAAAAATTAACCGTAAGATGTAATAATAAAGATGTTTTATCTTCATTTTTTGATGAAGCAAAAACTGAAATCAAAGAAAGAAGGGAAGAATACAGAAAAACAAATAATGAAACAATGAGAATTTATTATTATAAATCCGATTATTGGATATTATTATCTAAATCTCCTAAAAGATCTATTGATACTCTTTATCTCAAAGAGGGGGAGAAAGAAACAATAATAAAGAATGTTGAAACCTTCTTTGATAAAAATACTAGAGAAATATATTTAAAATACGGTATTCCTTATAAAAGTGTTTATATGATCTACGGTCCCCCTGGTTCCGGTAAAACAACTACAATTAAAAGTATAGCTTCTATGTTAGATTGTGATTTATTCGTTTTACCTATTGTAAAAGATATGCTAGACAATGATTTAGTAAGTGCTTTTAGTTATATCAATGATCAAGATTCAAAAGAAAAGATAATCGTCATTGAAGATATAGATACTATTTTTGATGATAGAAAGAAAGGTGATGATAATAATGGTATAACTTTACAAGGATTCCTTAATTGTTTAGATGGGTTCACATGTGTCGAAGGGACAATGTTGTTTTTAACAGCAAACAAACCTTCGGTATTAGATTCCGCATTTATTCGCTCTTGTAGAATTGATCACAAATTAAAATTAGGATATGCGGATAAATATCAGACAAAAAAAATGATTGAAATATTTTTACCAGATCAAATAGACAAATTTGAAGAATTTTATTCTAAAGTTTCTCATAAAGAATATACTACCGCATCATTACAAGAATTACTATTTTATAATAGAAATTCTTGCAATTTATTAGATTTGGTCAATAATCTCAGTGATATTATTGATAAAAATGATCCTAAAAATTTTGAAATCGTAAAAGAAGAAAATAAAAACTTTTATAGTTAAATTATTCACCCATCTGAGCGACAAGGAGATGTTGCCCCTCGCAGGTATAACAAAATTTCTGATAATAATCACCATCACAATGACGCATTTTGTTAGTTCTATTCATACAATCAATATTCTTACAAAGCGGACCCCCACCATTATCTTTACAGATGGAACAATCACATACATCCGTAATTATATATTTGTCGGAATCTGATTTAACAGATTCCCTACAACGATTAGTATATGGACTTGTTCCTGGTCCAGTCCAATAATGTTTATTGTGACCATTCGCATTGTTCTCAATTCTTTCATTACAAATCCAACACCATCGGTGATCTCCACAATAAATGTAATTACATCCATCTGGTTTTACGGTCTTAATACCGCAATGAGGACATTTTTTGAATTCACCATCGTTCACATTTTCATCTCTACTTTTACAAACCACACATCGGAACATTTCTGGATTCAGTGCTAGAAGACCTCCTTCACCATTACCACATTGTTTAGGGATATCACAAACTTGAAGGTATCTCCAGTCATTTACTTTTAATTTGGGCGATCCATTCTCAAACTTTGGCGTACACTGACTACAAGAACCATAATATTTATCATCACCTAACAGAAGTTTGAAATCTGGTTCTGTATCGGCAAGAATATAATCATTTTTTTTTTCTATAAAATCTATAATTTTCATATATTTTTGATATAAATTGAAATAGTAACCACACCAATATTCTAAAATGTGATTATACTCGGTAGAATGTCTCCACAAATCAGACGAACCATTATCAATATTTTTGTAATTGTTTTTAAATCTATCTTTCATAAACCATCTACAATAATTCAGAGAGAAGGATACATTACAAAATGGACAATCAACCGGTTTAAATATTAAATCCTGAATTTTATACTCAAATGTTTTAATCAAACAAGATTCACAAATTAAAGTATTACAACATGGTGTGAATTCTAGATATTTTTTCGAATCAGCACAAATTAAGCACATAGATTCTTCATTTATAAATTTTATTCTATCTTTTTTTGGGGAAAGAATAAAATTTTGAAAAATATTAAATTGAGTTTCGGGATTCATGACATTATCACATAAATAGATAGCATCTGTTAATGATAATTTTTCATTCTTTGTTTTGTCTAAATATTCAAGGAGAGAAAAATCCAAACGTTCCATAATCTTAATATATTTACCCAATGTTGGTCTTGTTATTTTGGTTAATCGAAGAGTTTTAGATAGATTTCTATCTGAAAGTATATACAATTGATAAGCATCATTGATTTTTTCGGTCACTTTCATATAAAAGCAACGTGTGTTTGATATTTATTCCTTCAATATATTATCAAATTTATAAATTAATCAAGAAAATACACTCTTTATCTAAATCTTGGATAAACATAAATTTTTTATCTTTGGGTAAACTTTCTTTATATGGTATCCATGTTTCTTTTGTGATTATTTCAGAAAACATATCATCATTCATAAATTGAATATCAATACGATTATCTTTTTCCGAACATTTACAAACCAAAATACCTTCATCTAAATTATCCGTACCTTCATCATAAATTTTACTTAATTGTTCTAAATTTCCTTTAATAAAATTAGTAATATATTCTGGTGCTGAATTTATATTTTGAATACTCATTTATAAATTGTAGTATATTATTATTGATCTTCTAACGAAGCTTGAATCGCAGCATCGAGTTGCCTTTGTTCTTGTTCAATTAAATTATCCCTTGACATATTTATAAATCTCACAAATGCTACTCTATTAATATGATTAACAAGATCTTGTTCAGAAATAGTTTCTACTCCATCTATTTCTCCATCTACTTCTACCTCATCTTGTTGCTCAATTATTGGATTATTTTCTGAGCATGGGAATTCACTTCTACATACGGGACATGTGTTACTTTTTTTAAACCACTCCATTATTCCGGGACATTTGTCGTTCCCTTTATGAAAATAATGTGGATGATCTTTACAGGGTAATTTGATACATTTTTCTCCTATTTTAAATTCTTCTAAACAAATCGAACATGATAAATCTTCTTTATCATTTTCGATTTCAGTTAATGATTCAATAAATTCTTTAGATGCGATTTTAATTTCAGATTCGATTGATATATTTTCCCTTACAATTTGGATACTATCATCTATGTTATTTACTAGTAATTCAAGTAATTCTATATTAATATTTCTATTATTTATCACATTTTGGTCATTTACAAATTGAATAAATTGTTCCATGATAATATTATAACTTTATATTTTAAATATAATTAATAATATATAATTAATAATATATAATTGAATGAGTGATCAATTAGAAAAAAATCACGAATTTAATATTCAATGTTTAAATCTATTAAAAGAATGTTCCGAGGATATGCCTTACTCGGAAAGATATAAATTTTTAAAAGATAAATTTAGTTCTGATAAAGAAAAAATAGAATTGATTGAAAAAGCAAATAAGAATGGTTATTTTGTAGATTTATCTAGTCTTGATAATCCTGAGAAATTTGTTGATAATAGTTTGAGAGATATTCAACAAAGTTTTGACGAAAATATAGTATTAAATAATTATATTATCAAAATAACAAAAAATTATAAGGATGTTCCATCGGGTAAATATAATATTAATGGAACGAAATATAAAAAGGATGGTAAATTATATGATGTTTTATCGCCAGAAAATATCAAATTATTAGCAAAAAGATGCGGTTGGGAAAGTGAAGGAAAAGATTTTTTTACAGACGCAGATATTAAAGATAAAATTGAAGAAGAAATAATTAATGTTAGTACATCCGATAAAAATATAAATTCTGAAAAAAATAAAACCCTCGTGATTTCTATATTAGTATATTCTTCACTTGTAATAGGTGCTGTAGTAGCAAGTACTTATATTGGTGAAGAAGCTGGAGAAAAAATCAATGATGCTTTGAATATGATAACACCACCCGAAGGGGCAATAGAATCCAGAGATCCACCCGTAACAATCACAGGTCCCGAAGATCCCGAGAAACACCTCAAATTCGATAATGATGGAATTCAAAAGGATCACAGTTTATTTACAGAAGATAACCCCAATACTCAAGATAATGAAGCAAGGATTGGTCCCGGCGATGATGATCATCTTTCAGATGATCATCATCTTTCAGATGATCATCATTGTGAATCTGACCCTTCTGGTTTAGAACAAATATGTGATGCCGGAGATTGTCCATCAGAGGTAGACTGCGATAAAATTAATCCTACTTTATGTATTCATGGAATAAAAATTGAAGATTGTGAAAAATGTAATGATGGTGGAATGTTTAGTTGTAAATCATTACCCTTTGTAGGTGAAGGTGATGAAATTGAAACTGGCGGAAGAACCCCAACAGAAGATCCCGATGAAGGAGAAATGAATACATTACAACGTGATGATGATCATCTAGATCCAAATATGTATAAATATTACAGAGCAATATGTGCTGGAAAACAACAAGATGATACTTTAAGATCTTCGGTAGAACCTTTATTTGAAAGTATACATGAAGATACAAGTGCTGCAATAAATGAAGCAGATGATTTATTGACATCAAATTGTATGTCGAATAATATGTCATCGAGTAAAAAAGAAGATATAATAAGTGGTATATTACACAATATTTTAGGAGATGTCGGTGACTGGACAGTCAATCTAGATCCCACCAGTATAGGAGGTAACATTGGGCACGCAGTAACATCTGTTGCTGATGAAACAGTTACGTTATGCGCGGAAGCAGCAGGAATAATCCAGAAGGCGGCGATCGCCTCGACCGTCGCCATCACCGTCTCATTGGTCTTTTGGTGGAACCCACCGGCCATTGCAACAGCGTGGGCAGCATCATCTCTCTTGCAATTGGCAGCAGTGACCGCATCTGCGACGACGGCGTCACTGGCATGTGGAGCTGCCGCCGCGCCCACCGCGGCTATCCATCAAGGTCAAAATATCGTAATGGCGGCAAAAGAACATCTACTAGATATTGAATCATGTGAAGAAAGACAGCATGATATGGGTTGTAGTGGAGATGAATGTACGGATATAAATCATGATGGTACCATATCAACATGGGAAATGAGAATGGATGGAGGGGAACATTCTGAATATGATGAAATGAATGAATTAGTACATGATCCCGCGATAACAGAAGCGTCGATGCCTGATGGAATGCAATTATTTGATAAATCCGAAATTGCCAAACAAGGGTCTGCTGCAGCATTCGAATCTACTGGTGTTGATGTTGAAGAAATATTCAAAACAATCGCAGGAGATGAAGTAACAGATACATTTCATAGAATTGAAAATATTGTTGAAGGTTTAAAAGAAAAAAAAGACGAAATTTCTAATATGATGTTAGATGGTGACATTAAAAATGCACTTCTTACTGTTTTAGGAGTAAGTACTCTTATTATGATGTTTGCATTAAAAGAAGTTAGATTAAAAAATACTAGAAACACTTTTTTGATTAATGAAAAAAAAAGAGAATTTGATAATATTGATAATATAATTGAAAACAATATAAATAGATTAGATAAATTTATTTCAAATGAATATTTAGACAAAATAGAAGAAAAATTAAAAACAAAAGAAGATTATTTTAATGTTCTTAAAGAAAATAAAATGATTGAGATTAAAGGTAGTAAAATATTATATAAATGTCCATATTGTAAAGATGATAAAGGAAAAAAATTATTATTAGGTGAAAAAGGTTTAGATAATAGTGAAATTGAAGCATTTAATCATATGAGATCTGAAAAACATAATATAAATCATAAACAATCTGTTCTAGTAAAATCAGATGTCTATAATTCTAAAAAAAATGAATATTTTTGCCCCCTTTGTAAAATAAAATTATCCGATGGTCCTGAAAAGAAAGATGGTACCTTAGTATTGGATGAAAATGTAATTAAAATATATGATCATTTATATTCAGAAACTCATATAAATCATTTCAAAAAACACACTTATTGTAGCGATTTAGAAATATTAAACATTTATGATAAAAAAACAGGTAATTATCTTTGTCCAGTATGTGTTGATCAAGATAAGAAACCATTAATATTAGGAACAAAAGAAAATTGCGAAGGGATAATTAAACATTTTGATACAGATTTATTTAAAGAATGTGAAAAAGAAAATAATAAAAAAGTATTAATTGAGCAAAATATATTTAATAAGGATACAAATACATATAGTTGTAAAATATGTAAAGATAAACCTAATTTTTCAGATTCTAAATCGGCATTAGAACATGTTATAGGTAGAGAACATAATGCTAATTTTATTAAAAGTAGCAAAGAAAATATTAAAAAAAAGAAAAGTGAAATAAACAAAGTACTCAGTGATAAAACTTATGATAATATTGATAATGAAAAATTAAAATTGTTATTTAAAATTAAAGGATTAAATGGAGTAATTGAACTTGCTAAAAAAAATAATATTAATTATACATTTCCTAAATCTTATTCACAAGAACAAATCAAAAAAGAATTATTCAAAAATTTAATTAATTCTAGAAAAAAAGGTCAAAAATATGAATGTCCTCTTAGTGATTTTACTACTGAATATGATGAAGTATTATTGATATATGATCATAATAAAAGATTATATGAAAGATTTAAAGAGCAAAAAGGATCCGGTAAAACAAAGAAAAAATATAAAAAGAAAATAAAAAAGAAAACTAAATTAAAAAATAATAGAAATAATAAAACAAAAAATAATAAAACAAAAAATAAAAGAAAAAAGAAAATACAGAGAGGAGGTTTTTCTTTTTCTTTAAAAAAAATATTATATAATTCTCCATTTTCCAGAGAACCAAGAGATAATGAATTAATTAGTTTTTTAACTGATTATCATGGATTTATTGAAAATAATAAAGATAAAAAAGTTGCTGCTAATATGATTTTAGATAAATATACTTCAAATAAATTAGAACCATTAGAATATGGTCCATTTAAAGGAAATAGTATTATTTCATATGAAAATGATTATAATTCTGAGATAAAATATTTAATAGATAAATTTAAAGATAATGATGATAAAAGAATTAGTTTAATTAATAGAATAGAAGATAAACAAAAAATAAGTAAAAAACAATGGAATTCTTTGATTTTAAATGAAAATAGATTAAAAGAGAGAATCAATAAATTTAATGAAAAAGTCGAATCAAAAAAAATAAAAAATGATACCAATGTTGTTGCTAATTTAATCTATAATGAATTTAAAAAAAGAAAACTTATTTCAGAAAATGAATTGGTTGATAGTGATAGTTTTAATAAAATAAAGGGATGGACTGATGTTGAAAATATGAGAATATACAAAGCAAAAAATAAGGGCAGCTTTGCAGATAAATTTAGTAATTTCACTAACTCATTAAAAAAAGTAAAAGGAACAACCTTAAAATTAATTGCTTTTTTTGGAGTACTTACAGCAGGAGTAGTAGGGGGATTGGAAATATTTGAACATTATATAACCGATTTATTAAAAGAAAATGAAACTTTTGCTGCTCTGAAAAACAGTTTAACAGATACAGGTCCATATGATGGATCTACGAAAATTGATGTTACCATACCTTGTATAGATGAACATGGACAAGATACTGGAGAGGATGGTTGTGTATGGCATGGAACATTGGAGCAATTAAATAGAATTAGATTTAGTCAAGGTTGTTTAACTTTACCCCCAGATGAAGAAGATGGAGAATATGGATATGCAGGTCTAAATGAAAATGGTGAAACGGGATCGTGTATACCAGGATTTGAGATTAATGATAATACACAAATTGAAATAACTGAACCACACATATCAGATGATTATAAAGAATATATATCACCTCCATTGGGAATTTGTGGAACAGAAGGACATGACCCCCCTGAAGGAGAATCATGTCAGAATGCTGAAGTATCAGGGAGACAAGAATGGTGGGAAGAAATGGGAATTCCCAATCCTGAAGAAAAACCCACTAGTGCCGAAGGTTTACCTTTATGTAGTTCTAGTGATGACAATGAGTGGTGTAAAATCGATGGTGCCGATTGTGATAATGATGATTGTATTGGATTAAAAGCAGATAGACCTATGACAGACGGTTGGTATGGTAATGACCATGACGATGAGTGGTACGACGCAGATGAAGATCGGGAATACCATCGGGGTGAACCAAAATTGCCAGAATGTGATGAACATATAAATGATGCAACATGCTATGATACAGAAAGTGGATCGATTCAAATTCATGGATCTTCATCTGATCTAGAAGGAAATACAGAAGATGGTGATTCTAATATTCTTGACCCCCATGATGATAAAAATATATTAAAAAGATGTAATGATGATGGTGATGAAGATTGTCCATGTATTAAATTACCTAGTGAAGATGGTACACTCATGGAGGGATGTTTTCCTGGTAGCGGTAAAATCCATTTTCATGATATAAATGGAAGTGATAGTGAACACGATTCTATGTTTAAAACTGTGTGTGGAGGGAAAGAAGATATGCCGCCCGAATTACAAGGAGAAATACCCGGATCAATTCCAGGAGTAGGATGTTGGGGATTATTAGATTTATATGATATAGTTACTGGAGAACCCGAAAAATTCAAAGAAGCAATCGATCAAATACAAGAAGTAGCACTTATGATTGTTCCAACCTTGGGAGCATTAGCAGGTACTAAAATAATTACATCTGCTTTCTGTGAAATGTATGATGATGAAGTTAAAGAATCAAGATTATTTGATATTGATTCATTACGATTAAATAGAATTCGAAGATTAGAAAGATGGGCAGATAGATATAAACAAGGTTTAACTTTACCAGATATTAAAAAAGATACTATAATTAAAAGATTAATAACAGGAGATCTTAATAAGAAAGAATTTGAAAAAGTAGTAAATGAATTATATAATAAATACAGATCTAGGGTAAAAAATATAATTAATAAATTAAAATTAAATGAAAACATTATTGTACCATTATTTCACTTAAAAAATGAAGATCAAATTGAAATTGAATATTTGCCAAAATGGCATGAAATAATTAATATCATTTCTACAAATATCCCCGAAAAAGTTGATAATTTATTACATTCAGTAGATTTTAAAATATTTTTAATAATGGAAATATTGTCAATTATGGGTAATTCATCAAGAGTTTCTCTTAGAATGTATGATAAATTTAATATTAATTTGAAAGAAAAAATAGTTAAGGATCAAAACAGTAAGTCTATTTTTGAAAATGATGATCAACAAAATATATTACTAAAAAATTATAAAGATGTAATTAGAAAAGGTAGAAATCCTCTAAAAATGATAGATAAAAGTCATTATCTTGAAAAATTAGATTTAGTTGCCGATACAGCTATGTCGGCAGGAAAATTATATGCCTTTAATGTTGTAAGTAAGTTGGCCATCGAAGAATTCGATACTATATATGATCAAATAAATCCCCCCGAAGGTTTTTTAGATGATGGATCTACTATAATTGGTAATATAACCGATGATATCGGTTTAACAGATGAAGGTGAAGGTGAAGATGAAGGTGAAGATAAATTATCCGACAGTGAACAAAGAAAAGGTGCTTCTCATATTGATATACAAGATGCCGATGGAGATGGAATTACAAATATTGATGAAGGAATGAATGAAGATAGAGATAGTGATGGCGATGGAGTTGAGGATTGGGAAGATATAGATAGTGATAATCCTGATGTTCAAACATCATCAGATATTGGTTCCGATGGTCACGCGATCATCCGGGATACCGAAGGTAACGTAGTGGGATCGCGCATCACCGATGATATAGAAACTGATGCCGATTCTAAATTAACATGGACACGGAGAGATGATGACGGCGATGGTATCACAAATATAGATGAAGGACGAGATGATAGTGATGGAGATGGTCTTTCAGATTATTTAGATACTGATAGTGATGGAGATGGAAAATCTGATTCAGAAGAATATAATGAATTACAAGGAAATACAAAAGAGGGAGAAGAAATTGATATGGATTCAATTTATGATGGTACATCTAATGCCGATTGGTGGATTAATGCAATTACTACAGTTGCTGCGGTTGGAATGGCGACAGATGTTACCTTTGATTTTGTTATGGATCGTAAAAGAATTGAAAAAAAAAGAAAGAATATTTTAGAGAAATACGATAAATATTTCGAACAATCATTAAATATTTCTCAATTAAAAAAAGAAGAATTAATAAAAAGTCAAAGGAAATTTAAAAATAAATTTTCTGATTTTGATGATAGAATCAAGGATTTAAATGAAAGATTACAAAAATTTAAACAAAATAATGAAAATAAACCCGAAGAAGAATATGATCAGAAAAAAGAAAGTTTAATAATTTCTAATATAAATAAAGAAATAAAAGAATTAAAAGCAAAATCTAATAAAGCATTGGAAGAAGAAGGAAAAAAAATAAAAGATATAGTAAATGATAAAAAAGGAGGATTTAAAAAAACAAAAAATAAAAACAAAAAAGAAAAGAAAAAAACAAAAAATTTTAACAAAAAGATTACCAAGAATAAATTTAAAAAAACAAAAAACAAAAAGAGAAAAAAACAAAAAAACACAAAAAATAAAAAAACTAAAAGGAGGTAAACCCGGTAAAAATAAATTAATAAGTAAACTCGAAAATTTATATCTTACTTATACAAAAAAAAATGGTGTATTATATAGTATTTTACCGAATCCTTTTTTGGAAGATGATTTATTAATAATATTAGAAAATTTAGAAAAAAAAATATATACTACTGAAATATGTAATCAAAATTTAGAAGAATATAAAAATAAAGATGAAAATAAAGATGAGAATAAAGATGAAAATAAAGATGAAACATCTAAATTAAATCCCGAAAGTATAGAAACATTTATTAAATTAGTAAATGATAAAAGATTTAAAAAAATAAAACTTACCGAAGATGAAAAATATCAGATTATTTTTGATAAAATATATGATATTTTGAAATCATTAAAAGATGAATTATTTGATATCGCTGAATTATTAATTAGGAAAAAAAATAAATATGAAAATATTAAAAACAAAGTCGGACAAAATATAATTAAAAAAATAAGAGAATCAACTTATAAAAACAATAAAAAATATCTTAAAAAAATAAATAAAATAGTTGTCAAAAGAGGTTTAAATCCAAATAAATATGTTGATTTTAAACCATTTGTTTATAAATTAGATTTAATGAATAAAACTATTTATCATTTAAAAAAAATTGGTTCTATTATATCATACTTAAGTATAGCAAGAAATAATAATATTATTATTCAAAATACTCAACAAAAATGGATTAATCCAGAATTTATAAAAAAAAAAATATTGGATTATTTTGATTCAATACCAAGTTTACCACCACGTAGTTACGGAGAATTTGGTCATATAGGATTATTACAAATTTATGATGATTTTAATAATCCTGATCATGTATTAAATAAAAAGGGATTTATTGGACAATATATACCAGATTCTTTATACAAATTGTATGATAAAAAAATGATTGTGGATATTAAAGACAGAAATATAAAATTTGAAGAAGAAAATAAACAATTAACAAAAACATCTGAATTTTTATTAAAAAATGAAGAAACTGAAGAAACTGAAGAACCTGAAGAAACTGAAGAAACTGAAGAACCTGAAGAAACTGAAGAAACTGAAGAACCTGAAGAACCTGGAGAAACCGAAGAACCTGAAGAACCTGAAGAAACCGAAGAACCTGGAGAAACAGAAGAACCAGAAAAATCAAACAATTAGACTTAATAATAAATAACCAATTAATCCAACCATTAGAGATTTAATCCATCTGGATTTCATTTCTGTGTAAATTGTAGCCCATGCATCAACTTGATCTTTAGATGTTAATGAATATAACATCAATGGACTTTTGGGATAAACATAATAAAATCCAAGTTTTATAACATAAATAATACACAAGAATTTACATAATCTGTAATTATCCTTTTTATTGGTAAAAAGATAATATAAACCCAGAGAAACCCCAAATAGCATTCCCATCACATAAATCATTATCCTTTCATAAATAATTTTCTGATAAATTTTTTGTTGATCTTCATCTAATAAATTCATAAAATTAACAAAGATATCACTATCTTTCTTTAAATATGACATATAAATAGATGAAAATAATAATGTAAAACCTATTAAACAATAACTAATCTTCATTTATAATAGTAAATATATAAAATTAATTACCACCGCCCGGTGCCTTCTGATAATTTTCTATACCATCCCCGTCACCATCTAAATGAGCAAATCCTTCAAGTCTGACACCAAAGAAACTACCCAATAATAAACCAACAACAACGCCCATAAGCATTTGTTTATTATCTTTCAGAATCTTGGGGCAGCTAGCACCCCCATAATAAGCAAAAACAGCAACAGCAACAATCGAAAGCATAATCATATTCATTTTATACCTTAACATAGATATTTTTTTTATCCCTTTCCAAATATACCCGTCAGCGCATTTCTAAGCGAACCGAGTGGGTCATCAAACCCGGTTCCTGTGGTTTCTTCGGTTTCTGTGGTTTCTTCGGGGTCAGTAATTCCCTCAATTCTGATGCCAAAGAAACTACCCAATAATAAACCAACAACAACGCCCATAAGCATTTGTTTATTATCTTTCAGAATCTTGGGGCAGCTAGCACCTCCATAATAAGCAAAAACGGCAACAGCAACAATCGAAAGCATAATCATATTCATTTTATACCCTAGCATAGATTTTTAATCAACTTCGTCTAATGTTGGTCCCATTGGAACTTCAGTTGACATTCCGGGCATCGAACTCATATCAGGCATATCGGGCATTCCACTCATATCTGGCATTGAACCGGGCATATCTTTCCCCGCACCTGATTGATAAACCTTCATCATAATAGGATTAATTATTTCATTAATTTCATTTAATTTATTTTCATATTCATCCTTTGTTTTTTCATCAAGTAACCAAGTATCAGTTTCTGTAACTAAATCATTTAACATCTTAATTTCGGATTCTTCTAATTTATTCTTTATTTCTTCATTTTCAATACTTGTTCTAGTTTGATATAATAATGATTCAAGATTATTCTTTGCTTCAATCTTTAATTTATGTTCATTATCCTCATCTTTATATTTATCACCCTCCTGAATCATTCTCTCAATATCTTCCGCACTTAATCTTCCTTTATCATTCTTAATCGTGAGTGCTTGTTTTTTACCAGTACCCTTATCACAAGCTTCAATGTTCATAATACCATTCGCATCTAAATCAAATGTTACCTCAATCTGAGGAACACCTCGCCTTGCCGGAGGAATATCTTCTAACTTGAAATTACCCAGTTCATTATTATCTTTAGTAAGTGCTCTCTCACCCTCAAATACTTGAATCATAACCGAATCTTGATTATCTTCATAAGTTGAAAATGTTTGTGATTTTTTTGTAGGAATTGTCGTATTCCTATCAATTAGTTTGGTCATCACGCCACCAGCCGTTTCAATTCCCAATGATAAAGGTGCTACATCAAGTAGTAAGATTTCATCTGCTTTTTCGGATCCACTTGTTCCACCAGATAAAATTGCTGCCTGAACAGCGGCGCCGTATCCAACTGCTTCATCGGGATTAATACCTTTATTTAATTCTTTACCATTAAAAAAATTACTGAGTAATTCTTGAACTTTGGGAATACGAGTCGAACCACCAACTAAAACGATCTCATCTACTTGACTTTTACTTACACCAGCATCACTCAATACCTTTGAAACAGGATTAATGCATTTTTGAAATAAATTCATACAAAGTGATTCAAATCTTGCTTTTGTAATACTTGAAAATAAATCGATTCCTTCGAAAAGTGATTCCAATTCAATTGATGCAGTATTACTACTCGATAAAGTTCTCTTTGCTCTCTCACATGCTGTCTTCAACCTTCTCATTGATCTTTTATTTTCGGAAATATCATGTTTATGTTTTCTCTTGAATTCATCTATAAAATATTTCATAACAATGTTATCGAAATCTTCTCCTCCTAAATGAGTATCTCCTGCCGTTGCTTTGACCTCGAAAATACCATCATCAATCGATAAAAGTGAAACATCAAATGTACCCCCTCCTAAATCAAAAATCATGACCATCTTTTCTTCTTCTCTTTTGTCTAAACCATAAGCAATTGCTGCCGCCGTTGGTTCATTAATAATCCTTAAAACATTCAATCCAGCAATCTGACCAGCATCTTTTGTCGCCTGTCTTTGAGAATCATTAAAATAAGCCGGTACAGTAATTACAGCAGAATCTACTTTTTCACCAATATAAGATTCCGCTATTTCTTTCATTTTTGTCAAAATCATTGATGAAATTTCTTCAGGTTGAAATACTTTCACCTCATTCTTATAATTTACTTGAATTGCGGGTTTATCATCGTTGTTGATAACCGTAAACGGGAAACTTTTCATATCACTCTGAACATGTGGATCATCGAATTTACGACCTATTAATCGTTTAGCATCATAAACAGTATTTTCTGGATTCATTGATGCCTGATTCTTTGCACCATCTCCAATTAATCTTTCCGTATCAGTAAATGAAACATAAGAAGGGGTCGTCCTATTACCTTGATCATTAGCAATGATTTCGCACCTATTATCTTTCCACCATCCAACACAACTGTATGTAGTTCCTAGATCAATTCCGATTGCCACCATATTATATATAAATTTATCTATTCTTTTTTAAGTAATTTATATTCATCTTGTAATTCCAAAATTATCTCTTCTAATATTTCAATTTTTTTTTTCAAATATTCTTTTTTCAATTCACCCATAATTCTTAATTCGTGAGAATTAATTTCATTTTTATTTGTATTATTTTTATAATTCGTTACATAATCTGTTCTTAAATCTGTTGGTAAATCTGTTGGTAAATCCATTCTAATTATGATTAAATTGTAATTAATAATTATGATTAAATTGTAATCAATAATCAAATTTATTATATATAGTATAATATTAATGAATCAAATGGAAAATATAAATCAATGTAATTATTTGGATTTAAATTCACAAAATGCAAGTGATATGAATTTAAATTGTACAAAAAAACCATCCATGGGTTACGATAAATATTGTATATCTCAATACAAATTATATGACCCTATCGCCATAAATTCTGAAAATATAAGTATTATTCGGGGAGTAGATGCCGGATATGGTATTCAAAATCACAAAAACGTTTCAACCGAAAAAATAAAAAATATTAATCAATCTAGTGGAATTGAAGGATTTACCGGTAAGATGTTTTATACCGATAATGGTCCGGGTAAATCTAATGTTTTACCCGATGAATGTCCTCAAGGGTATAAATGGTGTAATAAAACAAATACATGTGTTCAGGTATGTACCAATTGTAAATACAAAGATAATATGAAATCTCAAGAATTTAATGAGTATGATAGTTGCTTCCCTAACGGTGTTTACGACGGTCTAGACAAAGATGGAAATACCAAATGTACATGTGGGAAAGATAATCAATATTGTCCTGATAAATTCCTATTTGATTACTTTCTAGAAGGATCTACTGAATTATTTCCCAGTCTGTTAGATTTAGCATTCGTCTAACATAAAAAATTTCTGAATGAATGGAATGTAAATTTACTACTCTCAACTATGATATTAATTATCAAGAATGCCCATAACTACATCTAGTTCTTCTTTCTTATATTCTTCAAATTTCTTATTTTTTTCAAGGATTTCCTTGATCCTTGAATCAAACGCATCTGAAAGACAATACGTGAAATCCTCAAATGTCTTCAGATCCATATCACCAGCAAAGCATGTGAGATCAATCTTGATAATGGAATCCCCTTTATCCGGCGCCCACCCAATCATTGAGTGGCGATTGGATCCCTCAACAAAATCAACCCATTTGTCATAAGGATCTTCCGAAGGATCTTCATCGACTTTCTTTTTCCCTTTTGTCCCTTTTTCCTTAATTTCAAATTCTTTGATCCAAATCTTTGTTTTCTTTTCATCTGAAAAGGTTTCAAGATACTTGGCATCAACTTCCTCATCCACTTGAGATACAGCTTCTGAACGGATGGCATTCAGAGAACTAATACCCCTCCCAATAAGACGAGGGATTAGATCCCTTGGAAAAGAAGCAAACATCGTGTATTGATACTTCTTTTCCGGTCCCTTGAAATTCTTCTGATATTCTTCAAGATTGTGTTTCGCAAATTTCATCATTTCCTCTGAATCTGATTTCACTTCTGCGAATACTCCCTCATCGTCTCGACTTAGAACAATATAGGGTGTCTTATTCTTAGTATCACCACTAATCTTGCCCTGACTCTTTGCGAGATTGTACATCTTCCAAGTTGGAAGGATCACATTTCCACGAAGAGAGGGGAGATTCTTTAGTCTCGTGAACTTTTCGCATGCTGCCTTGGACGGACCGATGATATCGGAGATCTTAGCATCACCGAATCCTGGAAGGCGGACAACTAGAGTCTGTGACATCCTTTAGTATTATCTATTTCTTTTTACAAGTGTTCGGTATTTAATAAGTTTTCGCTGTTCTGTTGTATTAGTAAATACAAATTGTAAACTATCAAATTTTTGAATAATTACGATATTTATTTATATGAATATATAAATGAATGAGAAACAATTCTTTTACTATGTATCTATAATATTAGTTGCTAGTTATACTCTTTTAAACGTGTCAAATTGGGATAATTCTTTAGTTCTAGATACGAGTGGAGATAGTAAACAATTCTGGGGGAACCATTTGGTTTATGATTCCTCCTCCCCTTTGTGGTATTGGGTAAAGATGAGTATATCATCTATGATATATTTAGGACTGAGTTTCGCGATCTATGAATATACTGATAAGGGTTGGATGTTTTATTTGGGGACACTTATTTTACTTGTAATTTATTTATTTACGGTATCAACTTATCTTTATAATTTAGATACAAAAAAAACAGAAACAATATACACCCAATTACATCTTAAAAATTCTAAAAACAATTCAGGAGTTACTTATGGATATAAATTAATATATTTTATTGGTCTTATAATTTTATCATACAAAACCATAACTTCCGATAAAAAAGAATATATCGAGGGTATAATTTCAATAATTGCTTATTTTTTAATTGGTATTTTATTTCAATTATTTGGATCCTCAATATTATTTTTATTCAAAAAAGATACAGATAATAAAACTTCCAGCGGCGCGGCGCCCAAGGCAAAATGGCCACATATGATGAATTATTTAGATAAATATACAGATAATTCGAATTTTAAAGAAGAAGATAAATCAATTATATCATCTAAAAGAGTATTTAATGTAATTGGATATATAAGAATATTTTTAATTGTATTATTATCGGGATATATAGCAAATTCAACATTTAATAAAGATAAACTTCATGTTATGGATATTAATAATATTACCATTATAGGATTAGTTTTATCTACGTCGGTGATATTTCTATTCTTGCTAATATTATCTCAAATATTAATTTCAGATGGTTGTGTTATTACCAGAACAATTGATGACGATAAAACCGATATTAATTTTGATAATATATTATCTGAATCTATTCAAATATCTATACAAAATCAATTAGGTATTTATTTCCATATATTAATATTTATAATCATATTCAGTATTAGAATTTATTTTAATTATTCGTGAATATAATAATTACTCGGAACCGACCATGATTTCCCCAATTGCCAATGCTTTAAAGCATAAGATTTGGGATATTTTTTACAAGGATATTCAATATATCCTTTATTTATTTTAGTTTTATTTTTATTTTTCCTTTTTGTGAAACACTTGTTTTTATCGGATTTCCTATATGGAGGATCTTCACCAGGAGAAAATTCCTCAACAAATGGATAGAAATAATTACTCGGAAATATTTTATAATTATCACTAGATTTTATACAACTTCTCAAATATGATGGTCCGGTTTCATTATCTACATAAATACTATCAAATCTTATATTATTTAATTTCTTTTTTGAAAGAAGTCTTTTTAAAATTGGACTCATTTTGACTGCTCCAAAAAAAGAGTTACTTAAGAAACCGATATTTTTAAACCTAGGTACTTCATTACATCCCACAAATTTGTATTTTTTATTCAATAGTTTATACATAGGTTTTAAAATCTCAAAGGTAGTATCAAAATAATAACCACCATGAGTATAAATTATTTCTAAACGCATCAAATCCGTGATTTGTGCCCATTTTGAATGTAGATAAGGTTCCCCTTTAATATTATATAGGGTATAACCACCCAAATCTTCATCCTCTCTCATTGGTTTACCATGATATTTTTTTGATTTTCTTATATATTCATGTGTTAATGGGAAATTTTTTTTATTTAATTCTTTATTTCCCCAGATTTTAATTTCAAATTCGGGCATATTTTTTTTAAAAGATTCTACAAAATATGAAAAATAATCAGGGGGTGTTCCACCGATCCATATTAAATGTACTTTTTTAGGTATTGGGGAAATCCAATCTTTCATATATACTATATTAGATTAATTTATAAATGTATCGCATCTAGTAGTATTTTTTCTAATAATTCTTTATCAATGTACTCTTTTTCATATAAATCATTTTCTAATAATAGTTTTTCAATATGTTTTTCATGATAAGATTTTAATCGATTATTTAATATATCTTTTAGTTTTAATGCGTCAACTTTTATTTTTTCTTTTTCTATAGTAATAGGTATTTCTTCATTATCTATCACGCTATCATCTTCGGTTTTATCTAATTCATTCATTTGTTTTTTTAAAAATTCATTTTCTTGTTTTAATGAATTATAATTCATAGATTCTATTTGTAATTTATCATTTTTATCTCTTAAAACTTTATTATCTAAAATTAATTTATCTGTTTCTATTATTTTCTTATCTTTTATTTCTATTTCTTTTACTATTTTTTCTTTCTCATTTTTTAATTTTTGTATTTCTTCGTCCTTTTCATAAACCGATTTTAATTTATTTTTTAATGATATTATTTCTTCCTGCATTGAATTTAATCTATGATTGTTATTATCAAATGATTCTTTTGAATTTAAAACTATATCTGTTTCAAATCTATTTACGGGTTTTTTATCTGAATTAACTGCTTTTGTATCTGTTTTATAAGCATCCCTACTTAAATCATTGAGCGTATTTAAAAATATATTATCGTTACTATATTTTTTAACCCCTGGAAATTCCATAATAAAAATTTATATTTAAAAATATTAATTTAAACTTTAAGTTTAACTTACCACTTTACTTTTTGTCTTTCTATTATTTTTCTTTTTTATTTTTCGTTTTGTTTTTTTCATAGATGGATCAAAAAAAATTGGTATATTTTTTTTAATGGTTTTACTTTTCAGATCACTGATTTTTTTCATAATTTCCCTGTCTCTTAAAAGTAATTTCTTTTCTTTTTTCTGTAATGTTGATTCCGTTAACGCCATTTTTAATCTATTTAATTGTAGTAATTTACCATCATTAATCAAATCGGTTTTAATTTTATCAATTTCTCTTAATTCTTTTTCTTTTTTATCACTATTAATTTTAAATTCGGCAATTGAAATTTTCAATTTTTCATTTGTAATTGTAAGTTCCGCAATACTTGCCTCCTCGATCTGTTTTTTTTTTTGTAATTGCTTTAAGCGATCAATTAATAACTCTCTTGTTTTAACACTTATTTCTCTTCTCACATTTTTATTTTTATTTATTTCTTTGATTAGTTCTTTTGTATTTTTTGAAGTAATATCATTAATTCTTTGTAATTCTTGTAATTTTTTATCATTTAATATGCTTTCATTTTCATATTTTTCAATTAAATTTTTCATTTTTATAGTTTGTTCATTTTGAAGGTTCTTAAGTTTTTCAATCAATTTCAACTTTTCATATAAACTATCCTTAGATTGTCCGGTATTCATAATACCTTTGGTCAATTGGTTTCTAGCATCTTTTTTTTCCTTCTCATTTGAAAAATCGAATTCAAATTTTTTTTTTGTTTTTTTTTCTCCTACTTTATCTTTTTTTAATTTGGAAAGATAGTAATCATATACATCAGCGATAACTAAACCTAAATTAATACTCTCAGTTTTAGAAAAATCTAACTTTTGAACTAATTGTTGTCTTTTCACCCCCCCTCTACCGTTATTGCCTCTATCATCCAATGATATAAAATATCCGACAGTTAATGTATTTTTACCATATTTATATATGGGATTTATTTTATGCGTTAAACCATGTTCTCTTAATTTTTCAATAACAATTCTTGTTTCGTTTAATAGACCCTTAAACCCCAATCTCTCTGCAATACCTATACTTCTACCCGCCGAATCTGCGATACTTTTATTTAATTTTTTTTGTGTGTCGTTTAATTCCTTAATATTCTCAAAATACAAATTAATTAAATAATAAAGATGACATTTAAAAATAAAATGATCAATAAAACTATATCCCGTTTCGGGACTTTGTTCTAATTCATCCATTTCTTTTCCTATATAAATATGATATTGTGATTGGATTGCATCATCAACATTCTTGCACAAATTTTCACTACTGAAAACTTTTTTTTTAAAGATTTCTGTATATTGCTTTACCCCTTCTGCACTCAAATATTTTAATTTTATATCCCCATCATCATCAGCATCAACATTGGGGTTTGATTTCTTCTCTTTATTTTTGATTATTTCATTTGATGCCTTTCCATGCAAGGAGATTATTCTGTCGATTTGCTCTTTCACCGTTCTATCAACAAATAAACCGGTATGCATATTTTTCTCCCCATTTGGTTTTTTTTCCACCATCAAAAATATGTCGTCATCCTTACCGACTTCGCTATTACTTTGAACTAACTTATGTATCCCAGGATTTGCTCGACCAGATGAATAATTTGTTTGCGGATTTAATAATGGCGACGTGGTGCCGCCCAGATGCTGGGTTCTTATGAATCTAAAAGATTTCTCTACCGTTTTCTTTAATACTTCCGCATTTAGAACGATCGTATAGGGATCGGGGTCGGTATCATCAGTAAATATCTCATCTATAGTTATACTGGATTTACTTAAAAATGCTTCAGTCATGTCATTTAATTTTAATATATTCACACTATATTTAGTGATATCATTGGGGAGATTTTGCGTATCATTATCTATTTCGGATATATCTATTTTGTTATTTTCGTCAATGGTTTCTATAAAATCATTAAATTTCTCAACTAAATAACTATTAACTGAATCTATTTTTGGAATACCACTAATTATTTCCAGATATTTCTTTTTATATTCACTAGAATCTTCTTGATTTTGACCTATATCTTCTTTTATTTCAGTAGAATATTTATCATAATGTTTAATAATTGTATCTTCTAGGTCTTTATCATCGATAATCGTTGTATTCTTTAATTTCTTGTTTATTTCTTTAATATTTGTCTCATCTATATTTTCAAACTTATTAGAACCATCCTTGGAATAATATTTAGCGAATTTTCTAGCAATTAATACACCCCCTGTAACGGAAAGGAGGTTCCCCGTTACTGCCGCCGCCGTGATACCTGCGATACCTGCGATGCCCGCGCCCTTGCCTAATCCTTTTAGAACGTATGATTTGAAATCATCCGGGAATAATTTCGCATACATATCCGATAGTCCGGGTGCTGCTTCATGCAATAAACTAGTAAATGTTTGTGTTCCGTCCCTTGTTAAATTTGGCAATTTATCTTCTACTCCAGTGCTAAAACTGGTATTCATTAATGTATTCAAATATTCAGCACCAGTAACACCCCCTCCTCCCTGATTTTCTGCCGAATCATCCGTATTGAAGATCGATCCGTGCTCCAATTCCATGAAGGTATTTAAATAATCTTCCGAAATATCATGTTCAATAAAATATTGGACGTTTTCCTTAACTGTTTCTTCATTAGCATCGTATTTAGATTTTGTTTTTATATATTCGTTATTGTCTTCGTAAGACAGCTTTGGTTTGGAGAACGACGGGTGTAGTTTGATTATTAATCGTATTAGATTGTTGTATACTGATTCATTAACGATTGGAGGAGTATCTATCGGCGATCTGTAAATCGTTTTCGTATATAATAATATGCACATTATTGATGGAATAAATCCTTTATATTCTTCAGGTTTAAGTTTATTAATCACGCGCCTTTTATTAATCACATGGCGCTGGATATTTTCTTTTAAATTTAAATAATTAAGGTATCGTATTGGTTCATAGTTTGTTTCTAGTTTAATGGAGGGGTACATGTCGTATTGATAATTCCCCACTTTTAGTTTCACCACAAGATCTCCTTCGCCCAGCCCTATCGGTTTAGTCCAAATATCTCCCTTTGCTTCACCAAATTCATTATTAAATTTTGTTTTATTTACTTTGTAATATATATCATCGAACCAAATTATATAATTATCGTCTTTTACATCATGTATAACCATCTCATCCTTCCACTCCCCTTTGTGATCATCGATTGATAACTCGACCGAATCACCCGGATTAAACTTTTCTATTGAGCGAGCGGACCCCGATGTAATCACGGGGTCTTCACCATATAACAACATTTTAAAACTCTTCAATTTATCGCCGGACACAGGCGATTTATTACTTACGGTTTCATATTTACTTTCCACCGAATATTTTTTTTTCTTACTATCATATGAGTAATCTTTTAATTTTTGAATATCGTTAGGTTTATGTATTTCATTGAATACATCAGTACGATTAAATTTAGATTCTGCTCCTTTTTTTAAATGAAATTTTAGTTGCTTAACTGGATTATCTATATAATCAAATACCTTACTCGTTGCCCCTTCTTCACTATCAATATTCAATATTTTATTCACGATATCTAAATTATTTATACAGATTGTAGTATTTAAATTTAGTTTAGAATATTTTTTTTTGCGTATATCAATGCATTTTGTTAATATATCTTTGAAAGTACTCACAGTCTCCAGGATATTTTTTGTACTAGTCATATATATTATTTTTTTTAATATACTGAAATTTTTACCAAAATTTCTTAAAATTTTAGTATTTTCATGTTCTTCCTCATTCTTATCCATTCCCAAACTGCCCTTTATCTCATTTTTTTTTGTGTCGAGGTGGATAAGAAATTTTTCTCTCAATTGTTCGAAATCTTTTTTTTTTTTTATTTCAATTTTTTGTCCAAATAATGGTCCTACCGCTGTTGTGGGTTCGAATTTAAAACCAATCAAATCATTCTCATAACTGAGTTGATCGAAATCATTATATATTTTTTCATATTTTTCTAAAGATTTTTCTAAATGATTAATTTCACTATCGTCTATTCTATCATGATAATATTTCAAATAAGAATTCAATTTAGAAGCGTTGCGACCACCGCCTCCCTGAGCGGCGACGGCGGCGGTCGCAACCCCTGCCACCTTATCCGCCCTTTCTTTTGCCAGTTTTATCCTGTATTCTTTGAGATGCCGCGCGAGCCGCGGCGCGTGTGTTGCCTTCTTAGTTGCCTCCGCCTCCTCCGCTTGAACAAGATTGGCGCGCGCAACCCGCAACTTATCCTTCTTGTCCTCCATCTGCGACTCCAACGCCGCCACCAACGCCTCTTCCTTCACAAACGTCGACGTCGACATCAGCACCTTATCATTTAACTCTTTCTGCTGCAGCACCAGATCCTCGTATTCCTTTTCCGCTTTTTGTAAACCAAGGGTGGCGAGTGCATCGGTTAAAAAAACTTGGTCGAAATACTCAATGAACTTTTCCTGCTTGGCGAGACGGACGACCCTTTGTTTCAGAATGTCTTCCATCTTCATTATCTTCAAGTTCTTTACCTTCTGCTCTTTACTCATATTTTCTAGGTCCACGCGCAATTCATTCTCCACGTCCTGCCAGGGACGCAGGCGGGTTCGGCCGTCGGGGAGGTGTGTAGCGCGAGATTTGGAGATATCCAAGTTCCCGGACGCCGCATCACGCGCCCGCTTTGCCTCGTCTAGCGGCATCCAACCGCTCTTCTCTGCCGCGACGTCGTTCCAGACAAATACCTTGCCTGACTTTCTGTCGATCTTTTGCCCATAGACCCCGGAGATCACGTTATTCCAATTATTCAGCGTCTTTTGATTTTCACGCACCTTTATGAAAACCTCCAATTCCGTTTTTTTCGAGGCGAGGGTCACTCCAACCTCCCTCCACACCTCCCTCTCCTGCGCGATTACCTCCCTTTCGTCGGTAATTTTTTGTTTTTCATTCGCCATCGAGGTGAGCAGCGCCTCGTGATCTCCAAATCCATTCTCTACATTCACGAGGTTCTCTAACTCTTCGATATTCTTCCGAGCGGTTTCATGTTTAAGTTTATGATATTGTAAATCTTGCGCTGCCGTATCTACCTCCTTTGCCGCCTTCTCTGCCGCCTCGGTATCTACCGCCTTGCTCTCCTCCGCCCGAGTCATCTCAATAACTGCAGCATCGTATTTCTCTATCGCAGGTTTCGCCAGCGCGCGCGCCTCATCAACTTTATCTTGGAATGGAAGCACTATCAGTTTTCCAGCGTCTTCTGCCAGCGCCTCTTCCGTTTTCAAGATATTCTTCTTCACGACGAACTCTTTGGTATCATCCTGCTCCGCCGTCTCTGCCTGATCTACCGCCTTGCTCGCCTCCGCCGACTTTTCGCTCTCCGCCGACGACTTTATGGTCGCCCGATCTACTGCCGCGGCCGCTTCTACAGCAGCAGCGGTCGCCTCCCCCTTTGCCTTCAATAACTCCCCCAGTCCCTCTTCATCCCCCTCATCCCCCTCAAACGCCGTCAACTTCTGTTGTGCCTGATCTACCGCGTTTCTCGCCGCCACCGACTTTTTTGTCGCCTTCTCCAGCATCGCTTTTGCGTCCATTGCCGTCTTGTTCGCCGCCTTCCGCTTTGCCCTCGCCTGCGCCACCTGTTGTCCCGCGACGGTGGGATCCCGTCGCGTCTGTTCAAAAAAAACAGAGATATTCTGATCTATATTTACTAAATGTTCAATATCGGGGTATTTCAAGAAGTGCACGGCATCAGGACGCACTTCCCGCACCTTGGAAATGAGTCGGTCGTTGACGTCCTTGCCTTTTTTTCTTTCTTTAGTAATGATACTCACTAAATTTGTGAAAAAAGTTAATCCTTTATCATAGGTCATAACGTCAGTATCCCCCCACTCATTAATTTTAGCATTTATAGAATTACGTTCTAAATTATCGCTGATATCATGTTTATATATTAACCCTTCATTCTTTAATAATCCTGTTAATATTTCTAAAATAGATATTTTTTTCTCATCATATTTAATTATACACGAATTTATAAATACTTTAGATATATTTACGGTGTGGATTACCAGATTGTTTTCCTTTACGCAAACATTATCTTTATCGTTGCATTCTAGGTCACTTTCTATTTTTTCGCCTTTAGGATCGAATACCATATATTTTGTTTTTCCATTAATCATTATAAAAAATCTCAGGATTTTTAAAACTATTCCGATCCATCCTTCTTCATCTCCCAGAGAAAAAATAAGATTATTTTCATATTTTAACGGAAGATCTTTCCCGTTCATAAGTGTAAGTATTTTCGAGAAAATACTCGACTGTTGATCGCCGATTCTATCAAAATAGTCTTTTACACCATCATCTTCATAATTTTTTTCGATCAGTTTTTTAATGGTACTCTCTCTTTCTGATCCTTTAACAGTATTTAACCAGGTAGATTCAATAAAATCAGCATTAGTATTGTACTCAGATTCATTTTTAAAATCATCCCAATAATTTTTCCCCGGTATCTTATCGGTATAAGTTTTGTCAATGATTTCATTACAGACATCATTAACCTTATCACTAAATCCTTTTTTCAATATGTTATCCAAACCAGTATACGGATAAAAAAGATTGTTGTGTGTATCGAGGGTCTCATCAAACTCATCAAACTCCTCGTATTCTTGTAATGATTTAATAATTAGATAAGTTCCCCCAACCGGCGCTAGTTTTCTGTCTTCTTCTTCTTCTTCTTCTTCTATTTTTTCGGTACCCCTGATTCCCAATATCATTATTAATTCATTAAAATTATTTTTTAATTGATCATCTGCCTCGATATAATTTGTACAATATTGAATTAATCGTTGAATATAGGATATTATATTATTTTGAATGATCTCAACACCCTCATTGAATAATTTAAATTCATTAGCAAACATGGTGGGCAATAAATCAATATATTCAGATAAATCCACCTCCCCCTGTGATATAATATAATCTGTGTTAAAATCATTACATACAATATGGCTACCTATTAATTCCGGATTCGTATATTCTATACCAGTGCCTGGTTTTATAGCGACACCTTTATTCGCAGGATTCTTTCTTATATCAATATTAGGATTTTGTTCTATTAATTTATTTAATATTTGTAAATGTATTTTAGCAGATGTGTCATATTCTAATGTTTTTTTATCTGTTTCATCAGACTCCATGTCCGTGTCTAATAGACGATCCAAGTATTTATCTACTTCAACTTCTATGTCTTCATGCTCTGGTCTCGTCAACATTTGCGCCATCTGTAACATATCACTGACTGTCAAGATATCCCAATTCGATGACTTATCAATGTATTTATATATGTATTGAATTGGAATAAAGTCAATCTTGTCTTTACCCGATTCATATTGAATCTTTTCGGATTTACTATTATATGCCTCATAATAATCAGAGACTGATTTATCCCATATAATATCTGAAAAACTTCTTACAAATTTAATTCTATCTTCTTCATTCCATAAACTCATTTTTTTATTTAATATACTTTCATCCAATAATTCATCA